>JAESGX010000116.1_pt1 | contig 81165 bp, 65 predicted proteins | sample 9269801 | NCBI WGS metagenome assembly JAESGX01 (sample SAMN16773122, study PRJNA677054) | algae metagenome | isolation source: Pleurocapsa minor GSE-CHR-MK-17-07R and co-occurring heterotrophs from wet... | place: USA: Lower Calf Creek Falls, Grand Staircase Escalante National Monument, UT ... | reverse complement strand
TTGCATGGGGGGTGGGCTTCATCTCTCCATCAGGCTTGTTGCCTCAAGGGACTGCCAAGCGCTCACCCCCTGTTCTGCTTGCCGTCTTATTCTACGGCCTTTTCAAGATACAAGGGACGGCGGAGCGTAGCGACGCAGGGTGAGGCTGGGTATGCCGATCGAGCTGGCTCAAAAGCAGCCTCACCCCTCATTCCACGATGTGGGCGAGTGGGTGATTCACGGCATATTTCCCACAAGACGCGCACGTGTTTTGTCCCTCTCTGCGAAGCGGAGAGGGACGGCTGAGCGCAGCGAAGCAGGGAGAGGTTCTCTCGTGACAACGGGCGCGTCGCGACGCGCCACTACCAGGGCATATTTTCGACCAGCGAAGCAGGGAGAGGTGGAATAGGTGAAGTGAATGCCCCTATAACTCCCCGTATGCCTGCGTCCAGTCCACATTGAACGCTGTATTGACCGACAGCTTTTCGCGGAACGGACGCCCCGCCGCGCAAATTTCGCCCAGTTCCTGCACGCGCGGGGCACAGATCGCGCCCAGCATATCGCGCCGGGCGGCCGGGCTGGGGGCCGTCACCGCTTCGTTCCACACCGCCCGCCCGACGATCACGCCGCTGCATCCCGCATCGCAGGCCATCTGCGCCTGACGCCGAAATACATCATAGCTCACGCCCGCGCTTAGTAGCGCCCACGGCACAGTGCAGGCCGCGTCCAGGTCGCGCAGGGCGGACTTCCATTCGCGCTCGTCGCTGGTGAGCGCAGGGTCGCATGGGAACTGCGACTTGAGGATATCGATGCCCAGCGCGGAAAAATCAGCGGCGGCCCCCACGACGGCATCGCGGAAGCCGGACGCGGTCAGCGGCGTGGCCGGGTCTGTCGAGAACACAATCGGCTCCAGAAACAGCGGGAGATCGTGCGCGGCACAAGACGCCACCACGTCAGCGGCGATAGCGCGCTGTGTCGCTGCGTTCTCGGCCTGCGGATGGTAATACAGCAGCAGCTTGACGCCCTGCCCGCCGACGCGCCTGATTTTCCCGACCGACCAGTGCGGCACAGGCGTATAGGCGCGGTCGCTCATTTTCAGGCTGTAGTTGGTCACTTCCAGCGGGGCCAGCAGGCCCAGATGCGCGGGCAGCCAGCCCTCGGCGATGCCCATGCCGATGCCATACGTTGGGTCGGTCAGCACGGCCGACGCATACGGCGCCAGCCGCGAGATGGTGTCGCGCTTGAAGGCGAGGAAAGCGGCATCGTCCACCGGGCCATATTTCTCCAGCGCCTCCCACAGATTGCCACGATGATCGACCGCCAGCACGTTGAAATGGCCCGCGGGCGTGGCGCAGGCATCCAGCGCCCGCAATTTTCCAGGACTCGTCATCGCTCGTGATTCTCCCTCAGTCAGCGCACACGCGCAGAGCATAACGCATCTTCAGGGTATGGGGTGCAGTCCGTGGACAGTCCGCTTTCGCCCGGTCATTTCGCGGACGCCGCGTATGCAGTATGATCCCCACACATTCGTTAGGGAGGGAAGCTCATGCGCCTGGCTATTCAGGAAGATATGCTGTACGGACGGAATCTGCGCGAGAAATTTCAGCTTGCGAAGGATGTGGGCTTTGATGGCATCGAGTTCTGGGCCAAAGATATCGGGCATCAGATGGATGAGGCGATGGACGCGCTGGTGCATACCGGCCTGCAGGCCAGCGGCATCAACTTTGGGCGGCATGGCAGCATCCTCGATGCTGATCTGATCGAGCGCGAGCGCGGGCTGGAACTGCTGCGCCAGGCGCTGATGGATTCCAGTGACCTGGGCGCGGCGGGCGTCGGCTTTGCGCCGGCCTTCTTCGGCACGCGCATCCCCGACCTGTCGCCCTATGCCACGGCCAATCAACTCAAAGATGAGCTGCTGGTGGCACATGTGCGCACGCTGGAAGATTTTGCCAACGCGATGGGCCAGACGCTGTTCATCGAGCCGATCAACCGCTATGAGACGGATTACATGAATACGCTGGGCGATGCGGTGCGCGTGGCGGCCCGACGCAATCACCCGCGTGTGAAGATCGTGGCTGACCTGTTTCATATGGCGCTGGACGAAGACGATATCGCCGGGGCGATTCGCCAGCATGGCGCGTTTATCGGGTGCGTGCATGCCGCCGACCACAACCGCCGCCTGCCCGGGCAGGGCTTCCTGCCGTTTGCTGCTGCTGCGACGGCGCTGAAAGACGTCGGGTTCGATGGCTGGGTCAGCTATGAATGCGGCTCACCCAGCGAGAATCACATGCGCGCAGCCCAGTATGCCAACGAGCTGGAAGCCAGCGTGAAATTCATGCGCGACGCCGGATTTTAGGGCGGCGCAGGAGCATATAAACACAACAGGGCAGCCCATAAACCAGGCTGCCCTGTCAACTGTTTAATTCGGGAGGTGTGCTGGCGATAGACTACGCCTGAGGCGGAGGCGGCACTTCCTGATTGGCTGCATCATTCTTCTTGCTGGAGTCGCCCAGTCCCTTGCGGAAGTTGGCAACCGCGCTGCCCAGCTCCCCGCCGATGCGGCTGACACGGCCGACACCAAACAACAGCAGGACGATCACCAGGATGATAATCAGTTCGGTTGGACCAATGCTTGGCATTGTGGGTTTCCTTGCACTCGGCGTCTGACTTTCCATCAGTATAGCACAAATCGAGGCCTGTACAGAAAAATTGCCCTGGCAAAGAACCCGTTTGAATTTCAGGGCCGGACGAGGCAGGCCTCGTCCCTACCGGTGATGACCTGGGACGTAGGGACACGGCCTGCCGTGTCCGCGCTGGTCAAAAATACGTCCGAAGTCGGGTATACGCAGGGGCACAGAGCACGCCATGCCCCTGCTCGAAATCCGCTGCTTACGTCGCGGGGACGAAGCTGAAGGCATCATCCTCAGCAACGACATAGCCGACACCAGGGAACGGGAAATGGTAGCCCATCACGCGGGCGCCATCAGCGGCGGCGCTGGTCAGCAGGGCCAGGCGCGTCTCGGCGGCCAGCTCGGGAACCGCGTCGAAGGCGGCGTACCAGTCCGGGCGCGACAGCGAAATCACGGCGCTCAGCGCGGTGTCGATCAGGTTGAGCACCGATTCACCTTCGGATTCAAGGCGAATCGCGGTGTGGCCGGGCGTGTGACCCGGCGCGGGCACGGCGACGATGCCGGGCAGAATTTCGCCTTCGGGCGCGTAGTAGCTCACCTGATCGGCATCGAGATACGGCTGCAGCGCGGCGGTCGCGGCGGTCACCAGCCCGGCGGCAGGCGAATCAGCCGGCGTAGCCTGCATGAAGTCCCACTCGGCCTGCGGGAAATGAATGGTCGCATTCGGGAAGGCAGCAGCGCCGCCCGCCAGCAGGCCATTGATGTGGTCGGGGTGGAAGTGCGAAATCACCACGCGGTTGATGCTGTCCGGCGTGACGCCCAGCAGGGCCAGCGTGTTGTTCAGGCTGCCGCCCGCATCCGCGCCGTTGCCCGAGTCGATCAGGATCAGCTCGCTGCCGGTATTCACCAGCACCGGGTTGACCGTGGCGTTCACCGCGCCGGTGACGGGCTGGTTATTGGCCGCCAGCACCGCATTGATATCGTCCACGGTGGCATTGGCGCCCAGAATCGAGGTTTCCAGCGGGAAGACAGCGTCCTGGATGACCGTCACCTGAAGGGCCCCCACGTTGAAGCGGGCGAAAGCGGTCACGCCCGAAGCAGGCGTGCCATCCTGCGCCATCACCGGGCGCAGCGCGAACCAGGTGCTGAAGCTGGTGGCGAAGGCGGCCGCGCCTGCACCCTTCAGAAAATTGCGGCGGGAAAAAGCGGCTTGCTGAAGATTCATTTGTAAATCCCTTACAGTAATGCGTGCGATAGCGATACTGATAACGCGAGCACATGAAGACTTACGCAGTAAGACTTTAAGTATTTGTGAATAGTCGTCTTGATCCAGCACATGCCATGCCATCAGGGGGCGCGACCTGCCCGAAGGCGGTATCATGAGCGTCATGAAAACGCACGAGCCATCCGGCAGGGGCTGACATGATGAAAACGATGAGCTTTGACTTTCAAACGCGGCGGTCGATGGTGGCCGGGCGGCGCGGCATGGTGGCGACCAGCAATCCGCTGGCCTCGCAGGCCGGGCTGCGCATTTTGCAGGCAGGCGGCACAGCGGCCGACGCGGCGATTGCGGCTGCGGCCGTGCTGAATGTGACCGAATCGGCCTCGACCGGCATCGGCGGGGACTGCTATGCGCTGTTTTATGACGCCAAAACCGGCCGCATCAGCGCGCTCAATGGCAGCGGACGCGCCCCGGCCGCGCTGACCGCCGAGGACCTGCGCGGGCGCGGCTGGTCAGCCATCCCCCCGCGTGATGCCAATGCCGTCACGGTGCCGGGTGCGGCGCAGGGCTGGGAAGATTTGCTGGCGCGCCACGGCCGCATGACGCTGAAAAACGTGCTGGCCGACGCCATCGCCTATGCCCGCGACGGCTTCGCGGTGCAGCCTGTCTACGCCGAGGGCTGGCGGCGCTCCGAGGGTGTGCTGCGCGCTGGCGTCAACACTGACCCGTACCTGCCCGGCGGACGCGCCCCGAAAGCCGGCGAAATCGTCCGCCTGCCGGAGCTGGCACGCACCTTCGAGCAGGTGGCCGAGGGCGGCGCACAGGCTTTCTACCACGGTGAGATTGCCGCGGCCATTGCGCGCACGATCCAGGCGGCGGGCGGCCGCATGACGACCGATGACCTGGCCGCGCATCGTTCCACCTGGGACGAGCCGATCAGCACCGATTATCGCGGCGTGACCGTGTGGGAATGCCCGCCCAATGGCCAGGGCATCGCTGCCTTGCAGGCGCTGGGCATCGCCGCCGGATTCGATATCGCGTCGATGCCGTGGGACGGGCCGGAGCGCGTGCATCTGATGGTCGAGGCCATGCGCCTGGCCTTCGCCGATGCGCGCCAGTATGTGGCCGACATGGCGACGCATCCCGCGCCGGTTACTGGATTGCTCGACCCCGGCTATCTGGCCGGTCGGCGCGCGCTCATCCGGCCAGACCGCGCCATGCGCCCGCCCACCTTCGGCCAGCCGTTCGCGGGCACCGACACGGTGTATCTGTGCGTCATCGACGGCGAAGGCAATGGCTGCTCGTTCATCAACAGCCTGTACATGGGCTTCGGCAGCACGATCGTGGCCGAGGGCACGGGCGTCTTCCTGCAAAATCGTGGGGCGGGCTTCGTGCTGGACGCCGGACACCCGAATGAGTTACAGCCGGGCAAGCGGCCGTATCACACCATCATCCCGGCGCTGGCCACCAAAGACGGCGTCTTGTGGGCGACGCTGGGCGTGATGGGCGGGTTCATGCAGCCGCAGGGGCATATGCAGGTCGTCAGCGCGATGGTCGACGATGAGCTGAATCCGCAGGAGGCGCTCAACCGGCCGCGCTGGTGCCTGGATGGCAATCAGCCCGATGCGCCGCTGCTGATCGAGGAGGGCTATCCGGTGGCGACGATGGCGCGGCTGGCGGAGCTGGGGCATCCCGCCCGGCCGGTCAGCGGGGCAGGACGCGGCGTGTTTGGCGACGGCCAGATCATCCGCCGTGATGCCGGGACGGGCGTGCTGCTGGGCGGCAGCGATCCGCGCAAAGATGGCCAGGTCGCCGCCTGGTAAGGCTAAAGACCGATTGCGCCCCGCCTGAAAACACATAGACTGGTCTTTAACCTGACCAGTGATTTTAGTCACCTCACCCCGTTTCGCTGCGCTCAACCGCCCCTCTCCACAACGTGGAGAGGGGCAAAAACCCGCCAGGGTTTTGGGGTGAGGCTGCTTGTAAAACACGCCCTGAGTCATCCCCTCATCCACGCAGTGAACAGGGGACGGAGGGGTGAGGTTGTGTGGTTCAACACAAGGAATATTCCCATGAAACGCTTCCTGCTCGTCGCATTCCTGTTCTCGCTGTTCGCCGTCGCGATGCCGACCGCCGCACAGGCCGAGGTGAATATCCGCGAGATTCCGGTCGTCGGGCTGCCCGCCTACGACCTGCGTCTGGCGCCGGCTGGCGACGCGGCCGCGCTCTATGTGGGCGAACGTGCGCGTACGCTGCTGGGCGTGCCCCTGATCGGCTACGAGGTCGATGCGGCAGCGGCGGCCATCGTGCTGATCGACCTGCAAACGGGCGAAGAACGGATGCGTTTCAACGGCCAGACAGATTTCGCCGCGGACGTCACTTTCAGCCCGGACGGGACGCTGCTGGCGGGCTATTTCCTGAATGGCGAGATACTGGTGTGGGACGTCGCGACCGGCGAGGTCGTCCACGAGATAGCCGCCCTCCCCGGCAGTTATCAGATGCGCTTCCTGCCCGACAATCAGACGCTGGTGGCGCTTCAGCCGATCGCGCCGGCCGTCTTCCTGCACTGGGACATCACCACCGGCCACGTGACGCGCATCTGGCGCAGGGCGCTCGCGTCGTATGGCCAGCTTCAGTTAGGCGACCCGTTTGGCCGCCTGGACTATGGCGTCACGGCCTGGGACCTCTCGCCCGACGGGTCGCAGGTGGTGACCGCCAATGGCAACGGGCAGGTGCTGCTGTTCGATGCCGAGCGATTCCAGTCGCGCCAGCTTCGCGCCGTCGATGCAGACCCGGCGCGCTTCCCTGTGCGCCACCTGCGCTTCACGGCGTCGGGCAGGGAAATTGTGTATTACGACGATGCGGCCGATGCCGTGCAATTCATTGAAAGCGCCAGCGGCCAGCCGACCGCGTCGGTTCCCGTGACAGGCACGTCCTACGCGCTGTCGGCCTCGGAAATCGTGCTGGCGTGGGCGACGCGTGACGAGGAAATCCAGTTCATCAGCGCGAGTGAGCCGGACCAGGTGACGACCGTGCCGATTGTGGTGCCGGAGGGCCTGCGCTTTGATTTCAACGCGCCGCTGGTTTTCACGCCGGGCGACGCGCTGGTTGTGGGCGGCTTCTTCGCCACCGAAGGCGCTACAGACAGCGTGCTGTACGTGGTCGAGCTTGGGGGTTCGTGACTCCGCGCAAGAACAATCCATTAATAAAGTATGTTATAATCTCAGGGTGAACGGTAAAGATTCTGTGTTTCAACAAACTGAACTGCGAGAAACCAATTGATACCAGACTTTCCAGAACTAAAAAAGAAAATCGATCAATATCTCATTGATTATATGAAGAACAGAATATCTCATTATCAGGGTATTCTAAATGAGATCACCTCATATCGTCATTTTGAGGGTAATCATACAAAAGTCATCTCAAATGATGTGGATATGAGTATTCATCCATACACGGAGATATCAGCTCCATTTGAGATAAAAAATAGTGAAGCGCATAGTTTGACGCTTAGAGAACTATTGGAACTCTATGATGACACTGCCCAAGAACTCGTAAGACAGCAAAATGAGCATTTATTGAAGTCAATATTCTCTCAGAAAACGACAGATAATTCTCAAAGCTTACCTGAATTAGATCAATTAGACAAAGAGACATGGATTAGAATTATTACAGACTTCAAATACAGCTTTGACAGGGATGGAAATGTAAATCTGCCTGCTATTTTAGTCCCTAAAGAGTATTTAGATGAGGTCAAAGAAAAGATTTCTAACTGGATGGAAGACCCAGAAGTAAAAAAGACTTTTGATCTGACTGTATACGAGCAAAGGATGAAGTGGCATGCTGAAAAGGCTAATCGAAAATTGGTTGATTAAAGCAAGTGAACGCACCTATGAATTACCTTTTTGTCATCTTTTAACAGCGGAACAACATCAAGTAATCCATCTAAGCCGACATGGCTTCTTAGAACAAGGCAAGGATATTCTATCTATTGCACCTGATGGTACTCCATGTGCCTATCAGCTAAAGGCTGGAAATATCACATATTCGGTTTATAACAGTGAGTCTGACCAACTTCGCAGATTGGTTGAATTGCCTATTAAACACTCATCTATTCCATCTGACATTAAACCAAGAGTTTACTTGGTCACAAATGGAAATCTTGATGAAGAGGTTAAAACAGAACTACAAGACAGAAATTTAGCTTGGGAACAACGTGGATATCCTAGGATAGAAACAATAGTTTTGGGTCAACTCGTTGACAGATTCGCGAATGCGAGTACTGACTTTTTTCCTATTAAGCTTGATTCGACAAAGTCGCTTCTTGAATTTTTTCTTAATAATGGTAAAGGCAATCTAGATAAATCCAAATTCTTCCAGTTCTTGTATTCATTTACCTCTGTTGAAGATATCGAGCCGAAGAAGTTGGATTCTCAACGATTGATTGCAGGCTTAGCTATTTTGGCATCCTTCTCTTTATCACCTTACCAAGAAACAGATAATCACGTTGCATTGTTTGAAGGATGGGTTATCTGTTCGGCAGTTATTGCAGCTTTTATAGAGCGAATAGACTTACCTGAAAGAATGTGGAAACAAACTATAAATTTGACATATGAAATGGCGATATCTTCTTTAAAATCACTACAGGAAGAATTGCAGGAACGTGAGTTTTTGTGGGAAGGTGACCCGAAAACAGACTTTCTTTTTTATAGAGCTCGTCTGACTTGGCTAAGTGGTTTAGTTGCGACTCTGCAATTGTCGAATTATTTGACTGACGCACGCTATCAATTTGATGAATTCTCCATTTCATTTATTCGCACTCATTTATCAGAGCTTGAACTTTGGGGGGAAGGCGCCATTCCTTCATTTCTTGCAATTATGTGGTTTCTCCAGAAAAGTGAGCCAGATCAAACATCTGATGTTTTATTGGAAAAATTAATAAAAGCAATCTGCGATTATAACCAAGAAAAAAACTCAGGCCTTTTTGATCCGTACAAAAGTATAGAAGAGGCAATGGAAGAAAAATTCAATAATGAAGTACTTGGAATTAAACCGTCCTATTCATACTTGGGAAGATCTTATGCATTAGAGTCTGTAGTCCAATTATTTGTGCGGCGAAACTGGAGATCTAGATTTAGATTTCTCTGGCCAGAGATAAGTTACATTGATTTTGTAGAGTTTATCCCGGAATATCGTTGGCAGTTTCTGCGATGGCTAAATGAAGAAGAAGGTCATCTAAAGTTAAGAAAGCCAAATGTTCGGCAGAGTTGGACGCAACTGCGCGCAGAATCTTCAGAGGTTAATCTCGACCAATTGCCTCATATTTTTCGTTCAAACCCATCATTCCTTTTGCTATTCTTGATGACTTTTCCTCATCGGGTAGGCCCAAATGTTGTCAAATTTCTTGATGATGTTTTAAGCCCCAAAAAGTAACTTCTCTTCAGCTCGTCAAATGATCGCCCCCCCAGCCGCCACGGAACCCCGAAGCGGCTGGGATGCTTTTTCCCCTCAGCGCGGCATGACGCACACGGTCAGGCGGTCGAGGGTGGCGGCGGCACAACTGCGCTGCTGGCCGTCGGTCACGCTGTTGATGGTGAACGGCGCGGCCCAGAAAATCAGGTTCGGGTCCACATTCAGCATGGCGATCACGTCGCACGGCTCCGGCAGATTCAGCGCCTCCGGCTGCGAGCTGTCGGTGAACAGCAGGCATTGGCCGGGCGCAAGCTGGCTCAGCGTGGCCGCCGGGTTCATCAGGCCATACAGCGACTGGTCGCCCAGCGCAATCGGCGCGCCCGGCTGCGCCAGGTTCCAGTGGTTGTTCAGGATGACGGCATCGCGCAGCGGCATCCAGCGGTCCTCCGACCGGTTGAGCACCACCAGGCGCGTGGGCGTGTAGGCGAAATACAGGTATTCGGTCACGCTGCTGGCTGCGCCCGCCGGGAGATACACCTCGCAGGTGATCGGCTGCGCGCCCGCCGGGGCGGCCTCGCACACGCCGCGCTGGATGCCGTCCTGCACCACGGCGAAGCGGGTGATGCCGTTCAGCCCGGTCCAGAAATGCTCCGACCGATTGTTCACGTTGGTGAACCAGTTGGCGATGCCCTCACAGCCGGGGATATCTTTCGGCACCGAACGCTGCACCGACCACACCTGCACGCAGTACCCGGCGCGCAGGCCGCCCGCCCAGCGGCCCGCATAAAAGGCCGCCGGATTGCCCTCGACCGACTGAAACGCCAGATTATCCAGCCGCAGGTCGCCGCCTGTGCGGTTGACGATCGTGAAGTCGTTTTCGTCATACACCAGCGAGACATTGGGCGAGGCCAGCACGGTCACATCCACCGCCGAGCTGATCGGGACGGCCTGCCCCGGCGCGACCGACTGCGCGGCGATGGCGTTCTGCGGGATCGGGCTGCCTTCCGTCCAGGCCTGGTTGAGCTGTGCGCCCAGCATCAGCCCGACGCGGTTGAGTTCAGCGGCGGCGCGTGGCACGGTCAGGCCGGTCAGGTCTGGCACAGTGACCAGCGTCTCCTGTGCTGACGCAGCCAGCGACGGCAGCATCAGCATGAAGCACAGCAGCAGCGCGATCAGGGTTGTGCGGAATCGTAATGCCATTGGGGATATCCTTCCACTACATCAGGTCGATAAACGGGTGTGCGTGAGCCTGCTTCCGGTCAATCGTCGTCATCATCGTCGTCATTGTTATTGTTGTTTCCACCGCCGGAGGACCCGCCCCCGCCGGTGCAGCGTGTGAACCACGCCCCGGCCGCCGACTGCGCCCAGTCTGGCGGGGCCAGCGCGCAGTCATCGCCGCGCCAGGCCAGCCCATCGACGATCACCACCGTCACGTTCACAAACACGATCGTGACCGCCACAATCCCCGTCTCGCCCCGGTCGCCCTCCACGCGCACGATATCGCCCACGCGAATCACCGTCAGCGCCGGGTCGTTTTCGCCCAGCGTCACGGCAATGTCATAGATGCGGATGCTGCGCCCGTCAATCGCGCTCACCGGCCCCTCGATGACGAACCGTACACCGCCGACCGGCGTCACGACCGGTGTCACCGTGTGTGTGAGCGTGGGCGCAAGCGTGAAGGTCGCGCTGGGGGCGACAGTCGGCGTCGCGCTGGCGCTGATAATGGGCAGCAGCAGCGGCGTCGCGGGCGTCGGGGACGCTGCCTCAGCCGTGGGGCTGGACACCACCGATACTGTCTCGGTCGGGCTGGCGCTGGCCGTGGGTGTCGCCGTCGCTGTTGGGCTGGATGTCGCTGTCTGCGTGGCAGTCGCTGTCGCGCTGGGCGAGACGGTCTGCGTAGGCGTCGCCGTTTCGGTGGGCAGGATGACCTCCGGCGGGCGGTTCGTGCCCACGATGACGACAATGCCGATGCCGCCGCCGATCACCAGCGCGACGATCAGCCACGTCACCCACGAAATGCCGGCGCTGAACACCTGTCCGACTGCCGCACGAACTACTGCCTCGCCAGCCAGTGCCGCCGCGCTGACCTCGGCGGCCGGGGCGCGCACGCGCGGGAACACGCGTCCGGCCTCCAGCATCGGGCGCAGGTCATTGGCCAGCGCCGGATACTCCGACAGGATACGCTCGACTGGCTCACCGCTGTTCAGCCGGTCGATGCAGGTATTCAGGGCTTCAATCACATCGTCGCGCACAGCCATGCTCACGAATCCTCGGTTTCCAGCTCCGCCAGAATCTGGCGCAGCGTATTCACAGCGCGAAACTGCAACGCCTTGATCGCATTCACCTGCTTGTCCATGATGTCGGCCGTCTCCTGCAGGCTGAGCTGCTGGTCAAAGCGCAGCAGCAGCACTTCCTGCTGGGCGGGCGCCAGCATGGCGATGGCCCGCCGCGCCCGCGCCGACTGAATTCGCCGCAGGGCTTCGGTTTCCGGGTCAGTGCTCATGTCGGTGGATACCCACTGCTCCAGCGTGCTTTCGGGCAGCTCTGCCTCGCGCCGGCCGTAATGGTCATAGATCAGGTTGCGCGCCACCCGGAAGATCCAGGCGCGCAGGCTGGTATGCGGCGCTTTGTCTTTCTTCAGCGCGCGGATGAAGCGCACGAATACTTCGCTCGTCAGATCCTGCACGGCATGGGTGTCGCCCACGCGCAGGCGGCAGAACTGATAGACCGGATCGAAATAGTGATGGTAGATGGCCACGATCGCCTCCTCATCCCCTGCACGGGCGCGGGAAAGGGTATCTTCATCGGCGGTGACATCGGGTAAGACCAGTAGGATCATGCGCTCGTCGCTGGTGCCTCATCTGCTTCGACAGCCACGCACACAATGCCGCTGCATACATCAATAGCGGCGCTGGTGTGCACCTGTAGTGTGTCCATCAGCAGCGCGCTGTCAACCACCGCATGCGACCCCGTCTCGTTGCACGGCACAAAAACCTGGCGCACGGCCCCGGCATCGGCATAGGCCAGCACGCATTCGCCAGGCAGCAGCACGTCCGCGCCAAAGTCCGCGCCAGACAGCGCCGCCTCGCCCGCGCTCAGCCTGAGTTGATCGAGCGGATACGGGCTTTGCGCGATGTTGATCAGCACCAGCACGCCCGGAAAGCGGCGCGAAATCAGCAGTGCGGGCTGTGGCGCTGCCGGAACCGTGTCCTGCACCAGCGGCAGGATCCAGTCTGCGGCCAGCAGATGATCGGGCGTCTGCACCAGGTCGGCGGTCGGGTCGAGCAATAACTGGGGCGCCCGGCTGTTCAGCGAGATCATCGACCAGGCGCGGATTTGCAGGCCGGGCATGCCCTGTTCGGCCAGTCGCTGGCTGATGCCGTGGGCGAAGCGCAGGATCATGTGCGGATTGTCTTTCATCTGGTCAAACTGGCGCGAGGAGAGATAGGCCTCGCTGGGCAGCCGCCAGGTCGTGCCGCTGGCCGGGTCGCTGGCAAACAGCGCAATTTCGCCAGCTTTCTGGCGCAGGCGCATATGCCAGGCTAGCGTGTGCCCCTCTTCCGTCCAGCTGGGGTCGCCCGGAAACAGCCAGTGGCGCAGCGGCATCAGCATCTGCACCGCAAACCAGACGGCCAGCCCGGCGGCGACCCATGAACGATGCCGGGCACCTGCCCACGTGGGCGGGTCATTCGGGACCGCGCGGCGGGCGAACCACGGCCGAAACCAGCCCGGCGGCATGAACAGCAGCGTCGAGGCGATGGCCAGAAACGGAAAGATGCCGATGTTGAACAACTGGTCATTCATCAGGTGGAAGGTCAGCGCCACGGCCAGCGCGGGCAGGCGGGTGCGCCGCCACAGCAGAAACGGCACGATGAACAAATCGAGCAGCAGCCCGCCGTAGCTGAACGCGTAGACCATCCATTCCTCGGTGAACAGATGCCCGATCAGCGGAAAGTCGGTGCGGTCGGCCATCCATGCGCGCATCGGCTCGCCCGCCAGCCAGTCGGGATTGAGCTTGGCGATGCCGCCATACACATACACGACGGCCATCTGCCCGCGCAGCAGCCATAACGCCCAGGCGGAAGCCACCTGCGACCTAATGCCGGGGCGCAGCAGCGCGTCCAGCGAGAACGCCCGGTGCGCCGGCACGAAGATCAGCAGGAAGGCCACCAGGCTGACCAGGTAAAAATGGTTCAGGTACTGCGCCTGGTCGAGCAGGAACACATACGTGAACGCCAGCCAGAACAGCGCCATCGCCACACGGTAAAACAGGCCAAGCGCGATGCATACCGACAGCGCACCCAGCACGTGAAACAGCACGAACATGCCATCGCCGGGCAGCGGCCTCAGCCAGCCGAAGCCCATGTAATGAAAGAAGAAGTCTGGCTCCACGAAATAGCGCGCGATGCGGTCATAGTGGAAATAGCGCCACACCTCCCACAGCATCAGCAGCCCGAAACCGATGCGAAAGAACACCAGCGGCGCAATGTCGATGGGTTCAAACAGCCTGTAGGTTTGGATGCGGATGCGCTGCATGCATAGCCTTTCGCTTATCACAACTGATACGACGGGCACGCCTGGCGCGCCCGTCGTGTTCGCTCAACGATGGATTCAGCTAATCGTCGTCATCGTCATCATCATCGTCGTCATCGTTGTTGTTGTTATTGTTGCCGCCGCCCTGGTTACCGCCACCCTGGTTGCCGCGGTCGATGCAGCGGGCGAAGTAGCGGCGCGCATTCTCGCGCGTCACAAAGCCGGGAATCGCCGCGCAGTCGCCCAGGTCGCGCCACACCAGGCCGTCGATGATGACCACATCCACGTTGATGAAGATGATCGTCACAGCGATGAAGCGCAGCGTGACGCGCCCGCGGTCGTCATCGTCATCGTCGTCATCATCAAAGTCATCATTCAGCCATTCACCCGCCACGCGGATAATATCGCCAATGCGGATGACCGTCAGCGACGGATCGTCGTCCTCGACAAAAATGTCAAAGTCGTAGATGGTGATGATATTGATGTTGATGGCCGTGACCGGCCCTTCGATGATATAGATGATGCCGCCGCCGGGGGTGCGCGTCAGCGTGGGCGTCGGCGTCAGGCCGGGCGTCGTGGTTTGCGTGGGCGTCAGGCCGGGTGTGCTGCTTTGCGTGCCCGTTTGTGTCGGTGTGGGTGTGGATGTAGCCGTCGCGGTGGCCGTTGGCGTGCTGGTGGCTGTCGGCGTATTGGTGGCCGTCGGCGTCAGGGTCGCGCTGGGCGTGACCGTCTGGGTGCGCGTCGAATTGCCATCATCGTCGTTGTCATCATTGGGCGTCACCGACGTGGTCGCCTGCATGATTTTCGACAGCGACACCCCATTGTCGTCGTCTGCCGGGCCACAGGCCGCCAGCAGCAAAACCAGCAGCGGGATAACCAGTACCTGTATGCGCAGAACAGCGCTGCGTTTCATCATTATCGCCTCCATTTGTGTTGATACAGCTAAAGACTGCTGTGACGCCAAAAGGTTACGGTGACTTTTGTGCGGGCCTGTTTGCTGGCTGTCGGCACGGGTGCTATAGTCTCAGGCGTATTGCACGCCTCTCTAACGTCAGCATCCCCGTCATAGCCCGCAGCAGGAGACCATCAGGCGCGATGAACTGGCAGACTGCTTCGTCTCAGGATGCGCTGATTGCCGCCGTCACCACGGCCATCGAGTCGCTGCGACTGGAGCGCAGAAAACGCTATCAGAAGCATCCGCATCCCACGGGCAAACGTTTCTCGCAGGAAGAACTGACCGACTACGCCTATCCCTCATACAAGAATCTGCTGCTGGGGCGCACGCGCCGCCTGCCGGATCGCGATACCCTGATGAGCATTGCCCATTACCTGGAATGTTCGCTGGAAGAATCCAACCACCTGCTGCATGCGGCCCGTTATGCCCTGGAAACGCCGATGATCCGCGAGCGCAAGCTGCTCACGATCGCGTTTATCGACCTGTCGTATTCGCCAGCCCTGCATCAGATGCGCGATGTCGAGGATCTGGCCGACCTGCTGATGACGCTGCGAAACCGTTTCGAGCGCGTGATTGCAGAGGCTGGTGGGCGGGTCGTCAATCATGTCGCGACCACGCTGGTCGCCGCCTGGGGCACCAGGAAAACGCGCGAAGACGATCCTGAAAGTGCTGTCCGAACTGTCTGGTTGCTGAAGTCGCTGCTGAAGTCGTTTTCAGACGAGCATGACGCCTTATTTGACCTGCGCGCGGGCATCCACACCGGCATGGCGCTGCTGGAATCGGCCGGGGCAAACGACACCCTGCACCTGACCGGCGAAAGCGTCAATATCGCCTCTCGCCTGCAGGAGGCGGTGGCGGCTGGCGTGCTGGTGTCTCCCTCCACCTATCGGCATATTCGCATGCAGGTGCAGGCCGCACCGTTCACCTCGGCCACGGGTGATTTGCCTTCCGTGCAGGGCTACCTGCTCACGGATCTGAAGCCGGCATCCACGCGCAGCCGCCCCGCATCCCAGCAGCCAGAGTCCCCGCTGGTCGCAGGGCGTGGCGCCGAGCTGGCCCTGATGCAGCACGCGCTGAACGAGGTCATCGTCGAATCGACGCCGGCCATGCTGCTGGTGGAGGGCGAAGCGGGCATTGGCAAGTCGCGGCTGGTGGCGGAATTTCTGGAGTGGACGCGCTGGATGCCGGAAGCGGTCACGTATTACACGGCGCGGGCCAGCGCCTATGGCACGCATATGACCAACAGCATGTTCTGCGAGATGTTTGTGTATCGCTTCCGGCTGATGGACCAGGACAGCGAAGCGACCATGCTGCGCAAGTTTGAACGTGGCTTCATCGATGCCATCGGCAACACCCAGGAAGCCTACACCGAGGCGCATCTGCTCTGCTATTTCCTCGGCTACAGCAGCGACGAGGCGATTGCCGGGCCGTATGCGCGCGACCCCACCCGCCTGCACGAGCGCGTACTTCAGTCGCTGGAAGTGTATTTCCGGGGCATAGCGCTGCAAACGCCCGTGCTGATGCTGCTGGAGGACCTGCACTGGAGCGACCACAGCTCGGTACAGATGCTCAGGCGGCTGATGGGTCGGCTGATGGATGTCCCGATTCTGGCGGTCATCAGCACACGCCCGTCCCCTCAGCACGCGGCCGACTGGTCGGGCATGTCGGGCAACGTGCAGCGCATCCGGCTGATGGCACTCGACCCACAGGACAGCCACGCGCTGATTGCGGGCCTGTTTCCGCCGGGCACCAGCATCGAGCCAGAACTGGAACAGTTTGTTGTGCAGCGCGCCGAGGGCAATCCCCTGTTCATACAGGAACTCATGCACATGCTGGGCGAACAGCAGGCCATTCAGCACCGTGCTGGCGGTTGGCATCTGAACATAAGCAAAGCGCCGGAGCAGATTCCCACCACGCTGATGAGCATCCTGCAGGCGCGCATGGCCGACCTGCAAGCGGGTGAGCTGGTGGTGTTGCAGGTGGCCTCGGTGGTGGGGCGCATCTTTTGGGACAGCAGCATCGAGGCGATTCTGAGCGACCTGCCGGACCATCATGACGGGGAAATCAATGTCGCCAGCGCGCTGGAAGGGCTGCGCCAGCGGATGCTGATCGTGCTCCCGAAAGAATCAGTCTATCGCGATCAGCGCGAGTATGTCTTCTTTCACGCCATGATGCGCGATGCCGCCTACCTCACCATCCTGAAGCGCGACCGGCGGCTGTATCATCAGGGGGCGGCGCGCTGGCTGGCAGACGCCCTGCGCCGCGGCGTGTATTCGCAGGAGTATTCCTCGATTCTGGCCGGGCATTACGAAGCCGCCGAGATGACGGCCGAGGCCATCCACTGGTACGGGCAGGCTGTCCGCTATGCTCAGATGCGTAATGCCCATACCGTCGCGCGGGAGCTGTTAGAGCATATGCTGGCCCTGGCCCTCCGCCAGGAGCAGCCGCAGTCGCTCATCCACGATCTGGAAATGCAGCTTGCAGCCTGCCTGAAGCTGCTCGCCCACGCAGGCTGAATTCCCCAACCATTCCTGTCTCGCTGTCGCATGGCAGTGACAGGCGTCGGTGCAAATTTGCACTTGAGGCGCGCTTTTTAATTCCCCTACAGTGAGTGAGCAGGTCGATATCGGTTTGTGCACCTTACTGCTCGTCATTGTGAGATAGGGAGATTGGTATGTTTCATCTGAACAAACGGCGGATTTCCGCATTGCTGGCGACCTCTGCCTTGTCGCTGGTCCTGGTGTTGCCCTCGGTTGCCCAGGATATTGAAGGTATCGGTGATGACGCCGCCCCCGCCCCGCCGTCCATCGGCGCAGATATTCCCCTGACTTATTTTGGCCCCGCCCCATCCAGCGTCCAGCGCGAGCTGATTGGCCCGTACCAGCTGGTCACAGCGGGCACCATCGACCACGACGCGGCCACCATCACGCTGCCGCTGTATCGCGGCCAGATGACCACCGGAGAGCTTGTCTGGTATGTGATTACCGATACCAACGACGAGGCCAATGCTGCGGCGCTGGGGCTGAATTTCTCGGCCAAGCTGTCTTATGCCAACGTGGGCAACGCAGTGCGCCCGGCGGTGCTGGAAGCGGACCAGACGGTCACCTTCGCGCGCGGCACGGTCGACTTCTCGCCTGAACTCAGCCTGACGCCCGGCGCAGCCCCGGACTATTTCCCGCCCGCAGCATTCCAGCCCGGCGCGATTGGCGATGCGGAATACAGCCCGCTGATGGAGCTGACCAATGCCGGTGGCTACATCTATAACGCGCCCACGGTGGCCTTCAATGTCGATGCCGAGACGCTGAACCAGTTCTGCGACGGGGCGCCCGACCACAGCATCCTGCACGACAAAGTCGTCAGCATTTGCCCTGAAGAAGGCACCGTTACGCTGTCGCTGACGCTTGGCTTCAGCTTTGCCCGCCCGGTGTGGTATCTGAGCACCGATGCCAGCGTGGACCTGGCAGCCGCGATGGAGAATGTCACACTGGCGCCCGGCCTGGCCGATATCGCCGTGGGCGCGGATGACAGCTTCGTCAGCGCGGTCGAGCGCATCTTCCCGGTCGTCAATGGCCCGATGGGCGCAGACAATCCGCAGCGCCAGGGCTTCAACAGCGCGCTGGCTGGCGACAGCCCGGCAGGCCCGCTGAATACGCTGGGCGGCATCCCGACCATCGCCACCGATTACAGCCCGCTGTGGGACCTGAATCCAGTGGTGTGGACGCAGGAAGCCATCGACCTGGGCTATCGCTCGCGCGTGACTGAGGAGTTCTTCATCCTCGGGCTGGTGCAGGACGGCTGGGTCACTGGCCTGGGCGGTGGTCCGTTCGGCTCGGTGGGCATCATCGTCAACTGCCCGGTGGTCTTCCGCTTCCTGTAAGCGCTGTTGTTGTATCATCCAGACAGGGAACAGGCTTTCTGGCCTGCTCCCTTGTCTGCTTTTGCACATCATCATGCTGGTCCGCTGGGGCCATTGACTCTGGACGCACACTTTATGCAGGAGCCGTTTCCATGACCACTTCGATTGCATCTGCGCCGACAGACTTTGATGTTTCGCGCGCGATTCTGAGAAAAGCGACCGGTGACAAGCCGGTCAGGACAGAAAAAATCCAGCCGCTGGAAAAAAGCCTGGCCGAGCATCTGCTGGGCGAAACGACCAGCCTGCAGGTGGCCGACATTGGCGGCCAGCCGTTTGGCTTTGTCACGCGCGAACTGCTGCTGTTTGATGCGGCCCAGGGCAGCCGCGAACAGACGCAGTGGCTGGTCACCTTTTGTATGATCTGCAATGCAGGCGCCCTGTTCTCGTCTGTGGTTGAGGGAAAGACTTATCATTTCACGCCGGGCGGGATATACAACGCGATGGCCATCCTGCGCGACATGGAGACAGGCTCGTACTGGGATGTCATCGGCGGCCTGTGCCTGCATGGCCCGGCCAAAGGCAAACAGTTACAGCGCATGGGGACGCTGCGCCACATGCTGGCGCGGGATGCCCTGATCGCCTATCCATCGCTGCAATTGTGCAGCCTGGCGCTGACCGAAAAAGAACGCGAGGAGTCGGAGGAAGAAGACCAGTTTCGCCAGGCCGCCCGCCCGGAATGGTCCGACCGATTGGCCAACACCCTCACCTATGAAGACACCCGTCTGCCGCGCCTCGACATGGGACTGGGCGTGTGGACGGCGCGCTCGGCTCGCTATTATCCCTTCATGACGATCAACAGCCGCGACGACTTTGCGCTCGATACGCTCGATGGGCGCAATCTGCTGGTCTACATCGACCGCGAGTCGCGCATCCCCGATGCGATTTTTACCAGCGCCACCTCCGCCTCATGGTACGGCGATATCCTGCGGCTGAACAATGGCCTGCGCGTGCAGCACGGCACCGTTTTTGACGCGCAGGGGGATATTGTGAAGGTAGAGCGGCCGTTGCAGTTGTTTCAGCGCTGGTACGGCTTCTCGATTATGTTTCGCGGCTGCGAGATTTTCGGGCGCTCGTGATGCGCGCTTCGTGCCGCTGAGCGGGCAAACAAAAACAGGATGCCCGCGTATGGCATCCTGTTTTTCATAGGGTTTGTGACTGCGGGTGCATTACACGTGCTGGATATGCGTGTCCTTGAACGTCGTCGCGTACTTCAGGCCATACCCGGCGACGCGGTCCATGCTGTTATGGGCGAACCAGATCAGGCCGATTTGCAGCGCGACCGGCGCACTCAGCGCGACGCCCAGCGCGATCAGGATGAGCGGCAGGTTGTAGGCGTGAACGATGTTATACAGGCGGCTGCCCACGCGCACATTCACCAGATACCCCAGCATGCTCACGTCGGGCACCAGCAGCAGCAGCGCGAAGGCGACGCCGCTGAAGCCCTGGCTGGCGTAGACGGCGATGGCGGCCATGAAGAAGGCGAATCCTTCCAGGCGCAGCAGCAGGTTCGGCATGCTGAGCGGGAACGAAGCGGGCTTGCTGGCGGAAACGTTGGTGTTGGCGGACGTGGCGTTCAGGCTGTTGATCATGATCTTCTCCGTTTGAAAACTAATGTCGTTAGCTGATAAACTAACTATATTAGTCTTCAGGAAATCTGTCAATACCCCAATCTTCAAATGCGCTGAAATGGCTCGAAATTCCTGCCCCTGAAATCAAAACGCCCCTCATTCGCGCGAACGAGGGGCGTTGAAAATGCCTGATCGAAAGTGCGCTGGGCTTATTCCTGGGCCTCGGTCAGGTTGTCCAGGTTGCCCGACGAGACCTCGATATAGACGGTCGAGATCCAGCCAGTCTCGCCCTGCCAGGTCACGCGCACGCGATTCCCTGAGGCATCGCGCGCCTCAGCCGTGAGCGTCGTGTTGAAGGGAATCACGCCGATGACTTCGGCGCTGGTGAAATTGCTGGCGCGCAGATTGACATTCTCCAGCGTGGTGACCAGCACGCGGCCAAACAGCTCGTTGGCCAGCGCATCTTCGGGCATCGACGCATCGGCTTCTTCCACGCTGCACAAATCCCCGCTGACGGTCACGACCGCGTAATTCACCCAGCCGGGGAAGCCGTTAAAGTTCACTTCCAGCCACACATCCTCCGGCGCTTCTTCGGTCAGCAGGTCATTGAGCTGATTGCCAAAACACACGATGCGCGCGTCATAGGCGGAACGGCCCGTGATGTCGAACTGGTCGCCCGATTGGCCCGCTGCAATCACCGGATAGTTGGTCCCCGGCCCCACGCGGATATTCGTGCTGTCCTCCAGCGTCACAGTTACGCCGGTATTGCCCACAAAAGTCTCCGCCGAGGCGGCCTCGACGATAGTCAGCGTGGTCGGGTCGCCCGCCAGCACGACATAACTGGCAGACACCCATCCTTCCGACCCCTCATAGTCCACGCGCAGCCAGTCATTGCTGGTGCTCTCGCGCCCATTGGCCGTGACGCTCTGGTTGTTGAACAGGCGCCCGATGATCGAATAGCCCGTGCCCGGGCCGCTGCGTACATTGACGGTGCCGATGGCGGTGACAGTGAAGCTTTCGTCGGCGCTGACGGCGAAGATGCCCGCGAACAGGCTGAGTATCAGCATGAGCGTGATAGCCAGCAGGCGGCGGGGGTGGCGGTGATTCATGGTCATTTCCTCCAGAACTAAGCAGGTGCAGGCGCAGTGCGCCAAAGGGCTGTGCCCTCACTATAGGCTCGCGCTGATGCAGAACTGATGGAGGGCCGGTGCAGACGCCGTGCAATTCCTTCGCGTGGCACTTCTATACAAGCTGGAGACGCTCTCCATAAGTTCTGCATATTCGCCCGGCAGAATGAAAGGTATCGCCAATGTCATGAAAGCAGCGCCCTGTGCCTGGCACAGGCAGCCTGAGGAGGACTGAAGATGCGGAGATGGATTCTGATCGGGGTAGTTGGGGCGGCAGCCATCACTGCCATCCTGGTGGTGCCAAACCTGCTGGCTGACCAGCAGGGGGTCGCCAGCGCACAGAATATCGAGACGGTTGTGGTGGAGCGCACCACCATCAATGAGACAGTCGAAAGCTCTGGCAGCGTCAATGCCGAGCGCAGTGTGTATCTGACCTTCGGCACCTCCGGGCAGGTCTCCGAGGTGCTGGTGTCGGTGGGCGAGACGGTGACGGAAGGCCAGCCGCTGGCCCGCCTGAATACCGACACGCTGGCCTATCAGATTCGCCTGCAGGAGCTGTCGCTGGCCCAGCAGCAGGCCAGTTATGAGCAGCTCATCGCCGAGCCGTCGGCCAGCGAGATTGCCCAGGCGCAGTCCAGCCTGGCCTCGGCGCAGTCACAGGTCTTGCAGGCGCAGGTCAGCCTGGACAACGCGCCCAACAGCATCACCCTGAACTGCTCTGATGTGACCGACCGCCAGCGCGACCTGGACGATGCCGAGCGCGCCTATACCGAGTATGTGAATGACGGGTTCAGCATGGACGCAGCCTTCGTCCCCGACCCGGATTCGTCGGCGGGCACGGCGCTGCGGGAGGCAGAAAACGCGGTCATGCTGGCGCAGGCGCAGTGCGACAATACGACCACGCTCTCCGAGCTGGAAATCCAGCTGGCTTCGGCGCAGGCCTCGCTGGCCCAGGCGCAGGCCTCGTATGACGCGCTGGTCGAAGGCCCGACCGAGACCGAAATCGCGTCTGAGCGTGCGCGCCTGGAACAGGCTGAAATGGAGCTTGAGAATGCCCGTGAGGCGCTGGCAGACGCGGAAATCAGCGCGCCGTTCAGCGGCACGATTGCCGCGGTAGACATCACCGTGGGCGAGACCGTGACCAGCGGCACAGCGGCCATCACGCTGGTCGATACCAGCATCCTGCACATCGACGTGCCGGTGGACGAGCTGGATATCCCGGCCATCCTGCTGGGCCAGAACGCGCTGGTCAGCCCGGAAGCGCTGGAAGACACCATTGTGGAAGGCACGGTCACGCGGATCTCGCCGGTCGCGGAAACCAGTGACGGCTCGGTGACCTACAGCGTGCGCATCGACTTTGGCGCGCCGTCCACGCTGCCGCTGTACGTGGGCATGACGACCGATGTGGAGATCATCCTCGCCAGCCAGCCGGATGTGCTGGTAGTGCCCACCGACGCGATCCAGCGCCTGGGCGCGAATGAATTCGTCGAAGTGCTGGCGGGCGACGGCACGCGCACCAATGTGCCCGTGACCACGGGCAGCACGCTGGACGGCCTGACAGTCGTGACCGGCGTGGACGAGGGCGCGCAGGTCATCATCCCCGAAGAAGAAGCCGCAGCCCCGACGGGCTTTGGCGGCCCGTTCGGAGGCTGATGATGATCCAGGAACCCACTTTTATCGCGGAGGTCGCTATGTCTGACACGCCAAACGGGGCCGCGCCACTGCTGCCCGCCGGGGATACGCCGGTCATCGCCACCGAAAACCTGATCAAGACCTACAAAATGGGCGACACCGAAATCAATGCGCTGCGCGGCGTCTCCATCCAGATTTATCGCGGCGAGATGGTGGCCATCATCGGCCCCAGCGGCAGCGGCAAGAGCACGCTGATGTCCATCCTGGGCGGGCTGGACAAGCCCACCAGCGGCAGCTATCGGCTGGACGGCTACGAAATCGCCCGCATGAGCCAGGATCGCCTGTCGGATATCCGCAACTTCCGTATTGGCTTCGTCTTTCAGAAATTCAACCTGCTGGCGCGCAGTTCTGCCGAAATGAATGTGGCGCTGCCGCTGGTCTATGCCGGAGTGTCTTCAAAGGAGCGCAGCCAGCGGGCCCGTGCCGCGCTGGAGCTGGTGGGCCTGGGCGACCGCATGCACCACAAGCCAAATGAACTGTCGGGCGGGCAGCAGCAGCGTGTTGCCATCGCCCGCGCGCTGATCAACAACCCGTCGCTGATTCTGGCCGACGAGCCGACCGGCAACCTGGACACGCGCACAGGCGAGGAAATCATGGCGCTGTTTCAGAAGCTGCACCGTGAGCAGGGCATCACGCTCATCCTGGTCACCCATTCGAATGAAATTGCCGCACAGGCCAAACGCGTGATCGCCATGCGCGACGGGGAGGTCGTCAATGAATACACAAACGCGCACTAGACTGCGGCTGCCCGCGCGCCTTCAGGGCATCGTGAACCGGCAGACGCTGGCGCTGTACCGCAAGAACCTCATCGTCGGCGCGCTGGCCCTGGTCGTGCTGTTCGCCTACGTGGTGCTGGCACCCTGGTCGTCGTTCGGGACGGGCGCGCTGCCCGCGGGCATCACGCTGCCGGAAGGCTTCGATCCCTCGCAAATGCAGTTACCCGAGGGCTTCGACCCATCGCAGTTCCAGCTTCCGGAGGGTTTTGATCCGTCACAGCTCCCGGAAGGTTTTGACCCCGCGCTGATGGGGCAAATGGGCGGCACAGCCCCGCAGGCGACGCCAGCGCCCGTGCAAAGCGGCGGCGGCTTCCAGTCGGTCGCCCCGGCCGCCCAGGCGACACCCGCCCCGGTGACTGCGCCGACGCAAAGCACACAGCCCCAGTCGACCGGCGGCGCGGCGGGCGGCTTGCCCGGCGGCTTCGGCGGTGGACTGCCCACCGACAGCCTGCGCCCGCTGGTGCTGGCCGCCGCGCTGGTCAGCCTTGCCGTGATGGCGCTGGCCGCCTGGAAGCCGCGCTTCAACAAGCTGGCCACCGGGCTGACGACGCTGGCTGGCCTGGCGGCGATGGCCTACTTTATCAGCCTGTTTATCATCGATGCCGTGCTGCCCATTCCTGTCAGTTTCGTCGAGATGATGGGCGTCGGTTTCTGGGTGGCGATGGCTGGCTCGGCGGGGCTGGTGCTTCAGGTCTTCATCCCGCGTCCGCACGAGCTGGACACGGACGACAGCAGCGCCAAGGACATTTTGCAGGGTCAGTATCAGAAGCGCACCAGCATCAGCATCGGGCAGAACCTGGTGGTGGCCTTCAACGCGCTGCTGGCCAACAAGCTGCGCTCGTTCCTGACCATGCTGGGCATGATCATCGGCGTGGGCTCGGTCGTCGCGCTGCTGGCCGTGGGCCAGGGCGCCACCAGCTCCATCACCGAGCAGATTCAGGGCACCGGCGTCAACCTGCTCACGGTATCGTCGGGCGCGGGTGGCTTTGGGCCTATGGGCGGCGGGGGCGGCGCTTCGCAGACGCTTACGATGGAAGATGTGGCCGCCATCTCCGAACGCGTGGACAACGTCGGCGTGGTGATGGGCCAGTTCAGCGAAAATGGCGTCACCGTGCGCTCTGACCAGACCAGCTATTCGGCGACTGTGCTGGGTGTATCCGAGGCCTATGCCGAGGTGCGCAACATCGCCATCGAGATCGGCGAGTTCATCACCCCGGCGCAGTATCGGCGCAATGCCCAGGTGGTCGTGCTGGGCCAGTCCGCCGCCGAGGAGCTGTTTGGCGGGCTGAATCCGCTGGGTGAATACATCCGCATCGATGGCGCGCGCTACGAGGTCATCGGCGTGTTTGAGGAGCAGGATGCCGGCTTCGGCGCAGACCCGAACCTCCAGGTGTATATCCCGCTGTCCACCGGCCACCGCAAGCTGTTTGACGCACGCGCTTCCGGCAGCGGCAACTACTATGTGTCGAGCATCGTGGTCGAGATGCTGGATACCGAGCAGTCAGACGCGATCACCGCCGACATCGAAGAAGTGATGCGCGACCAGCATGAGCTGACCGGCGATGATGAGAACGACTTCAACGTCTCCGACCAGAACCAGCTTCTGGAGACGGCCAGCCAGATCACCGGCACGCTGACGGTGCTGCTGGGCGCGATCGGGGCCATCTCGCTGGTGGTGGGCGGCATCGGCATCATGAATATCATGTTGGTCAGCGTGACGGAGCGCACCAAGGAAATTGGCCTGCGCAAGGCCATCGGTGCGCGCCGCAGCCACATCCTGCAGCAGTTCCTGATCGAGACCATCTTCCTCAGCCTGCTGGGCGGTCTGCTGGGCGTGGCAGCGGGGGTGGGCGTGGCCGTGCTGGCCAATGCCAGCGGCGTGCTGGACGCCACCGTCTCACTCAATTCCATCGTGCTGGGGCTGGGTTTCTCCGCCCTGGTGGGCATCTTCTTCGGGGTTTACCCCGCGAATCAGGCAGCATCTCTTGAACCGATTGAGGCACTCCGCTACGAATAAGCGGCGAAAGGACGAGCACATCATGAACGCAAAACAAGTGTTGGCAGGGGGTGTCACCGTGGCCGCCCTGCTGGGCGCGGCGCTGGCCGCTTCGGCCCAGAACAGACTGGATGAAACGCTGCGCATCGGCTTTATCGGGGGCAGCAGCGGCGAAAACAGCGCGCTCTATCAGGCCGCTGTGCTGGCCGCCGCGCAGATCAACGATGATAACGGCGTGGTCGCCACGGATAACCGGCGCTATGGCTTCGAGGTCTTGTACTACGAGGCGGATACCCAGGCCGAGGCCGTCGATGCGCTGGCCGATGCCGTGGCCGATAACGTGGTCGCGGTGCTGGGGCCGGATGATCCGACGCTGGCGCAGGCCATCCAGAATGCGGGCACGCCGGACGTGCCGGTGCTGCTGGGCAATCCCGATGCCCCGGCCACGACTTCGATCTACGCGCTCTCCAGCCAGACGAGCGAGTGGGCCCAGGCCGCCGCCGATTATCTGGCCAACGAGCGCCAGTTTGACAGCATCGGCATGCTGACGGCGACCACGTCCAGCGCCACCGACGCGCACGACGCCTTTGAAGCCGAGGCCGGCGCCGACGCGATCGTGACCGATATCACCTTCGATGCCGACCGCACCAATTTCAGTGTGGAGGCGCAGACGCTGCGCGATTCCGGCGCACAGGCCGTGTTTATCTGGGCGCGTGAGGCGCAGGTCACCCGCCTGATTGAGGCGCTGGAGGCGGCGCGCTGGGAAGGCGTGATCGTCTACGGCGGCGCGCCGCTGCTGGATATCGAGACCGACAGCGAGGTCTTCAGCCTGACTGGCTGGACGTCGGCAGCTTATGATGCGGCCAGCCAGGCATTCGTGCGCGAGTACAGCGCCCGCTGGAATGCCCAGCCGGAAGACGGCTCGGCCGCCTACTACGATGCCGTCAACCTGATCGCGGCGGCGGTGGATGCGGGCAGCGCCACGGCCTCGTCAGTCAATACCTGGCTGCGCGGCACCGGCGACCTGACCGGCGTGCAGGGCACGTATGAGGGCGCGCAGACCGACAGCGTGCGCCTGGTGCAGCGCAGCGCGGGCCGCACGCTGGAGGCCGCTGTCTATGCTGGCGAAACGTGCCAGAACTGCCCGTCATACTGGCTGGCCGATACCACGGGCGAAGACGTAGACGCCAATGGCACGCTGCGCCTGGGCCTGATCGTGGCGGAGGGCGATGTGACCGCCAGCACGACCGCCAGCATCGAGGATGCCGTGCGCCTGGCCATCCGCGAAATCAACGCCCAGGGCGGGCTGATCGACCCGGACAACACGCGCTACACGCTCTCGCTGAATGTGTACGAAGCCAATTCCGACGAGGAAGCCGAAAGCGCATTGCAGGAAGCCGCCGATGACGGTGTGCAGATCGTGCTGGGGCCGGATTACAATGGACAAATCATGAACAGCCTGAATGCTGCCGAGGATTCGTCTGTGCTTCAACTGGTGACAGCCACCAGCCCGCAGATCAGCCGCGTGGAATCGGGCGACTATGTGTTCCAGCTGCGCCCGACCGACGAATCGCTGGCCGCCTCCGCCGCTGATTACCTGACGGAGAACCTGGGCCTGACGCGCATCGCCACGGTCGCCGTGAATGCCGACTATGGCGTGGATGGCATCAGCGCGTTTGAAAGTGGCATCGCGGCTTCTGATGATGGCGAGGTGCTGCTGGCGCTGGAGCATAACGTGGGCGAAACGGACCTGACGGAGGTTGCGGCGCAGCTGGTCGACAGCGGCGTCGAGGCGGTGGCCGTGTGGTCGACGCAGCCGGCGGCCTCGTCACTGCTGTCCGCGCTCGACGCGGCGGGCTGGGATGGCGTGTTCGTGTATGGCTACCTGACGCCGGAATTCGTTGAGCAGCACAGCGGCGTGGATGTGCAGGTGGTGGGGCCGGTGAACTGGTGGTCCACGGGTAGCTCGTGGGCGACGGCCGACTTTGTGGCGCGCTTTGAAGACCGCTACAACGCCAGCCCGATTCCGCAGAGCGCCGCCTATTACGATGCGGTCTATCTGGTGCATGATGCGGTCAGCGAAAGTGGTATCGCCGTGAGCGACGTGCGCTCGTGGCTGCTCGATCAGGAGTCGTATACCGGCGTGCAGGGCGACTATACCCCGGCCACGACGGGGAGCGGCGCCCTGACCAGCTCGGTGCTGATCGTCAGCATGGAGGACGGCGCAGTGAGCGAAGCCAGCCGCTATCTGGATGGCGCGTGCGTGGCCTGGTGCGGAGACTGAATGTCCCTAGCCAGCCGCCAGTCCGGCAAGACCTCATCCCCAAAACCGCAGGGTTTCGGGGGTGAGGTTTCGCCCGTTTACACCCAACCAATACAGCTGTCATGAGGAATCTGATGATGGACAACGCAGTAACCCGACCCGAAGACCAGCGCGTGCTGATCGTGGATGACGACAAAGAGATCGTGCGCGTGGTGCGGGCCTATCTGGAGCAGGCCGGCTACACCGTGTTCACGGCCAACGACGGCAATACCGCCATGCACATCCTCACGCGTGAACGCCCGGAACTGGTCATTCTGGACCTGATGCTGCCGATGAAGGACGGCCTGGAGATCACGCGTGCCATCCGCACCAGCGAACACCTGGCCCACACCCATATCCTGATGCTGACGGCGCGGGTGGACGACACCGACAAGATCATTGGCCTGGAGATGGGCGCCGACGACTATGTGACCAAGCCGTTCAACCCGCGCGAGATTGTGGCGCGCGTGCGCTCGACCTTCCGCAGGCGCGACTTAGAGGCGTCTGCCACGACCGAGCGCATCTACCGCTATAAAGACCTGGTCGTCGATATGGCGCGCCATCACGTCACGCTGAATGACCGCGCCATCGACCTGACGCCGACCGAATTCAACCTGCTGGCGCTGCTCATCCGCCAGCCCAGCTACCCGTTCTCGCGGGCCGAGCTGGTGCAGAAGCGGCTGGGCTATGACTACGAGACGCTGGAACGCACGCTGGACAGCCACATCCGCAACCTGCGCAAAAAGATTGAGCCGAATCCGAACCAGCCGGTCTACATCCAGACGGTGTATGGCATCGGCTATAGGCTGGGTGAACCATGAGGCAGATGCTGAATCGGATGTGGGTGCGGCTGAGCCTGTCTTTCACCCTCGTCATTCTGGCCTCATTTCTGCTGCTGGGGTTGATTACCTCGCAGTTCCTGAGCGCGGGTCTGCCGACGGGCATCATCGCCGCCGAGCTGCAATCGACCGGCGGCCTGGTGGAACAGATCACGGGCTACTATCAGCAGAACGGCTCGTGGGATGGCGTGGAAGATTTCCTCGATGCCCAGAACATGTTCATCCCGCGTGGGCTGAATCAGCCGCCAGTGCATATCATCTTCACCGATACCTTCGACCGGCTGATTTACACGGGCTATGGTGAAGAGGCGAGCGCGCTGGAATCCATCATCAATATTCCGCCTGAAGATGCCATTCCGGTGGCGCTGAACGGCGAACTGCTGGGTAGGCTGTATGTCGCGGAAATCGATCTGCCGCGCGTGCCCGCCGAAAACACGACCTCGAGTGATTTCACACGGCCGCTGTTTGCCGGCTTCGTGTTTATCATCCTGTTGGCCGGCGTCATCAGCGTGATTGCAGGTATCCTCGTCAGCCGCCAGCTCACGCGGCCGCTGATTCAGCTTGCCGCGACAGCGCGCAGCCTGAGCAGCCGCAACCTGAGCGTGCGCGCCGCCAAACGCGGATCGAGCGAGCTGCAGGACATGGCCGTCGCTTTCAATGAGATGGCGCAGGGCCTGGAAGAAGCCGAGCGCCTGCGCCGCAGCATGGTGTCCGATGTGGCGCACGAGCTGCGCACCCCGCTGACCGTCCTCAATGCCAATTTGCAGGCGCTGCTGGATGACGTGTATCCGCTGAACAAAGACGAGATCCGGGTGCTGTCAGAGCAGGTGACGCTGCTGCAAACGCTGGTGAACGACCTGCATCTGCTGGCCCAGGCCGAGGCCAAACGCCTGCCGATGCGCGTGCAGCAGGTCAGCCTGAATGCGCTGGCCGAGCGCGCCATCACGCCATTTGAGGCGGTCGCCCAGCGCCAGCAGGTGTCTTTGCGCGTCAGCCTGCCAGAGCAGGAAGTCCAGGTGAAGGTCGACCCTGACCGGCTGATGCAGGTGCTCAACAACCTGATCCAGAATGCGCTGACGCACACGCCGCAGGGCGGGACCGTCACCGTCGCTGTGACGACAGAAGGGGAGCAGGCGATCCTGCGCGTGGCGGATACCGGCCACGGCATCCCGCTGGCCGATCAGAAGCATGTGTTTGACCGCTTCTATCGCGTCGATTCTTCGCGTAATCGCGACTCTGGCGGGGCCGGGCTGGGCCTGGCGATCGTCAAGGCGATTGTCGAGCTGCACAGCGGCCGTGTGACCGTCGAAAGCCCTGGCGTGCCGATGCTGGGCACGACCTTTGTGGTGGCGCTGCCGCTGAATGCGCAGTAAACAAAAACCCTTCTTCCTGAATCGCTCATCGGGAAGAAGGGTGTGTGCAGGGTAATGTGGGGGAATGTACGCTTAGCCGTTGACCTGGTCGTCGGTCTTGCCGAAGCGGCGGGTGCGGGCCGCGTACGTCTCCAGCGCGAGATGAAATTCGTTCTGGTCAAAGTCCGGCCACAGCGTGGGCGTGACGTAAAACTCGCTGTACGAGCTTTGCCAGATCAGGAAATTGCTCACGCGCAGCTCGCCGCTGGTGCGGATAATCAGGTCCGGGTCGGGCAGATCGCCGGTGTACATATAACGGCTGATCAGCTCCTCGGTGATGTTGTCTTCCGGCACACCCTCGCGCACGATGCGCTTCACGGCCTGCACGATCTCTTTGCGGCCGCCATAGTTGAAAGCCACGTTCAGGATCAGCGTGTTGTTATGCGCGGTGCGGGCGGTGGCGCTGCGAATTTTGCGCGCCAGGCGCAGGTTCACGCCTTCCAGGTCGCCAATGTGGCGAATCTGCACGCCCTGGCTGTCCAGCTCGTCCAGCTCGCGCTCGATGAACATTTCCAGCAGGCGCATCAGCGCATCCACTTCATACTTCGGGCGATTCCAGTTTTCGGTGGAGAAGGCGTAAATCGTGAGGATTTTGACGCCTTCCTGCACGCAGGCGCGCAGCACACGGCGCAGGTTCTCCACGCCATGACGATGCCCTTCCGGGCGCGGCAGGCCATGCTGCTTCGCCCACCGGCCGTTGCCATCCATGATGATGGCGACATGCGTGGGCACATTGGGGACGCCCTCTGTGGGCGCCTGCTCGGATTTCGTCATCAGTGCCATGCGTTCGCTGCATCCCTCTCAGGTCTGGCGGCCAGACGTGCTAAACCGTCAGGATTTCCTGCTCTTTGGCCTTCCCCAGGTCGTCAATCTGGGCAATCGACTTGTTGGTGAATTTCTGCACTTCTTCCTCGCCCCACTTCGCCTCATCCTCAGAGATCATTTTCTCTTTTTCGTATTCCTTGATGTCATCGTTGGAATTGCGGCGGATGTTGCGCACCGCGATGCGCGCGTCTTCCATGCGCTTGTGCAGGAACTTGACCAGTTCCTGGCGGCGCTCACGCGTCAGCGGGGGCATATTCAGGCGAACAGCGTCGGAGTCCGTCTGCGGGTTGATGTTGATATCCGAGTTGTGAATCGCCTTCTCGATGGCCTTCACCGCGGCCTTGTCAAACGGGCGAATCAGAATCTGCATCGGCTCTGGCGTCGAGATCGTCGCCAGCTGGCGCAGCTCGGTTTCCTGGCCGTAGTAGTCCACGATCAGGCGCTCCACCAGCGCGGTGCTGGCGCGGCCGCCGCGCATGCCATGCAGGTCCTGCTCAAAGACGCTGATGGCAGATTTCATCTTCGACTGGGCTTCTTTTAGAATGTCATCAATCATGATCGTACGTCCTGAATCCGCAATTACCTGATACAGCGTATCCCTGTAGATTCCTCATACAGGTCTTCAAACACCTTCTATTATGCACATCCGGCGCGTTATGGTGTAAAGCTGCATGTGCCGGCCGCGATTGTGCAGGTCGCCAGCACAGCCCCACTGCGCCGCACTTCAAACTGCGCGCCCTCGCGGCTGCTGATCCAGAACCAGCGTGGTGCGCCCAGTTCACGCCAGGCATGGCGCTGCGCACACCCCTCATCAATCGGCTGGATCGGCAGGTCGATGCGCCACAGCGCGAAGCAATCGCCCGGCGGCAGCGCAAACACTGGCGCAGACCCGCCTGTGAGCTGGTCCACGCTGAAGCTGGACTCATTCTGCCCGTCCGCCGCTGGCCGCACGAACGAGATGCCACTCAGATTCACCAGGTCATCAGACTGGTTGCGAATGATGAGTTCATTGCCATCATACATCAGCGCGACGGAATTGTCCCTTTCCAAAACAGGTGTGGCCGTGGGCGCATCGACTTCCCCGCCGATGATGGCGCGGGACGTGGCGCTGGGCCGCAGGGTGGCGCGCGTCGTCGGGCTGGGCGGGGCAGGCGTGCTGCTGGGCATGCTGGTCGGCGGACTCGTCTGCGTCACGGCGCGCGTGGGCGGTGACAGCGTCTCGGTGGCGAGGGCGGCCGCGCTGAGCGTGTTCTCTGGCGGGCGCGAGGCCACGACCAGCGCGCCGATCGCCAGCGCGAGGCCGATGATGCCGCCCATGACCAGCATCCCGCGCCGCTGTCTGGGCGGGCGCTGTGACGGGGCCGCCGCCATCTGCTGCGAGATACGCTTGGCCACCGATGCGCCGCGATTGGTATCGACATCCAGCTCGGCCAGCGCCAGCGACGGACGCGGGTCGGGCCGCGAAATATTCGACAGCGGCAGGTTGATCGTGCCGGCGCTGCCCGGATCGCGCACCGCGCGCACTTCGGCGGTGGTGGTGGGCAGCATCTGGCGGGCGGGCAGCGAGGCCGAATCGCTGAGCGTGCTCACGCCCATCGCCTGTTCCAGCGCGCGCGCAAATGCTTCGCCGTTCTGATAGCGATTTTCGGGGAATTTTTCTAACGTCTTCAGGATGACCGCTTCCACGGCGGGCAGTATCGACGGATTGAGCTGGCGCGGCGGCACCGGGGCATCGCGCAGATGCTTGAGCGCCACGCTCATCGCGCTGGGGTCGTCAAACGGCACCTTGCCCACCATCAGCTGATACAGCACCACGCCGAGCGAATACAGGTCGCTTTGCGGCACGGCATCGGCCGACGACACGGCCTGTTCCGGGGCGATATAGTGCGCGCTGCCGAAGGTGTTGCCCATGGTGCCTTCCGGCACGCTGAGCGCCAGGCCAAAGTCCGTCAGGATGGCGCCGCCCTGCGGGGTAATCATGATATTTGAGGGCTTCACGTCGCGGTGAATCACGCCGCCCGCGTGGGCATAGTCCAGCGCCCCGGCGATATCGTGGATGATGCGCAGCACCTGCGAGGGCGTGAATTTCTCGCCGGAGCGCGTCAGGATCTGGCCCAGGTCGCGTCCCTCGATAAATTTCATCGCCATGTAGTACAGGTCGTTGAATTCGCCAAACTGGTAGATGCCCACGATATTCGGGTGATTCAGCTTGGCGATGGCGCGCGCCTCGCGCTGGAAACGCTGGCGGTATTCTTCCTCGTTTTCGGTGCCCAGCAGCGTGGTGTCGATGACTTTGACCGCGGCATAGCGGTCTAACTGCGTGTCATAGCCCTTGTACACGCGCGCCATCCCCCCGCGCCCGAGAATTTCCTCGATCTGGTAATCACCCAGTTGTTGTCCGATAAGTGGGTCTGATGGGGCGCTCATACGGGCTTTCAAGGCTGCGGCTGTCGACTTCTTTACAGAGTATAGCCTGCACATGCGCGCCGTGCATGAAGAAATATGGGCATTAAGTGAGATACACCGCTGCGCCTTTGGCGCAACTTTGAACTTTATTGCAATTTCCTGTGTATTCTTAATGTGTAGTGCGCAAACGGCTGGCCTACGGCAATCTCCCGAATAGCCAGCAGCATGACGTATAATGGGCATCAGTGGACCTGCATGGTATGCGCCGCGCTTGACAGTCGGGCTGTTGTTGTGCAAACTCACGGTCCATAGAAGTCTTAAAGATTTTCAAAGAATCGTACGCGGCATTTCAGGCCGTCGATGTTGGAAGGATAAATCCGTTGGGCGTCTTAATGGAGGTGAAAAACCTCGTCACCCGTTTCTACACCCAGGAAGGCGTCGTCTACGCCGTAAACGACGTATCGTATGTGCTGAATGAACGCGAGACACTCGGCGTCGTCGGCGAGAGCGGCAGCGGTAAAAGCGTGCACGCCCTCTCGATTATGCGCCTGATCGCGATGCCCCCTGGGAAGATTGAAAAAGGCGAAGTGCTGTTTCAGGGGCGCGACCTGCTGAAACTGAAAAACGAAGAAATGCGCCTGGTGCGCGGCGCCGAAATCGCCATGATTTTCCAGGACCCGATGACCTCGCTCAACCCCGTCCTCACGATTGGCACCCAGATTACCGAAGCCCTCAAACTGCATATGGGGATGGACAACAAGGCCGCCACTGAACGCGCTGCCGAGCTGCTCACGATGGTGGGTATCCCGGACGCCAAGCGCCGCCTGAAGAACTTCCCGCATCAGTTTTCGGGTGGTATGCGCCAGCGCGTGATGATCGCTATGGCGCTGTCGTGCAATCCCAAGCTGCTGATTGCCGATGAGCCGACCACCGCGCTGGACGTGACTATTCAGGCGCAGATCATCGAGCTGATCAAGAACCTGCGCGACCAGTTCGGCATGGCGATCATCTGGATCAGCCATGACCTGGGCGTGGTTGCTGGCCTGTCTGACACAGTACAGGTGATGTACGGCGGCCGCATCGTCGAGCGCGGCCCGGTGGAAGAAGTGTTTGGCGACACGCGCCACCCGTATACGCTGGGCCTGCTGCGTTCGCTGCCGCGCCATGACACCAGCAACAACCGTGAGCGCCTGGTGCAGATCGAGGGTGCGCCGCCGGATATGCGCAAGCCGCCCACCGGCTGCCCGTTTGCGCCGCGCTGCACCTACAAGATTGCCAAATGTGAAGAACAGATGCCGCCGCTCATGCCCGGCCCCGAGGCCCATGAAGAGCACCTGAAGGCATGCTGGATTGATGTTCGTAATGGTCAGCCCCTACCCGAGGCGATGGAGACACAGCATGTCTAGTGCACCGGCAGCGGCACCCGCCGCCACCACCCATGACGCACAGGGCCGCGAACTTGTGGTCAGCGTCAGTAACCTCAAGAAACACTTCCCGATCAGCTCCGGCGTGATCGTGCAGCGCCAGGTCGGCGCGGTGAAAGCCGTGGACGGCGTCAGCTTTAATGTCTACAAAGGCGAGACACTTGGCCTGGTGGGCGAGTCTGGCTGCGGCAAAAGCACGACTGGCCGCACAGTGCTTCAGCTCTACAAGCCGACCGCCGGCTCGGTGAAGTTTGAAGGCCACGAACTGACGACGATGGGTGGCAACGAGCTGCGCAACATGCGCCGCAAGATGCAGATGATTTTCCAGGACCCGTTCGCCAGCCTGAACCCGCGCATGAGCGTGGGCAATATCGTGTCTGAGCCGCTGAAGATCCACAACGTGATTCAGAACAAGGTCGAGCTTCAGGAATATGTCGAGGCGCTGCTGCAGCGCGTGGGCCTGAACCCGTACTATGTCAACCGCTACCCGCACGAGTTTTCCGGCGGCCAGCGCCAGCGCATCGGCATCGCCCGCGCCCTGGCCCTGCGCCCCACGTTCATCGTGGCCGACGAGCCGATTTCGGCGCTCGACGTGTCGATTCAGGCGCAGGTCGTCAACCTGCTGGAAGACCTGCAGGAAGAATTCAACCTGACCTACCTGTTCATCGCCCACGACCTGAGCATGGTGCGCCACATCTGCGACCGCGTCGCGGTGATGTACCTGGGCAAGATCGTGGAGATCGGCCCCACGGACGTGGTGTACGACAACCCGCTGCATCCGTACACGCAGGCGCTGCTCTCGGCCGTGCCGGTGCCCGATCCGATGGTCGAACGCAACCGCCAGCGCATCATCCTCAAGGGTGACGTGCCCAGCCCGGCGCGCCCGCCGGTCGGCTGCAACTTCAACACGCGCTGCCCGGTCGCCCTGTCCGGCATCTGCTACCAGGACCCCGATCCGGAGCTGGTGGAGATGGAACCCGGCCATTTTGTGGCCTGCCACCGCGTGACCCCGTTCTAGCGAGCGCAGCACACGAACAAAAAATCCCTCTCAGGCGAGAGGGATTTTTTGTTTGCATCGGCTGATGGGCTGGGCTTATCCCGTTTTGAATGAGCCAACCTCACCCCAAAACCCTGCGGGTTTTTTCCCCTCTCCGCGCGGAGAGGGGCGGTTGAGCGCAGCGAAACGGGGTGAGGTGGGTAATTACTCGCCCTGCGCCACGGCCAGCGTGTATTCGCCCGACGAGCTGCCCGCAAAGGACGTCACCACGAACAGGTAATTACCGTTCGCCGGAAGCGTGAAGGTCAGCTCGGCATTGGGATAGCCCGCGCCGTCATCATCGTAGGCCACCAGCGTATTGTCGGGGCCATACACGCGCAGATAGCCGTCCAGGGACGAGTTTGCGCTGCTGGTCACATTGATGACGAGCACCTGCCCGGCCGATCCGTTAAAGCGGTAGACATCGCCGCCGCTCTGGTTGACGGTGCCGGTCGCTTCCTGGCCCACCGCGATGCTGCCACGGTCGGTAAACACGCCTTCCGGATAGGCATCGCCAATATTGGCGGTGGAGAGCGCCGAGGAAATCGCGGACAGGTCGAGGCCGCTGCCGCCAAGCGCGGCCTGCGCCGTCAGCACGAGGGCCTGGGCATCTGCGCCGCCGAGCGCCGCCTGTGCGGTCGCCAGCGCGTCACCATTTACACCCCCCAGCGCCGCCTGCGCTGTGGCCAGTGCGTCACCGCTGAGGCCCTGCAGACCGCCCAGGGCGGCCTGTGCTGTGGCTGCCGCGCCGGCGAAGTCGCCGCCCACGGACGTGCCCAGCGCCTCGGCGGTGCCCACCAGCGCGCCGACGTTGCCATCGGTGATGCCGGCCTGGCGCAGTAACTGGTCCATCGGTGAACCCGGGCGCGCCGTTGCCGTGCCCAGAAATACGGAGGGAACATCGTTAATGGAAGTGGCACCCAGCCAGTTTGCAACCTGGCTGCCCGCAAACAGGAGCACGCCCACACAGGCCAGCGACGCTACCAGGAACAGGACCACGAACACCAGGCAGCAGTTGCAGCCAAAGCTGCGGCCACGGCGCTGCTGCTGCATCATCGGGGCGGAGGCCATGGGCGGGCCGCTGCGGCGCGGCTGCGGGGCGCTCGAAGCCGGCGCAAACGGGTCCTGCGTGTAGCCGGCGGACGAGCTGCCCATGCCCGCGAACGGATCGTCTCCGCCGTAGGCACTCTGTGCAAATGGATCTGATTTCGGCGCCAGCATGTCCGACTTGGGCAGCATCACCGTAGGGGCGATGCTTTCCGGGGGCGGCGCGCCGGTCACCTGTGCCAGCTTGCGGCGGGCACGGTCGTCGTCCGGGCGCAGGCTGAGCACTTTTTCCAGCGCCCGCCGCTGCTGCTCCACATTGGTGACGGCGTTTGACAGCAGCCACCAGGCATCCGCATTATTCGGTTCATTGCGCACGATCGGGACAAGCAGTTTGGCTGCGTCTGTTTTATTGCCGGCTTTGATGAGCTGAAAGGCCTGCTGTAGCTGTTGCGAGGTAGACATCGCCTGGTTTTCCTTTTGGCACTGCGCGTTACATTTCTGATTGTGCATAAGTAGAGTGTGAAAATGAAAAAACGGCAAATTTTCGCGGTCTGGTACACTATATTTTTGCAAATCATTTATGACTTTCGTTCAGCACAGGATGAAAATCAGGTTGAACTCACGTTTTCGCCCCTATGAGCTGCCAGCGGTCGCGCTGCTGCTGGTGATTGTCGCCGCCCTGCTGGCGACCTATGCGCTGCGCACCGCGCCCTACCAGTCGCCCGACGAGCCCGCCCATGTCAACGTGATCGCGCAGATCGCGGCGTCCGGCTGCTGCCCGGTCATCACATCCGGCGACTGGGATCAGGCCTACCTGGGCGTGCTGACCAGCTCGCGCTTCGCCCCTGAAAACCTGGCCGACATCGATGCCGTGCAGTATGAGGACCATCAGCCGCCGCTGTATTATCTGCTGCTCTCGCCTGCCTACGCGCTCTCGAATGGCAGCCTGATCGCTTTACGCCTGGCCTCGGCGCTGATTGGGCTGGGCGTGATCGCCATGAGTTATGCCGCGCTGCGCGCCCTGGCCGGGCCCGACCGCTGGTTCATCGCCTGGACGGGCGCGGCGGTGATCGCACTGGTGCCGCAGCATCTGGCGATTCTGGCGTCCGTCAACAATGACGGGCTGGCCGAGTTGATCGTCGCGCTGGGCGTACTGCTGGCGCTGCGCGTCGTCCGTGGCGATGCGGTGCCCGCGTGGGCCCTCGGCATCGTGATGGGCATCGGCTTTCTGACCAAGGCGAACACGTTCCTGCTGGGCGGGGTGCTGCCGCTGGCGCTGCTCATCCGGGCACTTCAGGGGCGCGAGACACGCCCGTTCTGGCCGACGCTGGCGCGCTACGCCGTATTGTTCGCCGTGCCCGCGCTGGCGCTGGGGGCGCTGTGGTGGCTGCGTAATTTCGGCGTGTATGGCTTCCCCGACGCGCTCGGCCTGCGCGCGCATGATGCGGTCGTCGTCGGCCAGCCGCGCACGCGCGAGATTATCGCGTCGTGGGGCGCCGGGCAGACGCTCGTCAGCGCCGTGCAGACCACCTTCAACAGCTTCTGGGGACAGCTTGGCTGGATGGCCTTCCCGCTGCCCGCCTGGTGCTATGGCGTGATCCTGGGCCTGCATGGCGCGGCTGGCCTGGGCTGGCTGCTGCGCCCCCGACGCGCCAGCCTGTCGCCTGAGGCGCGCTTTGGGGCCGTTATCCTGGGGGCAGTGGCGACAATCGCCTTTGCCCAGTTTCTGTACTACAACATCGAGTTTTATCAGGTGCAGGGGCGCTATCTGTTCCCGCTGATGCTGCCGCTGGGCGCGTGGTTCGCCTTCGGGCTGGACGGTCTGGGGCGCATGATTCGCCGTGCCCCGTGGCTGCCGTCGCTGGCGGGCATCGGCGTGCTGCTGGCGCTCAACGCATTCGTCGTCTGGCGGGTGCTGCCGCTGACCTGGCCATGAGAAGGAATGACATGCAATCATCGCTGAAAGGCAAACGCGCTGGCGAAATCGGCGCGCTGATCCTGACGATCGTTATGTGGGTGTGCGCCGCCGTGCTGGGGCTGATCGGGGCGTCTGGCTATCCGCTGATGGCGCTGGCGGCCGTTTTCCTGGCGCTGCTGGCCCTGCCCGTGCTGCAGAATACCGCCCGTGCCCCGGATATCACGCTGCGCGAGGACGGCCTGCTGCTGCAACCGGCCGTGTGGCGTGACCGTCTCGTGCCGTGGGTGGATGTACTCGCGCTGACCGAGGACCCGTCGCTGCCGCCGGAAGGTGCGGAAGTGTATCGCAAGCGCGCTGTGGGCAAAAAGAAATACCGCCCTGCGGCGGGCAAGCTGCTGCTGCTGCGCGGGCTGCCGCCGCAGTATCGGCTGGTGGGGTTCTTTTCAGGAGAAGGGCTGCATCCGGTCATCAGCGTGAATACGCGCAGTCATGCCGACTATGACCGGCTGATCGCGGCCATCGAAAAACGCGTCACGCGCCCGCCAGCCGGTTGACCGTCTCGACAATATAGGCGCGCTCCTCGGTCGTCAGATGCGGATGCACCGGCAGGCTGACCACATGTGCGGCGGCCGTCTCGGTGTGGGGCAGGCTGGGCTGCACGCTGCCAAAGACCGGCTGGCGGTGCAGCGGAATCGGGTAATACACCTTCGCGCCGATGCCGCTGTCGTTCAGCGCGCGCACCAGCGTGTCACGGTCGACATGCGCGGGCAGCATCAGCGTGTACTGGTGCCAGCACGAGGCGCTGCCCGTCCGCTCGACCGGCGTGGTCACCCCGCGCAGGTGGGCATTGAAGAAATCAGCGTTGGCCCGCCGCTGCGCGTTGCCCGCGTTCAGCCCGGCCAGCTGCACCCGCCCAATGGCCGCGGCAATCTCGGTCATGCGCAGGTTATAGCCCAGCCGTTCATGCACATACTGCCTGGCCATGCCCTGGTTGCGGATAACGCGCAGGCGCTCGGCGGTGTCGGCGTCGTTGGTCAGCACCATGCCGCCCTCGCCAGCCATGATGTTCTTGCTGGCATACAGGCTGAAGGTGGCCGTGCCCCAGCTTCCGGCATAGCGCCCATCCAGCGTCGCACCGTGCGCCTGCGCCGCATCCTCGATCAGCGCCAGACCGTGGCGCGCACATATATCGGCAAATGCTGGCATGTCCGCCATCTGGCCAAACAAATGCACCGGCATGATCGCTTTTGTCAGCGGGGTGATGGCGCGCTCTGCCGCTTCCGGCGACAGGCAAAACGTGTCCGGCTCGATGTCGGCAAAGACGGGCACGCCGCCCACCGCCAGCACGCTGGAGGCCGTGGCAAAAAACGAGAACGACGGCACGATCACCTCGTCATCGCGGCCAATGTCGTGCGCCAGCAGCGCGGCGATCAGCGCCGAGGTGCCGTTGTTGACAGCCACCCCGTGCGCCGCCTGATGCAGGTTGGCGAATTCGCGCTCGAAGGCCGCGACTTCCTCGCCCTGGGTCAGCGTGCCGCTGTCCAGCACGCGCAGCACGGCCTGTTTTTCGGCCTCACCCAGCACCACTTTCGAGATTGGAATCTGCATCAGCACTGCTCCTGGTTGGGCAAACGGCCAGCGTCAGCCGCGTGCCTTGCGCATGCGGGCGCGGAAGTTCCACCACGGCTGAACAATGTAACGGATCAATTTCGTATTTTTCATCATATCCAGTTCTGCCTGAATCGCGCTGCAATCTGCCGGGCGCGGCGCGCGATAGGCCTCTGGATCAAGCGTCGTGATCGAAACAGTCCGCGTTCCACGGGCAGACTGGGCTTCCGCCAGGGCGCGTTCGAGCAGCGCGACGCGGCCGTGGGCCAGCGCCAGCTCCCCGCCGATGCCGTTCGAAAAGGCCCGTGCAGCCCAGGTGCAATGCGCGCCCAGGCTAGTCAGGTCGGGCGCCGACACGCGCTCCAGTCCGTGGATGCGCGCCCGAATGCCAGCCAGCGTGTGCGCCCGCACTTTTTCGGCCAGGGCAGCGACTTCATCATGCTCGCGCTGGGCCAGCGCGACGCGCAGTGGTCCCGGATCCTGATACGCATCCTCGCCAAATTTGGGCGTAAACGCACGCATCAGGAAATCATCCAGCGTGTGCAGGCGCAGCATCCAGGTTGTCGTGCGCGGCGCGGCGATGATCACGCGGCGGCCACAGGCGGCTGCGGCCGCGGCCAGCTCCCCATGTGCGACGACGAGGTCAATATCGGCCAGTTTTTCCGCGTAATCAGGCGGCACCTGCTTCACGGGCAGCACCTGCACGTCGATGCCTTCCGTCTGGAAGACATGCGTGATGGCGGCGATCCACGGCTCGTTGTCGGGCGTGTCATCGGCAATCAGCGCCCGCCGCGGCGGCGTCTGCGGGGCAGGCAGCAGCGGCAGCGCAGACAGGTCTGTCTGCGGCACAAACGCTGTGACGACCCGGTCCGGGTGCACGCCATACTCCAGCATCAGCCGGCGGGCATCGTCCCCACTGAAAGCGACATACAGCGCGATGTGCGCCAGGAAAGGCGGCAGCACTTCCCAGTCGAAGCGGTCGGCCAGCATGACGACCGGGACCGTCGGGAAGCGCGTGATGGCAGCCAGCGCAAACAGGTGCCCGCGCGCAAGGATGACATCCGGCGTGGCTGTCAGCTCGTCGAGGTCAAAGATGCCGCGTGCTTCGCCCAGCAGGTCGGGGATTTCAATCATGCTGGCACCTGTGAACAGCAGCAGGTCAGCGTGCATCTGCACCAGAAGCCTGTGGATTTTTGGCTCTTGCAACGCATCATCAGACAGGCAGCACAGCATCTTCATGGACTTAAACCCACTATTCAACGGAAGGTCTTGTCGACTTATGATAGCATCTGTTTGAATCCGGTTATAGAGATACCCGCTTTGATCGATATCCTGATCACCAATATGTGCCTGAATGGCCGCACCGGCACGGAGGCGTTCGTGCGCGATCACGCGCTGGGTCTGCTCAGGATAGGCCATCGCCCGATGGTGTATGCTCCCGTCGTGGGCGGGTCCGTCACGACCGAGCTGAGCGCCGCGGGCATCCCCGTGGTGACCGATCTGGCTGCTTTACCGCGCGCGCCACAGGTCATCCACGCGCACCACACCCAGCCTGCCCGCGCCGCCTGCGCGGCCTTTCCCGATGTGCCCGCCATCTATGTGGTGCGCGACGCGCTGGCGTGGCACGACAAGGTGCCGGTGCTGCCGCAGATTCGACGCTACGTATGTGTGGATGAGGGGGGTCTGGCCAGGCTGTATACAGAGCAGATTCCCGATCCCCTGATCCGCGTGATTCCCAATACAGTCGATCTGACGATATTTTTGCCCCGGCTGCCGCTGCCAGAGCGTCCGCAGCGGGCGCTGGTGCTGAGCAATTATGCCAGCGAAGACACTTTCCTCAGGCCGATTCGCGAGGCCTGCGCTTCGCTGGGAGTGCCGCTGGATGTGGCGGGCGCACAGATGAACACGCAGACCGATACGCCGGAAAAACTGCTGCCCGGCTATGATATCGTGTTTGCCTCCGGACGCGCCGCGCTGGAAGCCGCCGCCGTGGGGGCTGCTGTCGTGCTGGTGGATATGGCTGGCGTGGGCGGCATGCTGACCAGCGAGAACCTGGAGATGCGCCTGCGCTGGAACCTGTCGGGCAGCGTGCTGCTGCTGCCGCACGAAGCGGGCGTGCTGAAGCGCGAAATTGAACAGTATGATGGCTCCGATGCCCGTGCCGTCAGCCAGGTTGTGCGCGCACGCCGAAGCCTGGACGATTCGCTGCGCGCCTATATCGCGCTGTACAGCGAGGTGAAGACAGAAGCGCCGGTAAATACCCGTAAATTCCCGGTTCGCGAAATCACCATACGCCGCCCGCACAACGAACTCGTTGGTACATTCACGCCTCCCCCCAAAGACGTCTCGTACCCGCTGCCGCCGCTGTATTTCCTGCACGTGCCCAAGACGGCGGGCAGCAGCTTCCGTGCGATTCTCTCGTCCATTTACCCGGAGCACATGGTGCTTCAGGCGCAGCACTGGGATCAGTTCTTTACCTTCAGCCCCGAGCAGATGCGCCGCTATCGGCTGTTTATGGGCCATTTTCAGCACTTCTTCCTCGATTACATCGCGCCCGTCAGGCCGGAAGTCGTCACCTTCCTGCGCGATCCCGCCAGCCGCGTTATCTCGCGCTACAAACACATGCAGCGTCTGCCGCTCATCGATACACGTCGTGCGGGGCAAAATCTATCGCTGCTGGAGTACCTGCGCGACCCGCTGCTGGGGCCGATGTCCGGCCATTCTGCGCTCATCCACTTCGCGTGGGATCTCGATCTGCACAAGCTGGCGCTGGGGCCGGTGAATCTGATGGACAATGCCGCCTTCACCGCCTATCTGTGGGAGCTTCAGGGAACGCTGACAGATGCCGACTATGAGCGTATGCTGCCGGTGGCGCTGGAGCGCATGCGCAATTTTGCCTTTGTGGGGGTGCAGGAACGCTATGGTGAATCGCTGCGCCTGCTCAGCCATCGCTTTGGCTGGCCGCAAATCCCAAACAAGGTGCGCATCAATACCGCGCCTGCCTCCGCTGCGAAGCCGCCTGGTGACGAGGAAATGGCGCTCATCCGCCACCTGACGCGTTACGACCAGATCATTTATGATGAGGCGGCCAGGCTGTTTGACGAGCGTGTCAGCAAGATGGCGCAGCAATCTCAAGTCGTATCCTGACGCCAACGCGATATGCTTAATAAGGTGTTACTTTCGAACTGAAACCGGGAACCACTGTGAAGCGTTTTGAACTGGAATGTATCAACTGTCATACGCGCATGTCGCTGACGCGGCATCTGTCTGGATGTCCGAAGTGCGGCGAGAATATCCTCGAGGCGCGCTATGACCTGAGCGAGCTGAATGTGGAGGCGTGGGTCGATGACCTGGGCCGCCGCCGCCACAGCCTGTGGCGCTATGCCGAGGTGCTGCCGATCACCGACGCGGCCAATATCGTCTCGCTGGGCGAAGGCGATACCCCGCTGATTCGCAGCCGCGTGCTGGCCGCCAATCTGGGGCTGAAACACCTGTATATCAAGGACGAGCGCCAGGGCCCAACCGCCAGCTTCAAGGATCGCCAGGCCACGGTCGCCATTTCGGCGCTGAAAGAGCTGGGCGTGGAAGAAGTGGTGGTGGCCAGCACCGGCAACGTCGCCATCGCCTATGCGGCCTATGGCGCGCGCGCGGGCATCAAGGTGTGGGCGTTTTTCCCCACGCTGACGCCCAACGAGAAGATGCGCGAGGCGGCGCTGTATGGGGCCGAAGTCATCAAGGTGACCGGCACCTATGACCAAACCAAAGAACTGGCCGCCAAGTTTGCGGCGCGGCGCGGCATCTTCCTCGATCGCGGCATCAAGAGCACGGCCGCCATCGAGGCGATGAAGACGATGGCCTATGAAATCGCCGAGCAGCTTGCCTTTGATCGCGAGATGCTGCCCGCCGTGCCGGACGACAACGCCCGCTGGCGCTCTCCCGACTGGTTCATCCAGGGGGTCAGCGGCGGCATGGGGCCGATCGGCGTGGGCAAGGGCTTCCGCGAGATGTATGACTTTGGTCTGATCGACCGGATGCCGAAAATGGGCATTGTGCAGTCTGAGGGCTGCGCGCCGATGGTGGAGGCCTTCCAGCGCGGGCAGCGCATCGCCACGCCCGTCGAGCGGCCGGACACCGTCATCGCCACGCTGGCGACTGGCAATCCGGGCCGCGCCTACGAACTGCTCTACGACTATGTCCAGGACTTCGGTGGCACATTCATCTCCGCCAGTGACCAGCAAGCCTTCGACGCCACCCGTGTGCTGGCCCGCAACGACGGCATCTCGGTGGAGCCGGCCACCGGCGTCACCTTTGCCGGGCTGTTCAAGATGGTGCAGGAAGGCATCATCAAGCCGGATGATGTGGTCGTCGTGAACTGTTCCGGCCACACCCTGCCGGTGGAGCTGGAAATCCTGGACGAGCAGTGGCAGCGCCAGTTCGATGTCAGCCATCGCGCCCATGCGCCCGCGCTGCCGCCCGAAAGCCTGATTTCCGCGCTGGAAGGCCTGAGCGAGAATGTGCGCCGTGTGGTCGTGATGGAAGACAACGTGGACGCCGCCCGCCTGATCGCCCGCGTCATGCAGGCGCGCGGTGATTATGATGTGCGGCTGGCCCATGACGGCGCGGAAGGCATGGCGCTGGTGCGCGATTTCCAGCCCGATCTGGTGGTGACCGACCTGATGATGCCCGGCGTGGATGGCTTTGCCGTGATCGAGCAGATGAAGGCCGACCCGCGCCTGAACAGTATCCCGATCGTCGTGATTACCGCCAAAGAGCTGACCGCCCGCGAGCGCGGCTGGCTGAATGACCAGGTCCATTTATTATTGCAAAAAGGCGGCTCAATCGACGAAGACCTCGTCGAGAAGCTGGTGACAAAAATCGAATGACCGAACAATCTGCCCCCTATACCATCCTGTATATCGAAGACGACCCCGGCAGCCGTATGCTGGTGGAGCGCACGCTGCATTTTGCCGGTTTCCGCGTGCTGACGGCCGAGCGCGGCCTGCAGGGCATCGACATGGCGCGCATGGAGCTGCCCGACCTGATCCTGACCGATATCAACCTGCCGGACATCGGCGGGCGCGAAATCGCCACCACCCTGCGCGCCGACCCGCGCTTTGCCAGTACGCCCATCGTCGCGCTGACGGCGCAGGTGATGACCGGCCAGCGCGAAATGTCGATGGTGGCCGGCATCACGGGCTTCCTGCTGAAGCCGCTGGACGTGGAGCATCTGCCCAACCAGCTGCATTTTTATCTGGGCGGCGGCCAGGACAAAATTGAGTCTGACCTGCTGGGCCAGGCGCAGAAGAACTATACGCAGGAAGTGGCCGTTCGCCTGGAGACGCGCATCCGCGAGCTGGAAAAGTTCAACGAAGACCTGCGCCATCTGGACAATGTCAAAGACGCCTTCATCAACATCACGGCGCACGAACTGCGCACGCCGCTGACGCTGCTGATCGGCTATAACCGCCTGCTGATGGAGAATCCGGCCATTCGCACGGTGCTGGCCCAGGATGACGGGTCGCGCCTGCTGGTGGAGGGCATGAGCCAGGCGATCACCCGCATGCAGGCCATCATCAACGAAATCCTGACGACCAGCCGTATCATCAACAACCGTCTGGAACTGTCGATTTCGCCGGTCAATATCACCGAGGTCATCCAGCGCGCGGTGGGCTTCTATCAGCAGGCCATCAAAGACCGGCGCATGAATATCACGCTGGCGCTGGCCGGCGCGCCCAGCCGGATGCTGGCCGACTGGGACCTGACCGAGCTGGTGATGCGCAACCTGATCGGCAATGCGATCAAGTTCACGCCCGATAATGGCACCATCACGGTGACGGTCACGCCGCTGGTGGGCACCGGCCCGGAAGACACCAATATCCGCATTTCCGTGAAAGACACAGGCATCGGCATCCCGCGTGACGCGGTCGATCGCATTTTCGAGCGCTTCAATACCACCAATGACCATATGCTGCATTCCACCAGCAAGACGGCCTTTCGCGGCGGCGGCATCGGCCTGGGGCTGGCGGTGTGCAAGGGCGTGGTGGAGGCGCACGGCGGCAGCATCAGCGCGGTCAGCCCGGGCTTTGACCCGGAGCGCCTGCCTGGCAGCGAATTCATCGTGGTGCTGCCGCTGATGGCCGGCGGCAAGCGCAGCGTGCGCAGCATCATGGACAATGGCAACTCACCGCAGGGGCGCGGATAACGTGGCGGAGCTGCCCATACTGAGTGCGGGCGACCCGCCGCTGCGCCTGCTGATTGGCTATCAGAACCAGTTCAGCGGGGGCGAGCCGGATATTCTGTTCTGCGCCCCCGGCCGCGACCTGTGGCTGGCAGGCCACCTGAATGGCACGCCCCGCTTCACGCTGACCGCGCTCGACATCAACCCCGATCAGCCGGTCAGCTTCACCCTGCAAAGCGCCCGCCAGATGCAGACAAACACGCAGCGCCCGCTGCCGCGCTGGGCGCGCTATCCGGCGGCCTGCCTGCGCGTGCTGTCGAATTTTGCGCCGATGGGCATGGACGCGCTCATCTGCGGCGACGAACCGGCCGGCCCGCGCTATGAATACGCGCTCATCCTGCTGTTTGCGGCGCTCACCTACACCCTCAGCGACACGCCCTACACGCCCGCCCTGCTCAATGACATCGCGGATGCCGCCATGCGCGAGTATTTGTAGGGAGATTTCAAAGGGGAAAGTTAAAAGTTAAAAAAGGCGAAGGATGATCGCGCTGGACATGGGCGGACATACAGACGCCGGTCCAAAAGGCATGGTGACAGGCTGCTTCGGCGGGCTCGTCGCGACGAGCCCCTACGCCACCAACCGTACGAAGAAAAATGACTGCGACAGGTATCTGGCCGCAGGACAAGTCCCTGATGACCTGCAAGGTCGGCTGTGGTAGGGGCGGCTCGCGAGCCGCCCGTGCTGAAACGCCGACAGACGCCGGTCCAAAAGGCATGGTGACAGGCTGTTTCGGCGGGCTCGTCGCGACGAGCCCCTACGCCACCAACCGTACGAAGAAAAATGATCACGACAGGTATCTGGCCTCACGACAGTCCCTGATGACCTGCAAGGTCGGCTGTGGTAGGGGCGGCTCGCGAGCCGCCCGGCGGGTTCAATTTGACGAATCCTGCCCTCGCCCCTTTTAACTTTCGCCTTTTAACTTTTAACTTATTGCTTACAGCCCGATGCTGCGCAGGTAGTCGCGGTTGCGTTCGGCGCTGGCACGCGGCGCATCCAGGTCGTCCACCAGCACGTCCTGCTCCACCACCGCCCAGCCGTGATAGCCCAGCGCGCTGACCTGGCTGATCAGCGTCTCGAAATCCACATCGCCCTGGCCCAGCTCGCAGAACACGCCCAGCCCGGTGGACTGGAAATAATTCAGGTCCTGCTCGATGGCCTGCCTGCGCTTGACCGGGTCGCAGTCCTTCAGGTGCAGATAGCGCACACGGGTGCCATATTCGCGCACCGCGTCCAGCGCATCGCCGCCAGCAAAGTGCCAGTGCCCGGTATCGAGGCACAGGCCGACCAGCGCCTCGTCCACGCGCCCCATCAGATGGCGCACTTCCTCGGCAGTTTCCACATAGCCGCCGCAGTGGTGATGAAACACCACCTTCAGGCCGGTTTCGTCGTAAATTTTGCGTGCGACGCGATTCACGCCCGCTGCATACACATCCCATTCAGCGGGGGAGAGCGCGCTCTGGCCGGCGCGCTTGCCTGCCCGCTGGCTCAGCTCCGGCACGGTGCCGTTGTTGTCCGCCAGCACGACCGCCACGGCGTCCTGTGAAGCCAGCAGGCGGGCCGTTTGCAGCGCGCTGGCCTCTGCCTGATCGATGGCCGAGGCATCAGCAAAAGTGACTGGTACATAGGCCGACAGCATGCGCAGGTTGCGGGCGGCCAGCTCGGCGCGCAGGCGCTCCGGGTCGGTGGGATAAAAGCCCCATGGGCCCAGCTCGGTGCCCAGGTAACCCGTGTCGCGGATTTCGTCCATCACCCGGCTAAACGGATACTTGGGCGCAATTTCTTCAAACTCATAAATGCCCCACGAGACGGGGGCGTTCGCCAGCGAAATCGTCATGGTATGGGTCTCATTTCAAAAGGCAAATATCCGGATATTTTCATTTACTTTACCGCAACATGGGGATGGATGGATAGTCGCCACAATGATATTTAACAGCCGCATGCGTCAGCGGATAGCGACGGCGCCCAGATCGAGGAAATCGCCCTCACAGCGGCCAAAGTCGAGCGCGCAGTAGGGCGCAATCTCCGGGTAGGTGTACCAGCCCACGCGCAGGCGGTATTCGCCGGGCGGCAGGTCGGCGATGTCGATCAGCGCGGTGTCGGCCAGCATCGCCCCGGCAGCGGCATCCGCTAACGGAGTATCCTGCTGGGCGGCCAGCGACCCATCGGGCGCGATCACATGCACGAAACGAATGTCATTCTGCGTGATGGCGCGGGCGAAACTCCACCACAGCGGCACGCGCAGGGTGGTGTTGCCCGCCGGGGAGAGCAGCGGCACGAAGGCGGCGCGCAGGGTGAGCGCGTAGTCGGTGTTGGCCTGTCCCGGCGCACGGAAATCAAGGTCGGTGAAGACAGCATCCTCACCGGGAGCGACTTCCAGCGGCGAGACCAGCACGGCGCACGTCTGCCCCGCCGGGACGCGGGCCGGGCAGGCGGGTTCGCCGGTCACAGTGAGGGTGTGGAAACCGCCCGTCAGCGGCAGGAACCATTCCAGCGCCGTCTCGTTCGTCACGCTGGCGCTGTTGGCGGGCGTGTCGTCGATCAGCAGGCGGACCGCCCGCGTGCTGACATCGGCGGACGACGCAGTTGCCCGCACGCGCACCCACAGCGGATACGGCGCATACACATAGGTCGTGGCGGCGGGCGCGGGCTGGGTTGTCGCCTGCACGGTGTCATAGCGCGGGGCGGCGCTGGTCTGCGGCACATCAAATACCGCGTAGCTTGCGTCCTCGTAGGCGGGCGCGCCCAGCCGATCGAGCGCGCGCGCGTACAGCGACCCGTCCGCGTCCTGCCCGCGGTGCACGATGACCACATCCACGCCGACATCGCGCAGCAAATCCGGCGAGAGATGCGTCTCCAGCAGCGTCAGGCGGGCCGGGCTGACCGGCGTGCTCCGCGTGACCTGCCCGGCGATCAGGTTGTGCTCGTGCGCCGTTTGCAGGAACAGGCCGGCCTTGGCGGTCACCAGATTGCCCCACGGAATGTCGAATACTGCGCGGATATCCTGCCTGTCGCGCAGGTCCGCAATCGCCTGTGGCACCATGGCCGTGGTGGTCGGCAGCGGCCAGAAGGTCTGATACTCGAAGGCGGTCAGCAGCATCAGCGCGGGCAATGCGACCATGCTCACGCGTCGCGCATGGACAGACAGCCATCCCGCGCCATATGACGTCAGAACAGACAGGGCCAGCGCCAGCACGAAGGTGAATCGGCCGGGCGCACGGGCCAGGCTGAAACCGGGCAAATCAGCGGCCAGCGCCCACGGCAGCGTGACATATGAGCGATAGCCGTCGATGGTGAAGCTGACCGGCGTGTCGAATACTTTCAGCAGCGGCCCCAGCGCCAGCAAGATGGCCAGCAGCGCCAGCACTGCCCACACCCGCGATGGTCGCGCCCGCAGCATGGCCAGCAGGGCCAGTCCGCCCGCCGCGAGGCCCAGGTAGGCCGCGCCTTCGTCGATGTTCACGCCCAGCACGCGGCGCGGGTACTCCCACGCGCTGGCGACCGGGTGAAAGAACGATGGCGTGACCGGGGCCAGCAGATCGATGCTGTAGCGGACTGATCCGCCTTCGTCGGCGTAGGCCGCGCTGCCGAAGGTCGCGCTGAAGGTGGGAATCAGGAAGACGACGGCCAGCGCCACAGCCAGGGCAGATGCTGCGCCGATGCGTCCAGCCGTCCCCCATGCCCGACGCGCCAACGCGGCCAGCAGCAGCACCCCGGCCAGCGGCGCCAGCGCATACAGCAGTTGCAGCGGATGCCCTGCATTGACCAGCGCGCCCAGCCCGGCAGCCAGCAGCACATCGCGGACGCGCCGATGCCCATCCAGGCGCAGCAGTGCCCATGCCGCCAGCGGCAGCGGCCACTGCACCATCAGCCCGGCGTGGCCCGCCCCCAGATGCCCCTGCATGGCCGGAAACAGCATGAAGACCAGCCCGGCGAAGAACGCGGGCAGCGCAGCGGGTGCGTTTGGCCATTCTCTCCGCAGCAGCCAGCGCGCCAGCCCCCACGCGGCCAGCCCGTTCAGGGCCAGCGTCAGCAAAAGCTGGAGGTTATAGGCGACTGCCAGCGGCATGACATAGGTCATCAGCCACGCGGGGAAGAAATGCAGCGGGTTCGACCACAGCGTGATGCCGTCCAGCCCGGCCGGATAGGCCAGGTTTGAGGCGAAAAACGGCGACTGCCCGGTTTGCAGCGCATGGCCGAACCACCACATATGATGGGCGGTCTCGTAGGCGTCACCGTAAGGGAAGCCTGCCAGCGCACTGTCGAGCATGGTGGCCAGCGGCCAGGTGACTGCCACGGCGATGACCAGATAGGCGAAGAAAATGCCAAGCGGCAGGGCGAGTCGGCGGCTCATGGCGCGGCCTCCGGCGGGGCAAACGTGATATTCGTCAGTTCCAGCGCGGCACACGCCAGCCCGTCGAAAGGCGCACCGGCGCATGGTGCTTCCAGCGCGGCCGTTAGCGTGTGATAGCCCGCCTCAAACGGCACCCATAATGTGACCTGCGCCGCGCCGTTGATCGGGAAGCTGCCCAGCACGACGCCATCCAGCGATAAAACCAGTGTACTGGGCGAGGGCAGGGCGCGGACATCGGCGCTGAACAATGCGCCGCCGGGCGCTGGCGCGTAGAAATACAGATCGCCCGTGTTGGTCAGGCGTTCGGGAATCTGGCTGAGCGCGACAAAGCCGGCCGCCGGGCCGCTGTAGGCGGGCACGCGGAAGATCAGCAGCGCCTCGTCCTCGTGATACGGCTGGCCGAAACGCGCCCGCAGCGCCGCCTCCAGCGCGCCTGCGTCGTCGTCCCAGTTGCGGTGCAGGATGATGACATCGACGCCCGCCTCGTGCAGCAGGTCGGCCTGGAGTGTCCCCTGAAGCAGCGCGCCTTTGGCCGGATTGAGCGGCGTCTGCCGGGCGATGTGCCCGCCGATCAGCGGCAGCGTGTGCTCGGTCTGCAGGTACATCGCTTCTTTATCCACCAGCGGATGATCCCACGGCACGTTAAACACGGCGCGGGCGCGTTCGTCGTGGTCAGACAGCGCGGTGACGGCCAGCGGGATATCCGCCGGGATCATCGGGAAGGCCGCGAACCAGCGCAGGTCCAGCCCGATGGCCAGCAGCAGCAGTGCAGTGGCTGGCCCGACCAGCCGCGTCTGGCGGCGCGACAGCCAGGTCAGCGCGACGCACGCGCCATAGGCCAGCACGACCGCCATGCCGATGCTCACGGCCAGGTTGAAACGGGCCGGCGTGCGCGCGATGTCCAGGCCGGGAAGCTGGCTGAGCAGGGCATGCGGCAGGCTGACGTAACCCGGATAGCCATCGAGCGTCACGCTGACGAGATTTCCGAGGACTTTCAGCAGCGGGCCGAGCGAAAACAGCCACACCAGCGCGATCATCAGCGCCCATAAACGGGCCTGTTTCACGCGAAAAAGAGCCAAAATGCCCAGCAGCATCGGCAGGATACCTAGATAGGCAGCACCCTCAAAAGGGTCAATTCCAAGTACGGCACGGTTGTAGGTAAAATTGGCATATAGCGGATTGTTGAAGGATGGGGAAACGACCGCCAGCAGGTCGGCACTGAAGGTGACCGCCCCCTCGCTGGTGAAGCCGTCGCCAGCACGCTCGGCAGCACCCAGCGCGGGCAGCACGAACGGCAGCGTGAACAGGCCGCCGACGATGCAGGCCGCCGCCCAGCGCAGCAGCGCACGCGCCTGGTACGCTCGAATCAGCGCAAAGACAGCCAGCGGCGCGGTCACATAGACCAGCAGCGTCAGGCTGCCCCACAGGCTGGCCGCGAACAACGCGCCCGTCAGCGCGATTTCCCCGGCCAGTGCCCGGCGCGTTCGCGGACGCGGCGCGATCAGCCGCAGCAGCGCCCACAGGAAGCCGACGGCCGGATAGAGCGAGATCACGCCTGTGTGGCCGATGCCGAGTTGACCCATGACCGACGGTGCAATCGTGAAGCTGACGCCCGCCAGCAGTGCAGCAGCATCGACCGCGCGGCCGGTCGCCGCAAAGCGGACCTCGTGACGCAGCAGCCAGCGCACAAAACAAGCCATCGTCAGCCCGTTCAGCGTCAGGATGCCCAGTGCGGTCAGGTTGTGCGCGGCTGTCAGCGGCATGACGAATTGCAGCACAACCTGCGGGAAGCTTTGCAGCGGCAGGCTCCACAGCCACGCGCCATCCAGCCCGGCCGGGTAGAGCAAATCTGGCTGAAAGAACGGGTCGCGCCCGGCCAGCAGCGCCTGCCCCAGCGCCCAGATGTGGCGCAGATACTCGGTCGTATCGCCAAACGGATGCCCGATCAGGTGCGAATCGAGCTGCGCGGCCAGCGGCCATGTCGCCAGCACGGCAGCGGCCAGCATCGCCAGCGCAGCGAGAAGGGGAAAGGTCAGCTTGCGGATCATGCCGGTGATTGTAGAGAAGAATGCCCCTGCGCGAAAGACCGGGGCATTATCGCTGGTGACGCGTTCTTTTTATGAACTTGCAGATAGAATTTGAAAGACTTTAGACTAATGGTTTTACAGGCATAAACCTGTGGCCTCTGCCATCGGCAGATTTCAACAGTGGCTGTGCTTTTCTCTCAAAACAGTCCTGGCAATCTCCAGCCTGAGGACGATATGAACTTCAGCTTCAAAGAATTACTTTATTCGCGTGTTCATCGCATTCTGAAACCAATCGACAGCGTTAGGCTTGGCTCAGCGCCGGATTGGATAGAACTGTTCAATTTTTACGCGGACGTTATCAAGGGCGAAGAAGAAATTATAGCTGTGTACGACAATCAGCAGGATGTCAGGTCAAATCTGATATTTACCACGGAGGGTCTGCATTTTTATTCGGAGCGATGGATATTTATAGATTATGCGGATATGGAGTCTGTGCATGTAGATGCTAATGATGCATCGTCCAAGACAAAAGCTGACACAGTGATCCTGGCTGTAAGGGATATCAGGTTCAGAGTACAGGTACTCGGTGGTGAAGGTCAGTTTCGGGATGTCTATGAAATCAGTCGGTTCTTGAGTCGCGTGTCATCTGATAAACGCAGGTACGCAGGGGGTCAGCGCGCAAATGAAGCTGAGAAAAAGTCGTAAGCGCGTCTAAGCGACATTCAGAGCCGGAACAGATTCAGGTCATCTTTCTGGCGAATGAGCGCATCCAATTCCGCTGGCGACAGGTTGTATTTCTCTTCGTAGAGCAGTTCGCAGCCATGCTCCAGCGCATCATGAATAACATCAAGATTCCGCAAACCGAGAAATCGGGTCACGATCTGTTTTCCCTCAATGTTAGAATCCCGGACTTCGCTTTGCTGTCCCAATGCAATGGCATGAAAGTATGCCTGCTCAGGTGAAGTTGCCCTGATCAGCGTAAGATTGATTTCGATCGTGTTTCCGGGCAGGCCTTCTACTGTGATTTCCAGCACGATCTCTGCCCAATACCAGTTGGCATCCTGTGGAACAAATGGCATGTCCCTGCCCTTTCCTGAGGCCTTCGCTCACAGAAAGCCGTGCTCCTGATACCACGTGAACGTATCATGCACGCTGTCGCGCATGCTCACGGTCGGCTCGCCCAGCTCGCCCCAGGCCTTCTCGAAGCGGAAATATAAGGCGCGCGCCCCCAGCCGAAGCTGATTGCCATCGACCGGCACCTTCACGCCCAGCCCGCGAATCAGGTCGATGCTGTCGGCCAGCGGCCCCAGCAGCCCGGCGGGAACCGGCAGGCCGGGGGCAGGCGCGCCAATCGTTTTGGCGATCAGCGCGAACCAGTACGGATAGCGCAGGTTCTCGGTGCCCAGGATATAGCGTTCGCCCGTGCGGCCGCGCTCGGCGGCGGCAATATGCCAGCGGGCGACGTCGCGCACATCGGTGACGGCCACGCCGCCCGGCGGCACCGGCATCAGCGCGCCCAGCTCGTGGATGCGGATGACGAATTCGCCGCTGATGCGGTTCAGGTCGCCGGGGCCCATGATGACCACCGGGTTCATAATGACGATATCCTGCCCGTCCGCCACCGCCTCCTGCACATAGATTTCAGCCAGCGCCTTGCTGTAGCCGTAGGGAAAGCGCGACGGTGACAGGTTGAAGCGCATGCTCTCGTCGGCGGGCGATTCGTCGTGCGCCATGCCCAGCGCGGCCGCGCTGCTGGTAAACACGACGCGTTTAACGCCTGCTGCCTTCGCTGCCGCCAGCACCTTGAGCGTGCCGCCCACGTTGACATCCATCATATAGTCGCGGTCGGCGCGCCAGTAATCGGCCACGGCGGCCACGTGAAACACCCAGTCGCAGCCCTCGCACGCGGCATGCAGCGCGTCAGCATCGGTCACATCGCCCAGCGCGCTTTCGTAAGACACGCCCTCCAGCGCCGTCAGCCGCGAGCTGGCGCGATGCAGCACGCGCACGGTGTGCCCCGCTGCCGCCAGCTCACGCGCGATGCATGATCCCACAAAGCCTGTTCCGCCGGTGACCAATGCCCTGACCATAAAGTCCCCATCCTGCCTGTGTCCACAATGTCCCCTATTCTAATCGCTTTGCGCTGAAACGGGGATTCCTTGAGCAAACCGGGCGGACACACAGAGGTTCATCCGAAAAGGTTTCCATGCGATTTACATTAAGGATCATTTGAACCGCCAAGACGCCAAGAACGCCAGGATTTGAAGGGACTCAAAAACGCACTGATACCGTCAAAGTGGTTTAAGGTAAATAGTTTGAAACGCGCCACTACCCCGCCTCACCCTGCTTCGCTGCGCTCAGCCGTCCCTCTCCACGATGTGGATGAGGGACAAAACGCGTGGTCTTTCGCTTACACGTTGGCCGTAAGTCATCCCCTCGTCCACACCGTGGAGAGAGGGGGCCGAGGGGTGAGGCCACGTGCCTGGGAAGAGCATTTTTCTGGCGCTCCTGGCGGTTCATCGCTTTTTTGCACGCTCAAGGTAATGCGTGGGGCGCATCGCCATGCGCCCGCTGGTGCTTTAGGCAATCAACCTAAACGCTGTCCCTGAAAAGACTATGCAGACTACACAATAAATTGCGAAATCTTACATTCACGGCCATGTAATCGGGACTAGAATAATACTATTGACGAACAACAAGTGCTCCCACGAGGGAAATAGACATCATGGCGACAATCCTGGTTCAAATGGCAGACACGAAGTGGACGACGCTGGCAGTACGGGCGGCCTGCAAGCTGGCACAGGACCAGCAGGCCAGCGTGACGCTGGTGAAGATGCTGCCTGCGACCAATCTCAACTGGCTGGGCATGGATGCCAGCGAGTACCGTTTCAGCGAAAGCGAAACCGGGGACATTGCGGCGTATCAGGCCATCGCGGCTGAATACGGCCTGACGCTGGCGACCGCCGTCTACAAGTATGACGATCTGGCCGAGGGCATCGCCCGGGCCGCTGATGACCTGCTGGCAGAATCGGTCATCGTGCGCGAAACTGTCAACGGACACCGGCTGGTGCATAGCAGCACGGCGGAAATTCATCATCTGGATGAGCTGCTGGAAGCCCATTATCATCACCTTTATGTGGTCAATCCTCCGGCGGTGGCCCCTGACAACTGGTCACCCGTGGCGGAGGCCGTGCATCACGACTAGGCAAGCAGGCAGTGAAATTTGTCAGGGGGACGGCAGGGCTGTCCCCGTTGGCACCATGTTCAGACGGTTCTTCTCTTTTCTGCCGGGGCGCACACGCAGGTGCGCCCCGGCTACGTGCTTCGCCGACGAATATGTTGAACTGTGAGGTTTCTTTCCTTCAAATCCGCCCACCTGATGAAGGATAGAGACCACCACAGGACATAATCCGGCACAAATCGAGACCCCCTTCCGGCAGTAGCATGACAAAGTCCTCGCGGTGCTGATCGCCACGATCGGTTAATTCGCGCTGGCAATCGATATTGTAGTTTTCCGGCAGCATCAGTTCTCATGTAAAAATGAGAGAGAGATTAAAATGAGAAAAGATGTCATTTTGATGGACTCTCATTCGACGTATTGATAGAAATGCGAAAAAGCGCGTTTCACCTTATCAATGGCACAAGCCAGTCAGGAGAACTTCTCGTGAAATTCATGATGCTCAACTATCGTAACGAGGCCGCCGCAGCCAACATGACGAAGGAAGAACAGATGCAGGAGATACAGGACTACAACGCCTTTTTTGAATATGCCAGCCAGCGCGCCACCATCATTTCAGGCGAAGCCGTCCGCCCCACCTCTGCTGCCACCACCATCCGCGTCCGCGATGGCAAAACGCTAACCACCGATGGTCCGTTTGCCGAAGCCCCCGAAGGTCTGGCTGGCTTCTACATCATCGACTGCAAAGATGTTGATGAAGCCATCGAAATCGCCTCGAAAATCCCCGTTGCGCGCGAGGGCAGCGTCGAAATCCGACCAGTGGTCACGTTTGAATAAACGTGCATGTAGGGGCGGACCTATGTGTCCGCCCCGGAATCCGACTGAATCCCTGGCGGAATTTCTTGACCTGGTGCCAATGGAGACGGCAGGGCTGTCCCCATTATTTTGGCTTGCATGCGGCCTGGGTGAAGTGGCCGATCATTCGCCGGGCCAGAAGCACCAGCCAAAATCGCGCAAAAAGCGGTAGTCTTAAGGGCACACAATGCATACCCATCACAGGCGGGCATCATATGACGCATACCGATCTCTCCATCCGCCCGATGCTGGCGGAGGACTGGGCCGCTGTGGCGGCCATCTACGAGGAAGGCATGAATACCGGGCGGGCGACGTTTGAGTCCAGCCTGCCGGAGTGGGAAGTCTGGGATGCGGCACACGTCGTGCAGCCGCGCCTGGTGGCAGAGCGTGACGGAGCCGTGCTGGGCTGGGCAGTGCTCAGCCCGATTTCGGCGCGTGCCGCCTATGCCGGCGTGGCCGAAGTGACGATTTATGTCGCCGGCGCAGCGCGTGGCGCAGGCGTGGGGCGCGCCCTGCTGGATGCGCTGATCGCGGCCAGCGAACAGGCTGGCTTCTGGACGCTGCAATCGGTCATCTTTCGCGCCAATGAAGCCAGCATCGCGCTGCACACGGCCTGCGGCTTTCGCCTGGTGGGCTACCGCGAACGCATCGCCATGCGCGACGGCCAATGGCATGATACAGTCCTGATGGAACGGCGCAGCACTGTGAATGCCTGTTAAACTGAGCGTGCCAGCCGCCCGCTAACGGAGGAAAAATGCCATGAGCGAAACCAATTACACCGTGGACAGCGACCTGAAAGAAGCAAAAGCGATGGTCAGCGGCCTGGGGGACTACGTGAAAGGCAGCGAGCTGTATGGCAAGACCGGCAGCGGCGGCCTGTTCTCGATGGGGCAGATGCCCAGCCTGACCGTGGGCGCGCTGCTGATGCGCCTGCGCCGCCTGGCTGCCCAGCGTGACCGGCTGTCGCCCGCCCAGCAGGAAGAATTGTCGCGCACCGAGGCCGCCCATGAGACGGCGCGCCGTGCCTGGCAGGGCCACTATGACGCCAAAATGAACCGCGAGGCGCTCTCGCGCTTGAAGGCGATGGATGCCTACTTCGAGGAACTGCGCGAGAACCCGCGCATGGCCGCCAGCAGTTATATGCCCGAAGCGCTGCGCCGCACCATCGCCCAGGAACTGCTGATGGCGCTGACCGCCGAAGGCCAGCCGACGACCGAGATTGAGGAGGCCATGCGCGCAGTGGACAGCCGCCTGCGCCGCTGGGTGCGCCCGGCTGACTTTATCTGGTCAGCGGAAATCGCCCCGGCCTATGACAACAAGCAGTTCTGGTGGCTGTACAGCAAGCCGCAGCAGCTCGCCGACAAATAGCAGCGCCTAGCGCCTGCGCGCCTGTTCCCACTCTTCGCGCAGGATGGCGTAGAAGGCGGTGTCTTTGGGCTCGCCAAAGCGGATGAAGTAGCTGCGCAGCGTGCCTTCATAGCGCATGCCCAGCTTCTGCATCACGCGCCCGCTGGCCGGATTATCAACAAAATGGTTGGCCTGGATGCGGATCAGGTCGAGCGCCTGGAACCCATAATCGATCAGGGCGGCCGCCGCCTCGGTGGCATAGCCTTTGTTCCAGTAGGGCACGCCCAGCCAGTAGCCCAGCTCGCCGCGCCGATACTCCGGCGTCAGATTCAGCCCCATCAGCCCGATAAACGCTGCATCGCCCTTGCGCTCCAGCAGGCACGGCAGCCACAGCCCGCTCGCCCTCCCTTCATAGGCCACATGCACATACTTGCGCGCATCCATCGGCGTATACGGGTGCGGCATGCGCAGCGTGCCTTTGGCCACCAGCGGGTGGTTGGCCTGGGTGGCGATAGCGGCGGTGTCGCTTTCGCGGGGCGGACGCAGCCGCAGGCGAGTTGTCTCCAGAATAAGCTGTGTGAAATCGAGCAACATACGGCCGCGCCGCCTTTCTCGCGCAACAAAGCATAGCCGGTGCTGGCCGGCCCGATTAAAGCGTGTCTCTCAGGATGCCGATCCGCAGGCGGGCGATGGCTCCACCTGCGCGGGCCGCGACTGAAGCGCCACGGACAGGTCGAACGTTTCCTGGCCGCGCACAATGCGCATCTGCACGGTGTCGCCCGGGCGCGTGTGCGTCACCAGATAGCTGACCAGCTCGTCCATGTTGCGCACGGTCAGGTCGTCCACCGCGACCACGATGTCGCCGCCCACGCACAGCGTGCGTCCCCGGATATTGACCTCGCGCGTGCCGCCCAGCAGCCCGGCCTGCTGTGCCGGGGAACCGGGTGTGACGCTGGCGATCAGCACGCCAGCCTGCACCGGCAGCTCCAGCACATCGACCAGCCCGGCCACGCCAAAGCCGTCATCGGCCGACTCGCTGGAGATGCCGATATACGAATAGTCCACGCTGCCGTCGTCCAGCAGGTCGGGAATCACGCGCAGCACCGTGGCCGATGGCACGGCAAAGCCGACGCCCTCGAAGATGCCGGTCTCGGTGCGGATGGCCGTATTGACGCCGATGACCTCGCCGGCGCTGTTCAGCAGCGGGCCGCCGCTGTTGCCGGGGTTGATCGGCGTGTCCACCTGAATGATATTCGGATTCTGAAAGCCGACCGCCGTGTTGGTGATCATCTCGGCGCTGGGAAGCTGGCGGCCCAACGCGCTGACGATCCCGTCGCTCATCGAGCTGGCCAGCCCGAACGGATTGCCGATGGCGACCGCCCGCTGACCCACGCGCACCAACCCGGAATCGCCAAACGTGACCGGGAACAGCCGCCCGGCATCGACCTCGACTTTGAGCAGGGCCAGGTCGCTGTAGCTGTCCAGCCCGACCAGCTCGGCCTCGGCCACATAGCCATCGTTAAACGTGACGATGATGCTGCTGGTGTCGGCCACCACATGCGCGTTGGTGATGATGTGGCCGTCGGCATCCAGCACGAAGCCGCTGCCGCTGGACAGCTCCTGGATGAAGCTGTGCACGGGGTTGTCGATCGTCACCTCGATGTTGACCACCGACGGCGAGACGCGCTCGTACAGGTTGGTCAGCAGCAGATATTCAGCGTCGGCATCATTGACGATGTTGGCGGGCACGGGCGTGGGCAGCGGCTGGCGCAGGCTGGTGTTGATGTCCAGCGCGGCGGGCGGCGTGCTCAGCACTGCGTCCGGCGGGGGCGGCATGGCGCCCTGACAGGCTGCCAGCAGCAGCAGGCCGGCGACCAGCGCGCTCGTGATCCACCGTCGTTCATTTCCGCGATGCATGTTCAGGCTCCATCTACCCACTTTATCGTGTTTTGTGATGCAAAATATTCGTCAGACGAGACGGGTCTCATCTCCTGTACGCCAGGTGAAGCCAATGGTTTCACTCACTCCGGGACCCTGCTTTTCAGTCCCTTCAGGGACTTGGGCTTCTTGTAGCCTGAAGCTTTGAGCCTCAGGCGGCGGCACCTGCGGATTATCTCGCCTGACCCGTCCGGTGAATCTCCAGCAGGTCGCTCAGCAGGCCAAAGCCGGTCTGGATGCCGCCTGCGCCCTTGCCGATCAGCGTGACATCACCCAGCAGGTCGGTCGTGATGGTGAGCGCGTTGGTCGCCCCGGCCACGCCCGACAGCGGATGCGTGATGGGCAGGCGCATCGGTGCGACGCTGGCCCCGGCCGGCGTGACTTCGGCGATCAGCTTCCAGCGTTCGCCAGCCGCGGCGGCGGCGCTGATATCGGCCGGGGTGAGCTGGCTGATGCCGCGCACGGACATATCGGCAAAGGCAAACTGTTTGCCAAACAACGCCGCGCCCAGGATGACCGCCTTGGCAGCGGCGTCCCAGCCCTCGACATCGGCAGTTGGGTCAGTCTCGGCATAGCCCAGGCGCTGTGCGTCGGCCAGCGCGTCGGCGTAGCTCAGGCCGCCTTCCATCTGCGTGAGGATGTAATTGGTCGTGCCATTGACGATGCCGCGCGCCTGCGTGATGGTGCATCCGGCCAGCGCCTGCATCCCCAGCCGCAGCGACGGCGTGCCTGCCATCACAGACGCCTCGAACAGCAGGTGCTTACCGGCGGCGCGGGCGGCGGCATTCAGGCGGGCATAGCCATGCAGCAGCGCGCCTTTGTTCGCCAGCACGACATGCTTGCCCGATGTGAAAGCCGCTTCGCACAGCTCAATCGCGGGCTGGCCGTCGGTCAGGTTCGACGGGCTGACCTCGATCAGCACATCGGCGGCCGACTCGCGGGCGATGGTCATCGCGCTGGCGCCGCGTGCCAGGCCGGGCTGGTCGGAATATTTGGCCAGGTCGCCAGACCCCGCGGCAGCCAGCAGCGCGGCGGTGTCCAGCCCCGACGGATGCATCAGCGACCCGCGTGAGCGCGTGGCCACGGCGACAATCTGCGCCTCGAACCCGTAGCGTGCCTGCAAATCGTCCGCCTTGTCCAGCAGAATCTGCGCCAGCCCCTGCCCGACAACGCCAAACCCAATGAGCGCAATCTTCATCTTGTGCTATTCTCCGCTGAATTTCACGCCAGACCCGGCCTGTCACAGCCCGCGCCTGAGTGCGCATAAAGAACCATGATTGTAGCTGTAATTGCCCGGGCCGTCATGCCGGGCGGCGTACCTTATTCAGGATAGACGCGATGCTGTTACGCGAGGTGAGCAAGCCCTCAACATTTGCTGAGATTGATGCCTACCCGTTCAACGTGCCGGTCGTGCGCACGCTGGACACGCTGGCGTTCTCCAGCCCGGTGACGATCTTCGTCGGTGAAAACGGCTCCGGCAAGTCGACGCTGCTGGAGGCGGCTGCCTGCGCCGCGCATCTGCCCAGCATCGGCCTGGAACATGTCGACCGCGACCCCACGCTGCAGGCGGCGCGGGAGCTGGCCCAGGCGCTGCGCTGGGCGTGGAGCGGCCGCAAGAAACGCGGCTTCTTCCTGCGCGCTGAGGACTTCTTCGGCTATGCGCGCCAGGTCGCCCAGCAAAAGGCTGACCTGCTGCGCGACCTGCGCGATGTCGATGCCGAGATGGCGAATGCCAGCAGCACGGCGCAGACGTGGGCGCGGGTGCCGTTTCAGAATCAGCTGGGCGAGATTCAGCACCGCTATGGCGACGGCCTCGACGCGCAGTCGCATGGCGAAAGCTTCCTCAAGCTGTTTTCGGCGCGCTTTGTGCCGGACGGGCTGTATCTGCTCGATGAGCCGGAAGCGCCGCTGTCGCCCACCCGCCAGATGAGCCTGCTGGCCATGATTCACGGGATGGTGCAGCGCGGGTCGCAGTTTGTCATCGCCACCCATTCGCCCATCCTGATGGCCTATCCGGGCGCGGACCTGATCGCGTTTGACGATGGCGCGATTCAGCGCGTGCCGTACGAGTCGCTGGAGAGCGTGATCCTGCTGCGTTCGTTTCTGAATAACCCGGAGATTTTCCTGCGCCGCCTGCTGGAGGAGTAGGCGGGATGTTATGGGGCGGACAGAGAGGTGAGTGTGAAAGCGGTCATGTTGAATGTTTCGGCGGGCGCATCGCGATGCGCCCCTACAACTGCCGACCTGGCCGGTCATCAAAAACTGTCCTGATGCTGAATAGCCATCGCGTACATCTATACTTCGCATGACTGGGGCGTAGGGGCGCATCGCGATGCGCCCGCTGGAGCAAAAAATCCGCCATATATCCCAATCCGTGCGCTATATCATAAAAATGCGGCCCGTCAGCATGGGATATTTCGCCTACGCGTGGAAGACGCGCAGCCACATCTCGGCAGTGATCAGGCTGTAGAGTGCGCGGCTGTGGTCGGCCTGCCCGCTGACATGCTGGTTCCACAGTGCGCCCACGTGAGACGCATCGCACCAATCGCGCTTGGCCGCGCCATCAAACAGCAGCGCACGCGCCTCGTTTTGCAGCGGCGCATGGCTTCGCAGCCAGACGCCAAACGGGGTGGGATAGCCCAGCTTGTCTTTGCGCCAAGCGATTTCATCGGGCAGCACGCGGGAAAAAGCACGACGGGCGAAGCGCTTGGTCTCGGCACCGCGCACCTTCAGGTCGCCGGGCACACCCAGCGCGAATTCCGCCACGCGGTGATCAAGGAACGGCACGCGCGCCTCAATGCCCCAGGCCATGCTGTTGCGGTCTTCGTAGTGCAGCAGCGCGGGGATACTCTCCTGCATGACTGACTGGTACAGGTGGTCGTTCAGCGCGTCACCGCTGTTGAATGCGCGTGCATGGCGCGTCGCCTCGCGCGACTGGGCCGCAGGCACATAGTCTGACCTGAGCGCACCCGGCGGCCTGCGCCCGTGACGCAGCGTGAACAGCGCCCGCGCCGCAAACTCACGCGGGTTGGCGAAGGCGAAGAAGCGCGGATACACCTCGGCGGCAAACGATGCCCCTTCACGCATGAAGCGCAGCGGGTCGCGCTTTTGCAGTGCGCGCAGGTGCACCACGACATGGCTGAGATAGCCGCCGAACAGCTCGTCTGCCCCCTGGCCGTCCAGCAGCACCGTGACCACGCCGTGTGCCAGCGCCATCACGTTGTACTGCGAATACAGCGTCGGGCTGGCGGTGGGGATATCCTGGTGCCAGGTGATTTTTTCCAGCGCGGCCATAAAACCGTCCGGCTGGGGCGTGGTCTCGTGGCGGATCGCGCCGCAGCGCCCCGCCATGATGTCGATATAACGGCGCTCGTCCAGCCCTTTGACGGGATAAATGCTGCTGAAGCTGTTCATGCGCGCCGCGTCGCCAAGCTGCTCGGTGGCCAGCGCGATAATCGTGCTGGAGTCCAGCCCGCCGCTGAGGCAAGTGCCCACGGGGACATCGGCGCGTAGGCGCAGGCGCACGCTGTCGCGCATCAGGCGCAGCAGCTCGGCTTCCGGGTCCGTGTAGTCATAGGTCTCGCGGGCGCGGGCGATATTCACGTCCCAGTAGGGTATTTGCTCGCCCACGCCGTCTCGCGTGACCAGCAGCGTGTGACCGCCGCGCAGCTCGCGGATGCCCTCGAAGAAGGTGTAGGGCGGGTTGAATACGCCGCCGGTGTGCAGGAACCAGGCCAGCTGGGTCATGTCTGGCGCGGACGCCTCTGGCGAGAGCACGCGCAGTGCTTTCATCTCGCTGGCAAAGGCAAATTTGCCCGCGTCGGCCGTGTAGTAGAACGGCTTCACGCCGAAGCGATCGCGCGCGCACCACAGATGCCCCTTGTCCTGGTCCCACAGCGCGAAGGCGAACATGCCCACGAAGCGGCTCAGGCAGTCGGTTCCCCACGCGGCATAGGCCTGCAGGATGACCTCGGCGTCGCATTCGGTGTGGAAGGTATAGCCCAGCGCGCGCAGGTCGTCGCGGATTTCGATGTAGTTATAAATTTCGCCGTTGAAGGTGAGCCACAGCCTGCCTGCCGCCTGGCTGTCGCGGACAGTCATCGGTTCGTGACCGGCGGGCGAGGTATCGATGATGGCCAGCCGCCGCTGGCTGAGCGACAGGTCTGGCGCAAACTCGGCCGGAGAATCGATGGGCGTATGAAACGGCAGGCCGGGCGGCGTATCCGGCCCGATGCGTGGGTCGTGCGCGCCCGTGCGCGTGTTGAGCAGCAGATGGCCTTCGCCGTCCGGCCCGCGATGGCGCATGGTATTCGCCGCAGCCAGCACCAGCGCGCCGTCGATGAGTCGTCCGTCCAGCCACCACACGCCGGAGATTCCGCACATAAGCCCGCACCCTGCATTCGTGAATTGGTCCCGTTGCAAGCGTATAGACTTCGCCACACAAACACAAGCAAGAAATATGCGCCGCGCCGGGCGGATCAGTTCCCCGATGGCTCCAGCGAGGCGAAATAATCGCGGATGATGTCGCGCATGCCCAGCGGGACATAGTTGTTTTGCAGTGCCTGATTGGCCGCATTGGCGTAGCTGTTGAACACCTGATTGTAGGGCACGGTCGAATTGCCGGTCTGGTTCTGCGCGAATTCACCCTGAATGACGGGCGCATTCGGGTCGTCAGACTGGAGGAACGACTCCTCGGTGCCGGTGCCGCCCAGGCGCACGGGCGCGTAAATCGGCTCGTATTCGCGCTGGCCTTCGCCGTCGGGCGCATTGGCTGCGTCCTGCGCGCCCTGCCCGGCTGACGTCTGGCCCTGGGCCGTCTCGCCGCTGTCATCGCCCGCGCCGCTGGCCGCACCAGCCGCGCCAGACATTTGCGAACCGTCCGGCTGTTCGCCTGCGCCGGCCTGCTGTCCCTGCTGCGCACCCGCCTGCTGGCCCGTTTGGCCGCTCTGGCCGGACTGGCTTTGCTGCCCGCCGGACTCGCTGGGATTATCGCTCTGGCCTGCGCTCTGGCCCTGGTCGCCCTGCTGGCCATCCTGGCCGGATTGTCCCTGCTGGCCCTGCTGACCTTCCTGACCAGACTGCTGGCCTTGTTGACCCTGCTGGCCCTGCTGCTCGCTCGACTGGCCTTCCTGGCCATTCTGCTGTTCGCTCAGGTTTTGCTGCGCCTGCTGGGCCTGCTGCGCCTGTTGGCTGGCCTGCTCGGCCGATTCCTGCGTCTGCTGATTCTGTTCACCGGCCTGCTGCGCCTGCTCGGCGGCTTCGCTCAGATTCTGCATCGCGGCCGAGGTCTGGCCGTTCTGCATATTTTCAGCGGCCTGCTGCATATTCCCGGCGGCCTGCTGCATGCCCGGATTCTGGCCCGCGCCCTGCTGCATCTGCTGGGCGGCCTGCTGAAGCTGCTCATACGCTTCCTGCAACGCGGGGTCGGCCTGCGACATCTGGCCGGTCTGGCTGGCCATGTCTTGAAGCTGCTGCGCGAGCTGCTGGAAGGCGTCACCCGCCCCAGCCCCGCCGCTGCCGGTCATCTCGCGCAGGGCATCGGCGGCCTGCTGGGCGGCATTCTCGGCCTCGCTGGCCTGCTGACCCAGCGACTGTGACAGCCCCTCCAGCGCGCTTTCAGCGTCAGACAGCGCGGCAAACGCTTCTTCTGGCGACACATCGGACTGGTTAAGCGTCTCCAGGCTGGTTTGCAGCGTCTCCAGCAGGCGCTGGCGCTCGGCGTCGGTCAGGGCATCATCGGCGGCCACCTGCTGCGTCAGATCGCGCACGGTCTCGGCGGCCTCAGCGATGGCCTCGCGCACATTGGCATCCTGCGCGGCCAGCAGGTCATTTGGGTTGGGCAGCGCGATCAGCAGCGCGAGGATGGCGATGAGCGCGGCAACGCCGACCAGTTCACGCCAGCGCCAGCCCATCGGGATCATCAGGCTGGCGGGCGCGCTGCTGGCCCGGTCGCGGGCATCGGCAAGCTGAAGCGAGAGAAATTCATCGGTGGTGCGGATGGCGCCGTCGCGCAGTTCCAGCGCGGTCGAGACGCTTTCGTTCAGGCCCAGCATGCGGTCGAAGCGGCGCGCGGCGGTCAGCACCTGGCGTTCGCGCAGCCAGACGACGGTGCCGGTCACGATGCAGGCAGCCAAGAGAATAATCACGCTCACGGCCAGCAGCGCGCCCGACGTCAGCAGCGGCGTCAGGCGGGCGATGACGGCCAGCATGATGCAGGCGGCCAGTGCGGCAGCCAGCGCGCGGGGAATCCACAGCGCGAGGCGGCCCCTGCGCCAGCGGCTGTCCCAGCGGCGCACGAGCTTTTCAAGGTCACGATACGGTTGTGCGGCGGCCTGACTCGCCATGCTGAACTGCGTCCTTCAGGCGACAATCGCCCCAAACCAACTCTTTCGGTCGAAACGCCAACTCCGGCGTATTCTGTTTAGTCGTCAGCGGCGCGGCGGTGGGGGCGCGCCGTAGGGATTCTGTGGTGGATTCGGTGGCTGCTGGGGCGGATAGCCTCCCTGCCCCGGCTGCGGCGGATATTGCGGCGGCTGGCCCGGCGGATACGGGGGCTGCGGCGGGTAGTAGGGCGGCGGTTGCTGTCCCGGCGGGACATACGGCTGCTGCGGCTGCTGGCTGCGCACATAGGCGTCAAACTGCGCGTCCAGGTCTGGCCGCTGCTGCTGCACCACATACACCGCCTTCACCGGCTTTTCGCGACGAAAGGGAGAACTCCCGACTTCGAGCACCTTGCCCAGCACGACATTCAGGATGCTCAGGCAGATCGAGCCGCCCAGCGCCCAGCCGAAGGTATCGACCTGAAGCTGGCCGTTCACGCCCTGCAGATTGCCATCCGCCCAGCCGGTGATGCCCGCGGTCAGCAGCAGCAGGCCAGCATTGATGACGAACAGGAACAGGCCCAGCGAAAGCAGGATGAACGGGCAGGTGAGGAATTTCAGGATCGGCTTGACGATGGCGTTGATGAGCGCAAACAGCGTCGCCGTGATGAGCAGCGTCAGCGGCCAGTCGCCCGCGATGCGGATGCCCGGAAACAGGCCGGAGGTGAGCACCGCAAAGCTGAGCATATTCACGATGACAGTGAAGATGAATTTCATGCGCGTTAGCCTCCCCCGATGATGGGACCAGGTGTATTGGTGGGCGCTGGGGCCGCCCCGGTGGCGGCCGCCTCGCCGCCCGTGGGCGCCGGAGTGGTGATCGGCGTGGGCACGCCAGAGCCGTTGGGCGTGGCGGTGACATAGCCGGGCGCGAGCGTGATGGCCGGCGTGGGGATAAACGGCGTCGTGGTGGCGATGCCGATGCCCAGCGGCACCCCAAACGGCTGATTGCTGGCGGCGCGGCGGTTCATCTCGGCACGCGTCTCGTCCAGCGTGTCATACACGACCGGATCGAAAAACGCGAATGGCGCCACACGGGCGATATCCACGCCAAACTGCGGGGCGGTATCGCGCAGGGCGACCACCGTCACGCTGATGGTGCGGCCAACCGGCAGGATGGCCAGAAACTGCGTGTCGGGAATGACGATGGGCTGAAAGGCCTGCCAGTAGGCGCGCGACGCATCAAACAGATACTCGCTGCCCAGGTTGGACGCGATCAGCAGAAAGTGATAGTCGGGCAGGATATTTGCTTGCATGGCCCGATTATACCGTGAAACTGTGCGCGCGGGGCACTACATCGCCGCAGCTAACATTTTGAAGGGGAAGGTCTTCAAACCTACTCATTTCAAGGTGGTTTTTATTTTGTTCTTGACAATGCCGAGTATGTTTTCAGTGAGCTTCAATTTCAAATTAACAGCTTCAGCTACGTGATCCAAGGTTGGCATAAGGTGAGCCGCAGTAACTCGTTCAACCCATAGTAACCGGAGTAACTCAGATGCTTCGGATACTGGAAGTATAAAGGCTCGAAAGGGCTTTTGTGTGAATACGTACTCTTCTTGTAATGATTCTAGTAGCCCAGAATAACTTCCCCGATTCACGTAATCTGAATGTCCTTTTATATCAACAGTAAACAACCCAAGCTGTGCTCGAAGGAAATCGTTTTCGGTCGCCATAACCTCAACTGTTTTGATCTTTCTGCTGGTATGAAGTGTGTGCAACCCGTAAACAGAGAGAAAGCCATTGTCTTTGTACTGTGCCTGAGCCGCCGCGAAATAAGCTGCGATCATAGGATTTCGAGTCCAGTCAAGCAACCGAGTTGGGATACCATGATGTCTGGCAAGAGCAATTGCTGGCGATTCCCAAAACGTAAATCTTCGATCAACAAATTCATCACCAAACTGGATCCGTTCCGATTCAAAACGCTCTCGTTGCGTAGTGTCAGGTTCATACAGAGACACGTATTTTCGTACGAAAGATTCAACATCCTTTGTCCATTCCGGCAATGATTGAATTGAAAAACCTATTTCATCGGCAAGCCGGACAAATTCATTTACCAAAGTCAATTCTGCAAAGGCATCGCGAATCGCTTCACGGACACGCATAAATTTAGCTACTCGATCAACTTCCGTAAGGTTTTGATTATGATAGACCCATGATCTCCAAATATATAAATCAGAATTCATCATTGAACCAAATGTCGAACTCCGATCTATTTCTTGAATCAGCTTCCCAAGTGGCTCCGTTATTTTCTGCTTATCTGGACGCCAAGCCGTCGGCATTAATGGAAACCAATTAGTGTCGTTCGGTCCTTGTCCTTCTCCTCTGAAAATCCATTCACGTTCCCAGTCCTGAGTTTTTTTCGGATCATTTGACCAGCTATTGTTGCTCAGGCGAAGCGCCTCAAGGAATTCCCTGGCGGAGCTGAATGGCTGGATATGAAGGTCAGTCATTTATAATCTCTCCTTGAGTAAGTCAGAATCCTGTTTGCTTCCACATCACGGCGCTTCAGGGAAGAAGATCGTGTTCTCCTGCGCCGTCAGGTCGATGACTTCGCGGTCGGGAAAGCGTGCCAGCACGTCCTCTTACACTTTCCCTGTCCATTGATCATAATAGAGAAAATATACACTATAATGTCTGCTGTAATCATACAGTTCGCCGCTTGAGACTTGGTCGTTTAGGTGAAAGTTCATCTCGTGAATGCCTTAGATTCTCTTCAATCCTGTATGCCTGAATGAGCATGAAGTCAGAAATCAGCAGGAGGAAGAAAGCATTATCCTGCAAGGTGGCCGTTGCAGTGCTGTTGTTGTTCTGGCTAACGCGCATGGTGGCGCTCAACGCATTTCCGCCGTTTGTCGACGAAGCATTTCATATTAATTTTGGAAACCTGGTGCGTGAACAGGGGCTGCTTGCCCGTGCAGAAGAGGGGCGGCAGTTTACCGTCTGGCTTTATGTGGTGGCACAAGCGCAGACGGGTGGTGCACCAGTGTTTGTGGCACGTGTCGCGACCATCCTCAGCGTCCTTCCAGGCGTCGCGGCGGCGATAGCTACTGCACGCCTGTTGGCGGGTGGTTGGAGTGGCGTGCTGGCCGCGCTGTTGTTCACATTCAGCGCATACAATTTGTTCTTCGACCGCCTGGCGCTGGCTGACCCTGTATCTGCTTCAGCGGTGTTGGTAGGCCTATACTTTGCAGCTCGCCTGTGGTTGCGAGCGCAATGGCTTGATGCCGTTTTGTGCGGCGTGGTGCTGTTCGTGGCAGTAGGCGCAAAAGTCTCGGCGCTGCCCTATCTCGGCATCCCACTGGCTGCCGCGCTGACGTTGAAGCCGCCAGGTCGTTCATGGCGGGAGAATGCGCGCTGGGGTGTAATAGCGCTGCTGGCAGGTTTGGGACTTAGTGCGCTGTTTCTGGGCGTGCTGCTTACACGTGGCATCGATCCATTCTTTTATCTGCAAAGTCCATCCAGCGTGGCGCGCAGCACGTACCTTGACAAATGGGCGCTGGTGTTCGACACCCTGAACGGCTACGCCGGTACCTTGATGGCGGTTCTGCTGTTGGCAGGTGTGACTGTGCTGCTGCTTCGACGGCGCTTGTATCTGCCGCTGGTGCTGATCGCACCGCTGATTGTGCTTTCGTTCAGTGGCAGACAAGACTCGCGCCATATCATCCCGCCGCTGAACTTGCTGATACTGTGCGGCGCAGTGGCAGTGGAGAGTATCAGTGTCAGATACGGGCCGCTGATTCGCCGCGCAGCGCTGGCTGTAATTCTGGGGTGGGCGGTGCTGGTTTGGCTGCCGTTCGCGGCGTCACTGACGAGCGATCCGCTCAATCTGTCGCTGACAACTAACGATCGCAACGAGTACATCACGGCAGAAGGGAGCGGCTTTGGATTGCATGAAGCGCTGGAGGTGCTGCGTGAAGAAGGGGCGGAGCGCGTAATTGGTCTGCTGGCCAACTGCCTCAGCCTGCGTTACATCGCGATAGATTTGGTGGTGGATTGCCCACGGCTGAATCCGAATGGAGAGGATATTCCGGCACTTGCAGTCCAGTTGGACGCAAATCGCGCTCCGCATGTCTATGCTGTGCTGGAAGACTTGGCTTATGCACCGGATACAGCGCCTGGTCGGCTGGTCGCTGAAATTGAGGGTGCGCCGGGGCGTCCTCTACTGCGGGTGTATGCGCTCGGAGGGTGAATAAAGAGCCGTCGGCGAAAGTCATGCCCACATCACGGCGGCTCAGGGAAGAAGATCGTATTTTCCTGCGCCGTCAGGTCGATGACTTCGCGGTCGGGAAAGCGCGCCAGCACGTCCTCACGCGAGATGCCGGGCGTGATGCGCGCCGCCACAATCGGGCTGTCCAGGTACGGGCTGGTGATCGCCATTAGCTCGCCATAACTGCGCCAGCGCACATCGTCCCCGGTGACCAGCACCAGCGTCTCGCGGGCCGGGTCGCGCAGCGCCTGAATCTGCGCCACCAGCGCGCCATCCATCAGGTTGAAGCCGCGCAATACCCCCACACGCGGCACCGCATAGCCGAAAAAGCTGAGCGCCAGCACAGCGGCAAACGCCCCGTAGACGAGTCCCCGGGGGACGCGCCGCGCCAGCCAGGCGATCGGCAGCGCCGTAAAAATGGCCGCGCTCAGCACGCCCTCGTAGTAGTAGCGCGTGCTGTATCGCTGCGAGCCGATCCAGTAGGTGAGCTGCACGATGATGAGCGAGAGCGCGACGGCTGCGATCAGCCACGACCAGGTGGCGCGCCGGTCGCCCAGCACCAGCAGCGGCGCGCACACCCATGCCATCAGGCCGAAGATGATGATCCACGCGATGTCTGGATTGCGCGAGAGCGAGCCGTCGCCCAGGTGAAAGGGCAGTGCCAGCCACGCCAGCCCGATCAGCCCCCACAGGAAATACGCCCAACTGCGCCGCCCGAACGCGACGAGGAAGCCCAGCGGCAGCAGGACCCAGCTCAGCCCGACGACCGGATAGTAATCGGCCTGATTGAGGAAATGATCGGTCAGCGGGGCGCGCACCGCGCCGGTCGCGTCGGTCAGCGGCTCGGCCTGCCAGCCGAACAAATCGGCGGCCGTCAGCGACAGGTCGAAGCGCATGTGGCGCACGCCCTTTTCCAGCGTGTGCCCGTTGCGGCCATAGCCGGGCCCGAAGCCGATGCGGTCGTATTCCCACACCAGCGTGTACAGATTCTGGCGGGCGTCTCCCGTGGCCGCATAGTTGTACACGGGAATCAGCAGCGCAAACAGCAGCGTGACCGCCGTCAGGGCGACCAGCGGCGCGGCGGCGGGAATCAGCGTCCGGCGGGCGCGCAGCAAAATACGCAGCAGGCGGATGGCGCTGTAGGCCGCAAACGGAATCGCGACGGCCAGCGCGGTCGCGGGGCGGGTGATGACCAGCAGGCCCATCGCCACGCCAGCCACGACGCCCCACAGCAGGCGCTTTCGCCCGCCGCGCCGGTCATATTCCAGGCTGTGGCATGCGCTGATGAACAGGCCGGTCCAGAACAGCGCGACCGTGTGGCCCATCAGCGAGGCATTCAGCAGCAGCGCCATCGGGCTGAAGGCGACCAGCGCCGCCGCCGCCACGGAAATATCGTACTTACTAAAAACTTGAAGGGTCACGCGAAAGGTGACGCCCACGGCCAGCGCCGAAAAGGCCGCGTTGATGAACCAGAGCTGGCCGCCCAGCCATTCGCCCAGCGTCAGATGCGCGGGCCAGCCCAGCGTGTATTTGCCAAAACGGGTGCCGTCCCGGTCGACGACGAACGGCTGCCAGAAGGCGGCCTGCGGCTGGGGCGATTCGACCACGAGCTGTCCGCCGGCCAGCGTGCGCGCCTGAAACACATACGCCAGCTCGTCCTCCAGATGCGGCATGCGCTCGAAAACTGTCCGGCTCATGACCGCGCTGCATGCAAAAGCAAACAGCATCAGCCCCAGCATCAGCAGATGGGCCAGGCGAAATGAAGACGATCCACGGGAAGATGAACTGTTCATGAGCGGCATTATAACGCACCCGACCGCGCAATCAGCAGCGTTTTCACAGAACATAACAAACGGACCCGCGTCCGAACTCTTAGAATTTGAGAATAAACCCTGTAAAAGTCACATACATAATGCTAAAACTATAGATTCGAATCGCTGCAGATCACGACCAAAGCAGTGTGTTGACGGGCGATCGGTGCCCGCCAATGTATGTATGCACTTATGGTGACCAAGTCTCATGCGCGCGACACGTCTGGACAGCATTTCTGTTTATGAAGAACGCTTTGTCGGGGAAGACAATGCCCCGATGCGCACAGCATATGTCTCGTTTGAGGGGCGTGCGCCCAGCAATAGCACCCTGATTTATATGGTGCTGGACGACGACTGCGTGGTGGGGGCGCATACCGACAGCAGCGAAGAAGTGATCATGTGCATGGAAGGCGACATCGTCGTGCTGGTGGATGGCAATCCGGTGCAGATGTCCGCGGGCAGCCTGCTGCTGGTGCCGGCTGGGGTGCGCCACGAGCTGCGCAGCAGTCGCGGTGGCCTGGCGCGTGCGATCGGCTTCTTTCCAAACCGCTCTGTGGCGACCACGTTCCATGTGCCGCTGTCGTCTAATCACTGACGTCAGCCGGAGGACATCAGGCCAGGTCTGACGGGCGCGGTTCCGCTGCATCGGCCTGGCCAGACAGCCACGCCGGGCTCATACGCGCCTGCGGCATGTGCATCATGGTGAACAGGCGCGCCGCCTCGTCCCACGCCGACTTTGCACCCCCCGCATCGCCGGTGTCGGCCAGCGTCTGGCTGTGCACCGCCAGCGCATCCGCCAGCAGCCGCCGATTCTCCAGCGTGCGCGCCTCTGCCACAAGGCGCGTCGTCAGCGCGGCATCCGGCTGTTTCTCGCGCAGGGCCAGATTGGCCAGCGCGGTCTCGGCCCGCAGGCGCACATCGGCGGCGCCGGTCACCTGACCCATAGCCGACAGCGCCTGCCCCAGCAGGTCACGGGCGCGCTCCAGCTCGCCCAACGACAGGCAGGTCATGGCCCAGTTCACGCGGCACGAGGCCAGCCAGGTGGTCGCGCCTGCGGCCTCCAGCAGCGCCGCCGCATCCTCGTGATACTTGTGTCCGCTGGCGAAGTCGTTCAGCTGATCAAAGGCCGACCCCAGCGAGTCAAAATGCACGCCGCGCTGCACCGGATTATCGAGTGCTTCGCCCAGCTCCAGCGCACGCTCCAGCTTGACCACGGCGCTGCGCGGGCGGCCAATCTGCATCAGGAACCAGCCATAATTGCCCAGCCGCATCGCCTCAGCGGCGCGGTCACCCACCCGTGCGGCGATGGCGATGGCCTCGGTGAAAAACGCGTCCGTGCTTTCGATATCCCCGGTTTCAGCATAGGCATTGGCGGCATGCGACAGCACCACGCCGCGTGTCTCCACTTCATGTTCGCTCAGGCGGGTGAGCAGCATCAGCGCAGAATCGATGTCTTTCAGGGCACGGGCAGGCTGCCCCAGCGACCGGCGCGCCAGGCTGATTTCGCACAGCACGCGCACTGCCGTGGCCCAGGCATGCTGCGCCTCGCACAGCGGCACCGCCGCGACCCACGCGGCAATCGCCTGCGTCGTCTGCCCGGCTTTCATGTGCACCAGGCCAATATCACGCAGGGCGAGGGCTTCTTCCAGTGTGCCAGTATGCGCGGCCTTCATGGCTTCCAGCACGGTCAGTGCCTCAGCGGGCCTGCCGGTGTCGGCCAGTGCCGCCGCATACTGGCGCCGGGCGCGTGGCGACAAAGCGGCGGACTCGGCCAGCGCGGCAAATTCAGCAATCGCGTCTTCCAGCCGGCCGGACGTTTTCAGGGCCAGCGCACGGGCTTCGCGGGCACGCTGGCGCACCACTGGCGACATGTCGGGGGCATCGGCCAGCGCACACGCACGTTCAGCCGACGCCACGGCGCGCGTCGTCTCGTTCTGGGCCAGGTCATTCAGGGCATACAGCGTCAGCGTGCGCACGTGCGCCTCGCTGGCTTCGTCGGGCGGAAACAGCGTCAGCGCGCGCGACAGGTGCGTATCGGCGTCGAAATGGCGGGCATCGGCAAAGGCGCGCTCGGCCAGGGCAAACGACCACAGGCGAATACGCCCAATATCATTCAGGCGCACCGACGTTTCCAGCGCCTGGCCGATCAGGCCCGCGCCGGTCGTCTCCTGGCCGGTGGCGATCAATGCCTGCCCCAGAATGCCCTGAAAGTACGAACTATTCTCCTGTTCGCCCACACTCAGCATCTTCGGCAGGGCCTCACGCAGCACCTTGACGGCATAGTCCGCGCTGCCCGCCTGCAAGTCAACCGCCGCGCCATAGGCCATCGCCAGGCCCTCCAGCGGCGGATTGGCGGCTTCCCGGCAGGCCTTGACCGCTTTGCTGTAGGCCTCGCCCGCGGCGGTCAGGTTGCCCTCGGCCTCGGCCACCATACCGGATGCCAGCCAGGCATGCGCCGCCGCCGACCCGACATACCCCTGCGGCGGATGCTTCTCGGTCAATGCGCGTGCGGCGGCGACCTGACGGGCGGCCAGATGCGTCTCGACCATCAGCCTGACGATCATCACCTGTTCGATTTGCGTGGTGGGGTGTGCGGCGGCCCGCTCAAACGCGGCCAGCGCCTCGGCAGTCTGGCCGGAGCGTTTGGCGGTCACACCGGCGATCAGGTCGGGCACATTGGCGGCAGTCCCCGACCCCTGAGAGGGGCGCAGCGCAGAAAGAAACGATTCAATCCAGTTCATCAGATGGTTGCGGCCTCGGCGATCAAAGTCAGATGTATAGCGATAATGTGGGTGAATTGCAAAGATGCAGACGATATTCGCACGCATTTTCTAACCCGCGCGCCCGTTAATGCGGCCGGTTGGATGCTATAATCGGGCTGAATCAGACGCCTGTTGAATCGTAAAAGCAGCCTTATGAGCACCCAGGATTTCGTGCATCTGCACGTGCATACCGAATATTCGCTGCTGGACGGCCTGAGCGAAATTGGCAAGCTGGTCGGCCGCGCCAAAGAGCTGGAGATGCGCGCGCTGGCGATCACCGACCACGGCGCGATGTACGGCGTGATGGATTTCTACCGCGCTGCCAAGAAGGCCGGCGTGCAGCCCGTCATCGGCATGGAGGGCTATCTGGCGCCGCGCCGCATGACCGACAAAGATCCGAAGCTGGACAAGTCGCCGTCGCACCTGCTGATGTTGGCGATGAACAATACCGGCTATAAGAACCTGTGCCGCATCGCCTCGGTGGCCCAGCTTGAGGGCTATTACTACCGCCCGCGCATCGACCGCGAGTTTCTGGCCGCGCACAGCGAAGGCCTGATCGTGACCAGCGGTTGCCTGGCCGCTGAAATCCCCGGCATGATTATGGAGGGGCGTGAAGATGCCGCCCGCGACCTGATCGACTGGCATCTGCAGGTCTTTGGCCGTGACCGTTTTTACCTGGAGCTGCAAAGCCACGACATCCCCGAACTGAAAGTCGTCAATGACTGGCTGATCGATATCGGCAAGCGCGATGACCTGCGCTTTCTGGCGACCAACGACGTGCACTACGTGCTCAGCACCGATTATGAGGCGCACGACACGCTGCTATGCATCCAGACCGGCGCGCTGAAGTCTCAGGACAAGGCGAAGCGCATGTCGCTGAGCGATAACAGCTATTACCTGAGCGACCAGTCCGAGATGTGGGCGACGTTTGGCCACATCGCCGACGGCGAGGCGCTGACCTCGTCGCTGGCGATTGCCGAGATGTGCACCGATGTCAACCTGGATGATAAGACCTATCACCTGCCGATCTTCACCGTGCCGGATGGCTTCACCGAGCCGGACTATCTGCGCTATCTGTGCGAGAAAGGGCTGCGCTGGCGCTATGGCGACCGCGCCAGCCACGATGCCGCGCTGCTGGAGCGCTTCAATTTCGAACTGGAGACGATCAGCCGGATGGGCTTCAACACCTACTTCCTGATCGTGTGGGACCTGTGCGAATTTGCTCGCCACGCGGATATCTGGTGGAACGTGCGCGGTTCCGGCGCGGGCAGCCTGGCGCTGTACTGCCTGGGCATCACCAATATCGACCCGATCCAGAACAACCTGCTGTTCGAGCGATTCCTGAATCCCGGCCGCGTGACCATGCCCGACATCGACATGGACTTCCCCGATGACCGGCGCGGCGAGATGATCGATTACACCGTGCGCAAATACGGCGAGGACAAAGTCGCGGCGATCATCACATTCGGGACGATGGGCGCGAAAGCGGCCGTGCGCGACGTGGCCCGCGCATTTGGCCTGGACCTGAGCGTGGTCAATCAGGCCGTCGGCATGATTCCCACCGAGCCGAAGCCGAAGGCGATCCCGCAGTATATCGAGGACCTGCCCGACCTGAAGAAGCTGGTGAACAGCGATGCCCAGCTCAAAGGTGTGATGGAGGTGGCGACGCTGCTGCAGGGCATGAACCGCCACACGAGCGTGCATGCAGCCGGCGTGATCGTCGCTGACCAGCCGCTGGTGGAGTATCTGCCGCTGGCACGTCAGACGCGCGAAGACGAGCGCAGCGCGCTGAAACAGGTCACGCAGTTCCCGATGGAGACGGCCGAGAGCATCGGCCTGCTGAAGATCGACTTCCTCGGCCTGTCCACGCTGACGATTGTGCGCCGTGCCAGCGACCTGATCCACAAGCATCATGGCGTGCGCTATACGATGGACAATATCCCGTACCGACCATCCGGCGATCCCGAAGAAGACAGGCGCCTGGAACAGGCCTTCGTGCTGCTCAGCCGGGGCGATACCATCGGCGTGTTCCAGGTTGAAAGCACGGGCATGCAGTCGATGCTGCGCGACATGCGCCCGTCGAAATTCGAGCACATCGTGGCCGCGGTGGCGCTGTATCGCCCCGGCCCGATGGACTATATCCCCACCTACAACGCCCGTATGCATGGTGACGAGCCGGTGCTGTATCACCATCCGGGCATGGGCCGCTTCCTGGAAGAGACCTACGGCATCATGGTCTACCAGGAGCAGATCATGCAGGTGGCCAGCGGGCTGTTCGGCTACTCGCTGGGCGAGGCCGACCTGATGCGCCGCGCCGTGTCGAAGAAAAAGAAGGAAGACCTGCAAAAGCACCGCGTCACGTTTGAGGAGCGCGGCCCACAGGTCGACCCGACGATGACCAAAGAAATCGCCGGGAAAATCTTCGACGATATCGAGTTCTTCGCCAATTATGGGTTCAACAAGTGTTTGACCGGCGACACGCTCGTCCTGAATGCGGACACCGGCGCGCTTGTGCGTCTGGATGCACTTGAAGACTATGAAGGCGGATCAGTCCTTGCTCTGAACGAAGAAAGCGGCAAGCTGGAACGTGCGAAGATCACAGCGTTTTTCAATAATGGCCTTAAGCCGGTATATAGAATCACAACCAGGCTTGGCAAACAAATCAAAGCGACTGCCAATCATCCATTCCTGACGCAATCGGGATGGAATCGTCTGGATCGTTTGTCCCCAGGGGACTTCATCGCAACACCACGTATGCTTCCTGTAGAAGGAACAGATGTGTGGCCAGACAATTACTGCGCAGTATTAGGTCACCTCATTGCGGAAGGAAATCTCTGTCACACAACAGGAGTGTATTTCTATACAGGCGATGAGAATCACCTGCATGATTACGTTAGATGCATGGAAACTTTCCCAAATTCCAGAGCATCCATAGGCACTCACAAGCAAGTGTGGTCAGTTTACAGCAAGCGAATTGATCGTTCTCTGCCACAGGGCTTGGTAGATTGGGCCAAATCACTGGGATTATGGGGCAAGAACGCACGCAACAAAGTTTTACCTCAGCAGGTGTTCAGCCTGACCAACAGATGCATAGGCATCATCCTCGGACGCATGTGGGATGGTGATGGACATGTCAATCTGAAAGGCAGGAGCCTTTTCTATGCGACGGCATCTGAAACGCTTGCCCGCCAAGTTCATCATCTGCTCGTGCGATTTGGCATTGTAAGCCGTATAAGGCAAGTGACTTTCAACTATAAAGATGGAAGAATTGGCTGGCAGGTATTTGTGACCGGAGCGGAGAATATCGCGCGCTTTTATGAGCACATTGGTGCCCATATGGTGATAGAGCAAAAGCGTTCTAGTCTCTGCCAACTAACAACGCATGAAGTGGAAAGTGACTCCACCAAAGACATCATTCCGCTGAACATAAAAACGAGCATCCGCCAGCACCTGGCAGATCGTTCCATGTCCGTAAAAGAGTTTGGAAGGCAATCCGGTATCGCAATTCGGGAATTGTCTCCCGTATCCACGCGCACAAAACAAGGATTCTCAAGGCAGACCGTCGCAAGAATTGCAGAATTCCTCGACGAACCAGCTTTAGCTTCGATTGCACACAGTGACATTTACTGGGACAGAATCGTCTCAATTGAACCCTGTGGCGAAGAAGTGACCTACGACCTCACCATTGAGGGTCACCACAACTTCATCGCCAATGACCTGATTGTGCATAACAGTCACGCCGCCGACTATGCGGTCATTACGGTGCAAAGCGCGTTCCTCAAGGCGCATTACACGCCGGAATACATGGCGGCGCTGCTCTCGGTCTACTTTGACGACAAGGACAAGGTGACGGCCTGCCTGGCCGAATGCAAGCGCCTGGGCATCGCCATCCTGCCGCCCAGCATCAACCACAGCGTGCTTGACTTCGACATTGAATATCTGGACAGCGGCGAACGCGCCATCCGCTTCGGGCTGGCGGCCATCAAGAACGCAGGCATCGGCGCGCTGTCGCATCTGATTCAGGAGCGCGACCGGGCGGGCGCCTACGCCAGCCTGGATGACCTGTGCCGCCGTGTCGACCTGCGCCAGGTGGGCAAGAAGGCGCTGGAATCGCTGATTATGGTGGGCGCGCTGGATATCTTCGGCACGCGCCCCACGCTGCTGAACGCGCTGGAACGCCTGATGCAGCACAGCACCACCCTGCATCGCACCAAAGAGATGGGCCAGTCCAGCCTGTTTGGCGACAGCGCCGCCGACACCGACGACCTGCTCTCGCACCTGCCACACGCGGGCGATGCCACCGTGCGCGAGATGCTGAACTGGGAAAAAGACCTGCTGGGCCTGTACCTCAGCAGCCATCCGATTGACCCGGTGATGGAGCTGCTGAAAGACTCGAATATCGCCAGCAGCACCGAGCTGCACAGCTACGGGCCGGACATGCACGAGCGGCCGGTGCGCTTCGTCGGGCTGATTACGGGCATCCGCCGCACCGTCACCAAGTCGAAAGACATGATGGCGATCGTGACGCTGGAGGACAAATACGGCACTGTCAGCGCGGTGCTGTTTCCCAAGACATGGACGCGCCTGCAGGAGTCGTTTGTCGAGGGCGAGGTCATCCACATCAACGGCACGCTGGACCTGAAGCGCGGCGAGCCGCAGATCATCGTCGACCGCGCCACACAGTCGTTTGACTTCGTGGTGGTGCAGCGCGATACGCCGGAGGATGGATTCCGCCCGATCATGGGCGACCAGCCCGCGCCCCCGGCCTACGCGCCGCCCGCTTATATCCCCCCGCCGGACGACATCGACGACGAGGGCTATGTGGCCGATTCGTCGCAGGAGCCGGAGTGGCCGTCCGACGAAGTGGGCGTGAGCGCGACGCAGGTCACCACCGTCTCCATGGCGGCCCCGCCCGCAGCGCCGCCCGCGCCCGCCTATGTGCCGCCGGAGCTGATGTTTGAAAGCGAGCGCACAGCGCAGGCGACGCGCATGATTACCATCCGTTTCCTGCGCAACGGCGACATCACGCGTGACCGGATGCGGCTGGAGCGGCTGATCGGCGCGCTGAGGGAGCTGCCCGGCAGCGACACGTTTGAAATCGCCATCGCGCAGAAAGACACCGACGAGGTGGAATGGCTGGATTTCGATTTCACGACCTGCTGGGGCGAGGAGCTTCAGCGCAAGCTGGAGCGCGTCAGCGGCGTGGAGGTGGTGCGCGTGGGGTAGCCAGCACGGACACGGCAGGCCGTGTCCCTACGCCACCACCCGTACCGTAGGGACGAGGCCTGCCTCGTCCGGCACAATACCTCACCTCTCCCCTCATTCCCCTTGTATCTTGAAAAGGCCGTAGAATAAGACGGCAAGCAGAACAGGGGGTGAGCGCTTGGCAGTCCCTTGAGGCAACAAGCCTGATGGAGAGATGAAGCCCACCCCCCATGCAAGACCACCGT
>JAESGX010000115.1_pt1 | contig 81315 bp, 74 predicted proteins | sample 9269801 | NCBI WGS metagenome assembly JAESGX01 (sample SAMN16773122, study PRJNA677054) | algae metagenome | isolation source: Pleurocapsa minor GSE-CHR-MK-17-07R and co-occurring heterotrophs from wet... | place: USA: Lower Calf Creek Falls, Grand Staircase Escalante National Monument, UT ... | reverse complement strand
ACAGCCAGGCCCAGCTCAACGCCATCGCCCGACAACTCAACGAACGGCCCAGAAAGACCTTGCTCTATCGAACGCCAGCAGAGACCTTTGCAGAGTGTGTTGCGGTCACCGGTTGAGCCCACCGTCGGAAGCAGTCTTTAGCCTCTGACTGCAAAGTTGACGTTGGCGGCACTCGCGCTTGTTCGCCGGCCAAGACCGCGGCGGCACAAGCTAAGCATTAACCGCGCCGACAAACTTGGCCTTAAGAGGGTCACGCTAGGCTGGCACCTTCGCAACGCTTCCGCGTTCAGGTGTCATCATGACCGTCCCCGTGCCTCAGCCCGCCGCCCGTCGCCCCAGCCTGATGGTCTATGGGCTGCTGATCGTTGTGGCCTGCTGCCTGCCGGCGCTGCTGCTGGCGAGCGTGATCTAGAACCGGCTTACTGGCTGCCCGCAGGCACCTGGGCCTGGGCATAGTCGACAGGCTGGGCCGGCATCGGCGGCGGGGCGACGTAGTCCAGGCTCAGCGGTACCAGCGACGCGCCCGAGGCCACGGCATCCAGCGTATTCAACGGCCGCCCGTTCATCCGCTGATAGATCCAGTAGGCGGCGACGACCTTTTCGACATATTCGCGGGCCTGGGGCACGTCGATCGTCTCGATCAGCAGCAGGGGATCGGCATTAGGCCCCAGCTTGCGCACCGCCGACACCATCGGCCCGGGCCCGGCATTGTAGGAGGCTGTGGCGCGCAGCAGGTCTCCGTTGATCGCCGGCATGGCCAGCACCTTGTTTACATAGGCCTGACCCAGCTGGGCATTCAGATTGGGGTCGAACAGACGGTCCGGGCTGCTGATCAGGCCCCGGTCTCCCGACAGCTCCGCCGCCGTCGCCGGCATGACCTGCATCAGACCGTAAGCCCCGACCGCCGAACGGGCGCGGGGGTTGAAGTCGGTTTCCTTGCGCGCGATCGCATAGACCAGCGAGCGTTCGATGGTGAAGCCGCCGGCGGGTTCGATCACCGGCTGGGGGAAGCGATCGGCATTGATGCGGCGGGCCTCGTCGTCGCGGCCACCCAGGCGCGGACCCATCATCCGGCCCAGAGCGCTCCACATCCGACGGCCCCGCTCGGTGATCGCCCCACGCAGGCCCGTGCGCAGCTCCTCGCGCGCCTCGGAACCCCGTCCGACCTCGAGCCAGGCCAGGGTGCGCCGCGCCTGGGCGTCCTCGCGCAGGAAGGCCTCCATTTCGGCATTGTCGATGTCCGAGGTGTCGTCACCGGTCCAGGAGGCCTGACGCACGCTGGCGACGGCGGAGTAGGGGACCGGGCCCATGTTTTCGATCGCCGGCTCCTCGCCCAGCTGACGCAGGGCGATCTGGCCATAGAAGGTGGCGGGCCACTGGGCTGCGCGGCGCAGATTGGGCTGGATGCGGTTCTGGCGACCGGCCATGCCTGCCGACTTGGCGGCCCAGAAGGCGGCACCGGCCCGGACCCAGGCATCTTCGGTCGGATCGTCATAGACGCGCTCGAACGCCTCGATGGCAGCGCCATAGTCGCCCAGCCGATACTGGGCCAGGCCCACCGTCCACCAGTCGCCGATCTGGCCACCCAGGGAAACCGCGCCTTGCAGGTCGTCGCGGTTCAGGGCGACGCGGGCCGCGCGGGCCGGATCGGCCTCGCGGTTGCCCCCAGCGGCGATCAGGCTGGTCCAGGTGCGCATCGCGCTGGCGGGGCGACGCGGTTCGGGCGCGCCATCGGGGCGACGCTGCATCGCCAGATTATAGACCCGGTCCGCCATCGACAGATCCGAATAGCTCTCCAGCCAGGCGGCCAGCTCGTCATAGGTGGCGGTGTGGTCGCGGTGGAACAGGCTTTCGAACTCGACCTGGCCCAGCAGGACGCGGTCCCGGGCCTGACGCGCGGAGGCCCGAGCCAGATCGATATCACCCCGGCGCAGGGCATCGAAGGCGGTGGTGTAGCTGAGGCGGTCTGCGGCGCTGAGGGCGGAGGGGCGACGATCTTCGCCCTCGCCTTCGACAGAAACCGTGACGGCGGCGCTATAGGGAACTTCCGTGGCGTGAACGTGCGCCAGCCCGGTCAGGGCCGAAAGCGCAATGGCAAGCGTCGGCGCAAGACAGGCGCGGCGGAAATCTACTGGCACAGGCGGCCCCCCTGGGAGCGGCGTCCGACCTGTCTCGACACAGGTTCAGCGCGCGCTATTCGTTCGGTCGTCAGGCCCAAGGACACCCGCCCTCACGCCACATGTCAATCTGTTACGGGAATCGGGCGGATTTGAGTCGCCTGCGAGGCGAGCGGTCAGTCTGCCGCGTCGAGATGTGCCGCCAGCGCCAGCATGTCGGCCCAGGCCAGAGCCTTCGCCTGCGGCTGTTTAAGTAGGAAGGCAGGATTCAGCGTGACCAGGGTGGGTGCGGACACCGCCCCCTCATGCAGCCGCCAGTCCTGCCAAGTGCCGCGCAGGCCCATGACATTGCCGCTGGCCCCGAGAACGGCCCTGGCCGGGGCTGCGCCGAGCAGCAGGACGGCGCGGGGCTTCAGGATTTCCAGCGCCCGCTCCAGGAACGGCAGGCAGGCGGCCTGTTCCTCGGGAGCCGGGGCCCGGTCGCCCGGTGGTCGCCAGAAGACGCTGTTCATCTTCCAAGTCCGATCCGCCAGTCCCGATTCGATCAGCATGCGGTCGAACATCCGGCCCGCTCGCCCGGCGAAGACCTCGCCCGAGCTATCCTCCGCCTCGCCCGGTGCATTGCCGATGACCAGCAGGGTGGCGTCGTCCGGCCCCGATCCGACTACGGCCCGCCGCGCGCCCTGACGCTTCAGCCCACAGCCATCGAAGGTGGCGGCGACGGCGACCAGGGCGTCCAGCGTCATGGCCTCGGCGGCCAGGGCCCGGGCCTGCTGGGCGCATTCGGCGCTGTCTGGGGCCGCGACGACCGCCGAGGTGGCCTTCAGAACCGCCTTGCGGGCGGGCGGCAGCTCGACATGGGTCCGGTCTACCGGGGCGTCCTCATAGCAGCCGTCCACCCCCGCATCGCGCCAGAAGGCGAGCAGGCTTTCGGTCGCGGCAATGTCCAGGGCGGCAGGGGTCATGGGCTCGCAGATAGCGATAGTCCTTGACCACCCTTGCGTCACCTTCCGATAAGCGGAAAACGACAAGACCATACTGACCACGAGGAAATCCCCATGGCCGAAGACGTGATCGAAGGCGGTGCCACCAATGCCTGGCAGGACGCGATCATCGACAAACTGCCCGCCAATGAGGCCCTGACCGGCGTCGAGCGCGAGGTCATGGAGTATGACGTCGTCATCGTCGGCGGCGGTCCCGCCGGCCTGTCCGCCGCTATCCGCCTGAAGCAGCGGGCGGAAAAGGACGGCAAGGAGATCAGTGTCGCCGTTCTGGAGAAGTCGGCCGAGATCGGCGGACATATTCTGTCGGGTGCGGTCATCGATACCAAGGCGCTGAACGAGCTGTTCCCCGACTGGAAGGCCCGCGGCGCGCCGCTGGAGACGCCCGTCACCGAGGACCGCTTCATGGTGTTGGGCCCGGCAGGTCAGGCGTCGCTGCCGATGATGATGCTGCCGCCGATGATGCACAATGACGGCTGCTACATCGCCTCGCTGGGCAATGTCTCGCGCTGGCTGGGCGAGCAGGCCGAGGCGCTGGGCGTCGAGGTCTATCCCGGCATGGCCGCCAGCCACGTGGTCTGGGACGAGCCATCAGGACGTGTGAAGGGCGTCGTCGCCGGCGTCTTCGGCATCGACCGCGAGGGCAAGCCGACCGACGACTTCCAGCCGGGGATCGAACTGCACGGCAAATATGTCTTCATCGCCGAGGGCGTGCGCGGCTCCCTGGCCAAGACCATCATGGCCCGCCACAACCTGTGCGACACCGCAGAGCCCCAGAAGTTCGGCATCGGCCTGAAGGAACTGTGGCAGGTGCCCGCCGAGAAGCACCGCCCGGGCCTGGCCCAGCACACCACCGGCTGGCCGTTGGACGAATTCACCGGCGGCGGCAGCTTCATGTACCATTTCGGCGATCGCTATGTGGCCATCGGCTATGTGGTGCACCTGAACTACAAGAACCCGTTCCTGTCGCCGTTCGACGAGTTCCAGCGCTTCAAGCATCACCCGGCCATCGCCGAGCATCTGGAGGGCGGCACCCGCATCTCCTACGGCGCGCGGGCCATCACCGAGGGCGGCTTCCAGTCGGTGCCCAAGCTTTCGTTCCCGGGCGGTGCCCTGATCGGCTGCTCCGCCGGCTTCGTGAACGTGCCCCGCATCAAGGGCAGCCACAATGCGATGAAGTCCGGCATGCTGGCCGCCGACGCCGCCTATGACGCGGTTCAGGCCGGGCGCGCGGGCGACCAGCTGGTCGAGTACCAGGCCGCCTATGAGAAGAGCTGGGTTTACAAGGAGCTGAAGGCGGTCCGGAACGCTAAGCCTTATCTGACGAAGTTCGGCACCACCCTGGGCGGAGCCTTCGGCGTGGCCGAGATGTGGTTCACGGGCCTGACCGGCATCGCCGTGCCCTGGACGATGAAGCACAAGAAGACGGATGCCGCCTCGACCGAACTGGCGTCCAGGCACAAGCCGATCGCCTATCCCAAGCCGGACGGAAAGCTGTCGTTCGACAAGCTGTCGAGCGTCTTCATCTCCAACACCAACCACGCCGAGGAACAGCCAGCGCATCTGAAGCTGCTGGACCCGTCAGTGCCGATCCGGGTCAATCTGCCGAAATACGGCGAGCCGGCGCGGCTGTATTGCCCGGCGGGCGTCTACGAGGTCGTCTATGGCGACGAGGCGGCCAAGGCCGATCCGCGCTTCGTCATCAACGCCCAGAACTGCGTCCACTGCAAAACCTGCGACATCAAGGACCCGTCCCAGAACATCGTCTGGACGACGCCCGAGGGCGGCGGCGGCCCCAACTATCCGAATATGTGACGCCGTCGGGATCGCGGGCCTTGCCATTGCCGCATAAGCCGGGAAGGGTCGGGCCCATGATCCTGACCCCGCTTCGCCTGCTCTCGACCGGTTGCGCCCTGGTAGCCCTCATGGTGGCCGCGCCGTCCCTGGCCCAGGACGTCCCCGCGTCTCAGGCACCAGACGCTGGCGTGCCGACCCAGGCCGAGCCCGCTGTCCTGCCCCCCGCCATCGTGGTCGAGGCGCCGCCCATCGACCGGACCGCAGAGCCGGAGGCACCCGCCATTCCCGCGGTCTGGTCGCCGATACCTGAAACAGCCGACGGTCAGTCGGCCTACGGCCTCTATCTGTCGGGACGGCTGGCCAGCTTCCGGGGTGATCGCACGACGGGAGCCGCCCTGCTGGCCCAGGCGCAGTCGCTGGTGCCCGAACAGCCTGTCCTGGCTGACGAGGCCTTCCGCGAAGGGCTGTTCGCGGGCGATCTGGATGAGGTCGCGCGCCTGACGCCGCTGGTCAGCCAGACCCCGCAACTGGCCGAAGCCGGGCGCTTCACGGATGTGGTTCAGTCGCTGCAGCGCGGCGACGCCCAGCGTGCTCAGGCCATCATCCAGCAGGGCGGATTCTCCGACTTCTTCGGCGTCGGCGTGCGCTTCCTGACGCCGATCGTCGCGGCGGGGGCGGGCGACTGGCTGACGGCCCTGGCCCCTGCTGTCGTTGCGCCGCAAGACCCCTCCGCCTTCATCCTGCGCCTGAACCGCGCCCAACTTCTGGAGCGCCGTCGCCAGTTCGATGCGGCAGAGGTGGAGTACAAGGCCCTGCTGGAAACGCCCGTCGGTACCCGGTTCGCGGCCGAGGCTTATGGCGGCTTTCTGGAACGCCGCCGTCGCAAGGACGAGGCCGTCGTCGTTTATGACGCCGCCTTGGCCGCAGGGCCTGCCGACCCCACCATCGTGGCCGCCCGCGCCCGCGCGTCGGGGCGCGGCCGCGCACCGGAACTGGCCAGCCTGAACGACCTTGCGGCTGATGCCCTGAACTTCATCGCGGGCGGAGCCAGACAGGCCGAGGCCAGCGACCTGGCCATCATCTATCTGAGGCTGGCGCAAAGCCTGCGCCCGGACAATCTGACCGCCTATGAACTGGGCGAGGCCCTGGCGACGGCCGAGCGAGAACTGCCGGCACGCGAGGCCTTCGGCTCCGTGACGACCGCCGACCCGCTGATCTATGCCGAGGCGCAGTACAGCATCGGTGAGAGTTTTGCGCGCGACGAAATGCCGGAGGAAGCCCTGGCCGCCTTCCGCCGGGCCGATGCCGCCGCCCCCAACCAGCCGCGCATGGCGCTGGCGCTGGCCAGCCAGCTGGTCGCGATGGGGTTCAATGAGGAAGCCCTGGGCGTTCTCAACCGCCCGGCGATCAATACCAGCCAGCAGCATCCGGTCATCCGCTTTCAGCGCGGGGCCGCGCTGGAGCAGCTGGGGCGACTGGACGAAGCCGAGGCGGAACTTCTGGCCGCGCTCCAGGGTGCGCCCGACAATGCCACCATCCTGAACTTCCTGGGCTATATGTGGGTCGATACCGGCCGTCGGGTGGACGAAGGGGCGGCCATGCTGGCCCGTGCCCATGCCGCCGCGCCCGAGGACGGCAACATTCAGGACTCCCTCGGCTGGGCCCAGTATCGGCAAGGGCAGTACGAGACAGCGGTTACGACCCTGCAGGAAGCCGTCGAAAAGGAGCCGGGGAACGCCGAAATCAACGACCATCTGGGCGACGCCTACTGGCAGGTCGGGCGACAGCGCGAGGCGCAGTGGCAGTGGACGCGCGTCCTGACGCTGGACCCAGATGCCGAACGCCGGGCCGAGATTGAGCGCAAGCTGGAGGACGGTCTTGCCGCGCCCGCCGTGACGCCCGGTACAGCACCGGCACCCGCAGAGGCCATCGTCGTCGGTGGCGGCTGAGCCCATGTCGCCGCTGACGGCGATCGCGCCGGCCAAGATCAATCTTTTCCTGCACGTCGGGCCGGTGGACGGCGAGGGCTATCATCCGCTGACCAGCCTGGTCGCCTTTGCCGATGTGGGCGATATCGTCTCGGTCGAGCGATCTGATCGGTTGTCGCTGACCATCGGGGGGCCGTTCGGGGCCGGTCTGGCCGATGATCCAGACAATCTGATCCTGCGGGCGCTCCGTGCGCTGGGCGAGGCGACAGGGACCGGCCATCCTCATCTGCGCGTCCATCTCGACAAACGCCTGCCCATCGCGGCAGGTCTCGGCGGCGGGTCGTCGGATGCGGGGGCGGCGCTGAAGCTGGCGCGCGATCTGCTGGCGCTGACACTCAACGACGCTGCCCTGGGCGACATCGCCAAGGTCGTCGGCGCGGACGGCCCCATGTGTCTGCATGCCCGCACGGCCTGGGCCGAGGGGCGGGGCGAGGTCCTGACGTTCGAGCCGAACCTGCCGCCTCTGCATGCCCTGCTGATCAATCCCGGCGTGCCGTCGCCGACGGGCGCGGTTTACCGGGCCTACGATGCCGCGCCGCGGGCTCTGGAGCCGCGGCCGACGCCGCCTACGGACTGGAGCGCCGCAGGTGTGATCGACTGGCTGGCAGAGCAGCGCAACGATCTGGAGGCTCCGGCCATCGCGCTCCAGCCCGCCATCGGTGCGGCTATAGAGGCGGTCGCCGCCCTGCCGGAGGCCCGACTGACCCGCATGTCCGGCTCCGGGGCCACCGTGTTCGCCCTGTTCGACACCCGCGAGGCGGCGGGGGTCGCGGCGCGCCAACTGGCGAGCGAGCAGCCCGATTGGTGGATCGTCCCGACGACGCTGGCTGCCCCTTAACCGTCGGCAAACCCGTGTGCGCTAGGGTTCAGGCATGAACAGCCTGACCCCCGCCTGGATCGCCGCCTTCGAGGCCGTGCTGAACAAAGTCCCGGCGGAGGATCGCGCCCGGATCGCCGCCCTCGCCCCTGCTGCTGCCGAGGCCGCAACTGCCAGCGCCCCGCACTGGGATTTCGACCAGCCGGGGCATCGAGCGGAGGAGGCGCTGGCCGCCGCCTTCGGCCTCGCCCTGACCGACGATCACCGCCGCGCCCTGATCGCGCACTGGGCGCTGGAAATGCCGGGCCGCATCGCTGCCGCCGATCTGCCGCCCGCCTCGCTGGAGCTCTATCCGGAATGGGTCGGGCGGTTGGCCGACTTCCTGACAGCCGCGGCCGATCCCTACGACCGCGATTTCTGGGCCAAGGACGTGCGCATCTCGCTGGTGCTGTCGGTGCCGGGGGCGCGGACCCAGATGATCGACCTGTCCTCGCCCATGGGGCCGGGCCAGGTGCTGCGTCATGCCCGGGAAGGCTGGGGCTGGTCTGTCATTCCGTCCTACATCGCCGCACAGAGCTGGAAACCCTGGCTTGAGGTTCATACCGAAAGCCGCGAACTGTCCGACTTCAACGAGGCGGGCTGGGACCGTGCCTGGGCAACGGCCGCCGAAATCTGCAAGCGTCGCTCGCAGATGGCGGGCATGCTCGGCTCGTCCTGGTTCTATGACCCGCCGCTGGAACAGATCAGCCCGCGCCTGGCCTATCTGCGGGTCAATCCGCTGAAACATGGCGCCTTCCTGCTGCATCAGGGACCGGGCGAGATTCATACCCAGCGGGCTGCGACCAGTTCGCCCACCCGCGCCGCCCTGATCGAAAAGGGCGAATACACCGCTCGCTCCTGGATCGTCGCCTGGCCCCGCGCGGCCCTGATCCGCTGGGCAGACAGCCGCGCGGCAGGCCCCGCCGGCTGACCTGGTTTCACGACCGGCGGCGACATCCTGGGCTTTAAACCCCCGGCGAAAACGTCTAGCGACAGCGGCATGACCCAAGCCACCAATGCGGCCTTCTACGACCGCGTCTCCGCCGAGCTTTCCGACATCGAGGCGCAGGGCCTGACCAAGCCCGAGCGCGTCATCGCCTCACGCCAGGGCCCCGTCATCAAGGTCGGCGGACGCGATGTCCTGAACTTCTGTGCTAACAACTATCTGGGTCTTGCGGGCGACGAGCGCGTCACTCAGGCGGGCATCAAGGCGCAGGAAAAATGGGGCGCGGGCACCGCCTCGGTCCGCTTCATCTGCGGCACGCTGGAAATTCACAAGGAGCTGGAGCGAGCCACCGCCGACTATCTCGGCTTTGAGGACGCCATCCTGTTCGCCGCCGCCTTCGACGCCAACGGCGGCATCTTCGAGCCGCTGTTCGGGGCCGAGGATGCGATCGTCTCGGACGCGCTCAACCACGCCTCGATCATCGACGGGGTGCGGCTGTGCAAGGCCAAGCGGTATCGCTTCGCCACCTCGGACATGGACGATCTGGAGGCCCAGCTGAAGCAGGCCCGGGCCGATGGCGCGCGCAATATCGTCATCGCCACCGACGGTGCGTTCTCGATGGACGGCTATATCGCCAGGCTGAAGGACATTCGCGCCCTGGCGGACCCGTACGACGCCCTGATCATGGTCGACGACTGCCACGCGACCGGCTTCCTCGGTCCGCAGGGTCGCGGCTCCTATGCCTACCACGGGGTCGAGATCGACTTCCTCACCGGCACCTTCGGCAAGGCGCTGGGTGGGGCAATGGGTGGCTTCATCTGCGCCAAGGCCAATGTCGTGGCCCTGCTGAAACAACGGGCGCGGCCCTACCTGTTCTCCAATGCGCTGAGCCCCGCCGTCTGCGGCTCGTCGCTGGAGGCCATTCGCATCGCCGCCGGTGCCGAAGGCGACGCCCTGCGTGAGCAGCTGACGGCCAATGCCGCCCGCTATCGGGCCGCGATGACCGAGGCCGGTTTCACGCTGCAACCCGGCGAACACCCGATCATCCCCGTCATGCTGGGCGACGCCAAACTGGCGCAGGACATGGCGGCCCGGCTGCTGGAGCTGGGCGTCTATGTCATCGGCTTCAGCTTCCCCGTGGTGCCCCGCGGACAGGCGCGCATTCGCACCCAGATGTCGGCGGCCCATACCTTCGAACAGATCGATCAAGTGGTCGCGGCATTCACGACGGCCGGAAAAGAACTGGGAGTGATTTAATTCACCTCATCATCCGTCATGGCCGGGCTTGTCCCGGCCATCCATAGACTCCGGCGGAAAAGTTTCAGATCGCATCGGCGAGGAGAGTCTGGAGTGGTTTCACGCGACAGCTTCAACGTCTGGATCGCGGTTTATATGATGGCCAGCCGCAAACACGGGGTCATCTACACCGGGGTCACCAGCAAACTGCCCGGTCGTGCCTATCAGCATCGCGAGCGTCTGCTGCAAGGGTTTACCGCCAAGTATGGGGCGCATCGGCTGGTCTGGTTCGAGACCCACGAAACCATCGTCTCGGCGATCCAGCGTGAGAAAAATATCAAGAAGTACAAGCGCGAATGGAAGATCAATCTGATCGAGGCAAGCAACCCCGACTGGTACGATCTCTATCCGACTCTGCTGGGCGTCACGGACCACGAACGCTGGCCTGAGGTTGAGAGAATCAAGCCGAAATGAACTCGGCAATTATGCGAGCCGTGCTTCATTTGGCCCTTTCTGAGTGTATGGATGGCCGGGACAAGCCCGGCCATGACGACTAAAATATTGCGAGAGTTCGAACCTATGACCGACACCATGCAGGCCTTGGCCAAGACTCGTCCCGAAGTCGGGCTGGAACTGATCACGGCTCCGATCCCCGTCGCGGGCGATGAAGACGTTCTGATCAAGGTCCACAAGACCGCCGTCTGCGGCACCGACATCCACATCTGGAACTGGGACGAGTGGTCCCAGAAGAATGTGCCGGTCCCGATGATCACCGGCCATGAATTCGCCGGCGAGATCGTCGCCATCGGCAAGGACGTGGATCGCAGGCTCAAGATCGGCCAGCGCGTTTCGGCCGAGGGCCACGTCATCGACCTGAACTCGGAAGCCGCCCGCGCCGGCCACTTCCACCTGGATCCCGACACGCGCGGCATCGGCGTCAATCGCCAGGGCTGTTTCGCCGAGTTCGTGGTGGCCCCGGCCTTCAACGTGATCGAACTGCCCGACGACGTGCCCTATGAGATCGGCTCGATCCTGGATCCGTTCGGCAATGCCGTGCACACGGCCCAGCAGTTTGACCTGCTGGGCGAGGACGTGCTGGTCACCGGGGCCGGGCCCATCGGCATGATGGCCGCCGCCGTCGCCCGTCACGCGGGGGCCCGCACGGTCGTCCTGACCGACATCAACGACTTCCGTCTGGAGCTGGCCCAGAAGGTCGCGCCGGGCGTGCGCACCGTGAACACCACACGCGAAGACCTGCACGACGTGATGCACGAACTGGGCCTGAAGGTCGGCTTCGACGTGGCGCTGGAAATGTCGGGTTCGCCCATCGCCTTCAAACAGTGCGTCGACACCCTGATCATGGGCGGCGGCCTGGCCCTGCTGGGTATTCCGTCCAAGCCGATGGAGACGGACTGGGGCGCGATCATCCTGAAGGCCCTGACCATCAAGGGCGTCTATGGGCGCGAGATGTTCACGACCTGGCGCAAGATGCTGGGCCTGCTGAAGGCCGGCCTGGACCTGACGCCGCTGATCACTCACCAGATGCCCTATCAGGATTTCCAGAAGGGGTTCGAGGTCATGAAGGCCGGTCAGTCGGGCAAGGTCGTTCTGGACTGGACGAAGGCCTGACACGGTCGTTCAGGGTGACCTCGTGACGGCCATCGTCGACTTCCTGCAAGGGGCCGGGACCGACGGCGCGGGCCGGACGGTGTTTCAGGTCATCGCCATGGACGACGCCTCGATCGAGGGCACCCACGACTTCATTCAGTGGCTGTTTCCTCTGGCCGAGCCGTCGGGGGCCAACCGCCGTGCACCCGTGCTGAGCGCGGAAGATGTCGAGGCGGTCCAGGCCTGCGGCATGGCCCAGTGCGCGCTGGCCGCGGCGACGGACCGTATGGCCAGCTTTTATGAGCATAACACCCACTGGCTGACGGCGCACGATCACAATCACCTGCGGATCACGCGCATCATCAAGTCGCTTCGGCTGTTGCGCGGGCCGGATGAGGCGGACGAGTTTCGCGCCCTGATCCTGGGCCTCGACGAGGCTGCGGGCCAGCCGGTCAGTCCTTCCAGTCGTCACTACTGGATGCAGGCCTAAGCCTTCAGCAGCTTGATCAGCGCAGGCTCGAACCCCTTGGTCTCCACGCCGGGCAGGACGTCCAACAGCTTTCCGGCCTCGAACAGTTCGAACACCTGCGGATGGACGTAGGAACTGCGGCAAACCGTCGGCGTATTGCCTAGCAGTCCGGCAACCGCCTTCACGCAGACCGTGATCTTGCGCTTCGCATCGGTGGGTGAGGTCGGGACTTCCGTATCGCGCAGGGCACGGGCCGCAGACACTGTCCCGGCCCAGGTGCGGAAATCCTTGGCGGAAAAATCCTCGCCCATCGCCTCACGGATATAGGCGTTTACATCGTCCGAGGTGATTGGACACAGGTCGCCGTCGGCGTCGCGGTATTTGAACAGTTGCTGGCCTGGCAGGTCGCGCAGGGAGCGAACCACGGTGGCCAGTCGCCGATCCTGCACCCGCACCGAATGCTCCACGCCGCTCTTGCCCTTGAAGGCAAACGTCAGCCGCGTGCCGTCAACGTCCAGATGCCGCTTGTTCAGTGTGGTCAAACCGTAGGACCGGTTTGCCTTGGCATATTGGGCGTTGCCGACGCGGATCAGGGTGATCTCCAGCAGGCGCACAGCCGTGGCCAGCACCTTGTCACGCGACGCGCCTTTCTTGTTCAGGTCCGCCTCGATCCGCTCGCGCAGCCGGGGTAGGGCGCGGGCGAAGGCGGGCAGGCGCTCAAACTTCGTCTCCGAAGCGTGGGTGCTCCAGTCGTTGTGATAGCGGTACTGTTTGCGACCCTTGGCATCGCGACCCGTGGCCTGGATGTGGCCCGTCGCGCGCGGACAGATCCAGACATCTGTCCAGGCGGGCGGGATGGCCAGCATACGAATACGGTCAAGCACCGCCTTGTCACGGATCACTGCCCCGCGCGCATCGCGATAGGAGAAACCCTTGCCGGATCGAACCCGGCTGAAGCCTGCATCCTCGTCGCTGCACCAGGTGAGGCCTTTGGGGATCAGGTCGTGGTCGTTGGTCGAAGTCATCTAAGGCAAATGTCCGGTGCGGACAGGCCGAACGACATAGACCGGGCGCGGTTCCTCTTGACCGCGGCGTGCTGTGGGGGGATGCGGGACCATGAACTATCGCCACAGCTTTCACGCCGGGAATTTCGCGGATCTGGTCAAGCACGCCCTGGTGCTGTGGCTGCTGGAGCGGCGGCAGGCCTCGGGGTCGGTCACGGTGCTCGACACCCATGCCGGTGCCGGTCTGTATGACCTGACCGGAGACGCGACCCGATCGCGTGAGGCAGAGGCCGGGATTGCCCGGCTGATGGCGACCGATGGGCGTCCAGCGCTGATCGAGGCCCTGGCGGCCGAGGTCGCCGCGATGAACCCGGACGGCGGCGTCACCTTCTATCCGGGCTCGCCCCTGCTGATGGCGCATCACCTGGGCCCGCAGGATCACTACCTCGGCTTCGAACTCCACCCGCCGGTTCTGGACCTGCTGGAGCAGGCGTTGAGGCCCTTCGCCCAGGCCGACGCCCGTGGCGGCGACGGCTTCGATCAGGCGGTGGTCGAGGCGAAGCGCACGCCCGGCCCTCTGGTCCTGATCGACCCGCCGTTCGAAAAGCCGGACGACTATCACCGCGCCGCGGACACGGGAGCCGCCATCGTGCGCGCCGATGCACGGGCAACCGTCGCGATCTGGACCCCGCTGAAGGACATGGAAACCTTCGACGGCTTCCTGCGTCGGCTGGATCAGGGCGGCGCGCGGCGCGTGCTGGTGGCCGAGGCACGCCTTCGCCCCATGACCAATCCCATGAAGATGAACGGCTGTGCCATGGTCGTGCTGAACCCGCCCAGCGGGGCCGAGGCGGCGGCGCGCGAAATCTGCGGCTGGGTCGTCGATACCCTGGGCGAGGCGGGCGCGAAATCCGAGGTCTGGATGGCCGACTAGTCGATCACTTCGCCGGGCTCGTACAGATGCGGCTCGAAGGTCGCGATGGCCATGATCGGGTCCATCCGGATGGCGATGGAGGGGTGGCGGGACATGGCCTTCCAGTCCTCGCGCGATCGCCACAGTGAATGCACCGCCGCCACCTTGCCGTCGATCCCGCGATGCAGGGTGGCCGAGATATAGCCCTCCAGATCGCGCTGCGCCCGGACCAGCGAGGTCAGATGCTCCATCAAGACATCCAGCTTGTCCGGCTGGCAGCGATAGACATTGATCAGAACGACGGGGTCAGGCTCGGCCATGGCGGCGGCATAACCCATCGGGCTTGGCGCGTCTTGCGTGATCGCCCATATCGGTAGGCCAGCCGGAGCCGTCATGACCCGTATCGCCATTCTTGAGACCGGCCACCCACCAGAGGCGCTGAAGAACGACTTCGACGACTATCCGGCGCGGTTCCGGGCCTTGCTGGGCGAGGGCGTGGCCACCACCCGGTTCGATGTCCAGGCGGGCAAACTGCCGGAGGATCCATCTGCTTTTGCCGGAGTGATCGTCACGGGCTCGGCGGCGGGGGTCTATGACGATCTGCCCTGGATACCGCCGCTGGTCGACTGGCTGCGGGCTGCCAGAGGCCGGACCCGCCTGGTCGGCATCTGTTTCGGGCACCAGATCATGGCCCATGCTTTCGGTGGCCGTGTCGAGAAGTCGGACAAGGGCTGGGGCATCGGCCTGCATCGCTATCAGATCACGGCGGTTGAGGACTGGATGCACCCGCGGGCCGCGTCCGTGGCCATTCCGGTGTCGCACCAAGATCAGGTGGTGGCCCCGCCGCCGGACGCCCGCCTCATCGCCACCTCCGACTTCACGCCTTATGCGGGGCTGGCGTGGGATGACGCCATCAGCTTCCAGTGCCACCCTGAGTTCCAGCCCGATTATGCCGCCGCCCTGATCGAGACCCGGCGCGGGTACCGCATTCCCGAAGCCCTGGCTGTCGAAGCGCTGGACACCCTGCGCCAGCCCAATGATCGCGCCGTCCTGACCGCCTGGATCAGGGCCTTCCTGCTGCTGACCCCGCCGCCCATCGAGGGCGAAGGCTCGGGCATCTAGGCGGCGGGCCGCGCCGTCCTGTCCGTCACAGATCCCACCCACCAGTCCAGTCGCCGTACGAAGGGGGCCGGGTCCTTCGGCGTCACCAGGGCCGACGGGTCGTGGTACAGTTGGTCGTGCAGGCGGGTCAGGGTGAAGCGCGTCGCGGCCACAGCCCCCAGCGCAGGCAGGGCGCGCCGCTCTGCAGGACTGAGCGGGCGCAGGCTTTCATATCCCGCCTGAAACGCTTCCAAAGCCGACGGGATGGCAACCCCCTGCGTATCGAACCCCCAGGCCGACAGGGCGATGGCCAGGTCATAGGCCAAGGCATCGGTGCAGGCGTAGTAGAAGTCGATGACCCCGCTGATGTCCTCGCCGTCGAACAGAACGTTGTCGGGGAAATAGTCGGCATGAACCGCGCCTTGAGGCAGATCGCAGCCCGGATCGATCTCGACCCAGGGGGCGGAGCGCTCCAGGATGGCGCGGTCGCTTCCGCTGGCACGGCGCGCACAGGCCTCGAACAGATCGCGCCGCTCGGCGGGGCCGACGGGGTTGGGCCGCACGCCTTCAAAGTCCAGCGATGCCAGATGAAGTCGGGCCAGCATGGCTCCAGCGGCGGCATGATCCGCCAGCGACGGCTGACGCTTCCAGGCACCGTCCAGCCATTGCAGAACGGCTGCGGACCGGCCATTCAGGTGGCCCACGGTCTGGCCGTCATCGGCCCGTAGCGGGCGCGCCGTCGGCAGGCCCCGCTCGGCCAGATGGTCGGTCAGATCCAGGCAGAAGGGCAGGGACGACACCTCGGTCCGTGCCTCGAACAGGGTCAGCACAAACCGCCCGCGATCCGTCTCGACACGATAGTTGGTGTTCTGAATGCCCTCGGCGATCGGCGTGAGGGCGCGGAGCTGGCCTGCGCCGAAGCGTCTAATGAAGGGCTCGGCCTCGGCCTCCTCGACGGGCGTGAAGACAGCCATGGCTCAGCCGTGTCCGCGTGCGCGCAGGGCGGCGCGGTGTGCGGCCAGTTCCGACAGATCAGCCAACAGGCTCTCGGCCGTGGCCCAGCGGCCCGCACCGCGTCCCTTGCATCGTACGACCGTTCCGTCCTGACCAATGACCTTCAAGGCGTTGCCCTCTCCCTTCAGCGTGGCGAACAGCGGGTCCATCGGACCGGAGGCCAGCCGCACTTCGGCGATCAGCTTGCCCTCTTCCAGACGACAACGACAGAGCTGACGTGCGCCCGCCGTAGCAGGTCGGCCTGCACTCAGGACATCGCGCGGGATATCGACCTGATCCGGCATTCGTCCGAACGCCTCGAACGCCAGCAGGCGCACCTTGGCGGCGGCGTCCAGTCCCTCCAGATCCGACGACGGGTCTTCCTCGGCGAAGCCCGCCGCACGGGCCTCGGCCAAGGCTGTGTCGAACGACGCGCCGTCGCCGATCCGCTCCAACATGAAGTTGACGGTGCCGTTCAGCACGGCCTCGAAGGCGACAACCGGCTCCTGCGCCCGCGCGGCCCTCAGGGTCTCGACCATGGGCACGCCACCGCCGATGGAGGCCGACCACAGCAGCCGCGCCCCGTTTGCCTCGGCCAGGGCCAGCAGGCCGGCGGGGTCGGTGCTGACGGCCTGTTTGTTGGCGGTGGCGACATCGACGCCGTGCTCCAGCGCGGTGCGGATGAGGGCATAGCCCGCCTCGGCTTCCGACAGGGCCTCCAAAACGATATGGGGCCTACGCGCCAGCAGGGCGGCGGCATCGGAAACCAGAAGCGCCTTCAGCGCCTCGGGCGCGGCCCCCGGCACGTCGCGCGGCTTGGACGGATCGCGCACCAGCACGCCGACCACATCGACCCGGCTGTCGGTCAGAAGGCGCGCCAGGGCACCGCCGCCGACCACGCCGCATCCGGCCACGGCCACGCGCAGCCGCTCATGCGGCACCGGGTGCCGCGGCGGCTGGCCGTCGGCACCGATCACCGTACGGTGGCCGTCGGCATGGTTGCGCACCTCGATCTTGAGCTGGCGTGCCTGGGCCATGTCCAGCGCATCGGGCTGAACCAGGCCGCCGCCCAGCGCCTTGGCCTCGGCCCAGCTGGCCTGGTCATAGCGTTTGGCGTCGGGATCCACATTGGGGTCGCGGTCGTACAAGCCATCGACGTCCTTGAGCAGCTGAACGCTGTCCAACCCCAGTTCCGCCGCCAGGAACAGCGCCGTTAGATCGGACCCACCCCGGCCCAGCAAAACGACCTTGCCGTCGGGCGACAGGGCCCCGAACCCTGGCACCACCACCACCTCATGCCGTTGCAGCGCCTGATCCAGCGCCACGCGTTTCAGCGCCACCGGGGTCGCATGCTCGCATGGCCCCTCGGCCACGATGCCGACCTCGCGCACCGTCAGGGTCGCGGCATCCAGACCGATCCGGTCACAGGCCAATGCCACCAGCGCCGCCGACCGCTCCTCGCCCTGGGCTACATAGGCGGGCAGCAGGTGGTTGTCGTGCGCGAGGCCCAGCGCCCGCGCCTCGCCAAGCAGGCGGTCCGTCTCGCTCTCGAAGGCGGACACGACCGCCACGACGCGGCGGCCCTGGCGCACCTGGGCATAGATGTCGGACGCTACCGACGGAGCGTCGGCGGGGTTACGCAGAACCGAACTGCCGAACTTCATGACGACAACGGGGGCGACCGCAACTGGCGCTGCGGCGCTGTGCGGTCTGGGTTTTTCCAGGATGGCGAGGTGGGGCATGGCGGGGTCTTTCGGATGAGGCGATGAAGAGGGGAGGGGGACATGAAAAACCCCGCCCGGGGGTCCGGGCGGGGTTGGGTTTGTGCGTTCCTGTCGTATCGGTGCGCGCTAACCTGTCCCCGCCGTGGGCGTGGTGGTCATGGTCATACCGGTCGAAATGCCGCGCACGTCTGCGCCGCCGCGAGGTGCGGTCATCGGCGAGACGGAAAGGGCGACGGTCTGGATCACAGCGATCACTCGTTGGGTTCACAGGCAGGCTGACGGACAAACGGGCCATCCGTCAAGCCTCAAGATCACGCCCAGTGCATCTGGACGCGGTGGGCGGCGGCCCAGTGGATGGCGCGGATCCCGTCGATGACCGCCTCGCCCGCCGCCCGCGTGCCCAGTGTCCCGCCCAGGTCGGCGGTGACCGCACCCGCCGAAACCACGGCGGCGACGGCAGCCTCGATCGAGCCGGCCTCGTCCTCCAGCCCCAGGCTGTGGCGCAGCAGCAGGGCGGCCGACAGGATGGTACCGACGGGATTGGCCTTGTCCTGACCGGCGATATCGGGTGCCGAGCCATGGATCGGCTCGAACAGGCCTGGCCCGCCCGACCCCAGCGACGCCGACGGCAACAGGCCGATGGAGCCGCCCAGGACCGAGATTTCGTCCGACAGGATGTCGCCGAACATGTTCTCGGTCAGGATGACGTCGTACTCACGCGGCTTGCGGATCAGATGCATGGCCATGGAATCGACCAGGGCATGTTCCAGCTCGACACGCGGGAACTCCTCGGCATGGATGCGGGTCACGACCTCGCGCCACAGGCGGCTGGTTTCCATGACATTGGCCTTGTCGACCGAGGTAACCTTGCCGCGACGCTGCTGGGCGGTCTGGAAGGCGGCGCGGGCGACGCGCTCGATCTCGGGCACCGTATATTCGCACAGGTCCGTGGCGCGGTCGGCGGTGCGGGTCTTTTCACCGAAATAGATACCGCCCGTCAGTTCGCGGAAGACGATCAGATCGACGCCCTCGACGATCTCCTTTTTCAGCGGAGAGCGATGGGCCAGCACGGGTGAGACCTGCAAGGGCCGCAGGTTGGCGAACAGACCCAGCGCCTTGCGCAGGCCCAGCAGGCCTTCTTCCGGCCGACGGTTGCCGCCGTCCCACTGCGGCCCGCCGACAGCCCCCAGCAGGACGGCGTCGGACGCCTTGCACGCCTCGACCGTTTCGGGCGGCAGGGGATCGCCCGTCGCGTCGATGGCCGCGCCCCCGATCAGATGCTCGTGAAAGCGGAAGGTGTGACCATAGAAGTCGCCGATAACCCGCAGCACATCGGTGGCGGCGGCGGTGACTTCCGGGCCCACGCCGTCTCCGGGCAGCACGACGATGTCGAAGGATTTGGCATGGGGCATCAGACGGTTTCCGTTCGGTGTTCAAAGGCTTCGATGGCGGGCAGTTGGGATTGCAGCCAGCCCAGGGTGTCGACCCCGTCCAGCAGGCAGCGTCGCGCGAACCTTTCCACCTCGAAGGTGACAGGCTGTGCATTGCCGCGCCGGATCGTGGAGGATTCCAGATCGACGGTGATCGGCTGCTCTGCATGAGCGGCCAGATCGTCCCAGGTCGCCTGATCGACGACGATGGGCAGCAGGCCGTTCTTCAATGCGTTGGAGGTGAAAATGTCGGCGATCTCGGTCGAGACCACGGCCCGAAAGCCGTAGTCCAGCAGGGCCCAAGGTGCATGCTCGCGCGACGAGCCACAGGCGAAGTTTCGCCCTGCCAGCAGGATGCGATGCTCGGCGGGATCGATGCGGTTCAGCACGGCCTCGGGCTTCGGCGTGCCGTCGGCCTCGTAGCGCCAGTCGTAGAACGCCTGGGCCCCCAGACCCTCGCGGGTGGTGGTGCTCAGGAACCGTCCGGGAATGATCTGGTCGGTGTCGATATTCGACTGCGACAGGACCACGGCCTTGGAGGTCAGGGTTTTCAGCGGCGTCACGCTCCCCTCCGTCCGCTCATCCCGGCGAATGCCGGGACCCAGATGGAAATCTGGGTGTTGGAGGAAAATTCCACGGTCTTGTGTCCCATCGTGTGAGCTTGTGATCTGGATCCCGGCATTCGCCGGGATGAGCGGGGGAAGATAAAGTCACGCATCCACCCCCTCCTTCATGAACACGCGAGGATCGGTCAGCACGCCCGTGATGGCCGTCGCCGCCGCCGTCGCCGGGCTGGCCAGGATGGTGCGGGCCCCCGGCCCCTGGCGGCCCTCGAAATTGCGGTTGGAGGTGGACACCGCCAGCTGGCCCGGTGCCACCCTGTCGCCGTTCATGGCCAGGCACATGGAACAGCCCGGAATGCGCCATTCGGCCCCGGCGTCGATGAAGACCCGGTCGAGCCCTTCGGCCTCCGCATCGCGCCGCACGGCCTCCGATCCCGGCACGACCAGAACCCGCAAGCCCGGCTTGACCTTGCGCCCGCGCAGCACCTCGGCGGCGGCGCGCAGATCGGGCAGGCGGCCGTTGGTGCAACTGCCGATGAAGACCACATCCACCGGATAGGCGGTCGTCGCCTCTCCGGCGGTAAAGCCCATATAGGCCAGCGCCTTCTCGCCCGACGCGTCTTGCGGTACGGGCACGACCTCGCCGATCGGAGCGCCTGCATCGGGCGTCGTACCCCAAGTCGCCATGGGACGGATCGTGGCGCCGTCGATCCTGACCTCTGCATCGAACACCGCATCGGCATCCGACTTCAGCGTCAGCCAGTCCGCCGCGGCCCGCCCGAAGGCCTCGCCCTGCGGCACATGCTTGCGGCCCTGCAGCCAGGCCACGGTGGTCGCGTCCGGTGCGATCATTCCGGCCCGCGCGCCCGCCTCGATCGACATGTTGCAGACGGTCATCCGCCCTTCCATGTCCAGCGAGCGGATGGCCTCGCCTGCATATTCGATGACGAAGCCGGTGCCGCCGCCAAAACCCAGACGCGCGATGATGGCCAGGGCCACGTCCTTGCCCGACACGCCGGGCTGCAACCGCCCGTCGACCGTCACCCGCATGGCTTTGGCCTTGCGCTGCAACAGGCATTGGGTCGCCAGCACATGGCCGACCTCGGACGTCCCGATGCCGAACGCCAGGGTCCCGAAGGCCCCATGCGTCGCCGTATGACTGTCGCCACAGACGACCGTCATGCCCGGCTGGGTCAGGCCCAGTTCCGGCCCCATGACATGGACGACGCCGCGATCGGCGCTGTCCCATCCGGCCAGCGATACGCCATGCCGCGCACAGTTGGCTTCGAGCGTCTGGACCTGGGCCTCGGACGCCGGCGTATCATACGGCCGCTCGCCATCCGGCCCGGCGGGCAGGGTCGGGGTCGAATGGTCCAGGGTCGCAAAGGTGCGGTCGGGGCGGCGCACCTTCAGACCCCGGCTCTCAATCTCGGCAAAGGCCTGCGGGCTGGTGACCTCGTGGACCAGATGCAGATCGACATACAGGACCGCCGGGGTGTCCTCGGTCTCGGCGGCGACGACGTGCCGGACCCAGACCTTGTCGAACAGGGTGCTAGGCCGCGACATGGGTACGCTCCCCAGTGGCGAACGGGCGGGTCGCCTCGATGATGGCCAGCAGTTCGCGGTCGTCGATCTCGCCGATCTGGTCCGCGCGATGCTTGAAGCCGGCGAAGGCATCCAGCAGGTGCTGCCCCTCGACCGAATGGCCCAAAGCCGCCGCCCGCTTGGCCACGGCATGGCGGCCCGAATGCTTGCCCAGCACAAAGGAGGTGCCGTCAAACCCGACGTCCTGGGGCCGCATGATCTCATAGGTGCGGGCGTCGGCCATCATGCCGTGCTGGTGGATGCCGGCCTCGTGGGCGAAGGCGTTCATGCCGACGATGGCCTTGTTGCGCGGCGTCGGGGTGTGGGTGATCTCGCTCAGCATCCGGCTAGCCCGCACCAACTGGGTGCTGTCGGCGGCGGTGTGCAGGCCATAGCGGTCCGCGCGGGTGCGGATGGCCATGATGATCTCCTCGACCGAGGCATTGCCAGCCCGCTCGCCGATGCCGTTGATCGCCCCCTCGACCTGACGCGCGCCTGCTTCGACGGCGGACAGGGTGTTGGCGACGGCCAGGCCCAGGTCGTCATGGCAGTGGGCCGAGAAGACGACCTGCGGAAACCGTGCCCGGACCCTGGCGATCAGAGTGCGGAACAGGTCGCCGATCTCGGTCGGTGTCGCATAGCCGACGGTGTCGGGGATGTTCAGGGTCGTGGCCCCTGCGGCGGCGGCGGCCTCGCAGATTTCGGCCAGGAATTCCGGCTCGGTGCGGATCGCATCCTCGGGGCTGAACTCCACGTCGTCGAAGCGGGTGCGGGCATAGCGGACGGCTCGGTCGGCGGTCTCCAGAACCTGGTCCATCGTCATCTTCAGCTTGGCGGCGCGATGGATCGGGCTGGAGCCCAGGAAGATGTGCACGCGGCGCTCTTGCGTCGCGCGCAGCCCTCGCCAGGCGGCGTCGATGTCGGCCTCACTGGCGCGCGCCAGTGAGCAGAAGACCGGCCCTTCGGCATCACGCCCGACCTCGCCGACCACGCGTCGCACGCCTTCTTCGTCGCCGGGCGAGGCGGCGGCGAAGCCGGCCTCGATGACATCGACGCGCAGGTCCGCCAGCACCTGGGCCATGCGGACCTTGTCGTCGGGCGACATGGAAAAGCCGGGGGCCTGTTCCCCGTCTCTCAGGGTGGTGTCGAAAACGATGACCCGGTTCGGATCGGAGGCGACGGCTTTCGCGATCCGGCTCATACGACCCTCTCCGGTACGAAGGCTGCTGAATGAGAGGGAACGGGCATGCGGGTGACGCCGAACAGTTTGTCGATCTGGCGACCCAGAGTCTGGGTGCAGCGGGCAGCGTCGCGGCCACGCACGGCCATCTCGACCCGGCGCCCGGACCCGTCCTCGCTCAGCGACAGGCCGTCGATGTGAAAGCCGCGACGCTCCACCAGGCCAATCAGGCGCTGGAGCGAGCCGTCGGCCCGGTCGATATGCAGGTGCAGGGTATCAGCAGTCATGTCAGGCGCCTTCCATCATTTCGGCGTTGTTCTTTCCGGGCGGGACCAGCGGCCACACATTCTCCCGGGGGTCGATGATCACATGCGCGAGGCAGGGGCCGTCGGCGGCCAGCAGGCGGGCGATCCCGGCCTGGACCTCCTCGCGCCGGCTAATTCGGAAGGCCTCGACGCCAAAGGCCTCGGCCACCTTCACGAAGTCCGGATTGTCGGACAGGTCGACCTCGGAATAGTTCTGCTCGAAGAACAGCTCCTGCCACTGGCGAACCAGACCCAGCGAGCTGTTGTCCAGCAGCAGGACTTTCACCGGGATGCCATAGCGGCGCAGGGTGGCCAGTTCCTGAATGTTCATCATGAAGCCGCCGTCGCCCGCGACCACGACCACGGTCGCATCCGGATCGGCCAGCTTGGCTCCGATGCCTGCGGGCAGGCCGAAGCCCATGGCCCCCAGCCCGCCGGAGGTCAGATGCGCCTCGGGCTTGGCAAAGCGGCAGTGCTGGGCGGCCCACATCTGATGCTGACCCACGTCGCAGGCCGCCACGAAGTCGTCACCGGCCGCCTCGGAAATGGCCTTCAGCAGGGCAGGGGCATAGACGCCGTCGCCCGGCGCATCGTAGCGGAAGGCCGTGCGCGCGGCCCGTGCCGTGCACCGCATCATCCACGGGTCGATCTTCAACGGTGTCGGAGCCAGATGGTCCGTCAGGGCGGCGATGCCGGCGGGCAGTTCACCCGCGACGGCGACCTCCGTCCGGCGCAGCTTGCCGATCTCCGAAGCGTCGATGTCGAAGTGGACGACGCGCGCATGCGGCGCGAACTCGGCCAGCTTGCCGGTCGCGCGATCGTCGAACCGCGCGCCGAAGACGATCAGCAGGTCGGCTTCCTGCACCGCCTCATTGGCCCCGCGCGTCCCATGCATGCCCAGCATGCCCAGGGCTCCGGGTGCATCGGTCGGAATGGTGCCCAGTGCGTTCAGGGTCGAGACGGAAGGGATGCCCGTCGCCTCGGCAAAGGTACGCAACTCGTCAACTGCACGGCCGATCTTGACCCCGCCACCGACGTAGATCAGCGGCCGCTCGGCCTGGCGGATGACCTCGGCGGCACGGCTGATGGCGTCGTGGTCCGTCGTGGCGACCGTGTTGGGATAGGGGAAGCCGAAGTCCTGGGTCGTCGTGCCGACCTGGACGTCCTTTGGCAGGTCGACCAGCACCGGACCGGGGCGGCCCGAGGCGGCGATGTGGAAGGCCTCTTCGATGGCGGCGGGCACGTCGGCCGGGTCGCGCACCAGGATGGAGTGTTTCACGATCGGCAGGGTGACGCCCAGGATGTCGATCTCCTGAAACGCATCCGTGCCCATGACGCCCTGGGGCACGTTGCCGGTGATGCAGACGACCGGGATGGAATCCATCATCGCATTGGCGATGCCGGTGATCAGATTGGTCGCGCCGGGGCCGGAGGTGGCCAGACAGACCCCGACCCGTCCGCTGCGTCGCGCATAGGCATCGGCGGCAAAGGCAGCGGCCTGTTCGTGCCGCACCAGGATGTGGCGCAGGGACGATCCGGTCAGGGCGTCATAGACCGGCATGATCGCCCCGCCCGGATAGCCGAACACGACCTCCACCCCCAGCCGCTCCAGGGTGGAGATCAGCAGGCGGGCACCGCTGTGCGGGGCGGCGGCGTCGGGGGCGATGGTCATGGCGGCAGCAGCGGTCATGGTCTCAGGCGGCCTCGGATTTGGGCGTGTGCAGCCAGGCCATCCGCTCGCGCAGCTTGGCCCCGGTGATCTCGATCGGTTGCTCGCCATCGGCCTTGACCCAGGCGTCGTAGCGGGGCTTGCCGGCGTCGTTTTCGGCGATCCATTCGCGGGCGAACTGGCCCGACTGGATCTCGTCCAGCACCGTCTTCATGCGGGCGCGGGTCTCGTCGGTGATGACGCGCGGGCCGGACTTGACCGAGCCCCATTTGGCTGTCTCGGAAATGAATTCGTTCATCTTGGTGATGCCGCCCTCGTAGAACAGGTCCACGATCAGCTTCAGCTCGTGCATGCATTCGAAATAGGCGATCTCGGGCTGGTAGCCGGCCTCGACCAGGGTGTTGAACCCGCTCATGACCAGCTCCTTGGCACCGCCGCACAGCACTGCCTGTTCGCCGAACAGATCGGTTTCGGTCTCCTCGCGGAAGGTGGTTTCCAGCAGGCCGCCGGTCGCGCCGCCGTTGCCCTTGGCATAGCCCATGGCCCGATCGCGGGCCTTGCCGGTCGCGTCCTTCTCGACGGCGAACAGGCTGGGAACGCCGCGTCCGCGCTGATATTCGCGCCGGACCAGATCGCCCGGCCCCTTGGGCGCGACCAGGATGACGTCCATGTCCTCGCGCGGCGTGATCCGGCCATAGATGATCGAAAAGCCGTGGGCGAACAGGATGGCCGCGCCCTGTTTGGCGTTCGGCTCGATGACCTCGCGGTAGACCTCGGCCTGGGCCATGTCGGGCGTCAGGATGGCGATGATGTCCGCGCCCCGGACGGCCTCGGCGGGTTCGGCGGTGGCGATGCCGTCGGCGGTGGCGTTCTTCCAGCCCTTGCCGCCATGACGGACGCCCGCGACCACGTCATGGCCGCTGTCCTTCAGGTTCTGGGCATGGGCACGGCCCTGCGAGCCATAGCCGATGATGGCGATGCGCTGGCCCGCGATGGCCCCGGGGCGAATGTCGTCGTCGGTATAGATGGTGATGGCCATGTCAGGCGTCCTCATGCGTCTTGATGTCCGCGCGGACTTGCGCCGGCGGTGGGTTGGGAATGGTGACGGCCCCCTGGGCGGCGGAGGCCACGCTGGCGCGGTATTTGGCGAAGACACCGCGCGCCGGGCGGAGGGGTGGGGGGGCGAAGTCCGCCCGGCGCGCCACCAGATCGGCGTCGACGTCGATCCGGCGGTGGGTGACGTCGATGGCGATACGGTCGCCATCGCGGATCAGGGCGATGGGGCCACCGACCGCCGCTTCGGGCGACACATGGCCGGCCACGAAGCCGTAGCTGGCCCCGGAAAAGCGGCCGTCGGTGATCAGGGCAACATCGTGAATGCCCCGACCCTTCAGCGCGGCCGTGACCTGCAGCATCTCGCGCATGCCGGGTCCGCCGCGCGGGCCTTCGTAGCGGATGACGATGACGTCGCCCTCGCCGATCGCGCCGTCCTGGACCGCGTGGAAGGCGTCTTCTTCGGAATCGAAGACGCAGGCGGGGCCTTCGAACCGGTCGACCTTGTGGCCGGTCAGCTTGATGACGGCACCCTCGGGGGCGATGTCGCCATAGATGACGGCAAAACTGCCGCGCGCCATGACAGGGGCGTCGAAGGTCGTAACGACCTGCTGGCCGGGCGCTTCCTCGGCCTCGGCGGCTTCGGCGAACAGGCTGCGGCCGCTGACGGTGGGGGTGTTCACGATCTTGCCGGCGGTGGCCATGCGCTGTGTAACCAGGCGCGTGCCGCCCGCCGCGAACAGGTGCGAAGCCAGGAAGCGCCCGCCCGGCTTCAGGTCGCAGATGACGGGGGCTTCGACGCAGGCCTGGTGGCAATCCTCGATGCCGAAATCGATCCCCGCCTCGGCGGCGATGGCCGTCAGGTGCATGACCGCATTGGTCGAACCGCCCGAGGCCGAGACCGCGACGGCGGCATTCTTCAGGCTGGCGCGGGTGATGTATTTGCGCGCCGTGTCTCCGGCAAAAACGCGCTCGACGATCAGGCGACCGCAACGCATCCCCTCTGCCGCCTTGGCCGGATCGACGGCGGGCACGTCATTGGCTCCCATGGGCGACAGGCCCATGACTGACAGGGCCATAGCCATGGTGTTGGCTGTGAACTGACCGCCACAGGCCCCTGCGCCCGGGCAGGCTGCGGCCTCGACCGTCTTCAGTTGATCGTCGTCGATGGTGCCGGCACCATGGGCTCCGATCGCCTCAAAGACCTGCTGGATCGAGATATCACCGCCGCCCATCCGGCCCGGCATGATGGTGCCGCCGTAGTAGACCAGGCCGGGGATATCCATCCGGGCCAGAGCCATGGCCGCCGCCGGAATGGTCTTGTCGCAGCCGACGATGCAGATGACGCCATCCAGCTGATGGCCTTCGACGGCCAATTCGATGCTGTCGGCGACGACCTCTCTGGAGATCAGCGAGGCCTTCATCCCCTCGGTGCCCATGCTGATGCCGTCGGTCACGACGATGGTGTTGAAGTCGACCGGATAACCACCCGCCGCGATGATGCCCGCGCGCACGTCCTTCGCCAGCCGGTCCAGGTGCATGTTGCAGGGCGTGACCGACGACCAGGTGTTGACGATGGCGATCATCGGCTTGTCGAAGTCGGTATCCTGCATCCCCGCCGCGCGCAGATAGCTGCGGGCTGCGGCACGGCTGGGGCCAGCCGTGACCGCGCGACTTCTCGCGTTCGGGGGGCGGCCGTCTGAGGTAAAATCTTGCGTCATGGGCGTGGTCGGTTCCGGAGGTGTCCGGACCGCGCACAACAAAAAACCCGCTTCCTTTCGGGAGCGGGTGGCTGCGGGCGATCCTGAGTTTGGCTTAGGTCAGGTTGCGTGCATCCACACCGCTCCGAGGAGCAGGACGATCGATACAGCGAGAATAAGGGTGTTCAGGGCCATCTGAGCCTCATGCGCAGGCGACAGCGCGACCGCCTTGGCGGCGCTCCTGCGGTCAGCGATGCGAGTGGTGTGAGACACGCGTGAAATCCTGTTCTGCCGCATAGTAATCACGGCTCGCTGCGCCGCACAATCCACAAAAGCAACAATCGTGCAGAAAGTCCGCTGGCGACGCTCGCCCCGGCAAATTCTGACCGGGCTGACTATTTCAGGCAGAACGGTCGAATTTGTCCTTGCGACGGCGACCCATCAGCAGGCCCTGCTCCATCCGGCCTCGGACAGCGTGATAGTAGGCGCGCAAGAATTCGATGTCGGTGGCGTCGCGCCGGTCATAGACGATCTTTCGCGCGATCCGGTCGGCGACCGCCCGAACGGTGGTGCGATCGCCGGTGCGCAACACCTCTTCCAGAACGTGCAACTCCTTGACGCCATAGGCATCCAGCTGGGCCGGGGTGAAGCTGTGGTCCGCCTGATGCCGGGCTCCGGCGTCCGCCATGTCGCGCATCAGCTTCTGGCGTGGGCTGCGCAGCACCCAGGTGCCGGCCACCATGTCCCCGGCCCGCAGTTTGTCGGCATTGAAGAAGGGCAGCATCACGAAGATCAGGCACCAGAGCGTGCCCAGCAAGTAGATCCACCCGCCCATGTCGCTCTGCATAGCCATGAAAGGCCCTGCGATCATCAGGCTGAGCGGCAGGAACAGTTCCAGTTCCCGCAAGGCGTTGCGGGTGAAGATCGCTTCGAACGTCAGCCGCCCGCCGCTCCGCGCCGCGACCCGCAACCCCATGACCCGCTTGCCTGGCGTCGCCGCCCGGGCCGACATCTCGAAGCCCAGGAAATAGGCATTGCGCAGCAGGAACATACCCAGCAGCCAGACGATGCCGATGATCTCGGCCGACCCGCCGCGTGTCTGTGCGAACACGATGGCCAGGGCGATGGTGACTGCGACGACGGTGCCGACGATGATCAGCAGATCCAGCGCTAGCGCCCCGAAGCGCTGCCCGACCGTGGCCAGCTCAAGGTTCAGCGGCACCCCCTCGGGTGTGACCAGCACGCGCATCCGCTTGCGTTCGGCCGGGGTCGGCGCGGCCATCGTCATCGGCCGATCCTTGCCAGCACGCGGTCAGGGCGGGGCGCATAGAAGTACAGACCCCAGAGAAGGGCGCTGCCGCCCGCGATGGCATAGCGCACGGTGTCGCTGGTGATCAGCTGGCGCCCGAACCCCTCCAGAACGCCGGCCAGCATCAACATGATGACCACCCCCATCATGACCGCGCCCGCCGCCTTGCCGGCCCCGGACATGGCTTCCAGCCGGCTCTGACGCCCGGGGAAGGCGACGGCCCAGCCGATCCTCAGACCCGCCGCTCCGGCCAGGACGATGGCGAACAGTTCGGTCACCCCGTGGATCAGCAGCCAGCCTCCGAACTCATAGCCCAGCCCCTTGGACACAAAGACATGGACCATAGCCCCCAGCATGGCTCCATTGCTGAGCAGCACCACGATGGTCGGCACCCCGAAGGCGAAGCCGAGCGCAAAGGCCAGCAGGGCGACCTCGGCATTGTGGGTGAACAGATAGGTGGCGAAGAACGACAGACCGTCCGCATCCGCGCCGTCATAAAGCGTGGCGCGCAATGCGGCCTGCGTCGCCGTCGGGTCGCGTCCCTGGGCCAGGCCCGGATCGACGAAGGTGAAGAACCAGTCGCTGTCGGCCCCGACCAGCACATAGGCGACGACCGCCCCCAGCGCCGTCACGAACAGGGCCACCAGCGTCTCGCGCCATATCGACTGAACCCCCCGGGGCCAGTCGCGCGAGAAGAAGGCGTTGAGCTGCTCCAGCGGCGTGGACCGCGCCCCATAGACGAAGAAGTAGGCCCGCGCCGACAGGTTCTCGAGGTAGCCGATCAACCCCTGATCCAGCGAGGTCTCGCGCGCGACGGACAGGGCCGACAGGGTCGAGCGATACAGCACCGGCATGGCAAGGATCTCGGCATTGCTCAGGGCGCTGGCCGAGCGCTTCTCGGCCTTGGTGACGAGCGCTTCCAGCTGTCGCCAGTCGCGCTCGCGCTCGGTGCGGAACCGCTGGCTCTTGAGTTGAAGCTCGCTCACAGCAGGTCCCGCCGTTTGAGGTCCAGATAGGCGTTCAGGATGGCCGGGCCGACATGCTGCGCGTCGGCCTCGACGATATGGGCTCCCAGGCGACGCAACCGGGCCAGGACCAGATCGCGCTCGCGCAACAGGCTGGCGGCGACCACGGCACGAGACACGTCCTCTGGCGTTTCGGGAACCGTCGAGACCAGGGTCTCCAGCTCCTCGTCACGCATGACGACGAACAGGACCAGATGCCGTTTGATCAGGCGCGACACCGTCTCGATCATCAGTTCGGCAGCGGTGATGTCGGCGAATTCGGTAAAGACCACGACCATCGACCGGCGCTTCAGACTGGCCGACAGGGTGGTCAGGCCCAGGGCATAGTTGGTCTCGGTGGTCCCATAGTCGATGGTCGCGGCCTGGCGCACCAGCAGGGGAAAGGAGGCGACGCTGGCTACCGCGCCGGTGGTCAGTTTCGGCCGCTCGGCAAAGGCGAACAGCCCCGCCCGGTCGCCTTCGCGCAGGCAGGCATAGGCCAGGATCAGGGCTCCGTGGATGGCCCGGTCGATACGCGGGGCACCGCCGACCGGCTCGCTCATCACCCGACCGCAGTCCAGGGCCATGATGATCTGGTGGTTGCGCTCGACCCGGAACTCCTTGGCCAGCAGGTGGTGGTGCCGGGCCGACTGTTTCCAGTCGATGGTGCGCCGGTCCATACCGGAGTGGAAGTCGCGCAGGGCGTGGAACTCGGCCCCTTCGCCGATGTCGATCTGGGCCTTGGCCCCGTGCAGGGCGTCACGCGAGACGAAGCGCACGGCCTCGTCCTCGATACGGCGCACGTCGGCCCCGATGGGAATGGCCTCGTTCAGCGGTCGCCGCGTCTGTCGCCAGATCAGGCCCAGCGGCCCCTGCCAGCGCAGCGTCGCCTGGCTGAAAACGGCCAGTCCCCGGCGCACTGGCGTCATGTCGAACAGGACGGCATCGCGCCGCGCCGGGTCTGTTCGTCCGATGGCGCTGTCCAGGCCCGTGCGCGCCTCGGCATCGAGGGCGATCTCGAGACGTCGGCGTGTACCGCCACGGCTGAAATCGGCTTGCAGCAGGGCGGTCGCAGGCGCGGCGACGGCCAGATAGCCGGGCGGAGCGAAGGTGATGCCGACACTGCGCGGGGCCGCCGCCAACAGGGCGTCGATCAGCATCAGCACCCCCAGACCCATCAGCCAGGCGGGCGCGGCCAGCCACAGGCCCGGCTGCACCAGGCCGAGCAGCAGCGCGATGGGCGCTCCCGCCAGGGCCGCCAGGATGCTGAGCCGGGTCGGATAGATCATCGCGGGGCGGGCACCTGATCGATCAGGCTGGCAATCACCTGATCGACGCGGCGACCCTCGATCTCGGCGGCGGCCGACAGCACCACCTTGTGACGCAGCGCCGGCAGGGCCAGGCCCTTGACGTCGTCCGGGATGACATAGTCGCGTCCGTCCAGCACCGCCCGCGCCCTCGACGCCACGGCCAGCATCGACCCGGCGCGCGGCGAGGCCCCCGTCTGCAGGTCGGCATTCTCGCGCGTCGACCGGATCAGATCGACGACATATGCCGCGATCTCGTCGCTGAGCCGCACCCGCGACACGGTCTGGACAGCGGCGGCGACGGTGGCCTGATCGGCGATGGGGGTGACGCCCAGCTCTTCCGGGTTCGGCATTCCGGCCTGGGAGCCGTGGGCCTTGACCACCTTCAGCTCGTCCTCGCGCGAGAGGTAATCCAGCGTCTGTTTGAACAGAAACCGGTCCAGCTGCGCCTCCGGCAGGGGATAGACGCCCTGCTGTTCGATCGGGTTCTGGGTGGCGATCACGGTGAATCTATCGCTCAGCGCATGGGTCTCGCCGTCGATGGTAACCGACCGCTCCTGCATGGCTTCCAGAAGCGCCGCCTGGGTCTTGGGCGGAGTGCGGTTGATCTCGTCAGCCAGCAGCAGGTCGCAGAACACCGGCCCGCGCGTCAGGCTGAAGGTCGAGGTCTGGAAGTTGAACAGATTGGACCCCAGGATGTCACCCGGCATCAGGTCCGGCGTGAACTGGATGCGCCCGAACTCCAGCGACAGCGTCCGCGCGAAGCTCTGGGCCAGCAGTGTCTTGGCGGTGCCGGGCGGCCCTTCCAGCAAGATGTGGCCGCCACTGAACAGGGCGGTCAGCATCAGGTCGACGGTGTCGGTCTGGCCGATCACGGCCTTGGCGACCTCGCTGCGGATTCGGGCGGCGATCGCCCCGACTTCAACCACGTCCACGGGTCATCTCCGATTTCCAGTTCAACAGTTTGCGCACGACGACCATCAGGTCCCCGGCGTTGCGAGCCTGATCCGCCTCGGTGGACAGGGTCTCGAAATCCGTCTGCACGCCTTGGCGCGTGGCCAGTCGATCCAGCAACTGGGTCAGGCCGTCGCGCGACAGGTTGGGTGGGGCAGCCACCGCCTTGGCTGCCTGCTGACGCACCAGGTCGGCGTAGGGACGGGCCATGCTGCGCTCGCGCCGGGCCAGCCGGACCAGGGCTGCGGTATTGTCGGCCAGGGCCTTCTTGCCCAAAGCCACGGCGCGGTCGCCCTTGCGATGGGGCGCGAACCGGTTCGCCGCCTGCCAGAACACCAGTCCCCCTGCGAACAGCAGGCAAAGGGTGAAACCCAGCAATGGCGGCTCCAAAAGCAGGCGCAATATGCTGCGCGGTCGGCCAAAGCCGTGCAGGGTCAGGTCGAAGACCACCGCCTGATCTGGAGTGGCGACGGCGTCGATGATGCCCAACGCGGTCTGCGCCTTGGCCGGATCGTTGAAACCCAAGGTATTCAATACGTCGGGATCTGACACGACCATCACACCGGTATCCTCGTGCATCACGACGACCGCGCCACCCCCCGCCTCCGTGACCACGGGAAACCAGCCTGGACCGCTTAGTGTGCGCAGGCCCTCGATGGCCACGGGTGGGCCCAGCGGCTCCTCATCTGGGCCGAACAGCTGCACCCGCCCCCTCGATTGCCGCGATCCCATGACGAGATCAGGCCGCAGGTCGCTGGGCAGGACTGACAAGGCTTCCGAAGCATTAAGCAGGCCGCCCTTCTCGACCCAACCCCGGCGGAACGGCTGATTGAATGTGTTCCATTTGGGCAGGACGATCAGGGCCGACTGTGAGGACCAGCGCAATTCATCCAGCGCCTCATTCTCCTGACCGACCGAGGGCGTCAGGATCAGCAGGTTCTCGTCGCTGATGGAGCCCAGCGCGCCGCGACTGAGCACCACGGGCCGCCCGGTGTCGCGCATCAGCCGAACCACGCCCGCATAGCCTACGGCCGACTTCGACAAGGCATGCTCGCCGCCGTCGTTGCCGCTTGTCAGCTCGGGCGAAAAGGCATTCAGCGCCGCCATGGCCGACAGGGCGAACACTGCCGCCAGGATCAGGGCGATGATGACGATGGGGCGGAACGGGCTGTGGTTCGCGCCCGCGTCGTTGACAGCGGCGGCCTGACCGGGGCTGGCGACTGTGTCGGTCATCGGGCCCAGGTCCCCTGGAAGGCGAAGGCCTCATAGGCGGCCCGGCAGTCGTCCCAGGTCGCGCGATCGACGCTGCCGCCGCCGAACAGGCTGGTCTCCACGGCCCGCGCGATTTTCAGGAAGGTCGGGCGCGCCGCGTCGGGCAGCCGCTCCAGCCGGGCGATGTCGCGCGACGTCAGGGCCGGGCGCACGGCATTGGGCAGCCGCCCTTCGATGTCATTGATGCTGCGCAACAGCAGCAGGTGCACGGCTTCGGCAAACTGTCCCTGCGCGGCCAGGGCGTCGGCATCGGACAGCAGGGCCAGGGCCGCTGCCGCTTCGGGACGCCAGGCTTCCGGCGCAGGCTTGGCGGCCTTGCCGCGTTTATCGGGCATGCGGATACGCATCAGTTCGCGGATGATGAACCAGGCGATCCCCGCCACAACCAGGCCGATCAGGATCCAGAAGAGGATCTGGAACAGCGGACCTAGGGCATTCAGAAACTCGAACAGTCCGCGCAGCCAGTTCGGCGGCGGATCGGGCGGTGGCGGAACCTCGCGCGGCTCCATGCTGAACTGCAGCGAGCGGTCGCTGGCGATGGCCTGATGCGCGGCGTCGAACCCCTGGCCGGTGGCGGCGGGGGCCGGGTCAGCTTTGACAGCTGGCTGAATGCCCGCGAAACGCCCCATGCTCGCTCACGTTGCCAAGGCAAAGCCAGCCTGTCGAGAGGCTCTGTGCATTCAAGTGCTTAATGACAGAGCGATGACAGTCACAGCCGATGTTCGAACGGTCCTTCGTGACCGGGCTCCAGGCGCTCGCCGTTGAACAGTTGCGCCACGCGGGACCCCAGCAGGTCGCCCGGGCCTTGCAGGAAACGGGGGGCACCGAAGCGCTCGATATTGTCCAGTTGCTGCGTCAGTGCGTGGCGGTCCTGACGCACGACGGGGTCGAGAAACAGTCGGATGGCCCGCTCCTTCAGCCAGCCGGGGCCGCGTCCCTTCGGCGTGGTGAAACAGGCGAACGGCATCAGGCTGGCTTCGGTCACCGGGGTGAAGAAGACTGTCACACACAGGGTCAGGCCCTTCGGCCCCTCCCAGCGTGCCTGGACCGTGGTCGGGCCATTAAGCCGGGTGCGACTGCGGTCGCGCGGCGGCTCCAGCAGACGTGACATCCAGCCTAGGTCCGGCTGGGGTTGCTCGATCACGGATTCGATCCAGTCCTCGCCCGAGGCGACGCTGAGCCGCACCGGCACGCGCCGGGTGCTGCGCCGGATGATGCCGTCGTGGATGAAGTTGGTGTGGAAGGGGTCCAGCACATTCTCCAGCGCATCCAGCGCTCGTCCGCGCCACACCCCCTGCGACCACCAGAAGTGATCGTGACCCTCCGCGCCCCAGTCGGTCAGGTCGGGCAGGGGGGCGTTGGCCTCGCCATCCAGCCGGACCAGCACCGCGCCATGTCGCTCCATGACCACCACCGGCGTGGCACCCAGCCGTTGCGACTGGCCGTCGGCCAGAGTGCACCCCGGCACCTCGACGCAGGCCCCGTCGCCTGAGAACCGCCAGCCGTGATAGGGACATTGCAACGCCCCCTCGATCAGCCGTCCCCCCGATAGCGGATAGTTGCGATGCGGGCAGCGGTCGATCAGGACGCTGACCCCTCCGGCGGTTCTGAACAGGACCAGCGGCACCCCCGCCACGGTCCGGGCGAGCGGCCTGTCGGTCACCTCGCGCGACAGGGCCGCCATCTGCCAGCTGGATTTCAGGCTTGCGGGCAGCGGGGTCATGGCCTCTCCCATAGCGCAGGCGTCAGCGGCTGTCCGTTCCACTCGATATCGGCGGTCATGGCCTCGGCCAGGGCGTGGCCCAACCCGAGGGCACGCAGGCCGAACCCGGCGGCATCCATCAAGGCACCGAGCGGGGGCAGGGGGTCGCCAGGGGCCGAGACGATGTCTTTCGAGCGGCCACGGCCCACACGCCATTTCGACAGGCGGCGCGTCCGCAAAGCCTCGGCCAGACCGAAGCTGTCCAGCATCACGCCATTGCGCCAGTCGTCGGGCACAGGGTCCGCGATCCCGCGCCCCAGCAGGGCCCGACCGAACGCGGCGCTACGCCTGAACAGATGCACGCCGCTCGTCGCGCGGGGATTGCACTCGATCAGCCAGGGTTTGCCGCTCGCATCGACGATAGCGTCGCAACCGAACTGTCCCGTCCCGACGAAACTGGCCATTGTCGACGCCATGTCGCGCAAGCGATCCAGCACAACCCCTGTCAAAGGCTCGAACACATAGGCCGCCCCGCCGCGCGTTCGCCAGTCGGATCGATAGGCGCTGAACGCGGACATTTGGCCGTCATGGGCCATGGCATACAGGCTGACCTCCTCGCCCCGGACGCGGCCCTGGACGGTCCACGGCTGGTCGGGTGATGGCGACAGTCGGGCCAGTTGCTGCGGCGTCGGCCCAATCAGTGTGCGGCTGCCAAAGCGGGACCAGGCGGGCTTCACCACGACCTCGCCGCGTGTGGCCTGCATCAACAGCGCGTCTGCATCGGTAGCGGTCGCGGTGTCCGGCATAGCCAGATCCAGCGTCCGGCACAGGTCCGCAAACTGTCCCTTGTGATGCAAGCGCGTCAGCCGGTCCATCGGAGGGGCGATTAGGCGTTCGGACCAGCCGGCGGCTTCGGCGAGGGCTGACAAGTGGAAGACCTCCTCACAGGTCGGTATGACGGCTGCGGGATCCAGGCGATCCAGCAGGCCGCGCATGTCCGCAGCAAACCGCGCGGGCTCGCGCACTGGCGAGGCATGACGATGCACCGCTGTCGGTGCGCAGGACCATCGCGCGATCCGGGCCGGGACACAGTCGGCCATGTGGACCTCGAACCCGGCGGCCTTCAGGCTGCGGGCGATGTCTAGGGCGGCGGGGGCGCGGGCCCCGGTGACCAGGACCCGCTCAACCATCGGACCACCGGATGCGGCGTCGCTTGACCCCGTGGATGGGCGGCTGCCGCAAGGCCGTGACGGGCAGGTGGAGGCGGTAGGTCGCCAGCAGGCAGGAGACGGCTTCGGCAACCGTATCCGCAAGCAAGCCCTCGGCCTCGACGACGACCCCTTCCGTCGAGGCTGTGGCGCGCCAGTCCACCTCCGCGCGCAAGGCCGCGCCGACGGCGGTTTCCACTTCGCGGGGCGGGATGGTGATGCCGGGCCAGCGCCACAGGTCTTCCATACGGCCCTCGACCGGATAGATGGCACCCAGAGGCGAACCACAGACGCAGGGCTCCCCGAGCGGCTGCAACAGGTCGCCCAGCCGGACCCGGAGCATCGGTTGGCTGGTCCGGCGCAGATCGGTGATGATGGGCACGAACCTGTCGGAGCCGGGCACCGGCTCGCGCTCGACGATCAGCACATCCTCATTCAGATGCAGCGTACCGTGCCGACACGACGCGGCGAAGAAGCCTTCGGTCGCCTGATACAGCGGGTCCGGCCGTGCCCCCAGCACCGACCCGATCCAGGCACGCTCGGTCTCGCCCATCGGCTCGGCTCCATAGAACAGGCGGTGCAGGGACCAGGTCTTGCGGCCCGCCTCCGTCCGATGCGCCAGGTCGGCCAGCACATGCGGCGGTGCGATCAGGATATCGGGACCGAAGGCATGCAGACGCTCGAAAAGCGCCGCGGCATCCTCGCCCAGGCCCACGAACAGAAAGCGGATACGGCCCGTCTTGCCCGCGTCCTGGTACAAGCGATTGTTCGCGCGCAGGCACAGGGCGATACGCAGGGGCCTGATCAGATCACGCACCGGCAGCAGCCGCGCCAGCAGGTGGCCCAGGTATGCGGCGCGCTCGGCCCCGCTGGTCAGGAACAGACCGGGCGTTCCGGACGACCCCGTGGAGAACCCCGCCGCTACACCGGGCGCGACCATGCCATCGCCATCCATTTCAGCATCGCGGGCGGCGGTTTGGGCCTGTTCCGGGGTCAGCCCAAGCGTGTTCCAATCGGCAAAGGCGGCCCGCAAATCGCGCGGCTCCATGATCGGAAACCGGTCCAGCGGTTGACCCGCCAGATGGGCGACTGCGGGCGTGGCGGCGACCACGGACTGCATGCTTTGCCACAGCCGCAACTGCCGCGCCTCCACGCCGCGCCGGTTGCGCAGACTCAGAGCTGTCCATCGCGCGTCCAGCCAAGCGGCGGCCAGTGCACTCTGGTCAGGCCGGTCCATAGCCACCGCTCTCGTGGGCGACCTCGCGGCAATGCGAGGGGGTCAGCGCAATTTCGGGATTGCGCTGCCACAGCCGGTGCAGATCGTGCAGGGTCTGGCGACAGGCCTCGGTGTCGCCTAGCAGGCCGGTCGTCAGCCTCGGTGGCGGGGCATCGTCGCGCACGGCCCCGCTGGACCAGGCCGCATCGCCGATGAGGAACCGCAAATGGCCGTCGTCCTGCCGAACCAGCAGGCCCCAATGCCCGGGACAGTGGCCGGCCAGGGGGACAGCGATCAGCGAGCCGTCACCCAACAGGTCCGCCCCCGTCTCGAAAGGGGCCAGATCGGCGGACAGGGCGATGCGGGGTCTGTCCTCGAACCAGACGGCGCGGTCTGTAAGATCCACAGGGGCAAGGCCTCTTAGCAAACCCTTGCGAACGCGCGACACGCGGTTGCCCTGAACCAGTTGTTCCGCCCCGGCGCGGGCGCAATGGAGGACGGCTTTCGGGAAGCGATGCAGTCCCGCGACGTGGTCGCCGTGGAAGTGGGAAATGACGATGGCGGTGACGTCATCAGGTCTTACACCGAACCGGGGAAGTTGCTCGGCAACCGCTTCCTCCGGTCGGAAATCGACCGGTGTCGTCCAGCGATAGAAGCGCTCGGGGAAGGGCTGGGTCGCCGCAAAGAAGGCGGGGTCATAGCCGGTATCGAACAGGATCGGCCCGGCATCGGGATGCAGGATCAGGGCGACGAGGGCCGGAAACTCCACGCTCCGCCATGGGGCTCCCGCGCGGGTCATGGCCTCCGGATGCCGACAGGCCCCGGCTCTCAGGATGTGGACGCGACAGGCTTTCACCGCGAGGCCATGTCCGGCGCGATGGCCAGGGCCGTCTCGACCGCATCATGCTCCGGCTCGTAACCCAGCAGGCTGCGGGCCTTGGTCAGGTCGAAGGCCTGCGACCAGGCCAGGGTCGACAGGGTGTAGGGCGTCAGGATCGGCTCTGGTCGGCCTGGCATGACGCGGCAGACGGCGTCGGAGACGACAGACAGGGCCTGTCCCAGCCACAGCGGCAGGGGCACGATCCGGACCGGCACGCCCAGCCGGTCGCCCAGCTGCTTCACCAGCCCGGCGATCGGCAGGGGCCGCCCGCCGGAGATGTTGATGGCCTGCCCACCCGCCGCCTCCCGGTGCTGATCTGCCAGCATCAGGGCGCGGGCCCCGTCGCGCACGTCGGTCAGTTCGACCAAGGCCTCGCCCCTCCGGAACAGTGGGAACCGCCCCTTGCGGACCAGCCGCAGGATGCGCGGCAACAAGACGGTATCGTCCGGTCCGATCAAGGCGCGCGGACGGATGGCGACGGTGCGGAACCCAGGACGGTCGGCGACCAGAACGATCTTCTCGGCCTCGCCCTTGGTGCGGGCATAGGCGTTCAGCGGGCGCTCTGGCCAGCGCGTGGCCTCCGTCAGCCCGATCTGATCGCGCCATCGGGCATAGACCGACGGCGAGGAGACGAAGACGAAACTGCCGACGCCCGCGGCCTGCGCCGCTGCCAATAGCCGCCGCGTCGCCTCGACATTGGCCAGGTTGAATGCCTCATCCGGTCCCCACGGGCTGGACAATCCTGCGACGTGGAAGACGGCATCCCGGTCAGCGCAAAGGCCGTTCAGATTGGTGTCCAGCAGATCGGCCGCCACAGTCTCGGCCCCCATGGTCGCCAGCCGCGCCAGAGCCGCAGGCTGGCGACCCGTGGCCCGTACGGCATAGCCTTCGTCCAGCAGGGTCTGCACGAGAGCAATGCCCAGCCCGCCCGTCGCGCCGGTGACGAGCGCCCGTCTCATGTGCGCAGGACCATGGCGGCCGCGCTGATCCCCGCTGCCGTGCCGAGCATTAGCACTGTGCCGCCCGGCTTGATCAGGCCGCGCGCCCTAGCCTCAGCCAGAGCGGTCGGCAGCGAGGCTGCAATCTGGTTGCCGTGGGTGGCGAAGATGTCGATGACACGCGCGGGATTACCCCCCATTAACCGCCGCACGTGTTCGACGCCGGGCGCGCTGGCCTGGTGGCAGATGACCAGATCGACGGTCTCGCGCGTCAGCCCGGCTTCGCCCAGCACACGGTCGATCAGCCGGGGCAGGGACCGCGCGGCGGCCTTGAAGATACCGAAGGCGTCCATGTGAAACTTCGCGCCTTCGCTAAGCGCTTGCAGCCCGTGGTCGATGCGGATGCGGGTGCCGCCGGATTTCAGCGTGGCCAGGTCCTTGCCCTCGCCATAGGTCTCGAACCCCCGCGCCAGCAGGGCGGGGCCGGACGGATCGTCGGTCGCCTCGACGCAGATCGCCGCCGCGCCGTCTCCGAAAATGGCAGCGGACGCAGGCGTGTCCCAGTCCAGTCCTGCCGAAGCGATATCGCTGGCCACAATGACGGCGCGGCGGAACCGGCCGGTCGCAAATCCCATGGCGGCGATGTCCAGCGCCGTCACGAAGGACAGGCAGGTCTGGTTGACGTCGAACGCCCAGATGCCGGACCTGCCCAGACCCAGAGCCTGCTGGATCAGTATGGAGGTGCCGGGGATGGGCTGTTCCATGACCGCGCATGCTCCGATCAGGACGTCGAAATCGCCCTTGCCCCAGCCCGCATCGACCAGGGCGCGCCGGGCGGCCTCGGCACCCATCATGGAGGTGGTTTCGTCGGCCGCAGCCACGCCACGGGCCGCTATCCCGAACTGATCCTGCGTCCAGCCGGCGGGTTGTTGGAAAACGATATCCAGCGCCTCGGACGGGCGTCGCTCGCGCGGGGCATAGACCCCGTATCCCACGATGTTCATCGGCGTCATGGCCACACGCTTACGCTGAGGCTTGGGCGGCGTCTATCGGCGCCAATCTGTTCAGACCTGACGCCAAGGCTCCAGCGGTCGAACCGTCGCGCAGGCCGGGGTGCCATCCCTGCCGCGGCCGGGCAGCACCGCCTCCAGCACCTTTCCCTGGCGCGCGAGGACCAGCAGGTCGGCAGGAATATCGTGCACATCGATCTTGGCCCTGCGGCTGAACATTCGGTCGTCGCAGCCCGCCTGACCACCGATGGCGATGTAGACGAAGCGCCGCGTCGGTCTCTCGGTGCGTACGAACGGCCCCAGCATCCGACCGTCGTCCGACAGCCGAACCGGCACGTCGAACGACAGCGGACCCTCGCCTGCGATCACCGCATCGACCGGCGCATTCTTCTTGTCCTGCAGGCTGTAGTGCAGCCCCGCGACCGGATCGGCGATGGTCAGGCGCAGGGTGATGGGCGTGTCGGCCATGGGCTCAGTCCTGATGCTCGACGTGATGGGTGCCGCGAACCATGCGGACGAAGGGCAGCGGGCGTTTCGGTCGCACCAGCCGCTCCGCCACCTCGCCCAGGACAAAGCGGGTAATGGCGGGCAGGTCCAGCCCCCGCGCCTCGGCGAGCGGCATCCAGGCGATCTCGTCCAGTTCGCCAGAGCCCGCCGTCGGCTCGGGATGATGCAGCAAGGCCTTCGCATCGGCCATGAAGAAGCGGGCATCGAACCGGCGGGTCCGCCCCGGCGGCGTGATGGCGCGCGCGACATAGGACAGAGCCGCAAGATCGGGCAGGGCCCCGACCGCACGAAACTCTCGCCACGGCCCGGCGACCGAGGTCATCGGCGCAGGCTCGGCCAGCATCAGGCCGGTCTCCTCAAAGGTTTCGCGCACCGCCGTCAGAGCCAGGGCGCGGGCGCGGCGGGCGTTGCTCTCGCGGGCCAGCCGGGCGGCGTCGTGTGCTGGCAGATCGGTCGCCGACGCAGCGGTGTAGTCAGCCCGCTCGATCCGCCCGCCGGGAAAGACCCATTTCGAGGCCATGAAGACATGGCCGGGCGCGCGACGCCCCATCAGCACCTCGGTCGCTTCGGGGGCTCCCCGCGTCAGGATCAGGGTGGCGGCATCTTTGGGACGCTGACGTCCGCCCGTGCGCGGGGCATCGGCCAGGTCCTGGCGGGCGTCGAAGGGTGTGGTCGGGGAAGCTCTCACGGCGTCATGATGGACTTGATCGCCACACTCGAACAGACCTGAACCTGCTAAGGGGATCAATCCGCCTGACCCTGCCGGGCTCATCAGGTTCGATCCGGAGGATGTCAGATCTTATGCTTTCTACGATAGCGCAGGTCCTGGTGATCCTCTCCGGTCTCTGGCTGGCAGGGTTGGGCGTCTGGATGTTCGTGAGGCCAGCCTGGGCGCTTGCAGCGCTGAAGGGTATGGGCAGCGGCCCTCTTATCCATTTCGGCGAAATGGCATTTCGAACAGCGGCGGGATTTGCCTTCGTCGTGGCTGCGCCCCAGTCCAGGTTTCCAATGGCCATCACGGTCATCGGCGTTTTCCTGATCGTCACGGCTCTGGCGTTGACGGTTATGCCCCGACGTTGGCATGTGGCCTATTCGACCGCCTGGGCCCGGCGAATACCCGTCATGGCCGTGCGGATGATAGCGCCTGTGTCCGTGATTGCGGGTGGGCTGCTGATCTGGACAATGACCTAGGGCTGCGAGGTTCGGCCTACTTCCTCTTGCCCTTGCGTACCCCCTTCAGGCCACCGGAGGGTTTGCCACCGCGACCGCCCTTGGGTGGCTTGGGCCCACCGGGGCGGGTTGCTCCCCGCTTGAGAAAGCCGTTGCCGCCGGGACTGCGCGCCCGGACACCCAGCCGGGGAGCCGGCGCATTGGGATCGCGCGGGGCCGGATCGGACAGCATTTCGAACACCAGACCGCCGGTGATCGGCGTGGCCTCCTGCAGCTTGACCTCCACATTGCGGCCCAGGGTCCAGCGCTGGCCGCTGCGTTCGCCGACCAGGGCGTGAGCCTTGTCGTCGTGATGGAAGTACTCGCCGCCCAGCGACGACACCGGCACCAGTCCGTCCGCTCCTGTCTCGTCCAGGCGGATGAACAGACCGAACCGCGTCACGCCGGTGATCCGCCCGGTGAAGGTCGCACCGACCCGCTCCGACAGGAAGGCGGCCATGTAGCGGTCCATGGCGGCGCGTTCGGCGGCCATCGACCGACGCTCGGTCTGGGTCACCTGTTCAGCGATGGCGGGCAGTTCGGCGATCTCCCGGTCCGTCAACCCGTCCTTGCCCAGGTTCAGCGCCCAGATCAGGCCACGGTGCACGATCAGGTCGGAGTACCGCCGGATCGGCGAGGTGAAGTGAGCATACTTGTCCAGGTTCAGACCGAAGTGGCCGATGTTCTCGGGGCTGTAAATCGCCTGCATCTGCGACCGCAGAACCACCTCGTTGACGACCTCGGCATGAGGGCCGTCGCGTGTCTCGTCCAGCAGGGTGTTCAGTCGTTTGGTGGTCGGGGCCTGCCCCTTGTCCCACGGCTTGCCGATGGTCTGCAGGAAGTCGGCCAGGTTGAAGGTCTTCTCCTGACTGGGCGTCTCGTGGATCCGGTAGATCAGGGGCGTGCGTTTCTGCTCCAGCGTCTGGGCGGCACAGACATTGGCCTGGATCATCATCTCCTCGATCAGCCGGTGCGCTTCCAGGCTGACGCGCGGCTCGATGGAGGCGATCTGGCCGTCGGGTGTCATGCGGATGCGTCGCTCGGGGCTCTCGATGGCCAGCGGGCTGCGCTTCAGACGCCCCTTCAGCATGGTGCGATAAGCCGCCCACAGTGGCGTCAGGATCGCGTCCATGATGGGGCCGGTGGTGTCGTCAGTCTGACCGTCGATCGCCGACTGCGCCTGCTCGTAGGACAGCTTGGCGTGCGACCGCATCAGGCCGCGCACAAAACGGTGCCCAGTCTTTCGCCCGTCCTTGTCGAAGACCATCCGTACGGCCATGCAGGCGCGGTTCTCGCCTTCCTTCAGGCTGCACAGGCCGTTCGACAGCCGTTCGGGCAGCATCGGCTCGACGCGGTCGGGGAAGTAGGTGGAGTTGCCCTTGTCGCGCGCCTCGCGGTCCAGATTGGTGCCGGGCCGGACGTAGGCGGCCACGTCGGCGATGGCGACCCATACCACCCAGCCGTCGGGGTTCTTCGGATCGTCGTCCCGCATGGCATAGACGGCATCGTCGTGATCGCGCGCATCGGCAGGGTCGATGGTGATCAGCGGCAGGTCGCGCAGATCCTCGCGGCCTTTCAGTGACGGCAGTTCCTGATTCTCGGCCTCCTTCTCCACCGCTTCGGAGAAGCCCATCGGCACCTTGTTGGCCGCGATGGCGATCAGGGAGGCGGCACGGGGATCGTCCTCGCGGCCGATGATCTCCAGGATCTTGCCGCGCTTGGGACCGTAGCGGTGGTCGCCCTTTTCAATGGAGGCGAAGACCAGATCGCCGTCCTTCAGGCTCTCGGCCTGGGCGGGCGGCACGAACAGCACGTCCTTGGAGCGGCGGTCGACGGGCTCGACCCGCACCTCGCGGTTCGACTTGCGGATGACACCCAGAACGCGGTTGGTGTCGGTGTCCAGAACCTTGATGATCCGGGCCTCCCAGCCATCGGGGCCGCGCTCGAACTTGGCCAGGACACGGGCACCGAGGCCCACGGCGGGTCCGGTCTTGCCAGTCTTGTCCGGCACCAGAACGGCGCGTGGGGCGTCGTCCGACGCCTCGACCAGCCGCACATAAAGGTCGCCGTCCGTGTCGCGCTCGCTGACGTCGGCCACACCGACCGGGGGCAGGGCCCCGACCTCGGCAAAGCCCTTGCGGCCGCGCTTGCCCAGTTTGCCGGCGGCTTCCAGCTCGCGGATCATTTCGCGCAGCATGCGCCGCTCATGGCCCTTCAGGCCGAAGTGCCGGGCAATATCGGTTTTCTCGGCCGTGCCCGCCTCGCGCAGGAAGGCCAGCAGGGTGTCCGGATCGGGGAGGCCGGCGGGTGGCCGACTGGATGATTTTGTCATTTGGAATCCTTGATACCGCGCTTTGGCTCTCTTCGAGAGGTCAAATTCTCGCGCGGCGTGTTGTGATGAGGGGGAGGCGCGCCTAGCTTCCGGCGCGAACGTCCCTCGGAGTTATGAATGTCTTTGGCCCCCACGCCCGTGCTGTCCGGTCCGACCGGTTCCTTGCTGGACCTGATCGGCAAGACGCCGATGGTTGAGGTGACGAAGATCGACACCGGCCCATGCCGCCTGTTCCTGAAGCTGGAGGCCCAGAATCCGGGCGGGTCGATCAAGGACCGTATCGCCCTGTCGATGATCGATGCGGCTGAGCGGGAGGGGTATCTGAAGCCCGGTGGCACCATCGTCGAGGCGACGGCCGGGAACACGGGCCTGGCGCTGACACTGGTCGGTCAGGCCAAGGGCTATAAGGTGCTCCTTGTCATCCCGGACAAGATGTCCAAGGAAAAAATCCAGCACCTGCGCGCCATGGGGGCTGATGTGCGGCTGACGCGGTCGGACGTCGATCATGGCCATCCGGAGTACTATACGGACATGGCCGAGCGGCTGGCCCAGCAGATTCCGGGCGGGTTCTTCGTCAACCAGTTCGCCAACAAGGCCAACTCCGAGGCACACGTCCGAACCACAGGCCCCGAAATCTGGGAGCAGATGGGCCATGACATCGACGCCTATGTGGCCGGTATCGGCTCGGGCGGGACGATCACGGGCGTAGCCCAGTATCTGAAAAGCCAGGGTTCGACCGCCCAGATCATTCTGGCAGACCCCGTCGGGTCGGTGCTGGCGGGCATCGTCAACGACGGCGTACCAGGCCCCGACGGCAGCTATACCGTCGAGGGTATCGGTCAGAATTTCGTGCCCGATACGGCGGACATGAGTCTGATCGACAAGGCCTATTCCATCCCCGACAGTGAGGCGATCTCGACGGTGCGGGACCTGCTGCTGAAGGAAGGCATTCTGGCCGGGTCGTCGTCCGGCACGCTCATAGCGGCCGCCCTACGCTGGTGCCGCGAACAGACGGAGCCCAGGCGGGTGGTGACCTTCGTCTGCGACACCGGGGCCAAATATCTGTCCAAGGTCTACAACGACGCCTGGCTGGCCGATCAGGGGCTGGGCGAACGCGAACTGCACGGCGACCTGTCCGACCTGATCACCCGCAAATATCAGAACGGCGATGTCGTCGTGGCCGGACCGGACGACACCCTGGACACCGCCTTCAAGCGCATGCGTGGTGCCGACGTCTCGCAACTGCCGGTCATTCAGGACGGACGCCTGGTCGGCATCCTGGACGAAAGCGACATCGTCCATGTCATGAACACCGACGAGATTACCCGCAAGGAGCGGTTCGGAAAGCCCGTCGGATCGGTGATGACCCGCGATCTGGACACGGTTCAGGTCGGCGAGCCGCTGGACGCCTTGATCCCCCTGTTCGACCGCGACCGGGTGGCCCTGGTGCTGGATGGCGAGCAGTTCGTGGGCCTGATCGCCCGCGTCGATCTGATCAACCACCTCAGCCTGAACCGCTAGCCGTGCGCGCAGCTCTGATCGCGGCGGTCCTGGCGGTGGCGTCTGCAGGCGCGTCTCCGGGCCATGCGCAGCCGAGCCAGCCTCCGCCACAGGTCGGCATTCCCGGCTGTGCGGACGATGTGCAGGTCCGGGCCTCGCGTCAGTCGATCACCTTCGATAGTCGGGGTCGTGCGATCCGCGCCCATCTGTATGCACCGCGCGGCACGCCCAATGGTCTGGGGATAGTGATGCTGCATGGCGGTACGGGGTTCGAAATGAACTCCATCCTGTTCGACGCCCACGCTATCCAGCTGGCGTCGCGGGGCTATCATGTTCTGCTGCCGGCCTATTTCGACGCGGCCGCCCCGGACCCCACGCGCCGCACAGTCACGGCACGGGCGTGGCGACAGGTGGCGCTTGATGCGCTCAGCGAGCTTGAGGGGCACACTGGCGTTGAGCGGGGCCGCGTGGCGCTGTGGGGCTATTCGCGCGGTGCCGGGGTGGCTGTCAGCGCGGCTACGGTTTCGGACAGTCCCGTTCGGCGCATGATCCTGGCTGCGGGGGGAGGCTCGGCGGACGTCTCGTTAGAGGGCCGTGACCTCGCGGCGCTGGTGTTGCATGCCCGAAGCGATGAAGCCGTTCCTGTACGGGCAAGCCTGGCCATGGCCGACGGCCTCCGACAGCGAGGGGCCAGGGTCGATGTTCAGGCTCTGGACTTTGACGGGCATCAGTACGACTTGCCGACCTGGTGCTCGGTCATGAGCCGGACGCGCACCTTCTTGGAGCAGGATGCCTCCAGCCCCGACGAAAACGAGGATATCCAGTGACTTCGCTCAAGAACGCCCAGGGCTTCTCCACCCGCGCCATCCACGCCGGTCAGCGTCCGGACCCGACCACAGGCGCGGTCATGACCCCGATCTACGCCACCTCGACCTATGCCCAGGAAAGCCCGGGCGTGAACAAGGGTTATGAGTATGCGCGGGGCAAGAACCCGACGCGCGAAGCCTTTGAGGCGTGCCTGGCCGATCTGGAAGGCGGCACCCACGGCTTCGGCTTTGCCAGCGGAATGGCGGCCACCTCGACGGCACTGGAGTTGCTGGATGCCGGGTCGCACATCGTCACGGGTGACGATCTGTACGGTGGGTCATGGCGTCTGTTCGAGCGCGTTCGCCGCCGCTCGATGGGACTGGACTTTGCCTATGTCGATCTCAGCGACCTGGCCGCCGTCGAGGCCGCCATCACGCCCAAGACGAAGATGCTGTGGGTCGAGACCCCGACCAATCCGATGATGAAACTGGCTGACATCGCCGCCCTGTCGGCGATCGCCAAGGCGCATGGCATCTTGCTGGTCGTCGACAATACCTTCGCCACGCCGTTCAGCCAGCAGCCGCTGGCTCTGGGGGCCGACATCGTCATGCATTCGGCGACCAAATATCTGAACGGCCACTCTGACATCATCGGCGGGGCACTGGTCACGGCAAACCCGGACCTGGCGAAAGAGATCAAGTTTCTGCAGAATTCGATCGGCGGCGTGATGGGGCCGTTCGATGCCTTCCTGGCCAATCGTGGCTTGAAGACCCTGGGTCTGCGCATGAAGGCCCATAACGAAAATGCCCTGGCCGTCGCCCGCTGGCTGGAAGACCGCAAATCCGGTGTGGCCCAGGTCATCTACCCGGGACTGATCACCCATCCCCAGCACGACCTGGCCGCGCGTCAGATGAACGGGCGGTTCGGGGGCATGGTGACGGTGATCCTCGACGGCGACCTTGCGCGGACGCGCCAGGTGCTGGAGCGGGTGCAGGTCTTCACCCTGGCGGAATCGCTGGGTGGGGTCGAAAGCCTGGTCAACCACCCGGCCATCATGACACACGCCTCGGTGCCGAAGGAGGTTCGTGAGGCGGGCGGCGTCACCGACAACCTGATCCGCCTGTCGGTTGGTGTGGAAGAGGTGGAGGACCTGATCGCCGATCTGGATCAGGCCCTCGGCTGAAGGCGCTCTCTGCGAAAGTCAGGCGACCTTGGACGGCAGGGCGGTCTGGTGTCCGGACGCGGGCACGACCTTCTTCTTGGCGGGCGCGCGCTTCTTGGGGGCGGCGGCAGGCAGGCCCGCGCGGCGCACGACCTCGTCGTCGATCAGCGGGATGATGTCGGCGGCTGTGGTCGCCTGAACAGGCGAGCCATGACCGACCATGCGGGCGGCATTGGCGCGCAGGGCCTTAAGGTCGGCGTCGCTCATCGTCGGCAGTTTTTCGGCCAGGGGGGTCATGGCGTGATCCTTCTTTGAAGGGCGCTATCGCTCGCCTCGCGGAGGCTCGCTACCTGAGCGCCAGATATGGGCATCCTCGCTCGGCATTCCGGTTCGTCGGGCCGTGGCGCGGAGCTAAATGCAAACGGGCCGGTCCCCTTGCAGAGGCCGGCCCGTCCGTCAGCCAGGATGAGCCTGGCTAAAGGGTATCGAAAACTATTCGGCGGCCTTCAGGCGACCGGCAGATTCCTTGCCCGAACGCGAGTCGCGCTCGATTTCGTAGGAAACCTTCTGGTTTTCGTTGAGCGAACCGAGGTCCGAAACTTCAACAGCCGAAGCGTGGACGAAAACGTCCTTGCCGCCGTCGTCAGGCTGGATGAAGCCGTAGCCCTTGGTGGAGTTATACCATTTTACAGTGCCGGTAGCCATTTTGAGACCTCCGTTAGGCGTTGACCGCCGGAAGAGGTTCCGGGTCGGCCTGTCGGGTCTGGATGGGATCGGCTTTGGACCTCGGTGCGCGATGCAAAGGGGCAGCAGCGTTTCGCAAGTGAGATCGACGCCTACACAGGTGGGCCCTTTCCCCCGGAATAGCAAGGTGCTTGTCCAAAAGGGATGACGGGGTGCCGTTTGGAGCACCCCGCCGAAACGTTCTTAGTTGGGCATGGAGACGGTGTCGGTGACGTGGATCACGCCGTTCGACTGAAACACGTCGGCCTGGGTGACGGTCGCCACGCCGCCCATTTCATCGGTCAGGATGACCGAGCCATTGCGGACCGAGGCGGTCAGCGTGCCGCCCTCGACCGTGGTCAGGCGGGCCTGGCCGCCGCCGGCGCGGATCTGTGCCGTCAGGTCGGCGGCGCTGACCCGGCCGGGTACCACATGATAGGTCAGGATCTTGGTCAGGGTCGCGCGGTTGGCAGGCTGGACCAGAGTGTCGACCGTACCGGCAGGCAATTTGGCAAAGGCGGCGTTGGTCGGGGCAAAGACCGTGAACGGACCAGGCCCTGACAGGGTCGGTGCCAGGCCCGCGGCGGTCACCGCGGCGACCAGGGTCGTGTGATCGGCCGAGTTGACGGCGTTCTCGACGATATTGCGGGTCGGATACATGGCGGCACCGCCGACCATGACGGTGCCTTGGGCGTCGGCGCCGGAGGACATGGAGTCCATGCTGTCCATCGAGCCGCAGGCGGCAGTGGTCAGAGCGCCAGCAGCGAGGGCGGCGATGAGGGCAAGGCGTGTGGGGGTGAAGGTCATCGGGGTCTCTCCTGAACAGGCCGTCTGTGCGGCTGCGCGAGAGAGACGAAGCTTTGCGCCAGGAAGATGCGTCCGAACCCCGATATGCGGCGTCTGGCCACGGGGCGGAACAGGTCCGGTAAGTAGGAGTTGTGGCCCCGAACGAAAACGGCGGCGAAGGCTGAAAGCCCCCGCCGCCGCTCGAAATCTTTGCGTCGATCAGATCAACGCGAAGGGGTTCAGCCCTCGGTCTTCAGTTGACCAGCGGATTCCTTGCCCGAACGCTTGTCGCGCTCGATTTCGTAGGAAACCTTCTGGTTTTCGTCCAGGCCGCGCAGGCCGGCCTGTTCAACGGCCGAGATGTGCACGAACACGTCCTTGCCGCCGTCGTCAGGCTGGATGAAGCCGTAGCCCTTGGTGGAGTTGAACCATTTCACGGTGCCGGTAGCCATAATAGACCTCCTTTTGGCGTTGGCCGCAGGGAACATCCCTGGAGGCCTGTCGGGTCTGAATGGGAGCGGCTGGACCTCGGTGCGAAAGCAGAGGGTGGCGTTACGCAGTAAGATCGACGTGACCGATAATGACGGCTCGGAATGGCAAAATCAAGCCGGGGCTTCGTCCGGGGTCTCTTCTTCGGGGGTGGCGATGTAATGTTCCTGGCAAAGCTTGCGCAGGGCGGACGTCAGCGTGGGGCCGTAAAGCGAGTCCTGGATGCGCTCGTATCCTTCGGCCGACAGGGCCTGTTTGATCTCGCTGACGGTGCGGCAACTGCCGCTGCGCGCCAGGTCATAGGCGCGTTCGAGGGTGGTCTGACGAAGATTGCTCATGTGACCAATATAGGGCCGCTGGCGCTGATTGCGACCCTTAGAAAGCCGCCGATATCCCGAACACCAGACCGTCCTTGTATTGCTCGCCCGGCTCATTGGCGTCCGTGGCATGCCAGCGCAGGTCGGCTTCCAGCGTCTGGGTCAGGGCATAGGTGAAGCCCGCGTTCCAACCCGTATAATCGATGCTGTTGTCCTGCTCCCGTCGACCGATGGCGGTGGAGGCGGACAGCTTGTCATCGAAGTCCCAGCTCAGACGCGCCTCGTACCAGGTCCAGGCCTCGGTCGAGCCGGTGCCGTCGGGTGAGTGTTGCAGGCGCACGCGCGCCCCCGCCGGGCCGATGGAGCGCGAGACGTCGGCCGTGAACTCCCAGGCATCGTCGTCAGCCCCCTGATCGGCGTCGATCTGCCATTTGTGGGTGGCGTTCAGATCCAGGTCGAAACCGGCGAACTGGGGCCGGATGCCGACGCCGATGTCGGTCTCCAGATTGGAGCCGGTTGAGCTGTCGATCGTTTCGAAGGCCGGGCCCGCATAGAAGAAGCCGTCCGAGGTTTCCCAGACGGCTTCGCCCCAGACGAAGGGGTTGCCGTCGGACTTGGAAGCGTCCTTGGAGCGGTTGTCGGTCGCCGCGCCGAAGGCAAAGCTCCAGGGGTCCGAACCATAGTTGGCGAGGACGTCCTGTGGCTCGGCATCCTGGGCCAGAGCAGGGAAGGCGACGGCCGTCAGCAGAACGGCGGCGAGAACGGAACGGATCATGAGGCACCAGACACGAAAAGAGGCGTCGGGTTCCTAGATGAAAGCGGTCGCTTTGGCGAATTGTGCCGTAGCCTGACGGAATTCCGATGTCAGGCGAGCCACCAGTTCACCCGCCGGAACCACGTCGTGAACCGAGCCGGAGCCCTGGCCAGCAGACCATACCGTCTTCCAGGCGCGGGCCTCCTCGCCCATGTCCAGCTTGTGCTCGGGCAGGGTCTTGGGGTCGATGCCGTTGTCCATCAGCGACTTGGTCATGAAGTTGGCGGGGATACCCGAGACCGCGGGCGTATAGGTGATGTCGGTCGCGCCGCTGTCGATCACCATCTGCTTGTACTCAGCCTGGGCGGAGGACTCGGTCGTGGAGATGAAGCGGGTGCCCATATAGGCGAAGTCGGCCCCCAGCATCAGGGCGCCTGCCACATCCTGACCCGTCGACAGACAGCCGGACAGCAGGATGGTGCCGTCGAAGAACTCACGCACCTCGTTGATCAGGGCGAACGGATTGACCACCCCGGCGTGCCCGCCCGCGCCATTGGCGACCAGGATCAGGCCGTCGACCCCCGCCTCGGCGGCCTTGCGGGCATGGCGCACATTGGCGATGTCGTGGAAGACCACGCCGCCATAGCCGTGCACCGCCTCGACCACGTCGCGCACGGCCCCCAGGGAGGTGATGATCAGCGGCACCTTCTCCTCGACCGACACCATCATGTCGGCCATCAGGCGGGGATTGGTCGGATGGACGATGTGGTTGACGCCGTAGGCGGCGGCGTCCGGCGTCAGCCGCGACTTGATCTCCTGCAGCCACTCCCGATAGCCCTCGGTCGTGCGCTGGTTCAGCGAGGGAAAGGTGCCGATTGCGCCGGCATTGCAGGTCTCGACCACCAGATCCGGCCCGGAGACCAGGAACATGGGTGCCGCGATCACCGGCAGCTTCAGACCCTTTTGCAGCGACGCCGGAATGGCCATGACGTTTCCCCTGGTTTTCTTTGACTACGGATAGCGGGCTGTCGCGGGGTAAGGCAAGTGAGGGCGAGGGATGAGGGATGAGGGATGAGGGATGAGAGCGGCAGCCAGGCGGTTCTTCGCACCTCGTCCCTCGACCCTCGTCCCTCGAACCTCTAAATCCCGTCCCATGACCACAGACACCTCTTCCCTGTCCCAGCTCGGCCAGATGATCGCCGCCCCGGCCAGTCCGGAGACCGCCGTGCTGGAGCGGGTGCCCAATCCGCATCCGGACACGCTGTATCTGGCGCGGTTCACGGTGCCGGAGTTCACCAGCCTGTGCCCCGTTACGGCCCAGCCGGACTTTGCCCATATCGTCATCGACTATGCGCCCGGCGACTGGCTGGTCGAATCCAAGAGTCTGAAGCTGTACCTGACCAGCTTCCGCAACCACGGGGCCTTCCACGAGGACTGCACCGTCGCCATCGGCAAGCGGCTGGCCGACCTGTTGCAGCCGACCTGGCTGCGCATCGGCGGCTACTGGTACCCGCGCGGCGGCATTCCCATCGACGTCTTCTGGCAGACAGGCCCCGCCCCCGATGGCCTTTGGTTGCCCGACCAGGGCGTGCCGACCTATCGCGGGCGGGGATAGAGGCCTGCGACGCCCTCCTCTGCCTGCAACGCTTTGATGGCGGGCGCATTAGCCGATCATGCGCGGCGAGCTGAAGACCTATCAGGCCAAGCGGAAGTTCGGCGAGACGCCGGAGCCGAAGGGCATGAAGGCGGGCACTGCCAAGGCCGGTGGGACCTATCTGATCCAGCGGCATGCGGCGACGCGGCTGCATTATGATTTCCGCATCGAGGCGGACGGGGTGCTGAAGTCCTGGGCGGTGACCAAGGCTCCGTCGCGGGACACCTCGGTCAAGCGGCTGGCGGTCGAGGTGGAGGATCATCCGCTGGACTATGGCGGGTTCGAGGGCACGATCCCGGACGGCAACTATGGGGCTGGGACGGTGCAGATGTGGGACACCGGCACCTGGGAGCCGCAGGAGCCTGATCTGGAAGCGGCCTGGGCCAGGGGCCAGATCAAGATGGTTCTGCACGGCGAGCGGCTGAAAGGGAAATGGGCGCTGATCCGGCTGAAGAGCGATCGGGGCAAGCCGTCCAAGAGAAACAACTGGCTGCTGCTCAAGGAAAAGGATGAGCATGCGGTGGCGGGCGAGGGCGACGCCCTGGCCGAGATCGACGCCTCGGTGACAACGGGGCGGTCGCTGGCGGAGATCGCCGAGGGCAAAACCGAGTGGACCTCGTCCAGGCCGACGGGGCGCAAGCGGCCTGCGAAGCCCCTGCCGCGCTCAAGTAGCGCGAAGCGCGGTAGCGCCACAAAGAATGCCAAACCGCCTGCGTTTGTGCCTATCCAGCTGTGCAAGGTGGTCGATCATCCGCCGGGGGCCAAGGGCTGGGCACATGAGATCAAGTTCGACGGCTATCGGCTTCAGGTCGGGATCGGTGGCGGCAAGGCGGTGTTGCGGACCCGCAAGGGGCTGGACTGGAGCGACCGGTTTCCGGACCTGGCGACCGATGCGGCCGGGTGGCCCGATGCGGTGATCGACGGGGAGCTGTGCGCCCTGGACGACGATCACATGCCGGACTTTTCGGCCTTGCAGGCGGCGATCTCGGACGGAAAGACGAACGGCCTGGTCTATTTCGCCTTCGACCTGTTGTTCGAGGGCGGCGAGGACCTGCGCAAACTGCCGCTGTCGCATCGCAAGGCCCGGTTGCAGGCCTATGTCGATCGGGTGGGCAAGGCGGGCGGGACGCGGCTGCGCTACGTCGAGCATTTCGCCTCGACCGGCCAGGCGGTGCTGGAAAGCGCCTGCCGGATGGACCTGGAAGGGGTGATCTCCAAGAAGCTGGATGCGCCCTATCATGCCGGGCGGTCGAGCAGCTGGGTCAAGTCCAAGTGCCGGGGGCGCGACGAGGTGGTCATCGGCGGATGGTCGTCGGAAGGCGGGACACGGTTTCGCTCGCTGCTGGTCGGGGTGCGCGAGAAGACCGGGCTGCGTTACCTGGGCCGGGTCGGCACCGGCTATGGCGAGGCGGTGACGAAGACACTGGTGCCCGCATTGAAGGGGGTGTCGGCGGACAAGAGCCCCTTCGCCGGCGCAGCCGCGCCCAAGACGGCCAGGGACATCCACTGGGTCAAGCCGGTGCTGGTCGCCGAGGTCGAGCACGGTGGCTATACCGAGAGCGGCTCGCTGCGTCAGGCGGCATTCAAGGGGCTGCGCGAGGACAAGACCGCCGCCGAGGTGACGAAGGCCCCGCAGGCACCGTCCAGCACAATGGGCAAGGCGTCCGATGCGGCGACCGCGCCAAAGAGGGCAAAGGTGACCACCACGGGCAAGGCTCCGCCCAAGCCCGGCAAGGGCAAGGTGGTCGTGGCGGGCGTGACGATCTCCAGCCCGGACAAGGTGCTGTGGCCCGCTGTCGGGGAGCGTCCCGCGATCACCAAGGCCGATCTGGCCCGCTATTACGAAGCGGCCGCCGAGCGTATCCTGCCGCATGTCGCAGACCGGCCGACCTCGATCATCCGCGCGCCCGACGGGATCACGGGCGAGACCTTCTTCCAGCGCCATGCCATGGCCGGGTCCAACCCACGGCTGAAACTCATCGACGTCAAGGCCCGCACGCCTTACCTCGCCGCCATCGATGTCGGCGGGCTGGTGGCCATCGGCCAGTCGGGCGGGCTGGAGCTGCATCCCTGGGGCTGTGCGCCGGGCCTTCCCGAAGTGCCGGATCAGGTGACGTTCGACCTGGATCCAGACGAGGGGCTGGACTTCGGCGACGTGATCGCCGCGTCAAAGGTCGTGAAGGCGAAGCTGGAGGCGCTGGGGCTCAAGCCGTTCGTGAAGACCACCGGCGGCAAGGGCCTGCACGTCGTGGTGCCAATCAAGTCGGACGCCCGCAGCCGCGTGACTTGGGATCAGAACAAGGCCTTCGCCAAGGCGGTGTCCGAGGCGATCAGGATCGACGCCCCCGACCGCTTCACGACCACCCTGGCTAAGAAGGCGCGGGGCGGAAAGATCTTCATCGACTATCTGAGGAACGGTCGGATGGCGACGGCGGTGGCCCCCTGGTCGCCCCGTGCTCGGCCGGGTGGCGGCATCGCCTATCCCCTTTCCTGGGCCCAGGTGAAGGCGGGGCTGGACCCGTCGGCGTTCAATCTGTGGACCTATGAGGCCCTGCTGAAGAAGGCCGATCCGTGGGAGGGGTTTCGCGCGTCGGCAGTGAGTTTGAAGCCGGCGTTGAAGCGGATGGGAATTTAGGCGGCGGACTTCTTCTTTGCCGGTGCCTTCTTCGCAGCCGTCTTCTTCGCCGGAGCCTTTTTGGCCCCCGTCGCCGACCCCTTGAGGCTGTTCTTCAGCGCGGCCATCAGGTCGATGACGTTGGTGTCGTCCGGCTCGGCGACATCGACCGTGCCCTTGCCGCCCTTGGTCTTGGCCTGGATCATGTCGCGCAGGGCGTCGTCGTAGCGGTCCTTGAAGTCCGAGGCGTCGAAGTCGGCTTCCTTCTGTCCGATGATGCGGGCGGCGATCTCGACCATGTCGGCGTCAGCCTTGACCGTTGGGATGTCGTCGAAATAGTCGGCGGCGTCGCGCACCTCGTCATGGGCTCGCAGGGTGTAGGCGACCAGCCCCTTGCCCCGGACCTCCAGGGCCAACTGGCGCTCCTTGCCGCGCAGGACCAGACAGCCCAGGGCCACCTTGCCCTGTTTCTTCATGGCGTCGTGGATGACGGCAAAGGCCTCGACGCCCGCGCCCTTTTCCGGGACGACGAAAAAGGGCGAATCCCAGAAGAGACGGTCGATGTCGGCCTCGTCCACGAACTTGTCGATGGAGATGGTCTTGGTGCTCTCCAGCTTCACCTTGTCGAAGTCTGCGTCGTCGAACAGGACGTATTCGTCCTTGGACACCTCATAGCCGCGTACCAGATCGCTGCGCTCGACCGGGCCTGTGTCGGGATCGGTCGGCACCATGCGGATGCGGTTGTTGGTCTCGGGATTGATCAGGTGAAAGCGGACGTCATTGGTGCTTGTCGTCGCCGTGAATAAAGCCACCGGACAGGTGACCAGTGACAGTTTCAGATGCCCTTGCCAGGTAGGTCGTGCGGCCATATCGATTCTCCTTGGCCATGAACGTTGCCCACTGCGTTGAGTTCACCGCCGGGTCTCTCCGGGAATGACGGCGCGAAATCAGGAATCCTGTGACCGAACTGTCAGACATCTCTAGCTTCTGCGAATGATCTCACCGTCTCGCCTGCCACTTGAGGACAGGGGCCGCTTGTGGCTGGAGCGGATCAAGGCGCGCGCCGACCGGGCCGTCTGGTCGCGCTACGGCTTCGAGTTCCTGATGTTCGGCTTCAAACAGGCCTGGGCCTGCCTGTTCGGCGGGCTGATGCTGGTCATGATCGTGGGCACCTTCCTGCTGTGGCCGGACGGGGCCGCGATCAGCCGATATGACTTCCTGGTCGTCGGCGCGCTGGCCATTCAGGCGGGGATGCTGATCTTCAGGCTGGAGAGCTGGGAGGAGGCGCGGGTCATCTTCCTGTTCCACATCGCCGGCACGATCATGGAGCTGTTCAAGACTTACCACGGCTCCTGGATCTATCCGGAGGACAGCGTGCTGCGCATCGGCATGGTGCCGCTGTTCTCGGGCTTCATGTATGCGGCCGTCGGCAGCTATATCGCGCGAGTTCAGCGCATCTTTCACATCCGGGTGCGGCGGTATCCGCCGATGTGGACGACGTGGGCGCTGGCGGTGGCGATCTACGTCAACTTCTTCGCCCATCACTGGCTGCCGGATGTGCGGATCGCCCTGTTCATTGCCACCGCGCTGCTGTTCGGACCGGGCTGGTTCTATTTCACGGCCGATCGGGCGCGGCGGCGGATGCCGCTTCTGCTCGGCTATTTCCTGGTCGCCCTGTTCATCTGGTTCGCCGAGAACCTGGCCACCTTCGGACGCGCCTGGGCCTATCCGGGGCAGGAAGCGGGCTGGGAGATGGTGGGGCTGGAGAAGCTGGGCAGCTGGTTCCTACTGATGATCATCTCCATCGTGCTGGTGTCGGTCGTGCATAGGCCAGAGCGGGAACCTGACCCCCAAGTCTGAGCAGGGTCAGCAGATCGTCCGAACCGCGACTTCACCTGAGCGGCGCCGGGGCACCACCACCGTGTGCAGACCCGTCTGCTGGAACGACAGGTCCAGGGTGGCGTCTCCGACCTTCAGGTCCGTGACGTTCAGCCGCTCGATCCCGACGGGCAGGACCGGATTGTCGATCTCCACCGTCCCCGCCACGGCGTCGATCCGCACGCCCAGCGCCGATTGCAGCATCAGAAACACCGATCCGGCGGCCCAGGCCTGGGGCAGGCAGGCGACTGGATAGGCGATCGGGGCCTCGCCCGACCTGCGCTCGAAGCCGCAGAACAGTTCGGGCAGGCGCAGGTTGAAACTGGCGGCGGCCTCGTAGATTTCGCTCAGCAGAAGGGCCACGGCCCGCCGCTCGCCGTAGCGGGCCATGCCCGCCGCCGCCATCGCCGTGTCGTGCGGCCAGACCGAGCCGTTGTGATAGCTCAGCGGATTGAACCGCGCCTGACCCCGCGCCAGCGTCCGCACGCCCCAGCCGGAGCGGAAGTCGGCCCCCAGCATGCGCTTGGCCACCCTAAGTGCTCGCTCGCGCGACGGCAGGCCGGTGAACAGCAGATGCCCGGCATTGGAGCCGATGGACCGGACGGCCTCGCCGTCGCCGTCCAGCGCGATGGCGTAGAAGCCCTGGTCTTCCATCCAGAACCGGTCTTCAACCTGGCTGCGCACGCGCTCGGCCCGGTCGGACCACTGCTGGGGGTCCGGCTCGCCCAGAGCCTGCGCCAGTTCGGCCATGGCCTGCCAGGCGGCGAAGGCATAGCCCTGGACTTCCAAGAGAGCGATCGGTCCCTTGGGGAACCGCCCGTCGGTGTGGAAGATGGAGTCCTCCGAGTCCTTCCAGCCCTGATTGGACAGGCCGGTGTCGGCCCCGCGCTGATAGCTGATCAGGCCGTCGCCGCGCACGTCGCCTTCCTTGGTCATCCAGCCGGTGGCGGCGATCAGATTGGGCCACAGGGCGCGGATGGTCTCGAAATCCCCGGTCCGTTTCGCATAGGCCCCGGCCAGGGCCACGAACAGACAGGTGGTATCGACCCCGCCATAATAGAGGCCGAACGGCACCTCACCCAGGGCGCTCATCTCGCCGCCGCGCGTCTCATGCATGATCTTGCCGGGCGCACTGTCCTGAAAGGCCGAGGTCTCGGTCGCCTGGCGTTTCGCCAGATAGGTCAGCACCCCCTTGGCCAGCGATGGGTCCAGCCACAGCATCTGCCAGGCCGTGATGATGCCGTCGCGCCCGAACGGCGTCGAGAACCACGGCACGCCCGCGTAAGGGTAGGGGCCGGTCGGCAGGTCAGTGGTCAGCAGGGCGACATCCGCCCGCGACTGGTCCAGCCAGTCGTTGAAGCGCGGGCTGCGCGGCCCCCGCACCGAGGCCCCGCGTCTGCGCCGCCTGCGCATCGCCAGGCGTGCCTGCACGGCGTTCAGCCGAAAGCGCGTCTGGTCCGGCGCCTCGCAGGCCCCGCCGCCGCATTCGACATAGAGGTCCTGATGGCGGCCCTTGGGCAGGCTGAACATGAACTCGGCCCGGCCGGCGCTCAGACGGGCCGGCGGTTCCGAAAAGGCCAGGCAGCTCATCCGCTCGACATCGTCCAGACCGCGATACCGGAAAGTCACGCGCCGCCCGTCATGCGTAGGCGGCGACAGCGTCCCCGTCTTCAACCGGGGCGTACCGCGCACCTGGAAGATGTCCGCGAAATCGGCCCCGAACTCATAGGCCAGCGGCAGGAGAACGTCCTCCATGCCGTGGTTGGATATTCGTACCCGCTCGAACAGCCGCCGGTCCCAGACGAAGCGCCGCCGCTCGATATGCAGCACCCCCGCCGGTGCCGAGCGCCCGCCCATCGGGGGCAGGGGCCGGTTGGTCGAATGGCAGGTGAAGAAGACATTATCCTGGCTGACGCCCGAGCTCAGCCGCGACGGCCGCGCCCCGCCGACCGTCATGACCAGCCGCGATAGCAGGCGGGTGTCATGATCGAACAGGCCGTCGGCCCCGCCCGCCATGTCGCCCCAGCCGTCGGCCACCAGAAAGGTGTCGGCATCCTTCAGCGCCATCAGCCGCTCCAGGCTGTCGGCCTCGCCGGTGCCGCTCTCGGCGGCGGCCAGTTGGGTCGAATAGGCGTCATCCATGAAGGCTCTCTCGCGTCTCGTCTCAGGTCCGGACCATCATAGGCCCGAATGCGCGAGGAAAATGGCCCCGGTGCGGAAATGATCCGTCGGCTCAGGCCTGATTGGCCACAAAGCTGTGCGGCTCGATCAGAGGATGCACCGCCATGATCGGATCCCGAGCCGACATCGGCGCGTAAGGCCGCCGGGCCAGCAGGTCGCCGTAGACATCCAGATACCGCCGCGCCATCGCCGTGGACGAAAAGCGCAGGTCGAACCGCGCCCGGATCGCCTCGCGGTCCAGCAGATGCGCCCGGCCCGCCGCCGCGACGGCCTGCTCCAGCGTATCGACCAGGAAGCCTGTCTCGCCGTCCTCGATGATTTCCGGGGTCGAGCCGCAGCGGAAGGCCACCACGGGCGTGCCACAGGCCATGGCCTCGATCATCACCAGGCCAAACGGCTCGGGCCAATCGATGGGGAACAGCAGGGCCTCGGCCCCACCCAGAAAGGCGGACTTCTGGTGGTCGCCGATCTCGCCGATGAACTCGATCAGGGGATTGCCCTCGACCATCGGCCTGATGACCGTCTCCCAATAGACCTTGTCGGCCGCATCGACCTTGGCCGCCATCTTCAACGGCTTGTTCAAGGCCGTGGCGATCTGGATGGCGCGGTCCGGGCGTTTCTCGGGCGAGATGCGGCCCAGAAAGGCCAGATAGCCCTGCGACGTGGCCGAGGCCTGATAGACGTCGCCGGGCATGCCGTGATGCACCGTCGCCTTCCAATTGGCGAAGGGCAGGGGGCGGCGCTGGTCGTCCGAGATCGACACCAGGCCGAACTGCGGCCAGCGCTCGTAGACGCCGCCGATATCCTTCATGTCCAACCGCCCATGCAGGGTGGTCAGGGTCTTGTCGGCCAGCGCCTCGAACATCGGGAACTGGATCATGTCGGTGTGGAAATGGATGACGTCGAACTCGTCCGCCCGCTTCAGAACCTCATGCAGCATGACCATGTGCGAGGCCAGGTCGGACTTCAGCGGCGCGGGGTCCAGGCGGATGGCCTGATCGCGGACGGGAACCAGACGGGCGCGCGTCTCGGCATCGGCACTGGCAAACAGGGTAACGTCATGACCCAGATCGACCAGGGCATCCGTCAGATGCGCCACCACCCGTTCGGTCCCGCCATACAGCCTCGGCGGCACGGCTTCGTACAGCGGGGTGACCTGGGCGATCTTCATGACGATGGGCTCCGGGCGTCATTCGTCCGGACGCCGGATCATCTAACCGTCTCGCAGGTGCGAAGTTCCCGGAACGCCGCTTTTTATTCTTTTATCCCGGTAACTTAGCCGTATTCCAATGTCGGGAACCCGTCATTGCATCCCGGCGCGGACCTCGGCTCTCAGGGTGTCGATCGACCTGAGGCCCTGATCCGTCTTGAAACGCCAGTAGGTCCAGCCGTTGCAGGCCGGGGCGTTCTCGAACAGGGCCCCCAGCTTGTGGATCGACCCCGACAGATCGCCGGATACCAGCGAGCCGTCGGCCCGCACCCGCGCCTCGCGGTCGCCTTTGGGGCAGTACAGCCGGTCGCCCGGTTGCAGCAGGCCGGCCTCGACCAGGGCCCCGAACGGCACCTTGGGTTCGTTGCGCTTGGAGCCGGTGACGACCAGATCCTCGGGCCGGGCCGGAATGACGGCGGCGATCCGCTTTTCGGCCACGTCGGCATAGGTCGGATCGCGCTCGATGCCGATGAAATGCCGCCCCAGCCGCTTGGCCGCAGCCCCCGTCGTGCCCGTGCCGAAGAAGGGGTCCAGCACCACGTCGCCGGGACGGGTCGCGGCCAGCAGCACCCGGTGCAGCAGCCCTTCGGGCTTCTGGGTCGGATGGGCCTTCTTGCCGTCGGCGTCCTTGATCCGCTCCTCGCCCGTGCACAGGGCAAAGGTCCAGTCGGACCGCATCTGGGTGTCCTCGTTGAAGGCCTTCAGCGCATCATAGTTGAAGGTGTAGCGCTTCTGCTCGCGGCTGCGCGCCGCCCAGATCAGGGTCTCGTGCGCATTGGTGAAGCGCGTGCCCTTGAAGTTCGGCATGGGGTTGGACTTGCGCCAGATGATGTCGTTCAGCACCCAGAACCCCAGGTCCTGGATCGCCGTGCCCAGGCGGAAGACGTTGTGATAGCTGCCGATCACCCAGATCGACCCCTCCGGCTTCAGCACCCGGCGGCATTCCTTCAGCCAGTCGCGCGTGAAGGCGTCATAGGCCGCGAAACTGTCGAACTTGTCCCAGTCGTCATCGACCGCATCGACCAGACTGTTGTCGGGCCTCAGCAGATCACCGCCCAGCTGCAGATTATAGGGCGGGTCGGCGAACACCATGTCGACCGACGCCGTGGGCAGCGACCGCAACACCTCGATACAGTCCCCACGATGGACGATGTCGGTCTTCAGTTCGGACATGGAAACGCGGCCCCGGATAATCAGAGGCTTGATGGTGAATCCTTACGGTTAAGGCGGCGTAACCGGAGGAGGATTTCGGACGCGATTGTCGGCCAGACGCCCACTTCGCCGGAACCCGACATATAAATTAAGCTGCGGCCAAGCTGGGGCTTTGTCGGCTGCGGGGTGTTTCGCTGACACATTCCTCTCCAGTCAGGACATCCCCATGGCCGCTTCCAAGACGCGTTCGCCCGACAACGGCGGCGAGACCCATCAGATCGCCTCCACGCCCGAAACCCGCCTGACCACCAATCACGGCGTGCCTGTCAGCGACAATCAGAACTCGCTGAAAGCAGGTCCGCGCGGCCCGTCGCTGCTGGAAGACTTCGTCCTGCGCGAGAAGATCCAGCATTTCGACCATGAGCGTATCCCCGAGCGGATCGTCCACGCGCGTGGCTCGGCGGCGCATGGCGTCTTCGAACTGACCGACAGCCTGGCCGAGTTCACCACCGCCAAGATCCTGACCGAGGTCGGCAAGAAGACCGAACTGTTCACTCGCTTCTCGACTGTCGCCGGTGGCGCCGGTTCCGTCGATACCCCGCGCGACGTGCGCGGCTTTGCGGTCAAGATGTACACGGTCGAAGGCAACTGGGACCTCGTCGGCAACAACATCCCGGTCTTCTTCATCCAGGACGCGATCAAGTTTCCAGACCTGGTTCATTCGGTGAAGATGGAGGCCGACCGGGGCTATCCCCAGGCGGCCTCCGCGCACGACACTTTCTGGGACTTCGTCGGCCTGATGCCCGAGACCACCCATATGATCATGTGGGCCATGTCCGATCGCGGCATTCCGCGCAGCCTTCGCATGATCGAGGGCTTCGGCGTCCACACCTTCCGCCTGATCAATGACAAGGACGAGGCGACGCTGGTGAAATTCCACTGGCGACCCAAGCTGGGTACCCAGTCCACCGGCTGGGACGAGGCGGTCAAGATCGCCGGTGCCGATCCCGACTTCCACCGCCGGGACCTGTACGAAGCCATCGACAGCGGTGACTTCCCGGAATGGGAGTTCGGCGTGCAGCTTTTGACGCAAGAACAGGCCGATGCCCTGCCGTTCGACGTGTTGGACGCCACCAAGCTGATCCCCGAGGAACTGCACCCTATCCGCGTCGTCGGCCGCATGGTCCTGAACCGCAACCCGGACAATTTCTTCGCCGAGACCGAGCAGGTCGCCTTCCTGCCCACCAACATCGTTCCCGGCATCGACTTCTCCGAAGACCCGCTGCTGCAGGGCCGACTGTTCTCCTATCAGGACACTCAGTTGTCGCGTTTGGGCACGGTCAACTTCCACCAGTTGCCGATCAATCAGGCCAGGGGTTGCCCGTTCCAGAACCTCCAGCGCGACGGTCAGATGCAGATGGCCGTGCCCAAGGGCCGCGCCAACTATGAGCCCAACAGCCTCAGCCAGGCGGGCGAGGAGGGCGGTCCGCGCGAGGACCCCAAAGGCGGCTTCCGGTCCTTTGCCGCACCGGTAGAAGACACCAAGGTCCGCCTGCGCGCCGAGACCTTCGCCGACCACTACAGCCAGGCCCGGCTGTTCTTCCGCAGCCAGACCGCGCCGGAACAGGCCCACCTGGCCAGCGCCATCGTGTTCGAACTGTCCAAGCTGAGCCTCGACCATGTCCGCGACCGCGTGTTGGGCAATCTCCAGAATGTCGATACCGACCTGGCCCAGCGTGTGGCTGACGGTCTGGGCGTCGACCTGCCCGCAGCGTCGGAGCCTGCCAGCAAGCCTTATGACATGGACGACAGCCCCGCCCTGCGCATCGTCGGCAAATATCCCGACACCCTGAAGGGCCGGGCCGTCGGCATCCTGGTCAGCGACGGCGCGGACGGCACGGTCATCGACGCCCTCAGGGCCGCCGCCGAAGGGGCAGGGGCCACCGTCAAGATCGTGGCTCCCAAGATCGGCGGCGTGAAGCTGAAGGGTGGCAAACGCCTGAAGGCCGACGGCCAGCTGGCTGGGACGCCATCGGTCATGTTCGACGCCGTGGCCATCGTCCTGTCCGAGGCCGGATGCGCCGAACTGCTGAAGGAGGGTGCCGCCATCGATTTCGCCAAGGACGCCTTCGGCCACCTGAAGGCCATCGGCTTTACGCTCGAAGCCCAACCCCTGCTCGACAAGGCCGGGGTCGAGGCCGACGCGGGCGTGATCGACGTCTCGACCGATGCCAAGCCCTGGCTGAAACCCGCCGCCACCCGCCAGTGGGACCGCGAACCCAAGGTACGCATGCTGGCCTGATGCAAACCGGACGCGGGATCAATCCCGCGTCCGGCCGCCACAGTGTATTCTCGACCCGGATAATCCGGCCCTTGCCGTGCCCTGGGTGAAGACACTGGACCTTGCCGGTCACACGCCCAGAAGGGTGCGTCCGAAACTGACGCCCCAATGTGCTCTCATGATCGTGCCACCCTCTGGCGCGGTCTTTGACAGTTGAACGAACACGAACGGCATGAACGGCGCTTCTCAGAGGCCTCACCGGCTTGCAACATCGTCTGCGAAAATGTCTCCACCGCGTTTTCCGAACAACGATGGAGACACTCGACCCGTGCGAAACCTCTTCTCACGGTTTGTTACAGCGCGGCCCTCGCCTTCGCGGGCGCTGCGCGGTAATCGGGGCGGCACGGACGCGGATGGTTGAGTCCATCCTGCGCGACCACGGCTTCAGGGACTGACTGATGACTCAATGGGTGTACGGCTTCGGTGGCGGATCCGCCGACGGCGATGCGTCGATGAAGAACCTTCTCGGCGGCAAGGGGGCCAATCTGGCCGAGATGTCGTCTCTGGGTCTGCCCGTGCCGCCCGGCTTCACCGTCACGACCGAGGCCTGCGTCCACTACTTCTCCAACGGCCAGGCCTATCCCGCCGACCTGACCGAACAGGTCGCCGCCGGCCTGAAGACGGTCGAGGGCATCGTCGGCAAGACGTTCGGCGATGCGGCCAACCCCCTGTTGGTCTCGGTCCGCTCGGGGGCCCGCGCCTCCATGCCCGGCATGATGGACACCGTTCTGAACCTGGGCCTGAACGACCAGACGGTGGAGGGGCTGGCCGCCCTGTCCGGTGACCGCCGCTTCGCCCTGGACAGCTACCGCCGCTTCATCACCATGTATTCCAATGTGGTGCTGGGCCTCAGCCACGACGATTTCGAGGAGGTGCTGGATCACCACAAGGATCGTCTGGGCATCACCATCGACACCGACCTGCGTGCCCAGGACTGGGAGAAGGTCGTGGCCGACTACAAGGATGTGGTCGAGCGTCATATGGGCCGCCCGTTCCCTCAGGACCCGCACGACCAGCTGTGGGGCGCGATCGGCGCGGTTTTCGACAGCTGGATGAACGACCGGGCGAAATTCTACCGCCGCATGCACGACATCCCCGAAAGCTGGGGCACGGCCGTCAATATCCAGTCGATGGTCTTCGGCAATATGGGCCAGACCTCGGCGACCGGCGTGGCCTTCACCCGCAACCCTTCGACGGGCGAGGCGCGCCTGTACGGCGAGTTCCTGATCAATGCCCAGGGCGAGGACGTCGTCGCCGGCATCCGCACGCCCCAATCCCTGACCAAGGCGGGCCGCGAGGAGATGGGCGAGACGGCCCCCTCGATGGAAGAGGCCATGCCCGAAGTCTTCGGCCAGTTCGTGGACGTGGTCGGGCGGCTGGAGACCCACTACCGCGACATGCAGGACATCGAGTTCACGGTCGAACAGGGCCGTCTGTGGATGCTGCAGACCCGCAACGGCAAGCGCACGGCCAAGTCGGCGCTGAAGATCGCGGTCGATCTGGCCGCCGAGGGCGTGATCTCTCAGGACGAGGCAGTCAGCCGCGTCGAGCCCGCAGCGCTGGATCAGCTGCTGCACCCCACGCTGGATCCCAATGCGACCCGCAACGTCGTGGCCTCGGGCCTGCCCGCCAGTCCCGGTGCCGCGACCGGCAAGATCGTCTTCGATGCCGATGAGGCCGAGCGCCTGGCCCAACTGGGCGATGCGGTGATCCTGGTGCGTGAGGAAACCAGCCCCGAGGACATTCACGGCATGCACGCCGCCCGCGGCATCGTCACGGCCCGGGGCGGCATGACCAGCCACGCGGCCGTGGTCGCCCGCGGCATGGGCCGCCCTTGCGTCTGCGGCATCAACGCCCTGTCGATCGACGAGAAGGCGGGCACCTTCACGGCCCACGGCCGCACGTTCAAGGCCGGAGAGATCATCACCATCGACGGCTCCAAGGGCGAGGTTCTGGACGGGGCCGTGGCCATGATCGAGCCGGAACTGACGGGCGATTTCCAGACCCTGATGGCCTGGGCCGACGGCGTGCGCAGGCTGAAGGTCCGCGCCAATGCCGAAACGCCGCTGGACGCCAGGACTGCACGCGGCTTCGGGGCCGAAGGCATCGGCCTGTGCCGCACCGAGCACATGTTCTTCGACGAGGCCCGCATCGCCGCCGTGCGCGAGATGATCCTGGCCGACGACGAAAAGGGACGTCGCGCGGCCCTGGCCAAGATCGCGCCGTTCCAGAAGTCGGACTTTGTGGAGCTGTTCACCATCATGGCCGGTCTGCCGGTGACGGTGCGTTTGCTGGACCCGCCGCTGCACGAGTTCATTCCGCACACCGACGCCGACATCGACGCCCTGGCCGCCAGCTCGGGCCTCGACGCCGCCAAGCTGAAGCGCCGCGCGAAGGAACTGCACGAGACCAACCCCATGCTGGGCCATCGCGGCTGCCGCCTGGGCGTCGCCTATCCCGAGATCTACGAGATGCAGGTCCGCGCCATCATCGAGGCGGCGCTGGAGGTGCAGGCCACGTCCGGCCAGGCCCCTCTGCCGGAGATCATGCACCCGCTGATCGCCCTGGGTCTGGAGATGAAATATCTGCGCGAACTGACGGACCGCACGGCCCAGGCGGTCTTCGCCGAGACCGGCCAGTCCATCGCCTATCTGGTCGGCACCATGATCGAGCTGCCGCGCGCCGCCCTGCGCGCCGGGGATCTGGCAGAGCATGCCGAGTTCTTCAGCTTCGGCACCAACGACCTGACCCAGACCACTTTCGGTATCTCCAGAGACGACTCCGGTCGCTTCCTTCAGGCCTATATGGACAAGGGCATCTTCGAGACCGACCCCTTCGTCCGCCTGGATCAGGAGGGCGTCGGCGACCTGATCCGCATAGCCGCCGAGCGGGGCGGGGCCGCGCGCCCCGACATCAAGATGGGCATCTGTGGCGAACACGGCGGCGATCCCTCGTCCATCGCCTTCTGCGAAGAGGTGGGCCTGAACTATGTCAGCTGCTCGCCCTATCGCGTGCCCATCGCCCGGCTGGCCGCCGCCCAGGCCGCCCTGCATGCGCGTGCCGGGACGGAGCGCGAGAAGGATCGCTGACCGGCGTTTTCGCACTGCCACGAAAGTGTCATGGTTGAAGTAACGCGGTCTGTGCTTCGTGTCACACAGTCAGCGTTATGTATTCGCTCACCTCTGGAACGCCGCTTTCGGCTGCCCATTTGTGTCTTCGCTGGATGGGGCTGGTTGCCGATCGGTGACCACATCTAGAGGATACAAGAAACAATGCGTAACATTCTTCTCGCCACCGCCGCCCTTACTGTGATCGCGGCCCCCGCCATGGCGCAGAGCATTCCGAATCCGCAATGGCAGGGTTCGATCGGCTACACTCAACTGGACGGCAGCGACGGTGACCTGGGTGCCGTTACCGGCCGGATCGGGGCCAAGTTCAACCGCTACATCGGTGCCGAAGGCGAAGCCTCGTTCGGCGTGCGCGACGACGACTTCACCGTCGCCGGCGTCGAGGGCAAGCTGAAGCACGAGTATGACGCCGCCATCTATGGCGTCGGCACCTTGCCCATCAACGACAACTTCGAACTGTTCGGCCGCGTCGGCTACGGCACGACCAAGATCAAGGCCGAGATCCCGGGCGTCACCGCCACCAACGATGGCGAGAGCGTCAACTACGGTGCCGGGGCCAACTACTTCTTCGACGGCCAGAACGGCGTGCGCGGCGACTGGACCCGTCGTGACTTCCGCGATGACGGCGGCGAAGTCGACACCTATGGCGTCAGCTACATCCGCCGCTTCTAGGATATAGCGCCTGCCGGAATTGACGAGGCCCGCGATTTCGATCGCGGGCCTTTGTCGTAGTCGGAAAGATCAGAAGTTCAGGCGACGCCGGGTTGCAGGGCCCAGCGCATGGAGCCTTCTCCGTAGGGCCGGAAGAACAGGTCGCGGTAACGCTCGAACACCTCGACGATCTTGTTGGCCAGATCCTGGGCCACCGTTTCGCCGCGCTGGCGTTTGATCGCGGCGACGCACTGGACCACGTCGCGCTGATGCGCGGAGCCGCCCATGCGTTTCAGCACGGCCGCAATGTCCTGGGCCAGAGGATCGACCTGGGTCGCCCACGGATTGGTGTTCTGAGTCATTCGGGCGCCCCCTGTTCTCGACACTTCACGAACGGTTCGCAAATACGCGCGACAGATGCAAGCGTTACCGCTGAATTGTGATCAGCAAGTTTGTGATCGAGGTAAACGGCCTGATCTTGCAAACCAACGTCAGTTGAACAGGAAGTTCATCACGTCGCCGTCCTTGACGACATAGGACTTGCCTTCGGCGCGCAGCTTTCCGGCCTCGCGGGCCTTGGCTTCGCCGCGCAAGGCGACGAAGTCGTCGTAAGCGATGGTCTCGGCGCGGATGAAGCCCTTCTCGAAGTCGGTGTGGATCACGCCGGCGGCCTGCGGGGCCGTGTCGCCGATGTGGATGGTCCAGGCGCGAGCTTCCTTGGGACCGACCGTGAAATAGGACTGCAGGCCCAGCAGGGCATAGGCCTCGCGGATCAGGCGGTTCAGGCCCGGCTCGGCCAGGCCCAGGCTTTCCAGGAACTCGGCCTGTTCCTCGGCGTCCAGCACGGCCAGTTCGGAATCGATCTTGGCCGAGATGACGACCGAATTGGCATTGTCCTCGGCGGCGCGTTTGGCGATCAGGTCGGACAGTTCATTGCCCTTGTCCGCCGAGGCTTCGTCGACGTTGGCGACATAGAGAGCAGGCAGGGAGGTCAGCAGCTGGAGCATGTGCCAGGCCTTCTCATCCTCCTTGGACACTTCGACAACACGGGCGGGCTTGCCGGCGCGCAGCGGCGTCAGGGCCATGTTGATCAGGCGCAGTGTGGTCTGGGCCTCCTTGTCGCCGCCCTTGGCCTTCTTCTCGACGTTGACGACGCGCTTCTCCAGGCTTTCCAGATCAGCCAGCATCAGCTCGGTCTCGATGATATCGAGGTCGGAGATCGGGTCGATGCGGTTCTCGACATGGGTGATGTCGTCATCGACGAAGCAGCGAGCCACAAAGGCCACGGCGTCACAGTCGCGGATGTTGGCCAGGAACTGGTTGCCCAGCCCCTCGCCCTTGGACGCGCCGCGCACCAGGCCAGCGATGTCCACGAAGGTGATCCGTGACGGAATGATTTCCTTGGACCCCGCGATCTCGGCCAGGACGTCCAGACGCGGCTCGGGCACCGCGACGTCGCCGGTGTTCGGCTCGATCGTGCAGAACGGATAGTTGGCGGCCTGCGCCGCCGCCGTCTTGGTCAGGGCGTTGAACAGGGTGGACTTGCCGACGTTGGGCAGGCCGACGATCGCGACTTTCAGGGCCATGACGTTCCGATGGTTTGCAATGAGCGCGAGCCTTTAGACGGTTCGATCCCGTTTGTCAGGCTCGCGCGTGATTGCCGTGTCAGTGGCCGGTGTGGGCAGCCCCCGGTTGGCCGACCGTGGCGCGGACGCCGAGCGGAGCCGCCTTCTCGAACGTCAGCGTCAGGGAGACGGTGTCGCCCGCCGCCAGCGGCGTCTTCACCCGCATCAGCATGATGTGGTTGCCGCCGGGCTTGAGGGTCACGACCTCGCCCGCTGGCAGGGCCAGGCCGTCAGCCAGCTCGGCCATCTGCATGATGCCGCCCTCGGTCTTCATCTCGTGGATTTCGGCGGTGCCGGCGGAAGGCGAGGCAACGGACACCAGCCGGTCAGCCTGGCTGGCGGTCAGGGTGACGTAGCAACCGCTGATGTCGCGGCCGTTGGGTGTGGGGCGGCACAGGGCGTCGGTGGCCTCCACGACCGCCAGGGTCGAGGTCTCTGGATGGGCCGAACAGGCGGCCAGGGTGGCCGAGGCGGCGGCGAGGATCAGGATACGTTTCATGATCTAGGGTCCTTTCAGGACGCGACCGGACGGGGCCGCATCAACCGCGCGACAAGGCGGTCGAGGGCCAGCGCAGCCAGAAGGCTGAGCCCGGTTAACGGATAGAGGAGGCAGAGGGGAATGACGATGCCCAGCACTGCGGCACGGGCCCGCAGGCCGGTGGGGGCGGGCGGGGCACCCAGGGACAGGCCGCGTCTGGCCGGCCGGCGTTTCCACCACATCATCAGGCCGCTGATCGCCAGCACCCAGACTGCGATACAGCCCAGCAGCATGACGATGCGATTGATCTGGCCATACTGGGTACCCTGATGGGTGAAGATGCCCCATTCGAACGCCCTGGCCCCCCAGCCGTATTGCGCATAGCGGATGTCGGCCTTGAGCGCGCCGGTCGTGCCGTCGACATAGAGGGTGCGGCTGTCCTGAACCCGCTCGTTCTGGCGGGCGACCGCAAAGGCGCGATCGGCCGACGCCGGGATGGACACGGTATAGGGGCGCGGCAGCTGCATCGCCTCGGCCCCGTCGATCACCAGCGACAGTCGCGGCGGGGCCATGGTGTGCTCGGTGGTGACGCCTGAATGCTCCAGCGCCCAGCCCGCGCCCTTCGGCTTGTCGTCATGCTCGGCATGGGCCCAGGATGAGGCGGCGGACGGGGCCTTGGGCCGACCCAGACCTGCTTCGTTCATGGCCTTCAGCACCTGACCGCCCCAGACCGACGACCAGGGCATGCCGGTCACCGCCAGGAACACGATGATCCCCCCGGCATACAACCCCGTCAGGGCGTGCAGATCGCGCCAGAAAGGCCGGCGCTTCGGATCGGTGCCCTTCAGCGTGGTCACTCCCACCGCCCGCTTGCGCGGCCACCACAGGAACAGGCCCGTGGCGAACAGAATGATGGCCCATCCCGCCACGATCTCCACCACCAGGTTCATGACCGGCCCGAACTGCTCCAGACTGTGCAGGCGTTTGATTGTCTCGGTCAGGCCGACGTAGGCGGTGACGCCCTTCAGTTCGGCGCTGTAGGGATCGACGAAGGCGATGCGGCGGCTGTCGTCGGGCAGGCGCACCGTCATCTGCACCGCACGGTCGGGCCTGTCGGGCACCAGGACATTGGTCACCTCGCCGCCCGTGCCGACGCGGGCGGCGGCGACCCAGCGGTCCGGAGACGCGGGATTGCCCCGCGCCTCCACCGCCGCCATCGGCCGATAGACGGCATCGTCGATCTCGGCCTTGAACAGATACAGCCCCCCGGTCAGGGCCATCAGCATCAGAAACGGCAGGACCAGAAACCCGGCATAGAAATGCCAGCGCCAGACGGCACGGTAGGCTCCGGACAGGGGAGGGAGGGGCGCAGTCATAGCGCGAACAGCAGCGCGCGGGGCGCGGCGGTGGTCTTGAGAGACATGTGTAGGTCCTGAATACAGAGAAATACCGCGCGGCCGGGCGGCGGCGCGGGTTCTGACGCGGTGGCGTCAGCGGGTCTGGTTCAGGCGATGGGTGGCGCGGTCGAGGGCGGGCGAGGCGGGGCGCGGGCCGGGGGCGGCGGGCTGACCGAAGCCGGCGCATGGACGACAGTCGTGGCGAGGCGCAATGGAGCCAAGGGCTCGGGGATCGGCGGTTCGGGCAGGACCGCCGGCAGGGGCATGACGCAGGCGGCGCATTTGGCCGGATGGGTCTTGCCGCCGGGGCCGTCCATGTCGCCGCCGACCTGGATGGTCATGGGCCCCTGGGCCGAGCAGATGACGATGGGTTGGCCCGGCGTCGCCGCCGCCATGGCCCCGAAGGGCAGCAGGGTGCCGAGCGTGATCGCAAAGACCGCAGCCAGGAAGGCCAGCGATCGGACGATCGACCAGGTTTCGACGCGCGAACGGCTCACGAACCGGGCTTTAGCGGTGCCGCAGCAATTTGCAAACCGTGGCGAAGGGCCGCTGTCAGGTCCGGTAGGGTCGACAGTCTGCTGACCGCATGAAACGGTCGCTCAACGAGGGAGGTTCGCATGATCCGTTGGGTTCTCATGACAGGCGCGGCGCTGAGCCTGCTTGCGATGCCGGCAATGGCCCAGCAGGCGCAGGACGGATCGCAGGGGCCGAACCGTGTGTCACTGACCATCTACAATCAGAATGTCGCCCTGGTGGAGGATGTTCGCGAGCTGACGCTGCCCGCAGGGCGTACCCGCAGAGAGTTTCCGGGTGTGTCGGCCAGCATCCGGCCCGAAACGGTCGGTCTGTCGGGGCGTGGCCTGTCGGTGGTGGAACAGAACTTCGACTATGACCTGCTGACGCCCGACAAGCTGATGCAGGCGGCGGTCGGCGACGAGATCGGCATCGTGAGGACAAACCCGGGCAGCGGGGCCCAGGAGACGCAGCGCGCCAGGGTCCTGGCTGCCAATCAGGGCGTCGTGCTTGAGGTCGACGGCCGTATCGAGGTGCTGCGCGATGATGGCGTGCCGACCCGGGTCATCTTTGACGAAGTTCCCGCCAACCTGCGGCCGCGCCCGACATTGAGCGTCACTCTCGATGCCGAGGGTGCGGGACAGCGCGATGTGACCCTGACCTATCTGACCACGGGTCTGCAGTGGAAGGCGGACTATGTGGCCCGGTTCGACGAACGCGCCGGACGGTTGGACCTGACCGGCTGGATCACCCTGACCAACCAGTCGGGGGTCACCTTCACCAATGCAGATACGCGCGTCGTGGCGGGCGACGTGAGCCTGCTCAATGACGGTAGCACTAACGGTTATGGCCGCGGCTATCCCCAGCCGGTGCGACCGGGAACGCGGGGGAATGGGACGGAGCAGGGCGGGGCGCAGGGTCTTGCTGACGTCTACATCTATCCGCTGCCCGAGCCTGTCACCGTGGCCAACAACCAGACCAAGCAAGTGGGGCTGATCGACGTGGCCAATGTGCCTGCATCGAAACGCTATTTGTTCGAGGCAGACAGCTTCACGACCGAGACCGATCCGCGCGCGGCCGAGGTGGCGGTGATCTTTTCCAACGACCGCGCCGCTGGCGTGGGAACCCAGCTGCCGGCGGGGGTCGCCCGGGTCTATGTCAGCGACGAGGCCGGCGAGCCTCGTTTCATTGGCGAGGATCGCGTGGCCCACACACCGGCCGGGTCCGACATCGTCATCACCACCGGACAGGCCTTTGACGTCACTGTGCAGCCCCGCCTGGTTTCCAGCGAGGCTGCGGCCAAGCCCGCCTACTACCGGTGGCGGACGCGGTTCGAGATGGAATACACGGTCCGAAATGCCCGCTCGGAGGCTGTCGTCGTCGAGGTCCGCCAGCACGGTCTGGGCCGCGACACACAGCTGGAAGCCCAGTCGATCGAGGGCGTGCTTCAGGATGCGAACACCATCGTCTGGCGCGTGCCCGTGCCGGCTAACGGCGAGACCGTCCTGACCGCTGTCGTCGTCACCGGCGGCTGATCGCCGTGCGGCACCTGCTGCTCGCCGCGGTCCTGGCCGCGCTGGCCGGGCCGGTCTCGGCCCAGGTCGAGGTCGTCTCGCCCGGCGCCGAGCGGACCGCCGTGGTGATCTATCGCGACCGGCCGGTCGACACCGCACAACTGCTGGAGCGGTCGAACCAGTCCTGGGCGCGGCTAGATCAGGAAGGTCTGGCCCTGATCATCGAGACGCGCACCATCGACCTGCCGGCGGGCGAGGCGGTGATCCGCCTGAGTGGCGTCGCCACCGGCATCGTGCCCCAGACCGCCACGCTGGAGGGCCTGCCCGCCCAAGTGATCGAGCGCAACACCGACTTCGACTTGCTCAGCCCCGGCTCTCTGCTGCAGCGGTCGGTTGGCGAAGTGGTGCGGGTGGTGCGCACCAACCCGGCCACCGGCGAACAGGTAGAAAAGGCCGCCATCGTCCGCTCGGGCCCGACGGGGACGGTGCTGGAAATCGACGGGCGGCTGGAGGCGCTGAGCTGCTCCGGCCTGACCGAACGCATCCTGTTCGACCGGGTGCCCGATGGGCTCAGCGACCAGCCGGTGCTGTCGATCCGCACCCGGGCGGAGGCAGCGGGGCGGCACACCGTCACCTTGGCCTATCTGGCCACAGGCCTTCAGTGGTCGGCGGACTATGTGGCGCGGCTGAACCCGGACGGTGAATCGCTGTCGCTGCGGGGCTGGATCACCCTGGCCAATTTCGGCGGCACGGGCTTCGCCGACGCCCCGGTGCAGGTCGTGGCGGGCAATCTGAACCGCGACGAGGACACCGTGCCGGTGGAGCCGACGGTGGTCGCCCGCGCGCCCTCTTGCTGGCCGCTGGACACCACGACGGGCGGACCACCGCTCATCATGGTGTCCCGTGAAGGCCTGCTTGTGACCGGACAGAGGACGGTGGTCGACTACCTCGCCACCGTGCCGGCGATGTCCAACTCGCTGGTTGAGGAAGTCGTTGTTACCGGGAGCCGGATCGTCCGGCTCGGCGAACTGGGCGACTACAAGATTTACACGCTGCCCGAACCGACCGACGTCAATGCACGCCAGACTAAACAGGTGCAGTTCCTCGAACAATCCGACGTCCGCTTCACCCGCACCTATGCGGTCGATGTCTTCGCAGGAAACGACGATGAGCCGGAAAAACCCGTCCTGATGCTGCGTCTGCGCAATGAAGAGGAGGGGGGGCTCGGCCTGCCCCTGCCCGGGGGTGGCGTCAACCTGTTCGAGGCGCAAACCGGCCAGACCCTGTTCACCGGCCAGGCGAAGTTCGAGGACAAGGGCGTCGGCTTGCCTTTCGAACTGTATTTCGGCGAGGCGATGGATCTGACAGTCGAACAGGACACCGGCGAAGCGGTGCAATCCGGAGGCCTCAAACGCGTCCCCGTGACCGTCACCATCCGCAACGACAAGCCTCAGCAGATCGAGATCGAGGTCAGGCCGGGCGAGGCCGCCTATCGCGGCTTCCGCATCGTTCGCTCTAGTGCCCGACATCTGATCACCGAAAGCGGCTTTCCCGCCTGGCGTCTGCGGATACCGGCGGGCGGCACGACCACTCTGACCTACACCATCGAGTACGACGACTAGGTCTCGCCCCGAGAGGCCTTTTCTGCCGTCTGGCGCGGGCTGAATTTCGGTGCGGGGGCCAGGCGCATGACCTCGCCCTGAAAGCGTTCGTCCTCACCGGCCACGGCAAAGGGCAGGGCATCGGCGATTGCCGTCAGCATGGGGTCCAGCCAAGGCAGGTCCGCCTTGTGGAAATCACCCAGCACATGCGGCATGACCAGATGGCTCTCACCGGGATGGCCGACACCCATCCGCCCGCGCCGGAACTCGGCTCCCAGGTGGCTGATCAGGGAGCGGATGCCGTTCTGACCGGCCGCTCCGCCGCCGGTCTTTATGCGAAACCGGCCGGGGGCCAAGTCGATCTCGTCGTGGAAGACGATCACCTCGGACGGCTTGATCTTGTAGAACCGCGCCGCCTCTCCGACGGCCCGGCCGCTCTCGTTCATGAAGGTCTGGGGCTTCATCAGCAGCACCTTGGTGCCGTCGATCTCGCCGTCGCGCACCACCGACTGGAACTTGGCGCGCTCCGGCCCGAAGCGCCACCGGCGCGCGATCTCGTCCACGGCCATGAAGCCGATGTTGTGACGGTTCTTCTCGTATTTCGGGCCCGGATTGCCCAGGCCGGCGATGATGATCATGGCGCGCTCCGGATAAGGAAACGGCCCACTCCGTTGCCGGAATGGGCCGTTGCCGCAACAGTCAGTGTCGAAGAGATTAGTCTTCGGTCTTGTCTTCGGCGTTTTCTTCGTCCGATTGCTCGGTTGCAGGCACGTCGCCGGCTTCGACAGCAGCAGCTTCGGCTTCGGCCTGCTCTTCGGCGATGGCTTCCTCGATCTCGTCGGCGGCCTTGGCAGCCGAAGAGGTCTTGATGGAGGCGATCACGAAGTCGCGGTCGGTGATGGTCGGCTCGACGTCGCCGGTGTTCTTCAGGTCGGACCAGCGGATGGTGTCACCCAGTTTGTGACCGGCCAGATCGACGATCAGGTCTTCGGGGATGTGGTCGGCGCGGACCTTGACCTCGACCGCGTGACGGACGACTTCCAGCGAGCCGCCCTGACGGAAGGCTCCACACTGGTCTTCATTGATGAAGTGCACGGGCACTTCGATCGTGATGGTCTGCTTGGCATCGACCCGCATCAGGTCGAAGTGCAGGGGGCGGTCCGAAACCGGGTCGAACTGAACTTCACGGGCGATGACCGACTGGGTCTCCTTGCCGTACTTCAGCTTGACCAGATGGCCCAGCAGCTTGCCGGTGTAGAGCGACTTGCGGAAATCGCGCTCGTTCACCGAAATGGCGACGGGGGCCTTGTCGCCACCGTACAGCACGCCGGGGACCAGGCCAGCGCGACGCGCGGCGCGGGCACCACCGGTGCCGACGCCTTCACGGACGTCTACGTTCAGAATGATGTCGGCCATGCCTCGCCTCAACAACGAAAAGCGGCGCGTGGCTATTTCTCGGCCGCGCGCCGGGGTCTGTAGACCCTGAATTCAAGAGCGCGGGTCATTACACGCAAGCGTCGGAGGACGCAACCGTCCCGACAAGGACTCCTTACCGATTGACCCGCAGGGTTTACCGGCCGCTGTTCAGGGCTGCCGTCGCGGAGGCCGAAGCCGCCGCTGCTTCGGCTGCGATCGGCGTCTGGGCAGGGGTTGCTGCACCATCAGCAACCGTGCTGGCCGGCACTGTGATGCCGACAGGATTCATCGTCTGGGCCGTGCAGGTGGCCAGGTCGCGGGCGACGTGGCGGCCGACGCAGAAGATGTCCTCATAGCTGGGGCGCGAGGCCGCCAGGCACTGGAACAGCATCAGCTTGGACATGTTCAGGCAGAACTCGCTGTTCTGATCGACCGTCAGGGCCTCGGTGCTGGCGCGAGCCTCTTCACCACCGGCACCCAATGCGGCCAATGCGGCGAGAGCCAACGAGCGAACCACGGCAGGCGTATACGGAGGTCCCGAGCGGGTCGGGCTGACCGAAAGGCCTGTGCCCGCATTGGCCGCAGCGAACAGACGCGCGGACTCTTCGGCCGAGGGTAGCATCTGAATGGCGGAAAGGGCCTTGGCCCCTTCCAGGCGGACTTCACGGTTCGGAATGTGCACCGTGGCCCAGCGACGGCGGGGGTCACCACGGCCCTGGATCGTATAGGCGTCCTCTTCCACCGCATTGGCGATCACCATCATGGCGGCGGAATCGCGCCCGATGGTGTCGACGATCAGGCCGGCCGCGGCATCGGCTCCTGGCAGCGTCGCGGCATAGGCCGGGTCGGTCAGGATGCTGTTGATCACGGCCTGACGCGTCGTCGGGTCGCCGGCATAGGTGCGCACGCCCTGCACGAACTCGGGCGACTGAAGGGCCAGGATTGAGCCGTAGGCGATCATCCCGCGCGACAACTGCGCGGGCTCATAGGACGCGCCCTTGCGGATTGCGGCCTGGATGGATTCGGCATCCTGAAAACCCGGCTGGATGGTGCCGACGTCACGCATGAAGGTGACATAGATCGAGGCAGCCTGGGCCACGCCTTCGTTCAGCGTGACGGGAGGTGGCGGAGGCGGAGGAGGTGCGACAGGCTCGGGCACTGGCTCCGGTGTCGAGCAGCTGGCGATAAGGGTGGCGGCGGCGAGGGCGGCGATCGTCAGACCGCTGCGCATTGAAACCCGGAACATTCAGACATCCCCACGTGGACGCGCGGCGCGAACGGCACCGATACTATGTGAAGTCCCTATAACGCGGGCCGAAGTGTTTTCCGATGGTTAATCAAAAAGTTTCGAGACCGATTCTTCGTTGGCGATCCGGCGGATAGCCTCTCCGATCAGTGGTGCAGCCGATACGGCGCGGATTTTGGCGCAGTTCAAAACTTCGTCAGGCTGTTCGATCGAGTCGGAGATGACCAAGGTCTTCAGCGGCCCGTCGGTGATACGCTGGACCGCCGGGCCCGACAGAACCCCGTGGCTGATGTAGGCGGACACCTCGGTCGCGCCTTGGTCGATCAGGGCTTTGGCCGCGTTCACCAGGGTGCCGCCCGAATCGACGATGTCATCGAAAAGGATGCAGCGGCGTCCGGAGACGTCACCGATGATGTTCATCACTTCGCTTTCGCCCGCCTTGGGGCGGCGCTTGTCGACGATGGCCAGGTCGGCGTTCAGACGACTGGCCAGGGCGCGGGCTCGTACGACGCCCCCGACGTCGGGCGAGACGATCATCAGTTCTTCGGGATTGGGATAGTGACGGCGGATGTCGTCGGTCAAAACCGGCGTGGCCACCAGATTGTCGGTCGGGATGTCGAAGAAGCCCTGAATCTGGCCCGCATGCAGATCCATGGTCAGCACCCGGTGCGCCCCGGCGCGGGTGATCATATTGGCGACCAGCTTGGCCGAGATGGGGGTGCGCCCGCCCGTCTTCCGGTCCTGACGCGCGTAGCCGAAATAGGGCATGACCGCCGTGATCCGCTTGGCCGAGGCGCGCACCAGCGCATCGGTCATGATCAGCAGCTCCATCAGATTGTCATTGGCCGGATAGCTGGTCGACTGGATGATGAAGACATCCTCGCCGCGCACGTTTTCCTCGATGACGGCGAAGACCTCGTTGTCGGCGAATCGCTTCACCTGTGCCCGGGTCAGGGGCATATCCAGGTGGGTGGCGATGGCCTGGGCCAGGGTCCGGTTCGAATTGCCTGCCAGCAGCTTCATGTCCGGTCATCCTTTCGCCGTCATCGACGGGCTGAGATTGGCGCGGTCGCGCTGGCGCGCTTCTTATCAGGGGACAGCCCGGCGACAAGGCCAAACGCCATGTGCATCACGCATTGGCGATAGGTTGTGGCCTGGTGTAGAGATCGCGTCCTGTTTTCGGATGTCGCGGGTTTTGGCCTGTGCCGTCCAGTCGAAGGCCCGTTGGGCCGCATGGCCCACGGGCCGAAGTGATTGAGGTCGTCCTTGCCTGCTCCCAAGTTTCGTACCGGCCTGGTTTTGGCGCTCGCGCTCACCTCGACCCTTGTTGTCGCCGGTTGCTCCGGCAGGGAACGTCCACGCCTGGCCTATGAAGAGCGTCCGGTCGAGGCCCTGTACAACACGGGCTATCAGCGGCTGGAAAGCCGGCGCTGGGCCGACGCCGTGGACTATTTCCAGGAAGTGGAGCGCCAGCACCCCTATTCGGAATGGTCCCGCCGGGCGATCCTGATGCAGATCTACGCCTACTATCAGAACAACAACTATCCCGAAGCCCAGGCGGCGGCGGACCGGTTCATCCAGCTGTTCCCGGGCAACTCCGGCGCGGCCTACGCCTACTACATGAGGGCGCTGTGCAATTTCGAGCGGATCACCGACGTCGGCCGTGATCAGGGCTATGCCGAAGGTGCCCTGCAAGGGCTGACCGACGTGGCCCGTCGTTATCCGGGCACCAGCTACGCCATCGACGCCACGGTCAAGATCGACATGGTCAATGACCAGCTGGCCGGCAAGGAAATGAACATCGGTCGCTACTATCAGCGCGCCGGTCAGCCGCTGGCGGCATTGAACCGCTACAAGGCCGTGATCGACAACGAAGCCTTCCAGCGCACGTCGCACACGCCAGAGGCGCTCTATCGCCTGGTCGAGGTCAACCTGATCCTGGGCCTGAAGGAAGAGGCCACCCGCAACGGTGCCGTGCTGGGCTTCAACTATCCGGGCAGCCCCTGGTATGCCGAGGCCTATGCCTTGCTGACCGAAGAGGGAGCCCGTCCCGATACCGCCCCGACCGGTCAGCGCGAAAGCTGGCTGCGCCGGATCATTCCGGGCTGAGCCGGCGGTCGCTGAACCAAGGCCCTGCGTCAGGCGGCAGGACTCACTGACTGACTGTTCTTGCCCCGTTCCGGTCTAGACTGGCACCCATGCCGAATCGCGCGCCCTCATGCTGACCGCCCTTTCCATCCGCGATATCGTGCTGGTGGACGTGCTGGACCTGGAGGTCCGGGACGGGCTGACCGTGCTGACCGGCGAGACGGGGGCGGGCAAGTCGATCATTCTGGATGCCCTGGGCTTGGCCCTGGGCGCGCGCGGCGATGCCGGTCTGGTCCGCCATGGCGCGAAACAGGCCACGGCCACGGCCGTCTTCACCGCCCCGGACGACCCCGCCCTGATCGACCTGCTGGCCGAGCGGGGCTTCGAGGTAGCGGCGGGTGAAGACCTCATCCTGCGCCGTGTCGTCACCGCCGACGGCCGCAGCCGCGCCTTCGTCAACGACCAGCCCGCCGGGGTCACGGCCCTGCGCGAGATCGGCCAGGCCCTGGTCGAGGTGCATGGTCAGCATGAGACCGTCGGCCTGCTGGACTGGAAGACCCACCGCGCCCTGTTGGACACCTATGGCGGGGTGCAGCCCCAGCTCAGCGCTGTCGCCTCCGCCTCCGAAACCCTGAAGGCCGCCGATCGTGCTGTCGCAGAGCTGAAGGCCGCCGCTGCCGACGCCGCCTCGCGGGCCGAGGAACTGACCGACGCCCTGGCCGATCTGGATGCGCTGGATCCCCGCGCCGAGGAAGAGACCGAACTGGCCGGCGAGCGCGCCATCCTGGGCGCGGCGGAGAAGGCCCTGGCCGATCTGGCCGACGCCCGCACCCTGCTGGGCGGGGACAAGCTGTCCCAGAAACTGGCCTCGGCCCTGCGCGCGGTCGAACATGCGCGCCAGCGGGCGGGGCAGGCGGGGGCGGCTGCCGATCACCCGGTCATACGCCAGCTTGAAGCCGCCGCCGAGGCCATCGACCGCACCCTGGTCGAGGCGACCGAGGCTATCGCCACCGTCGATGCCGCCGCCAATGCCTTCGACTTCGAGCCGGGGCGTCTGGACAAGGCCGAAGAGCGGCTGTTCGCCCTGCGCGCCGCCGCGCGAAAGCTGAATACCTCGGTCGAGAACCTGCCCGTGCTGCGGGTGCGCTTTCGCGAACAGCTGCGCCTAATCGAGGACGGGGCCGACGCCATCGTCGCGGCCGAGCGTCAGGCCAGCGCCGCGCGCGAACACTATGACCTGGCCGCGACCTTCCTGACTTCGGCGCGCGAGGCGGCGGCACAGCGGCTGACGGCGGCCGTCATGCAGGAACTTGGCCCGCTGAAACTGGACCGCGCCCGCTTCCGCGTCGCGTTCGAGCCGGTGGCCGACGGGCGGCGAGGGCCGCTGGGCGTGGAGACGACGAGGTTCGAGATCGCCACCAATGCCGGGACTGATTTCGGCCCCCTGGACGCCATCGCCTCGGGCGGCGAACTGGCCCGCTTCGCCCTGGCCATGAAGGCGGCCCTGGCCGGACGCGAGGACCAGCGCCAGCCGGTGATGATCTTCGACGAGGTCGATCAGGGCGTCGGCGGCGCCGTGGCCCAGGCCGTCGGCGAACGCCTGCAACGCCTGTCCACGGGTGCCCAGGTCCTGGTCGTCACCCACAGCCCCCAGGTCGCCGCTAGAGGCCACGCCCACTGGAAGGTGCGCAAGTCCGACACCGCCGGCCTGACCACGACCACCGTGGATGCCCTGGACGAACAGGCGCGTCAGGAAGAGATCGCGCGCATGCTGTCGGGGGCGGTGATCACGGACGAGGCGAGGGCGGCGGCAAGGACGCTGATCGGGTGACGGCGGGGCATTATGGTCGCCGGAATCAGACATTCCGGATGTCCGCTATGGGTGGTGGGCTCAACCGGTGACTGCAACACGCTAACCTTTCTTCGGAGATGGAGCGTGGGCGATGAAGCAGCGGCGACGGATCTATTATTCGGCAGTTCAGCGGGCTGAAATCTGGGACCGCTG
>JAESGX010000114.1_pt1 | contig 81750 bp, 74 predicted proteins | sample 9269801 | NCBI WGS metagenome assembly JAESGX01 (sample SAMN16773122, study PRJNA677054) | algae metagenome | isolation source: Pleurocapsa minor GSE-CHR-MK-17-07R and co-occurring heterotrophs from wet... | place: USA: Lower Calf Creek Falls, Grand Staircase Escalante National Monument, UT ... | reverse complement strand
GCGCTCGGCAACCCGATCGACGGCAAGGGCCCGATCGACGCGACGGAGCGCAAGCGCGTCGACGTCAAGGCGCCCGGCATCATTCCGCGCCAGTCGGTGAACGAGCCGATGTCGACCGGCCTCAAGGCGATCGACGCGCTGATCCCGGTCGGCCGCGGCCAGCGCGAGCTGATCATCGGCGACCGCCAGACCGGCAAGACGGCGATCGTCCTCGACACCTTCCTGAACCAGAAGTCGCTCAACGCCGGCACCGACGAGAACGTCAAGCTCTACTGCATCTACGTCGCGATCGGGCAGAAGCGCTCGACGGTGGCGCAGTTCGTGAAGGCGCTCGAGGACGCCGGCGCGCTGCAGTATTCGATCATCGTCGCCGCCACCGCCTCCGATCCGGCGCCGATGCAGTATCTGGCGCCGTTCGCCGGCTGCACGATGGGCGAGTATTTCCGCGACAACGGCATGCACGCCGTGATCGCCTATGACGACCTCTCCAAGCAGGCCGTCGCCTACCGCCAGATGTCGCTTTTGCTACGCCGCCCGCCGGGCCGCGAGGCCTATCCGGGCGACGTGTTCTACCTGCACTCGCGCCTGCTCGAGCGCGCCGCCAAGCTCAACAAGGACAATGGCGGCGGTTCGCTGACGGCACTGCCGATCATCGAGACGCAGGCCAACGACGTCTCGGCCTACATCCCGACGAACGTCATCTCGATCACTGACGGCCAGATCTTCCTTGAGACCAACCTGTTCTACCAGGGCATCCGCCCGGCGGTGAACGTCGGTCTCTCGGTGTCGCGCGTCGGTTCCGCGGCGCAGATCAAGGCGATGAAGCAGGTCGCCGGATCGATCAAGGGCGAGCTCGCCCAGTATCGCGAGATGGCCGCCTTCGCGCAGTTCGGCTCCGACCTCGACGCGACGACGCAGCGCCTGCTCGCCCGCGGCGCGCGTCTGACCGAGCTCCTGAAGCAGCCGCAATTCTCGCCGCTGAAGACGGAAGAGCAGGTCGCGGTGATCTTCGCCGGCGTGAACGGCTACCTCGATCGCCTGGCGGTGAACCAGGTGCGGCCGTTCGAGGCGGGGCTGCTGTCCTTCCTGCGCGCCGAGCACAAGGATCTGCTCGACGGCATCTGGTCGAAGAAGGAGCTCACGCCCGAGCTGCGCGACCGGCTGAAGGCGGCGCTCGACGCCTTCTCCAAGACGTTTTCGGCCTGACGGCCGAGAACCCGCGTAGCGACGTCGACGAGGAGCGCCGATGCCGAGCCTGAAGGACCTGCGTAACCGCATCGCCTCCGTGAAGGCGACGCAGAAGATCACCAAGGCGATGCAGATGGTCGCCGCGGCGAAGCTGCGCCGCGCCCAGGAAGCGGCGCTCGCCGCCCGGCCCTATGCCGAGCGGATGCAGGCGATGCTGGCCGGCCTCGCCGCCGGCATGGAGGGTGCCGCCGGCGCGCCGGTGCTGCTCGCCGGCAACGGTCGCGACGACACGCATCTGCTCGTCGTCTGCACCGCCGAGCGCGGCCTCTGCGGCGGCTTCAATTCCTCGATCGCCCGGCTGGCACGCGACCACGCCAACCGCCTGATCGCCCAGGGCAAGACCGTCAAGTTCCTGTGCGTCGGCCGCAAGGGCGCGGATGCCCTGAAGCGTGACTTCGGCCCGCGCATCCTGCGCACCATCGAGATGCGCGGCGTGCGCAATATCGGCTTCGCGCAGGCCGACATGGTCGGCAAGCATCTGCTCGAGCTCTACGAGGACGGCGCGTTCGACGTGGCGACGCTGTTCTATTCGCAGTTCAAGTCGGTCATCCAGCAGGTGCCGACGGCGCAGCGCCTGATCCCCGCCGACGTCACGGGCGCCCCGGCGCGCACCGACGGCGGCGCCATCTACGAGTATGAGCCGGAGGAGGAGGACATCCTCGCCGAGCTGTTGCCGCGCAACATCTCGGTGCAGGTGTTCCGCGCGCTGCTCGAGAACGCCGCCTCCGAGCAGGGTGCCCGCATGTCCGCGATGGACAGCGCGACGCGCAATGCCGGCGAAATGATCAGCAAGCTGACGATCACCTACAACCGCTCGCGTCAGGCGCAGATCACCAAGGAACTGATCGAGATCATCTCCGGCGCCGAGGCGCTGTGACGCGAACCGCTGCGAGCCGCGCCACCCGCGGCAGACGAGACGAGAATTCGGCGCACCGGCGCCCCGCCCGACCGACGAGGACGAGAAAGCCATGACGAAGCATGTCGGCCATATTTCGCAGGTCATCGGTGCCGTCGTCGACGTGCACTTCGAGGGCCACCTGCCGCATATCCTGAACGCGCTCGAGACCGAGAACCACGGCGTCCGGCTCGTCCTCGAGGTGGCGCAGCATCTCGGCGAGAACACCGTGCGCGCCATCGCCATGGACACCACCGAGGGCCTCGTCCGCGGCCAGCCGGTGCACGACACCGGCACCGCGATCGCGGTGCCGGTCGGCGACGGCACGCTCGGCCGCATCATCAACGTCATCGGCGAGCCGATCGACGAGGCGGGCCCGGTCGAGCACACCGAGACACGCGGCATCCATCAGCCGGCGCCGTCCTATACGGAGCAGTCGACCGAGGCGCAGATCCTCGTCACCGGCATCAAGGTCGTCGACCTGCTGGCGCCTTACGCTCGCGGCGGCAAGATCGGCCTGTTCGGCGGCGCCGGCGTCGGCAAGACGGTGCTGATCCAGGAACTGATCAACAACATCGCCAAGGCGCACGGCGGCTACTCGGTGTTCGCCGGCGTCGGCGAGCGCACCCGCGAGGGCAACGATCTCTATCACGAGATGATCGAGTCCGGCGTCAACAAGAAGGGCGGCGGCGCGGGCTCCAAGTGCGCGCTGGTGTTCGGCCAGATGAACGAGCCGCCGGGCGCGCGCGCCCGCGTCGGCCTGACCGGCCTGACCATCGCCGAATACTTCCGCGACCAGGGCCAGGACGTGCTGTTCTTCGTCGACAACATCTTCCGCTTCACCCAGGCGGGCTCGGAGATGTCGGCGCTGCTCGGCCGCATTCCCTCGGCGGTGGGCTACCAGCCGACGCTCGCCACCGACATGGGGGCGCTGCAGGAGCGCATCACCACCACGACGAAGGGCTCGATCACCTCGGTTCAGGCGATCTACGTGCCCGCCGACGATCTGACCGACCCGGCGCCGGCCGCCTCCTTCGCCCACTTGGACGCGACGACGGTGCTGAACCGCTCGATCGCCGAGAAGGGCATCTACCCGGCCGTCGATCCGCTCGACTCGACCTCGCGCATGCTCGACCCGCGCATCGTCGGCGAGGAGCACTATGGCGTCGCCCGCCGCGTCCAGGAGATCCTGCAGCGCTACAAGGCGCTCCAGGACATCATCGCCATCCTGGGCATGGACGAGCTGTCGGAAGAGGACAAGCTGGCCGTGGCGCGCGCCCGCAAGATCGAGCGCTTCCTGTCGCAGCCCTTCCATGTCGCCGAGGTGTTCACCGGCTCGCCGGGCGTGTTCGTCGACATCGCCGAGACGATCAAGGGCTTCAAGGGCCTTTGCGAAGGCAAGTACGACCATCTGCCGGAGGCGGCCTTCTACATGGTCGGCACCATCGACGCGGCGGTCGAGAAGGCTCAGAAGCTCGCGGCGCTGGCGGCCTGAGGCCACCCGCCACTCCTTGCCGGCGACCCGCCACGGCGGGTCGCCGTGAGTGCAGCGACAGGATCGAAGCATGGCCACCGGAACCGCCGGCGCGACTTTTCCCTTCGAGCTCGTCTCCCCCGAGCGGCTGCTCGTCTCGGGTGAGGCGCGCTCCGTCGTCGTCCCCGGCAGCGAGGGCGAGTTCGAGGTGCTGAAGGACCACGCCCCCTTCCTCGCCATGCTGCGGCCGGGCATCCTGCGGGTGACGGGTGCGGCCGGCGACGAGCAGCGCATCTTCGTGCGCTCCGGCTTCGCCGACGTGAACGGCCGCGGGCTGACGGTGCTGGCCGAAGAGGCGATGCCGGTCGAGCAGATGAAGGCCGACCAGTTCACGCGGCTGATCAGCAGCGCCGAAGAAGGCGTCGCCGCCGCCAAGGACCCGGTCGTGCGGGCGGAGGCCGAGCGCATGGTTTCGGCCCTGCGCGAGGTGCAGGCGGAGCTGAAACTCGGCTGAGACGGGATCCGCGCGGCCGGCACCGGCTCGCGGCGAGGACCGGATCGCCTCGGCTGACCAGCCTCGACCGGACTGTCCCGACGGGATTGCCTCGGCTGAAGCCCGACCGGAGGCGCCGCTCGGGAATGGCCGTCCCATCCGGGCGGGTGGCGCCGTTCGTCAGCGTCGGGCACTGCTGATTTGGCAAAGCCCGTTTTTGCCTCCCGCATCTACACTCGCCGTTGTTGTCCTTCCGTTTCCGCGCCTGTCCGTCAGGGCTGCGGCCGCCGTCGCTTGAGCCCCTGGGCGATCAGGACGACGCCGATGGCGATGACCAGCCCCCAAATCATCGCCGCCATCAGGTAGCCGACGGGGTCGGTCTCCCAGTGGTGAAGATTGGGTGACCCCCCGGGCGGCGCCGGCCGATGGATCAGGAACAGCATGTCGTCGCCGAGAGAACCGGTGACGAGACGGACGATCCCGATCACCACCATCGCCGCGCCCAGTGCGATCCGTCCACCTGCCGCCATCGCCATGCTCCCCCCGCTTGCCGCCCGCGCGAGCCCGCCATGATGCCGCACGTCGGCATTGACGGCCAGCCTGCAACCGCAACGGCACGACAGCCGCCGCGTGGCGGTGCGACGACGGCCGCCGAGCGGCGTGTGCCCGGCGGCGTTCACGGCCTCGCCGCCGGCACCGTCATCGGATCGGCCCGAGCGGCGCACCGGCAGCGCCGACCGGAAGCAGGGCCCGGCGGCCAGCACGTACCGGCAGCTTGAGCACATCCTGCTCGGATCGAACCGATCCGAGCAGGATGTGCTCAAGCTATTGAATCTTGAGCGATTTCTGACCGATTGGATGATTCCATCCAATCGGAAAGCGCGCTAGTCAACCGGCGAGGCGTCCCGCGTCGGCGAGCAAGGCGAGCACGGCGGCGTGCGGCAGGGCCCGCACGGTGCGCCCGTCGATGCCCGTCATGTCGGTGTTGGCGAACAGGACGTCGAGCACGGCCTCCTCGACGCACGCGACGACGGCTCCGAACAGCGGGTCGAGGCTCTCCTCCGGCAGCATCGACAATATGATCGGTTGTGCCGTGGGCACCGTCGCGGCGGCGTTGGCGGTGGTGAAGGCGAGGAAGACGTCGCCGGAGGAGTGGTGGCCGATGGTGCCGGTGCGGGCGAGGCCGAGCGGCACGCGGCGGGCGAGGCGCTTCAGCTGGTGGGGCAACAGCGGCGCGTCGGTCGCGACGACGACGATCACCGAGCCGGCGCCGCCGGTGGCCGTCGCGCCGGTGGTGGCGTCGGCGGCGAGGCGGGCGCCGACCGGCACGCCGAGGATGGTGAGTTCCTCCGTGCGGCCGAAGTTCGCCTGCACGAGGGCCGCGACCGTGTGCGTCGCGCCGGCCGCCTCCACCCGGCGCGAGGCGCTGCCGGTGCCGCCCTTGAAGCCGTAGCAGATCATGCCGGTGCCGCCACCGACCGAGCCGGTCGGCACCGCGCCGCTCTCGGCCGCTTCCAGAGCCGCGAAGACGTGCTCGTCGTGGATGTGGAAACCGTTGATGTCGTTGAGGAAGCCGTCATAGGTCTCGGCCGCCACCGGCAGCCCCCAGTCCTGGCCGGGGGAGAGCCTGCCGCTGCGCGAGGCCCATTTCAGCGTGGCGTCGCGGGCGGTGCCGAGCGAGTGGGTGTTGGTGATGGTGATGGCGAGCTCGCAGCGGCCGGTCTCCTCGATCCACCAGGAGCCGGTGAGCTCGCCGTTGCCGTTCAGCATCGCCGTGCCGGCCAGAACCGGTGTGGCGATGCCGGCGCGGCCGCGCGGCAGGATGGCGGTGATGCCGGTGCGCACCGGGCCGCGCCCGGGCACGCATGCGCCGTCGCCGCGGATGAGTGTCGTCAGGCCGACCTCGACGCCGGCGACGTCCGTGATGGCGTTGAACGGCCCCGGCACGCCCGGCAGCACCAGACCGACGCCCCGGGCACGACGGCGGCCATTCGGCGCCCGCTGCCAGGCGGTGGGCAGCCCGTCCGGCGCACCGGCGCGGTCGGCGGGCCGTGCGGGCGAGGCGCCGCCAGCACTCCCGTCGCCAGCACTCCCGTCGCCAGCAACCCCGCCGCCCGCACTCCCGCCACCCGCTGCAATTCCGTCGTCCGCTGCGGCCTCGCCCTCCGCGGGCTCCCCTGCTGGTGACATGGGTGTCCGTCTCCGGTGTCAGGCGTCGCGGTCGAGGCCGGCGGCAAGCGGGTCCTCGAGGTCGTGCAGGCGGCGGGCGCAGCCGTGGGCGAAGCGCAGCGTCAGCCAGCGCCGTGTCGCTCCGGGCAGGCGATGTTCCGGCGCCATCCGCACCATCTCGGCCTCGTGGCCGTCGGTGAGGATGAGGCCGGCGTCCTCGGGAAAGGGCGCCACCGCGGCCACCTCCGGCAGCGTCGCGAAGAACAGCCGGTCGCAGTGCAGCCGGTAGTCCGGCCACTTGCCGTCGGCGCGCCAGTCGGCCAGCGACGACTTGATCTCGACGATCCACACCTCGCCGGACGGCCCGAGCGCCGCGAGGTCGGCCCGCCGGCCGGAGGGCAGCGCCATCTCGGTGAGGGCGAGGAAATTGTGCAGCCGCAACAATCGCCGCGCCCCGCGACGGATCGCCAGCGCGTTGGCGGACTGGCGGCCGTCGGCGAACGGCGGATCGGCGAGGAGGGCGGCGGCGAGGCTCATCGGCGGCTTCCGGACGGACGGACCAGCGCCTGATAGTTCCGTATTTGTTCCCGGGAGGCAACCGAATTCTGGCGGGTGGCGACGGCATCGTGCCAGAGAGATTTCCTTGGCGACCGCCGCTGAGAGCGCTCGCGGGTCAGGATCCCCGGCAACTTTCGCCCCGTCGGCCTTCGCCCCGCTGGCGGTCGACCCGTCGGCTTTCGCCCCGTCGGCTTTCGCCCCGCTGGCGGTCGACCCGGTGGCGGTGTGGACGGCATGGCGGGCGCGGTCGGCGGCGCCCGCCCTCTCTCACTGGGCGCGGGCCATTCGGCGGGCGGCGGGCTGGCTCTCCTCACCGGGGCGCTCCTCGCTGCGCTCCATCCGCGCCAGCACCGCGGCATGATCGGCCTCGGCGTCGGCCAGCGCGGCGGCGGCGCGCTCGCGCTGCAAAGCGAGGTCGCGGACAGAGGCGGCGAGGTTGTCGCGCCGCTGCCGGGCGGCACGCGCGAACGTCGGATAGGCGAAGTGCGTTGGGTCGCTGATACCGGCGCGGCGCTCCTCGTGCACGATCTGCTGATCGAGCTCGGCGGCCATGCGATCGAGCTCGGCCACCATGGTTTCCACCTGGGCGGCACGCCGGCGCGCCGCCTCCAGTTGGAAGTGCTTGGCCTTCAACACGTTCTCACGAAGTCTCATGACGTGCTTACTCCCCGACCCATGCCGGAGACGCTAGCTGCGGAGTCGTTGCCAAATGGTTCTCGCCGGCCGCAACCGTTTGCGGAGCCGTCGCTAACCGGACATTTACCTCCTGCAGCAACCATGCGGGGGTCATCGGCCGTCGCGGGACGGGGTCTTCCACCCCGCCTGACGGCCGCTCCGGTCACGTCGCGGCAGAGGTCCAGATTCGTTCGATTCGCAGCGCGATTCCAATTTGTTCCAACGATTCGCGGAAGTAGCCCCCGAACGTCGTTGTCAGTGCGAATCGCAATCTGTTAACCCTTATCGGGTATCCGTAGAATCAGGACGAGCCGCAGTCCTTTGGCCGCGACAACCAACCGGGGATCGCGGTGCCGAGCCGGGATCCTGGGCAGCGAGGGATGAGGCATGCGCGTACTGCTGATTGAAGACGACAGCGCCATCGCGCAGAGCATCGAGCTGATGCTGAAGTCCGAGCGCTTCAACGTCTACGTGACGGATCTCGGCGAAGACGGCATCGAGATCGGCAAGATCTACGATTACGACATCATCCTCCTCGATCTCAACCTGCCGGACATGTCCGGCTACGAGGTGCTGCGGACGCTGCGCGTGTCGAAGGTGAAGACGCCGATCCTGATCCTCTCCGGGCTCGGCAACATCGAGGACAAGGTGCGCGGTCTCGGCTACGGCGCTGACGACTACATGACGAAGCCGTTCCACAAGGACGAGCTGGTGGCGCGCATCAACGCCATCATCCGCCGCTCGAAGGGGCACGCCCAGTCGGTCATCCAGACCGGTGAGCTCGTCGTCAACCTCGACACCAAGACGGTGGAGGTGGGCGGCCAGCGGGTGCACCTGACCGGCAAGGAATACCAGATGCTGGAGCTGCTCTCGCTCCGCAAGGGCACCACCCTCACCAAGGAGATGTTCCTCAACCATCTCTATGGTGGCATGGACGAGCCGGAGCTGAAGATCATCGACGTGTTCATCTGCAAGCTGCGCAAGAAGCTCGCGAACGCGTCCGGCGGCCAGAATTTCATCGAGACGGTGTGGGGCCGGGGCTATGTGCTGCGTGAGCCGGCCGACGAGCCGGTTCGCGAGTCCGCCTGAACCGGACTTGCGGCGCCCAGCCGGCGCGGACGATTCCATGTCCCGCCGCCCGGACGAGCCGGTGCCGCGCCGCTCAGCCGGCGCGGAAATGCACGGTGTCGCCGTCCTTGTCGATCGTCACCGTGAAGCCGGTCGCGCGGGCGAGCAGGCCGGCATAGAAGCCGACCGCCGCATGGGCGTCGAGCGGCGTCTGCGTCTCGCCGGCGAACAGCTGCGCCAGCCCGGCCGGGATACGTGCGTGGGAGCCCGTCGCCGTCACCACCAGGCTGGCGAGATCGGCGGCATCGGAGCGCACGACGAGACGGCCGCCCCGCGGGATCGCCTGCTGCGACAGTGCCACCAAAGTGAGGGCGAGCTTGACCCGGTCCTTCGGGGCGTAGCCGACCGGCACCATCCAGTCGAGCTCCACCCGCTCGCCGCCCACATAGGCCTTGGCGACGCGCTCGGCATCGGCGAGGTCGACGGAGGCTCCCGCCGAGCCGGCGAAGCCGAAGGCGAGGCGGGCGAACTGCAGGCGGGCCGAGGCGGAGCGGGCGCTCTTGCGGATGAGGTCGAGGGCGACCTCGCGCATCTCGCCGTCCTCGTCCTCGTCGAGTACCTCGAGGCCGTTGATGACCGCGCCCACGGGGCTGATCAGGTCGTGGCAGATGCGGCTGGCGAGCAGGGCGGCGAGATCGAGGGCGGAAAGCTCGGTCATCGGGTACGGCGCGGCGTCCTGCGGATCGGAGGGGCCGGCGAATCGGCTGCCGGCGGAGCGTCGCGGCGAGGGTTACACCGCGTCGGGGGGTTCCACAACCCGCGCGGCGGGCGGGCGCGCTCTGCGCCGACGGGGGCGACAAGAGGAGGCTAGACCCATGCGCATCATCGAGTTCGCGGCTGTTGCCGCGCTGGCCGGTCTGTTCGCCGCACCGCTGCCGGCGGCAGCCCAGTCGCTGCCACCGCTCGGCAATGTCGACGCTCCGGCACCGCCGCCGCCGGACCCGGCCTACACCCCGGCCCCGCCACCGCCGCCCTATGCCGGCGAGACCTATACGACCGACGAGATCGTCCTCGCCGGCCACGGCTTCTTCGGACAGATCTCCGGCGGGCTCGCGACGGTGATCGAGAAGGCCTTCGCCGACTACGGGGCGCCGAACGGCTACATCCTCGGCGAGGAGGCCTCGGGTGCCATCTTCGGCGGCCTGCGCTATGGCGAGGGCCGGCTGCACACCCGCTTCGCCGGCGAACAGAACGTCTACTGGCAGGGGCCGTCGGTCGGCTTCGACCTCGGCGGCGACGGCGCGCGCGTCATGATGCTCGTGTATAACCTGCCCTCGATGGCGCACCTGTTGCAGCGCTATGTCGGCGTGAACGGCTCGGCCTATCTCGTCGGCGGCTTCGGCATGACGGTGCTCGCCGCCGATCTCACCTATGTGGTGCCGGTGCGGGCCGGCGTCGGCGCCCGGCTCGGCATCAATCTCGGCTACCTGAAGTTCACCGAGCAGCCGACCTGGAACCCCTTCTGATCCCCGTCGCGCCGCCGCGCCAAGCCGCCGCTGTGGTCGCTGGCGGCGTTTCGCGATAGGGTCGGCGCGGCCTCGACCTGCGGAGAAGCGCGCCTTGGATGGACAGGACCTCGTCACCGCCGCCTGGATCGCGGGCGGCGCGCTGGTGGCGCTCGTGGTGCTTGCGCTGGTCGTCGGCCGGCGTCGCAAGCCGGCCAAGGCGGGCGCGAAGGGGCCGGTCCGCGGGCTGCGGCCCGATCGCGACATCCTACGGGCCGAATTCGCCATCACCGTGCGCGGCCTCGAGCAGCGCGCCGAGGCGCTGTCGGAGGCCGTCCGGCGGCTGAGGATCGAGAACGCGCAGCTGCGCCACTCGGTCGATCCCGCGCGCCATGCGGGTGACCCCGCGCGCCATGCGGGTGACCCCGTGCGCCACGCGGGTGATCCGGCGTCCGCGGCGTCGGCTGCGGCTGCGTCGACGGTCGCAGGCGCCGAGGCCGGGTCCGGCGAGGGCGTCCGCCGGCGCTTTGCGGCGCTCGAGGCGGCCTATGCCGAGAAGACGGCGGCGCTCGCCAGCGTCCAGGAAGAGCTCGCGGTCGCCAAGGCGGATGCAGCCAAGGCGGATGCAGCCAGGCTGGCGGCCGCAGCGGCCACGCCGCCGGCTGCGGCGGCGAGCCTTGCCGCGCTGCCGGCCGAGGCTGCGCCAGCCCCGGTGAAGGCAGCCGACAATTCCGGCCCGGCGCTGTCGGCGGCGCGCTCCGAGATCGCCCGGCTGTCGGCGGAGATCGCCGCCCTGAAGTCCGAGCTCGACCGCAAGGCCGGCGTCATCGGCGCGGCCGAGGCGGCGTTGTCGTCGGCGACGGCGGCGCTCGCCGACCGCGACGAGGAACTGGAGAGCGCGCTCGCGACAACGGCGTCCAAGGCCGAGGAGGCCGCCCGCAAGGCGCAGGAGGCCACCGCCGCGACGCGCGCCGCCGCCGAGGCGAAGGCGGCGCTGGCGCAGATGCAGGCGGCGCTGCGCGAGGCGCGGGAAGAAGCCGATTCCCGCCGCATCGAGGCGGCCACCGCTTCCGTCCGGGCAGGGGCGCTCGCCGACGAGGTGGAGGAACTGCGCACCTCGCTCAACTCCGCTGCGGCGCCGGCGGCGGCCTCGGCCGAGATCGCCCGCCTGCGCGAAGAGCTCGGCAGTGTCGCCGCCGAGCTGGTGGCTGTGGCCGCGCAGAAGGACCCGGAGGTCGCCAAGGCGGTCGACGCCATCGTCGCCGGCGAGCCGATGGCGCCGCAGGCGGCCGAGCCGACCAGCCTCGCCGCCCGCATCCGCCGTCGCCGCAATCGGGAGCCGGCCTGAGGGTCCCAGGGGATTTGCGAAGGATATGCCCGCCGATCCCGCCACATTGTTCTTCGTTCTGGTCGTCACCTCCGCCACCGGCACGCTGCTGTTGACCTGGTGCTGGCTGCAGAACCGCAACGAGCGCATGCTCTTGTGGGCGGCGACGGCCTATGCCGGCGTGGCGATCGGCTCGTTCCTGTTCGCGGGTCGGGGCATCCTGCCCGACCGCCTGTCGATCGACGCCGCCAACGCCTTCTCGATGCTCGGCATGGCGCTCGCGTGGGGCGCCGGACGCGCCTTCAACGGTCGTCCTGCGCCGGCGTGGCTGCCGGCCGTCGGGCCGCTGCTATGGCTGCTCGCCTGCCAGTCGCCCGCCTTCTACGCCTCGTTCCCGGCTCGGGTCGTGCTGTCGTCGGCGATTGTTTCCATCTACGCGGCGCTGGCGGCGCGGGAGTTCGCCCAGCGGGACGGGCTTCTCGGGCGGGTGCCCGTCGTTGCGATGTTCGTCGTCCATGCCGTCTTCGTCGTCCTGCGAATCCCGCTGACGCTGACGACGGCCGATGACCTTCCCGGGGTCTATCAGGCGGCATGGTTCGGCATGGCGGCGCTCGAAGCGATCGTCTTCTCGCAGGTCATCGCCGTCTTGATGGTCTCGCTCGCCAAGGAGCGCGTCGAGAGGCGGCTCAACGCCGCCGCCCTCACCGATGCCCTCACCGGGCTCGCCAACCGGCGGGCGCTGCTCGAGCGGGGTGCGGCGGCGGTGGCGGAGGCTGCCCGGCAGGGCCGGCCGATCGCCGTCGTCGCCTTCGACCTCGACCGCTTCAAGGAGATCAACGATCGCTTCGGCCACCCGGTCGGCGACGCGGTGCTTCAGGCGTTCGCCGCGGCGGCGATCGCGACATTGCGGCCGGCCGACATCGCCGGACGGCTCGGCGGCGAGGAGTTCGCGGTGGTGCTGCCGGGTGCGAATGCGGCGGATGCGGCGGCGGTGGCGGAACGTCTGATGGCGGCGTTCCGGCAGTTGTCCGCGGCGGTCGAGGGCTGCGCTGACGGCTGCACGACATCGGCCGGCATCGCCGCCTCGCTCACCGGCCGGCTCGGCATCGAGCAACTGTTGTCGGCCGCCGACCGGGCGCTCTACGCGGCCAAGCGCGAGGGCGGCGACCTTTTGCGCTTCGCCGCGCTGGCCGAGGTCGCCTGAGCACCCCCTCGCGCATCTGACGCTGCAGTGCGTTCTGATCGACCGGATGTTCCCGTCCGTTCGGCAAGCGCCCTATGGTTCCAGCCGGTAGCCGAACGAGCTGGTGAGGTCGGCCGGCAGCCGGGCGGCGAGAAAGCGCAGGTCCGCGGCGCTGAAGCCGCGGACCGCCTCTGTCAGGCGGTAGCGGCCGGCATAGTCCTCGAAACCGAGCGGATCGCCCTTGGTGGAGAGATCCGGTCGCGTCCACACCGCCCGCGGATGGCCGAGCGCGTCGGCGACGCGGTCGAGCGTGCCGGCATAGTCGGCGACGAAATCCTCGTAGCGGACGTGCAGGGCGTGCGGTGCGGCATCGAGGAGGGCGCGGTAGGCGCGCGCCTTGGCGGTCCAGAGATCGGCCGGCGAGGCGAGGCGGCCCGGGCCGATCAGGTCGCGCTCCACCGGCCGCCAGGGCTGGCGCAGGAAGCGCGACAGCGACGGCTTCGGCCAGCGCAGCACGAGGTCGTGGTGCGGCCGCCTGTGCAGCGACTTCAGGAAGAACAGCGGATGCTTGGTGACGACGACGAACAGCGTCGTCGCCGCCCGCGGATCGGCGAGGATGACGGCGACCGGTGGTGCCGCGTGCTTCCAGCCGAAGCCGGCGGCGACGAAAGGCCGGCTCGTCTCGTCGACGATCCCCTCGCGGATGCGCTGGCGCAGATGTGGGAGGACACGCGCCATCGGCCCGGTGCGTTCGGCCACGGCGGCGTCGAGGGTGGCGATGCGGCCGCGCGCCGACGGGCGCATCATCGCGACGTCGATGTTCGCGCCGATCGCTTCGGCGAGCGCCCGCGTGCCGGTGTTGCGCTCGCCATAGAGCTTGAGGGCGGCGACAGGGCCGTCGGCGGCGGGATCGGTCAAGAACGGGTCCTCAGCGCCGGCCGAACAGGCGCTCGATATCGGTGAGCGTCAGCCGCACGAAGGTCGGGCGGCCGTGGTTGCAGGTGCCGGAATTCGGCGTCTCCTCCATCTCGCGGAGGAGCGCGTCCATCTCCTCGGGGCGCAGCCTGCGGCCGGCGCGCACCGAGCCGTGGCAGGCGACGGTGGCGGCGATGCGGTCGAGGCGGGCTTCGAGCGCGTCGGCGCGGTCGAACTCGGCGATCTCGTCGGCGAGGTCACGCACCAGCTTGCCGGCGTCGACGCGGCCGAGCAGCGCCGGCGTCTCGCGCACCGCCACCGCACCCGGCCCGAAGCCCTCGATGACGAGGCCGAGGCCGGCGAGCGCGTCGGCGAAACCGACGAGGCGCTCGACGTCGTCGGCCGGCAGCTCGACGATCTCCGGCACCAGCAGCATCTGGGTCGGCACGCCGTCGCGGGCGCGCGCCGTCTTCAGCTTCTCGTAGACGAGGCGCTCGTGGGCGGCGTGCTGGTCGACCAGCACGATGCCGTCGGCCGTCTGGGCGAGGATGTAGGTCTCGTGCAACTGCGCCCTCGCCGCCCCGAGCGGCCGATCGAGCCGCTCCGCCAGCACCGGGCCGGCATCGGCGCGGCGATCGGTGGAGGGGACGTCGGTGGCAGCGAAGGTAGCCTGGGTCCCGAAGGCGGCCTGGGCCCCGCCCGCGAAGCCGGCGGGCACGGGGGCGCCGGCCGACGGGTTGCTTTGGGTCGCCTCCAGCGGCCGCAGCGGCGAGACGCGCCAGTCGGTCGCCGGTGGCCGCGCCGGCATCTCGCCGCCGCCGGGCCGGAACGCACCGAGGGTCGCCGCGGCGCCGGCGCGCGAGGGCTCGAGGGCGTTGCGGGCGATCATCTGGCGGATCGCCCCGACGATCAACCCGCGCACCAGGCCGGGGTCGCGGAAGCGGACGTCGGCCTTGGCCGGGTGGACGTTGACGTCGACCTCGTGCGGGTCGAGGTCGATGAACAGAACCGCGGCCGGGTGGCGATCACGGGCGATGGCGTCCTGGTAGGCGGCGCGGAGCGCCCCCATCAACACCCGGTCGCGCACCGGCCGGCCGTTGACGAACAGATATTGCTGGGCGGCGGTGCCGCGCGTCGCCGTCGGCAGCCCGGCGAGACCGCCGAGCCGGACGCCCTCGCGGCCCGCGTCGATCTCGATCGCATCGGCGACGAAGGCCTGGCCGACGACGTCGGCGATGCGCCGGCGCAGTGCGTCCGGGCCGGTGCGCGCCGGCCATTCGAGGGTGGCGCGGTCGGCGCCGGCGAGCGTGAAGCCGACTTCGGGGGCAGCGAGGGCGAGCCGGCGCACCACCTCGGTGATCGCCGTCGCCTCGGCCCGCTCCGACTTCAGGAACTTCAGCCGCGCCGGCGTCGCATAGAACAGGTCGGCCACCTCGACGCGGGTGCCGCACACCATCGCCGATGGCCGCACCGGCTCGCGGCGCCCGCCGGCGACGACGATCTCCAGCCCATGCGGGCCGCCGGCGGCGCGGGTTGCGATCGACAGCCGCGCCACCGCGCCGATCGAGGGCAGCGCCTCGCCGCGAAAGCCGAGCGTGCCGATCGCCGCGAGGTCACCCTCCGGCAGCTTCGAGGTGCAATGGCGCTCGACGGCGAGCGCCAGATCGGCCTCGTCCATGCCGATGCCGTCGTCGGTGACGCGGATGAGCGCCTTGCCGCCGCCGGCCGTCACCACCTCGATGCGCGAGGCGCCGGCGTCGATGGCGTTCTCGACGAGCTCCTTGACGACGCTCGCCGGCCGCTCGACCACCTCGCCGGCAGCGATGCGGTTGATGACGCCGTCCTCGAGCTGCCGTACCGCCGCCATCCGTCCTCCATCGACCGCCGCGCCGGACGATTCGCACCGGCCGGGCAGCCGACCGTGCTTTTCCCTCTTTCCCGCCGCCCCCTCAAGGGGCGCAGTGCCGGTGGCCGCGGCGCGCGCCCGCAGGGAGCGCAGTGAACGAGGTCGCGGCGCGCCGCGGGCGAAATGACGGTCACGCGCTTGCGATTAGTTCGTACGAGTGTATGATTCCTGGTGTTTTCCACGGTGAGCGGCGGGGCGGCCGTCCCGCCCGCCGGGCCGCGCGCGCCGGTCCATTACGCCCTCGCACCCGTCCGCCGTCCGGCCATCGGACGTTCCCAGACTTGCCGCCCCCCGTCTTGTCATCCCCCGTCTTGCTTCCTCTGTCTCGCCGCCCCGAGGACCTCGCCCGCATGTCGAACCATCCGACCGTCGCCCAGGCCGTCGCGGCGGCGCTCGCCCGCCACGGCGTCCGGGTGCTGTTCTCCCAGAGCCTGCCGTCGATGGTGCTGCTCGCCTGCGAGGATGCCGGGCTCCGCCAATACACCTACCGGACGGAGAACGCCGGCGCGGCGATGGCCGACGGTTTCGCGCGCATCTCCAACCGCGTCACCGTCGTCACCGCCCAGAACGGCCCTGCGGCGACGCTGCTGGTGCCCGGCCTCGCCGAGGCGCTGAAGGCCTCGGTGCCGATCGTCGCGCTTGTGCAGGACGTCAACCGGAAGGAGACGGACCGCAACGCCTTCCAGGACCTCGACCACATGGCGCTGTTCCAGGGGTCGGCGAAGTGGATCCGCCGCGTCTCGGAGCCGTCGCGCATCGACGACTACATCGACATGGCGTTCACCGCCGCCACCAGCGGCCGGCCGGGGCCGGCGGTGCTGATGCTGCCGGCGGACTTCCTGCTCGACGCCGCGCCGCCGGTGGCCGCCCCGCGCCGCGCCGACCTCGGCGCCTTCCCGCTCGACCGCATGCTGCCGTCCGCCGACCGGCTCGATGCGGCGGCCGCGCTGGTCCTCGCGGCGAGGCGCCCGCTCGTCGTCGCCGGCGGCGGCGTGCACCTGTCGCAGGCGGCGCACGAGCTCGCCGCCCTGCAGGGGCAGGCGCACCTGCCGGTCGTCACCACGGTGATGGGCAAGGGCGCCGTCGATGAGCGCCACCCGTTGTCGCTCGGCGTCGGCGGCAACGCCTATGGCCGCCGCGCGCCGGGCCACCACCTGAAATCGATCGTCACTGAAGCCGACGTCGTCGTCCTCGTCGGCACCCGTACGGCGCAGAACGGGACGGACTCGTGGTCGACGTTTTCGCCGACGGCCAGGTTCGTCCACATCGACATCGACCCGACCGAGATCGGCCGCAACTACGAGGCGCTCCGCCTCGTCGGCGACGCCAAGCTGACGCTCGCGGCGCTGACCGAGCGCCTCGCCGGTCGCCGCGCGTTCCCGCAGGATGTCGCCGACGCCATCCGCGACGCCCGCGCCAGGAACGTCGACGCCTTCGCGGCGCTGTCGGCCTCCACCGCCTCGCCGGTCCGTCCCGAGCGGCTGATGGCGGAACTCGAAAAGGTGCTGACGCCGGAGGCGATCGTCGTCGCCGATGCCAGCTATTCCACCATCTGGATGTCGAGCTACCTCACAGCACTCGCCCCCGGCCAGCGCTTCATCAGCCCGCGCGGCATGGCCGGCCTCGGCTGGGGGCTGCCGCTGGCGATGGGGGCGAAGGTCGCCGAGCCGTCGCGGCCGGTGCTCGCCATCGTCGGCGACGGCGGCTTCGCCCACGTCTGGTCGGAGCTCGAGACGGCGGTGCGCAACAAGACGGCCGTCGTGCTGACGGTGCTCAACAACGGTGTCCTCGGCTTCCAGAAGGACGCCGAGGACACCAAGTTCGGCCGCCACACCGGCGCCTGCTACTTCGCCCCCGTCGACCACGCGGCAATCGCGCGCGCCTGCGGCGCCGGCGGGGTGCGGGTCGAGGACCCGGCCGACTACCTGCCGGCGGTGCGCGAGGGGCTCGCCTCCGGCGGCCCGTTCGTCATCGACGTCGTCACCGACCCGCAGGCCTACCCCCCGATCACCGCCTTCGACACGCTCGACGAGCTGCGCGGGAAGCTCGGGCGTTGAGGGGCTTCCACCCCTCCGTCGTCATCCCGGACGCGAAGCAACGCGAAGCGAGCCGGGACCCAGCGGAAGACTCGTCGCGCGGGACGCGCGACGCAGAAGCCGCGCTATGCGCGGAGTCTTGCGCTGGGTCCCGGATCAGCGCTCGGCTGCGCCTCGCTTGTCCGGGATGACGCCAACAGTTTGAAGCGCCGGCCTCATCGGAGGCTGGCCCCTCTTCCAACCGCCTCCGGGCGTGACACCAAAACACTGGAGGCGCCCGTGCCCTTCGAGGACTATGCGACGAAGTTCAAGACCATCCGCTTCCGGCGCGAGGACGGCATCCTCGAGATGACCGTCCACACCGACGGCGGGCCGCTGCGCTGGGGGCGGCTGCCGCACGGCGAGCTGGAACAGGCCTTTCTCGACATCAACCGCGACCGCGAGAACAAGGTCATCATCTTGACCGGCACCGGCGCCGAGTTCTCCGGCCCGGCGCCGGAGGTGAAGGCGAACCTCGAGGCGCACCGCCAGTCGCCCGAGGAATGGGGCGTGCTCGGCTGGGAATCGAAGAACCTCCTCCTCAACATGCTGGCGATCGACGCGCCGATGATCGCGGCCGTCAACGGACCGGCGGTGCGCCACGCCGAGCTGCCGGTGATGTGCGACATCGTCCTCGCCTCGGAAACGGCGGCCTTCCAGGACAGCGCCCACTATGTCGGCGGCCTGGTGCCGGGCGATGGCGTGCACGTCGTGTTTCCGCTGGTGATGGGCTACAACCGCGGCCGCTACTTCCTGCTGACGGGCCAGACCGTCCACGCCGAGGAGGCCAAGCACGTCGGCCTCGTCAACGAGGTGCTGCCGGCCGACCAACTGATGCCGCGCGCGTGGGCGCTCGCCCGGCAGCTGATGAAGCAGCCGGAACTCAACCGCCGCTATTCGCGCATCCTCGTCACCGAGGTGATGCGCCGGCAGATGCACGAGCTCCTGCCCTATGGGCTGGCGCTCGAGGGCCTCGCGCTGGTGAAGTAGGCCGGCCCGTGGCCGGCCGCGTGTGACGTGATCCCGGCCCCGGCCGGTCCCGTTCGTTTCGTTTTTTCCGTGGGTTGGGAGTGCCTCACATGGCGAAGATCGCCTATCTCGGCGGCGGCAACATGGCCCAGGCGATGGGCACGCGCCTCATCGCCGCCGGCCATGACCTCACCGTCTACAACCGCACCGTCGAGAAGCTGAAGCCGCTCGTCGACAAGGGCGCGAAGACGGCCAAGAGCCCGCGGGAGGCGGTCCAGGGTGCCGACGTGGTGTTCTGCTCCGTCACCGACGACACCGCCTCGCGGGCCATGTGGATGGGGCCGGACGGGGCGCTCGCCGGCGGCTTGCCGGCGGGCACGCTCGTCGTCGAGCACTCGACGATGTCGCCCGACTGGGTGAAGGAGCTCTCCAGCACCGCCAAGGAGAAGGGGCTGCGCTATGTCGACTGCCCGGTCGCCGGGCGGCCGGACGCAGCGGCGGCCGGCAAGCTCGTCGTCTTCGGCGGCGCCGACGACGAGGAAGACCTCGAGGCGGTGACACCCTACATCTCCTCGATCAGCCGCAGGATCTACCACCTCGGCCCGGTCGGCACCGGCACCGCCTTCAAGCTCATCTACAACCTTTTGGGCGTCGTGCAGATCGTCGGGCTGGCCGAGGCGCTCGCCGCCGCGGAAGCGGCCGGCATCGACATCGAGACGGCGGCCACCGCCTTCGCCGACGGCAACACCGGCAGCCCGCACGTTCTCAAGCACGGTGCCTACATGGCGCAGAACGAGCACGAGGACCCGCCGGGCTTCACCGCCAACGGCCGCCTGAAGGATTCCGCCTATGGCGTCGCGCTGGAGGAGGGGCTCGGCATCACCCCGCTCGTCGGCCGCGCCGCCATGACCGCCTACAAGGGCATGGTCGAGAAGGGCATGGGGGCGGCCGCCGACAGCCGGCTGTTCGAGGTGATCGCCGGCAAGCGGACGGACTGATCTGCCGCGAATCGGGGCGGCCGCCGCGGGATGGCCGGGCGGCGCGCTCTCGCCTAGGCTGCAGTCGAACGAGGGATTCGACGTACGAGGAGCGAGGCCGGCGATGCAGACGGTGGAAAAGGCCCCGGCGCCACCGACCTCGCGCGAGCGGCTGCTCGACGCCGCCGAGACGCTGTTCGCCGATTTCGGCTTCAACGGCGTCTCGGTGCGCCAAATCGTCGAGCGCGCCGGCGTCAATCTCGGCGCCATCCCCTACCACTTCGGCACCAAGGAGAATCTCTTCAAGGAGGTGCTGCTGCGCCGGGCGACGCCTCTGCGCGAGGAGCGCCAGCGCCGCCTCGACGCGCTCGCCGCAGTCTCGGAGGATCCCCCCCTCGAGGACGTGCTGCACGCCCTGCTCGAGCCGGCCTTCCGCGCCAACCGGGAGAATCAGGCCTTCCGCCGCTTGCTCGGCCGCGCCTCGATGGACCCGGCGCCGGAGGTGCGGCGTCTGCTCGTCGAGATCTACACCCTCGATTTCATGACCGTGCCCGGGGCGCTGCGGCAGGCTCTCGCCGACCTGCCGGAGGGCGAGTTTTTCTGGAAGCTGAATTGTTTCTATGGCGTCATGCTGTTCGTGCAGGCCGACACCGGCAAGATCCAGACGATCGCTGGTGAGGCTTTCGACACGTCCCGGCCGGAAGTCGCGCTGAAATATGTCATTCCATTCCTCGCTGCCGGATTTCGCGCGTTGATTGCCTCCGGTCCGTCCCGTCTGGACTGACGCAAGCTTCTGGAAAGCTTTCACCTTCAACAATCCGTGAAGGGGTCGTCCGGCCTCTGCCGGCTTTCGACCACAATTGACCCGGTCAATAAGGGCTGGTGCCGAGGATGGTGCTTTTTTCGAGAAGGGGATGATCGCTTGCAATCCAGCCAAGGAACTCACCGCACGTCACGCCACGCCCTCGTGGCGGGCCTCATCGCCGGCCTCGGCCTGGCGCCCGCCACCGCTCTCGCGCATGGCGCCATGGAGGTGCCGCTGAGCCGCATCTATCTTTGCTACAAGGAGGGTCCGGAGACGCTGAAGGGCAGTTACGACGGTGTGCCGGCTGGCGCCCCCCCGTGCATCGACCTCGTCAAGATGAGCGGCACGCAGCCGCTCTACGACTGGACGGAGGTCAATCAGATGGCCGCAAACGGACAGCACAAGAAGGTGGCGCCGGACGGCAAGCTGTGCTCGGGCGGCCGTGAGAAATATGTCGGCCTCGACCAGCGTCGCGCCGACTGGCCGACGACCCGGGTCAATCCCGACGCGAACGGCAGGTTCACCTTCCGCTTCCACGCGACGACGCCCCACGCCGTCAAATATTTCCGGTTCTATGTCTCGCGGGACGGCTGGAAGCCGACCGATGAGTTGCGTTGGCGCGACCTCGAGCTGTTCGCCACCGTCAAGAACGTCGAGGCGGAAACCGACCCGAGCGTCAGCTACGGCCAGTACTACAACATGACGGTCAAGATGCCGGAAAACCGGACCGGCCGGCGACTGATCTATGCCGTCTGGCAGCGGTCCGACAGCCCGGAAGCGTTCTATTCCTGCTCGGACGTCCGCATTCAGACGCCGAAGAAGGGCACCACTTCGGCGTCCGCGGCGGCGGAGAGCTGGGACGAGGCGGGCCGCGCGGTGGCGCGCAACGATTTGCCGTCCGGCACGAAGATCACCTTCCGCGTTTTCGACGCCAAGGGCGGCGACGTCGATCGCATCTCGGTCGACCTCACCGACGAGACCGGCCCGGCGGCGATGTGGCCGTTCGCGCTGGCCAAGAAGGTCAACGACGTCTCCGACGTCTTCCAGATCGGCGTCGAGACCGACGACGAGGACATCGCACCCGAGAAGTCGGCCTCGGCGAACCGCGTCTATCGCTCGAGTGCGTTCGCCGGCTACTCCTACACCATCGACGTCGACACGCCGTAGGGCGCGGACGCGACCGTCCCTCCCCTGCCAGGGGGAGGGACAGACCGCGCAGCGGTCAGGGTGGGGCCTGTCGATCCAAACACAGCTTCAAGTTAGGATTGACGGGCCCCCACCTGCCGGCTTCGCCGGCTGTCCTCCCCCCTGGCAGGGGGAGGACGCGTTCGCAAATATGATGTCCTGAACATCATCATCGATGCTTGAAGCCGAACTAATCATCCACTACGGATGAGAGGCACACGCTGTGCGGCAAACCGCGCCGGCGACACCGCCTCGAACCATGATCCTTGATCTGTGATCACATCCGCCCAGTTGCGCGCCGCGCGCGCCATCCTCGGTCTGGACCAGCGGGCGCTGGCGGAGCGCTGCGGGCTGTCGGTGCCGACGATCCAGCGGATGGAGGCGAGCGAGGACGTCATCCGCGGCAACGTCGATTCGCTGATGAAGCTCGTCGGCGCCCTCGACGAGGCCGGCGTCGAGCTCATCGGCGACAATGCGAAGAGCGCTGGCGGCGGCCGCGGCGTGCGGCTGAAGGAGCCGCGCGCGGCCGGATCGAACCACGCGGGGCCGGACCCGCGCCGGGGGAGCTGAGGCGATGTCGGCGACCGTCGCGGCGCTCCTCTGCCCCGCGGCCCTCCTTTGCTCGGCGGCCCTGCTGGCGATCGCCGCGCTGACGGTGGTGGCGAACCGCGGGCTCGGGGCCGATCGGGCTCGGCGGCTGGTCTACGGCGGCGCGATGCTTGTCTGCGCGGCTGCGTTCTTGATCGCCCTCATCGCGCTCATCTCTTCTCCCCACGCCGACGGCCAGGTCCCGAGCGACCTCGTGCTGCCGCTCGGCTTGCCGGGAATCGGCGCGCGCTTCGCCCTCGACGGGCTGTCGGCGGTGTTCCTGGCGGTGGTCGGCCTCGGCGGCGCGGCGGCGAGCCTCTACGGCCTCGGCTATGGCCGCCACGAGCACGAGCCTTTCCGGGTGTTGCCGTTCTATCCAGCCTTCCTCGCCGGCATGATGCTGGTGCCGCTTGCCGCCGACGCCTTCACCTTCCTGGTCTCCTGGGAGTTCATGTCGCTCGCCTCGTGGGCGCTGGTGCTCGCCCACCACCGTGTGCCGGAGAACCGGCGGGCGGCGACCGTCTACATCGTCATGGCGGCGGCCGGCACGTTCGCACTGCTGTTCGCCTTCGCCCTGCTCGCCGGTCCCACCGGCGGCTTCGCCTTCGCGACGATGCGGGCGGTGCCGCCGGATGCGGTCACCGCCGGCGTCGTGCTGGCGCTGGCGCTGATCGGTGCCGGCTCGAAGGCGGGCCTGGTGCCGCTGCACGTCTGGCTGCAGCTCGCCCACCCGGCGGCGCCGAGCCACGTCTCGGCGCTGATGAGCGGGGTGATGACGAAGATCGCCGTCTACGGCTTCCTGCGCCTCGTCTTCGACCTCGCCGGGCCGCCGGCTTGGTGGTGGGGCGTGCCGGTGCTGGTCGCCGGCGGCGTCACCGCGGCGGTTGGCGTTCTGACGGCGCTGATGCAGACCGACATCAAGCGCCTGCTCGCCTGCTCGACCATCGAGAACATCGGCCTCATTTTCGCCGGCCTCGGCCTCGCGCTGGCGTTTTCCGCGAATGGTATGGCTGCCGCCGCGGCGCTGGCGCTGACGGCGGCGCTGTTCCACGTCGTCAACCACGCCTTGTTCAAGAGCGCGCTGTTCTTTGGCGCCGGCGCGGTGCTGACCGCCACCGGCACGCGCGAGCTCGACCGCCTCGGCGGGTTGATCCACAGGATGCCGGTGACGGCGCTCGCCGTGCTCGTCGCCTGCGTGGCGATCTCGGCGCTGCCGCCGTTGAACGGCTTCGCCTCGGAGTGGCTGCTGTTCCAGGCGATCCTGCTGTCGCCGGAGCTGACGCAATGGGGGCTGAAGCTCGCGGTGCCGGCGGTGGGCGCGCTGCTGGCGCTGTCGGTCGCACTCGCCGCCGCCTGCTTCGTGCGCTTCTACGGCATCGCCTTCCTCGGCCGGCCGCGTTCGGAGGAGGCCGCGACGGCGCACGAGGTCGACCGCCTCTCGCTTGCCGCCATGCTCGGCCTCGCGGGCCTTTGCGTCGCCGCCGGCGTGTTGCCGGGGCTCGTCATCGACCTGCTGGCGCCGGCGGCGGCCGGGCTCGTCGGCGCGGCGATGCCGCCGCAGGGCGGGCTCGCGTGGCTGTCGATCGTGCCGATCGCCGAGAGCCGCAGCTCCTACAACGGCCTGCTGGTGCTCGTCTTCATCGCCGTCTCGGCGCTGGGCACCGCCTTCGTCGTCCACCGCCTGACGGGCAGCGCGGTGCGGCGGGCGCCGGCGTGGGACTGCGGCTTCCCGAACGCCGACCCGGCGACGCAGTACACGGCGTCGAGCTTCGCCCAGCCGATCCGCCGCGTCTTCGCCGGCGCGATCTTCACGGTGCGCGAGAGCGTCGAGATGCCGCCGCCGGGAGACCTGTCGCCGGCGCGCTTCCGGCTCGACCTCTCCGACCCGATCTGGGAGCGCGGCTATCTCGGCCTCGCGTCCCTCGTCGGCCGCGCGGCGGATTTCGCCAACCGCCTGCAGACCTTGACGATCCGGCAATATCTTTCCCTCGTCTTCCTGTCGCTGGTGGCGCTCCTCGTCGTGCTGGCGGTGTGGCGATGATCCCCGGCGTCGCCGACCTCGCCGTGCAGGGCGCACAGATGGCGCTGGTGCTCGCTGCCGCCCCCCTCGTCACCGGGCTCGTGCGCAAGGTGAAGGCGCGGCTGATGCGCCGGCGCGGGCCGCCGCTCCTGCAGGTCTACCGCGACCTCGCGCGGCTCCTGCGCAAGGAGGCGGTGGTGGCCGACAACGCCTCCTGGCTGTTCCGCGCCGTGCCCTTCCTCGTGTTTGCGGCGACGTGGGTGGCGGCGGCGCTGGTGCCGACGTTCGCCACCGGGCTGACCTTCTCGTGGTCGGCCGACCTCATCGCCATCGTCGCGCTGCTCGGCAGTGCCCGCTTCTTCCTGGCGCTCGCCGGCATGGATATCGGCACCAGCTTCGGCGGCATCGGCTCGAGCCGCGAGGTGATGATCGCGACCATCGCCGAGCCGGCCTTCATCATGACGGTGTTCACCCTGGCGCTCGTCGCGGGCTCCACCCAGCTCTCCACCGTCGCGGCCGAGATGGCGACCGGCGAGGTCGGCCTGCGCGTCTCCCTCGGCCTCGCGCTGATCGCGCTGGTCATGGTGGCGGTGGCCGAGAACGGCCGCGTGCCGGTCGACAACCCGGCGACGCACCTCGAGCTGACGATGGTGCACGAGGCGATGGTGCTGGAGTACTCCGGCCGGCACCTCGCGATGATCGAGCTCGCCGCGTCGCTGAAGCTCACCCTCTATCTGTCGCTCATCGCCTGCGTGTTCGTGCCCTGGGGGCTCGCGGGACCCGGCAGCGGCGCGCTCGCCCACCTGATCGGGCTCGCCACCTGGGCGGGCAAGCTCGCGGTCGCGGCGGTGCTGCTCGCCCTGTTCGAGACCTCGGTCGCCAAGATGCGGGTGTTCCGCGTGCCGGATTTCCTCGGTGCGGCGCTGATGCTCGGGCTGCTCGCAACGCTCCTCCTGTTCGTGTCGAGGAGCCTGTAGATGACCGGCCTCGGCTTCGACATCGCCCACCTCTTCGCCGGCGGTCTGGTGCTGGTCAGCCTGATGCTGCTCTACCAGGACCGGCTGACGGCGATGATCCACGTCTTCGCCGTGCAGGCGCTGGTGCTGACCGCCTCGGTTGCCTGGCAGGGCTTCGTGCAGGACGCACCGCATCTCTATGTGACGGCGGTGATCGCGCTCGTCTTCAAGGCGATCATCATCCCCGTCGCGCTCTCGCGCATGGTGGCGCACCTCGGCATTCAGCGCGGCATCGAGACGGTGGTCGGCGTCGGCCCGACGATGCTCGCCGGCATCGGCCTCGTCGCGCTGTCGATGGTGGTGATGCTGCCGGTGACGGCGACCGCCGACCCGCTCGCCCGCGAGGACCTCGCCTTCGCGCTGTCGGTGGTGCTGCTCGGCCTGCTGATGATGGTGACCCGCCGCAACGCGGTGAGCCAGGTGATCGGCTTCATGTCGCTGGAGAACGGCCTGATCCTCGCCGCCGCCGGCGCCAAGGGGATGCCGCTCGTCGTCGAGATCTCGGTCGCCTTCTCGGTGCTGATCGCCTTCATCGTCATCGGCATCGTCATCTTCCGCATCCGCGAGCGCTTCGACACCGTCGACGTGGAGGCCCTCGAACGCTTCCGGGGCGACCAGACATGAGCGGGATCGCGGCCAGCGGGCTCGATGGCGTCACCGTGCTGCTGGCGCTGCCGGCGGCGACGGCGGTGCTGCTCGCGCTGCTGCCAGCCTACCGCGTCGCGGCGCTCGTCAACGTGGTCTCGTGCGGGCTGACGTTCCTGGCGGCGCTGTCGCTCGTCGTGGCGCCGCCGGCGACCGGGCCTTTCGTGCTCGTCGACGACCTCAACATCGTCTTCCTCGTGCTGAACACCTTCGTCGCCTTCACGACGAGCGTCTTCAGCCGCCGCTACATCGCCTACGAGTTCGAGAGCGGCCGGCTGACGGCCCGGCATCTGCGCTTCTACCACGCGATGTACCAGGTGCTGCTGTTCGCGATGAACCTCGCGCTGGTGGCCAACAACATCGGGATCATGTGGGTGGCGATCGAGGTCGCGACGCTGACGACGGTGCTGATCGTCGGCCTCTACCGCACCCACGAGGCGATCGAGGCGGCGTGGAAATACTTCATCCTCGGCAGCGTCGGCATCGCGCTCGCCCTGTTCGGCACCATCCTCGTCTACATGGCGGCGCGGCCGGTGGTGGGGGAGGGCGCCGACGGCATGCTGTGGTCGGTGCTGATCCGGCACGCCAGCGCCTTCGACCCGGCCCTCCTCAACGTCGCCTTCGTCTTCCTGCTGCTCGGCTACGGCACCAAGGTCGGCCTCGCGCCGCTGCATTCCTGGCTGCCGGACGCCCACGCGGAGGGACCGACGCCGATCGCGGCGGTGCTGTCGGGCCTCCTCCTCAACGTCGCGCTCTATGCGGTGCTGCGCTTCAAGCTGCTGCTCGCCTCGAACCCCGAGGCGCTGGCGCCGGGGCCGCTGATGATGACGATGGGTCTCGGCTCGGTGCTGCTCGCCGGCCTGATGCTCTACCGCCGGCGCGACATCAAGCGGCTGTTCGCCTGCTCGTCGATCGAGCACATGGGCCTGTTGGCGTTCGCCTTCGGCCTCGGCGGGCCACTCGCGAACTTCGCCGGCCTCCTGCACATGACGATGCACTCGCTGACGAAGTCGGCGATCTTCTTCGCCGTCGGCACAATCACCCAGGTGAAGGGGACGCAGCGGCTGTCGCAGATCCGCGGCCTCACCGTCAGCCACCCGGTGCTCGGCTGGGGCCTCGTCGCCGGCGTCGTGGCGATCGCGGGAATGCCGCCGTTCGGCGTGTTCATGAGCGAGTTCCTGCTGGTCTCGGCAACGTTCGCGCAGTTGCCGTTCCTCGCGGTGGCGCTGGTCGTCGCGCTGCTGGTCGGCTTCGGCGCGCTGATGCTGCGGCTGTCGGCCATCGCCTTCGGCGAGCCGAGCCCGGGCGGCACGGCGGTCGCGACCTCGACGGTGCCGATGTTCGTCCACCTCGCGCTGGTGCTGATGGCGGGGGTCTACCTGCCGCCGCCGATCGTCGCCTGGTTCCAGGCCGTCGCGAGGATGCTCGGATGAGCGCTCCTGACACCGCCACGGCGGGCTCGCAGCTCGCCCACCTCCTCGACCTCGGCCGTCCGATCGGCGACCTGCGGCCTTGGGCTGCCGTCGAGGTGGGTGCGGCGGCGTGGGTGGCGATCACCGCGCGGCTCGCCGCCGGGGAGGCGGACCTGCTGGCGCTCTGGGGCGAGCCCGGCGCCGTGCGCCTCGCCTTGTTCGACACGGCGACGCGGCGGCCGGCGGTGGTGCGGCTCGCCTGTCCCGAGGGGCGCTACCCCTCCGTCGGCGCGCTGCATGCCCCCGCGATCAGGCCGGAGCGGGCGATCCGTGAGCTCGTCGGCCTCGAGCCGGTCGGATTGCCTGATGGCCGCCCCTGGCTCGACCACGGCCGCTGGGGCGTGCGCACGCCGCTCGGCGTGCCACAGCCGTCCTCCGGTGCGGGCGAGCCCTATGCCTTCCTGACGGCCGAGGGGGAGGGGCTGCACCAAATCCCGGTCGGGCCGGTGCACGCCGGCATCATCGAGCCCGGCCACTTCCGCTTCACCGCCAACGGCGAGACGGTGGTGCGGCTGGAGGAGCGCCTCGGCTACGTCCACCGCGGCCTCGAGGGGCTGATGACCGGCGCGCCGATCGCCCGTGCGGCGGCGCTCGCCGGCCGCGCGTCCGGCGACAGCACGGTCGCCTGCAGCCTCGCCTTCGCGCGTGCCGTCGAGGCGGCAGCCGGTTGCGAGCCGCCGCCGCGGGCGGTTTGGCTCAGGGCTTTGATGGCCGAGCTGGAACGGCTCGCCAACCACCTCGGCGATTTCGGCGCGATCTGCAATGACGCCGCCTTCGCGCTGATGCACGCCCACACCGGGGCCTTGCGCGAGCGGGTGCTGCGGGCGAGCGCCACGGCGTTCGGTCACCGCCTGATGATGGACCGCGTCGTGCCGGGCGGCGTCGCCACCGATCTCGGCGTCGAGGGCGCGGCGGCGATCCGAGCGGTGGTGGCGACCGTGCGGGCGGCGCTGCCGGCGCTGGTCCGGCTCTATGACGGCACGCCGTCGCTGCAGGACCGCACCGTCGGCACCGGCCGGGCGACGGCTGCCCTCGTCGCCCGCTTCGCCTGCGGCGGCCCGGTCGGCCGCGCCTCGGGCCGCGACTTCGACGCCCGCCGCGACCTCGCCTATCCGCCCTACGACCGCCTCGCCTTCCCCGTGCCGGTGCTGACGGCGGGCGACGTCGACGCGCGGGTGCGGGTGCGGCTCGCCGAGATCGAGGCGAGCCTGTCGCTGGTCGAGCAAATCCTCACTGGTCTGCCGGACGGACCACTGCTGGCGCGGGTCGATATCGCGGTCGCCGGGGAGGGGATCGCGGTGGCGGAGGCCTTCCGCGGCGACGTGCTCGCCTGGGTGCGGCTCGCAGGCGACGGCACGGTGGCGCGCTGCCATCTGCGCGACGCCTCGTGGTTCCAGTGGCCGGTGCTGGAGGCGGCGATCGAGGGCAACATCGTCGCCGACTTCCCGCTCCTCAACAAATCCTTCAACTGCTCCTATGCGGGGCACGACCTGTGAGGGCGCCATGCGCCGCCTGCTCTTCGACGGGCTGACGAAGCCGCCGCTGACCGAGGCCGGGCCGGACGCGGGCGAGATCGCCGCGCTGGCGAAGACGCTCGATGTCGGGGCGCGGGCGGTGCTGGGGCGCAGCCTGTCGATCCGGCAGGTCGATGCCGGCTCGTGCAATGGCTGCGAACTCGAGATCCACGCCCTCGGCAACGCCTTCTATGATCTCGAGCGCTTCGGGCTGCGCTTCGTCGCCTCGCCGCGCCACGCCGACGTGCTGCTGGTCACCGGACCGGTGACGAAGGCCATGGCGGAGGCGCTGCAGCGCACCTATGACGCCACGCCGGGGCCGAAGTGGGTGGTGGCGGCGGGCGCATGCTCCGCCGATGGTGGGCACTTCGCGGGAAGCTATGCGTGCCTCGGCGGCGTCGGTGCGGTGCTGCCGGTCGACCTCGTCATCTCCGGCTGCCCGCCGACGCCGATGGCGCTGCTGACGGGGCTGATCGCGCTGATGGCGAAGGGGGCGGCGAGGAACTGAGACGTCCGTCCCGCTGATGACGTGCGATCGGCCGGGCGGGGCCCGGCCGACCGTCTTGGCTCAGCGACGCTCGTTGACAAGCGCCATCGCGCCCGGGCCGGTGAGCGCCACGGCGGCGCAGGCGGCGATCAGGAAGGCGATGTACTCCCAGCCGCCGCCGGCATTGGAAAACAGCCAGCCCTTGTCGGCGTGGGCGAAGATCCAGGCGCCGGCGAGCACCGGGATCAGCAGGACGGCGACGACGCGGGCGTAGATGCCGAGGATGAGCAGGAGGCCGCCGCCGACCTCGGCGAGGATCGTCAGATAGGCGAGTGCTGCCGGCAGGCCGAGGCTCTCGAAATAGCCGGCGGTGCCGGCGAAGCCGAACACGAACACTTTCAGCAGGCCGTGCGAGAGGAACATCGCGCCGAGCGCGAGGCGGATCAGGAGGGCGCCGTAGGGCGCGGTACGCGTGTCGATCATGGCGGTCATCCAGGTGGCGCCGGGCCGAGCCGGCGGAAAGTGCGGTCGCCGGGGGGGGGGGGAGGCCGGTGGCGGCAATGCCGCGTCGCTGCAAATGCACTCTGTCGAGAAAGTAGACAATTCGGCTTGTCAGCGACTGTTTGTTCAATCAGATTGAACCAATGGACACGCTGACCCGCATGCAGGCCTTCGTTCGCGTCGCCGAGGCCGGCGGCTTCTCCGCCGCCGCGCGCCGGCAGGGCAAGTCGAAGGCGCTGTTGTCGAAATATGTGCGCGAGCTCGAGGACGAGCTCGGGGCGCGGTTGCTCAACCGGACGACGCGGCAGCTGTCGCTGACCGAGGCGGGCCAGGTCTATCTGCGCGAGGCGGTCGACATCCTGCAGCGCATCGACGACCTCAAGTCGACGGTGCACGACACCCACCGCGAGCCGCGCGGCCTGTTGCGCATCGCCGCGCCGCGCACGCTGGGCGACGGCGAGATCGGCCAGGCGATCATGGAGTTCCTGCAGAAGGAGCCGCTGATCACGGTGGACGTGCGACTGGAGGATCGTTTCGTCGACCTCGTCGAGGAGGGCTTCGACGTGGCGGTGCGCGTCAGCGAGCTCACCGATTCGAGCCTGATCGCCCGCACGCTGGCGCCGTTCCGCATCCTCGTCTGTGTCCGCCCGGACGTGCTCGCCGCCACCGGGCGGCCGGAGACGCCGGCCGAGCTCGCCGAGATGCCGTGCATCATCGACACCAACGCCAAGGTGCGCGCCAACTGGACCTTCAAGGTCGATGGCGAGCGGCGGGCGGTGACGGTGCGCGGGCGCGTCGAGGTGAACAGCCCGCGCGCCGTGCGCGCCGCCGCCCTCGCCGGCCTCGGCTTCGCCAAGGTGCCCTACATGACGGTGCGCGAGGACATCGCCGCCGGCCGGCTGACGGCGGTGCTGGAGGAATTCGAGGCCGGCTCCTCGGCGATCCACGTCGTCTATCCGCATCGCCGCCATCTGTCGGGCAAGGTGCGCGCCTTCGTCGACTTTCTCGTCGCCTGGTTCGAGCGGGCGCAGCGGGCGGGGCGGACCTGTTGAGGCGCCGCCGGCGCCGCGGCGGTTGACGCCGCGGCGCGGCTCGGAGATCAACGCGGGCCGCCACGCTTCCGCCACTGGCGGGCGGCAGGGTCGTGGATGGACGGGGCTAGGGAGCGACGTGCGGCACTTTTCGCGAACGGGATCGGTGATGGTGCGGCGCTGCGGCGCGCTGCTGTTCCTCGTGCTGGCGCTGTGCGCGGCGGCGGGCGGGGCGCAGTCGCACCCGCACGTCTTCGTCGTCGCCCGCGAGGAGGTCGCCTTCGACGCCGAGGGCCGCGCCGCCGGGATCGGTCATGCCTGGCAGTTCGACGAGGGCTTCTCGGCGTTCGCGGTGCAGGGGCTCGATGCCGATCGCGACGGCGTCTACTCCCAGGAGGAGCTCGCCCCGCTCGCCCAGGTCAACGTCGAGTCGCTCAAGGAATACGGCTACTTCACCTTCGTCGAGCTGGACGGCAAGCAGGTCGCGATCGGTGACCCGAAGCGCTACTGGCTGCGCTTCGAGGACGGCCGGCTGTCGCTGTTCTTCGACACGCCGCTCGTCGAACCGGTAAACCTCGCCGGTCGGACGCTGCGGGTCGACGTCTACGACCCGCAATATTACGTTGCCATCGACCTCGTGCCGAAGAACCCGTTCACGCTCACCGGCGACGTGCCGTTGGGCTGCAAGGTCGAGGTGAAGACGCCGGAGGAGCTCGATCCGCAGACGGCGGCGATGCTGGCGATCATTCCGCCCGACGTGCGCGACATCCCGGCGAACCTGCGCTCCGTCACCTCGGCGCTCGCCAACACCGCGGTGGTGACGTGCCCGGCCGCGGCCGCGCCGGTGTCGCCGGGTGTGAGCGGGCCTGTGCTGCCACGGCTCGGCGCGGCCAGCCCTTTCGGCGTCGGCATCACCGAATCGGGCAGCGTGCCGCCGACCGGCGTGTTCGCCGTCATCGCCGAATGGCAGCGCGCCTTCTACGAGCGTCTCACCGACGCGGTGAAGCGGCTGAAGGACGACAATCTGGCGGTTTTGACGTTGATCGCGCTGAGCTTCGGCTACGGCGTCTTCCATGCCGCCGGCCCGGGCCACGGCAAGGCGGTGATCGCCGCCTATCTCGTCGCCAACGAGGCGTCCGCCCGCCGGGCGATGACGTTGTCGTTTTTGTCGGCGATGCTGCAGGCGGTGGTGGCGGTGGCGATCGTCGGCATCGCGGCGGCCCTCCTCAACTTGACGAGCTTCGCCATCACCGCCACCGCGCGCGTCGCCGAGATCGGCTCGGCGGTGCTGGTGCTGGTGCTCGGTGTCGTCCTGGTGGCGCGCAAGGTGCTGTGGCCGGTCGCCACCGCCATTGCCGCCCGCCTGCGCCGCTCGCAGCTGTCGATGTCGACGGCGGGCGTGCGGGGCGGCCCCTCGTCGATGTCGCCATCGTCCTCGCTGTCGTCGTCGTCCTCGATGTCGCGCTTCGTCTGCGACGAGCCCGACCCCAACCACGTGCACGGCCAGCAGTGCGGCCACATCGTGTTGCCGGACCAGCTGTCGGCGACGGCGAGCCGCGCCACCACGGTGGCGGCGGTGGTCTCGGCGGGAGCGCGGCCGTGCACCGGCGCGCTGGTGGCGCTCGTCTTCGCGCTGTCGCAGGGCATGTTCCTGGCCGGCGTCGTGGCGGTGTTCGCCATGGCGGTCGGCACGGCCCTGACGACGTCGGCGCTCGGCCTGCTGGCGCTCGGCGCCAAGGGCATGGCGATGCGGCTGTCGGGCTTCGGCGGTCGCGGCGCCGGAACGGCGATCGCCGTCCTCGAAGGCGCGGCATCGTTCGGCATCCTGTCGCTCGGCGTGCTGCTGCTCGGAGCCGCGCTGGCGCTCTGAACCGAGCAGCGGCGGCACTACTGGGATAAAATTGCAACAATACTGGTCGGACCAAACCAATTTCAGCGTTGGTTGTTGCGTTCAGGCGCGGCCTGCGTCACGAACTGGCTGTCTCGGCTCCGCTGATATGCAATTTTGGCGGGGGCAGAACGGCAAGGACGCATCGGCAGGGGGCATGCCGCGCGATCAGGCCGAACGGGGGTTGGGAGGCAGGTGGCGTTCGCGTCACCTGCCTTTCCCATTTCTGGGGTCGGGTGTCGCAGGCGACGTGTCTTCAGGCGCGCGCAGAAGACGCTACGCCGGTCTCGACGACGGTTGCGTGGCTCTTGGCGATGGATGTGCGACGGGCGCTGGTCGTGCGATGGGCGATCGTCGTGCGACGGGCGATGGTTGCGCGCCGGGTCTGAGCGGCGGCTCGCTGGTGAAAGCGCCGGCGACCACTGGCGTGCGGCACCCTGCCACCAGCGCATATCCTGCTCGGATCGAACCGCTCCGAGCGACGAGGATTTGCTTGAGCTTTTGACACCGAGCGATTTCTGATCGATCGGCTGATCCCGGCCGATCGGAAAGCGCTCGAGCAAAGCCGGCGACGGCTGTGCTGGCCTCAGGCGGCGCCGAGCTTCGCGGCCACCGCAGAGGCTGCGGCGATCGCTGCATAGTCGCCGGCGGCGACGTGTTCGCGCCGGATCATCCACGAACCACCGACACAGACGACGTTGCCGAGCTTCAGATAGCGCGGGGCGCTCTCCGGCGTGATGCCGCCGGTCGGGCAGAAGCTGAGCTGCGGCAGCGGCGAGGCGAGCGCGGCGAGGTAGGTGGCGCCGCCTGCCGGCTCGGCCGGGAAGAACTTGGCGAAGCGGTAGCCGCGCTCGATCAGCGCCATCGCCTCGGAGGCCGTGGCGATGCCCGGCAGCAGCGGCATCTCCGACCCCGTGGCGGCGTCGAGCAGGCGCTCGGTGGCGCCAGGCGACACGGCGAACTTCGCGCCGGCCTTCATCACCGCCTCGAACTGCGCGGCGTCGAGCACGGTGCCGGCGCCGGCCACCGCCCCCTCGACCTCGCCGGCGACGCGGCGGATCGCCTCCATTGCGGCGGGCGTGCGAAGCGTGATCTCGATCGCCTTCAGGCCACCGGCAACGAGGGCGCGGGCGAGCGGCACCGCGTCGGCAGCGTTCTCGACGATCACCACCGGGACGACCGGGGCGAGCGCCAGGATCTGCGCCAGGCCGGGCTGGATCTGTTCACTCGTCACGCGGCGTCCTCCGTCTCGTGCACGGCGAAGATACTGGCGCCGGCATCGGCGAGGCCGACGGTGGCGCGGAAAGGGGCGAAGAGCTCGCGGCCGACGCCTTCGTGCAGCGCCGACAGGTCCTGGGTGGCGAGCGGCCGGGCTGCCCACTCGGCCTCGTCGACGATCATCTCGAGCTTGCCGCGCACGGCGTCGACACGGACGATGTCGCCGTCGCGGATCTTGGCGATCGGCCCCCCGTCGACCGCCTCGGGGGTGACGTGGATCGCCGCCGGCACCTTGCCGGAGGCGCCCGACAGCCGCCCGTCGGTGACCAGCGCCACCTTGAAGCCGCGGTCCTGCAGCACGCCGAGCGGCGGCATCAGCTTGTGAAGCTCCGGCATGCCGTTCGCCCGCGGGCCCTGGAAGCGCACCACCGCCACCATGTCGCCGCCGCCGAGCGTGCCGGCCTTGAAGGCTGCCTGCAGCTCTTCCTGGCTATGGAAGACGCGCGCCGGCGCCTGCACGACGTGGCGCTCGTCGGCGACGGCCGACGTCTTGATGACGGCGCGGCCGAGGGTGCCGTCGAGGACGCGCAGGCCACCGGTCGCCTGGAAGGGCTCGGCCGCCGGCCGCAGCACGGCCAGGTCGGCGGAGACGGCCGGCGCGTCGACCCAGTCGGCTTCGCCCCCGCCATCGAGCCGCGCCTCGACGGTGTAGCCGTCGAGGCCGGTGCCCCAGATCGTCGTGACGTCTCGGTGCAGCAGACCGGCGCCGAGGAGCTCGCGGATGAGGAAGCCCATGCCGCCGGCGGCGTGGAAGTGGTTCACGTCCGCCTTGCCGTTCGGGTAGATGCGGGCGATCAGCGGCGTCACCTCGGCGAGGTCGGCGAAGTCGTCCCAGGTGAGGCGGATGCCGGCGGCCGCCGCCATGGCGATCAGGTGGATGGTCAGGTTGGTGGAGCCGCCGGTGGCGTGCAGGCCGACAATGCCGTTGACGAAGGCCTTCTCGTCGAGCACCCGGCCGACCGGCGTATAGGCGTTGCCGAGCGCGGAGAGGGCGAGCGCGCGCTTCACGGCGACCTTCGTCAGCGCGTCGCGCAGCGGCGTGTTGGGGTTGACGAAGGAGGCGCCGGGCAGGTGCAGGCCCATGATCTCCATCAGCATCTGGTTGGAGTTGGCGGTGCCGTAGAAGGTGCAAGTGCCGGGGCCGTGATAGGACTGCGCTTCCGCCTCCAGGAGCGCCTCGCGGCCGATCTTGCCCTCGGCATAGAGCTGGCGGATGCGCGACTTCTCGTCGTTGGGCAGGCCCGACGTCATCGGTCCGGCCGGCACGAACACCGCCGGCAGGTGCCCGAACGACAGGGCGCCGATGACGAGGCCCGGCACGATCTTGTCGCAGACGCCGAGATAGACGGCGGCGTCGAACATCTGGTGGGACAGCGCGATCGCCGTCGACAGCGCGATCACCTCGCGGGAGAACAGCGACAGCTCCATCCCCGCCTCGCCCTGGGTGACGCCGTCGCACATCGCCGGCACGCCGCCGGCGACCTGTGCGGTGCCACCCGCCTCGCGGGCCGCGGCGCGGATGACGTCGGGGAAGCGCTCGAAGGGCTGATGGGCCGACAGCATGTCGTTGTAGGCGGTGACGATGGCGAGGTTCGGCGCCTCGCCCGAGCGCAGCTCCGCCTTGTCGCCGGGGCCGCAGGCGGCGAAGCCGTGGGCGACGTTGGCGCAGCCGAGGCGCTTGCGGGTGGGGCTGCGCTCGGCGGCGGCGTCGATGCGGTCGAGATAGCGGGCCCGCGCGGTGCGGCTGCGGCGGACGATGCGGTGCGTCACCTCACCGAGGCGGGCGTTGAGGGCGCCGGGGGAACGATGGCCGGTCATGGCTGGCCTCCAGGACTGAGCGGGACGCGCATGGCTGCTCGCCAGAGGGCGATGCACGCGGCGTGCCGCGGGTGGGCCGTCCCTCGAAGCGGGGCGGCGCGGCGTCCCGAGCGGGCGCTCAGGGACGCGCGGGGGTGGGTCACCGGGCTCAGGGGCACCAGAAGACGTCGATGCCGCGGCTGGCGCTGCGCAGCACCGCCCGGATCGGCATGTCCTCGACGGGTCCGTCGGCGAGCGCCGCGTCGAGCGTCGTGCGCTTTCCGGCACCCTCGATGTGGAGTGCCAGCGTGTCGGCGGCGCGCACCACTGGCAGCGTCAGGGTGATGCGCGGCTCGACGGCGGCCTTGGCGCTGACCTCGGCGACGCGGCGGTCGCGCGGCGGCGACAGCGCCGCGGCGAGGCCGTCGCCGTGCGGAAAGTAGGAGGCAGTGTGGCCGTCGTCGCCCATGCCGAGGATGGCGACCGTGAGCGGCCAGGACAGCGCGTCGAGCGCCTGCTCGAGGGCGGGGAAGCCGTCCTCTGGCGTCGCATCGCCGGTGTAGAGCGGCACGAAGCGGGCGGCGGCGGCCGGGCCCTGCAGCAGGTGCTTGCGTACCAGTGCGCCGTTCGAGCGGTCCGAGCTTTCGTCGACCCAGCGCTCGTCGATCAGCGTGACGAGCACCTGGCCCCACGGGATCGCCGCCTCAGACAGCTTCTCGAAGAAGCGCGAAGGCGTCTTTCCACCGGAGACGGCGAGGCTGGCGCGGCCGGAGATGCCGACGCGGGCGGAAAGCTTGCCGGCGACGAAGGCGGCGAAGCTCGCCGCCAGGGCCTCGCGGTCGGCCGCCTCGTGCCAGCGCAGAACCGGATCGCTCATCGGTCGTCCTCGTGCCAGGTGCGGCCGTCGCGCTCGATCAGGGCGATCGAGGCGGACGGGCCCCATGTACCGGAGGTGTATGGCTTCGGTGCGTCGCTCGAACTCTTCCATGCTTCGAGGATCGGGTCGATCCAGCCCCACGCCGCCTCGACCTCGTCGCGGCGCATGAACAGCGTCTGGTTGCCGCGCACGACGTCCATCAGGAGCCGCTCATAGGCCTCGTGGTGGCGGACGTTGAAGGCCTCGGCGAAGCTCATGTCGAGGGGCACGTGGCTCAACCGCATGCCGCCGGGGCCGGGATCCTTGATCATCAGCCAGAGCTTGACGCCCTCGTCGGGCTGCAGGCGGATGACGAGGTGGTTGGCCGAGATCGGCCCGGCACTGCTGCCGAACAGCGAAAACGGGATCGGCCGGAAGGCGACGACGATCTCCGAGACGCGGGCGGGCAGGCGCTTGCCGGTGCGCAGATAGAACGGCGTGCCGGCCCAGCGCCAGTTGCCGAGCTCGGCCTTGATGGCGACGAAGGTCTCGGTGGTGCTGTCGGTGCGGCCGAGCTCGTCGTGGTAGCCGGGCACGGCACCGCCGTCGCTGGCGCCGGCGCGGTACTGGCCGCGCACGGTGACGATGCCGACCGTCGTCGGATCAATCGGCTTCAGGGACTTCAGCACCTTGAGCTTCTCGTCGCGCACCGCGTCGGCGTCGAGCGAGGCCGGCGGCTCCATGGCGGTGAGGCAGACGAGCTGCAGGATGTGGTTCTGCACCATGTCGCGCAGCGCGCCGGCGGTGTCGTAGTAGCCGGCCCGGCCGCCGACGCCGATGGTCTCGCCGACGGTGATCTGCACGTGGTCGATGTGGGCGGCGTTCCAGAGCGGCTCGAACAGCGCGTTGGCGAAGCGCAGCGCCATCAGGTTCTGCACCGTCTCCTTCCCGAGATAGTGGTCGATGCGATAGATCGCCTCTTCCGGGAAGATCGCGCCGACCTCGTCATTAAGGGCGCGGGCGGTATCGAGGCTCTTGCCGATCGGCTTTTCCAGCACGACGCGAACGAGCGGCGTGACGAGGCCCGCCTCGCCGATGCGCCGGGAGATCTCGCCGAACAGCTCGGGGGCGGTGGCGAGATAGAAGACGCGGACGCGGTCGGCGTTCGGGGCGAGCTTCTCGGCGAGCGCCGGCCAGCCGGCGTCCGAGGTCGCGTCGACCGAGACGTAGAAGAGCCGCTCGATGAAGCTCGCGGCGACGTCCTCGTGCAGCTCGTGCGCCGGCACATATTCGGTGAGCGCGGCGCGCGCTTCCAGGCGGAACGCCTCGTCGCCGACCGGACGGCGGGAGGCGCCGATGATGCGGGCCTCCTCCGGCATCTGGCCCGCCAGATAGCGGTGATAGAGCGCCGGGATGAGCTTGCGGCGCGCGAGGTCTCCGGTCGCTCCGAAGACGACCAGGTCGAACGGCTCGACGGCAATGGTGCGGGCGATCAAGGGCTTGATCCTTCTCGTGCCGGCGCCGGGGGGTTCGGCGGCGACTCCGGTCCATGCTGCAGTGCAGCAATGGCGACAATGCGGCCGCGGCTTCCCCGCCGCGGAAGGCCGCGCCGAGTAACAGCCTCACCGGCCGAAAGGCAAGTGCGCGGGCGGCGCTGCAACCCTGCGGCGGCGCGCCGTGGCAGCCCGGCGACAGCTTGACGGGCCGGGAGGGCGGGAGAGGGCGGGCCGGCGCGGATGCGAGGTAGATCAGCGGGGCAGATCAGCGGGGCAGATCAGAAGGTGTAGCCGAAGGCCTCGATCTCGCGGGCGTAGCGTTGCGCGACGGCGTCCCGGGTGGGCGCGTCGTAGTAGCTGCGGTAGTCGGGCTTCTCGCCGGGCCGCGAGACGTTGAGGTGCGCGAGCTTCGGCGGATCCTCGACGTCGAGGCGCGCCATGACGGCGTCGAAGTCGGCCGAGAGGGTCTCGAAGCGCATCACCTCGTCGGCGACGATCTTGCCGTCGATGGCGTAGATGTCGAAGTTGGGGATGGTTCGGCGGCGCCAGCCACGCCGGACGAACTCGGCGAAAGTGCCGGATTCCTTGCCGTTGCGCTGGCGGTAGAGATAGTGCGAGACCTCGCGGTCCCACGGATTGCGCTCGATGCTGATCTTGGTGAAGGCCGCCCACTGCTCAGGCGTGACGAGGCGGCGCACCGTCTTCGCATAGGCGTGGTTGGGCAGCTGGATGCCGGCCCTCTTGGCGTCCATGCCGAAGGCCCAGGCGAGGCGCGACCAGAACGGCACGGTTTCGAGCGGCACGATGTTGTTCTGCTGGCCGCGGCCCTGCCTGTGAGCCTCGAACTTCGAGACGTTGGTGAGGATGTCGTCCGGGCCACAGAGCTGCGCGAGCGCGAGCTCGACGCTGGTGGAGCCGGTCTTCATGGTGCGCAGGAAGATGAACCGGCGCTCGAACGAAACGATCATCGTGGCCTTCCATCGCGCGCCGGGGGACGGCGCGGCGGGGTCGATCCTCGGAGCGGATCGAGCGTGGCGACTGCGGAAGCGGTTCTAGTCGCTTGGCCGGCGGCCGCCAAACGGAAACCGCGCCGGGTCGGTCAGTGGTCTGGCGGGAGGAGATCGAGGACGAGGGTGCGCTCCACCGCCGGCGTGCCCCAGCGGGCGCCGGCGTGCTCGTCCTCGAGGCGGAAGCCGGCGTCGCGATAGAGGCGGTCAGCGGCGTCGAGACCGGTGAGGGTGGAGAGCGACAGGCGGCTGTGGCCGGCGGCGCGGGCGGCGGCGATCGCCTCCGTCAGCAGGCGGCGGCCGAGGCCGCGGCCGCGCAGGCGGTCCGACAGGATGAACCAGCGCAGGCGGGCGGGATCGCCCGAGCCGTCGACGGCGATGCCGCCTTCCACTTCCCCATCGAGCAGAACGGTGGCGAAGTGGTCGCGGCCTGCAACGAAACCCGACAAGAAGAGGGCGAGTTCGCTCGCGACGCGGACCTCGAAGGCGAGGCCGAAGCCGTGGCTCGCCGCATAGTGCCGAGCGTGCAGGAGGGTGATGCGGCCGATGGCGCCGGGCGTCCAGCCGACGACGACGCACAGGTCCGCGGCGACGCACGCGTCCGTCGCGACGGAGGGGTCTGCGGCGACGGAGGGGTCTTCTTGCGGGGCGGCGCTCATCGCGGTGCGAGCCCGCGCACGACCAAGGCGGCGGTCTCGCCAGCGAAGGCGGCATCGAGCGTGCGGCCGCCGGCGAGAATGCGGAACCAGACGATCGCGGCGACGTGGTCGGCGACGGCGTCGGCGGAGACGTCGCTCCGCACCCGGCCGCGGCGGCGGGCGGCCGCGACGATGGCGCCGACGATGCGCCGGCGCGGCTCGACGAGGCGGGCGAGCAGGCGCGTGCGGTCTTCGGCCGAGGCCTGCGCATCGACGACGAGGCCGGCCAGCACGGCGACGAGGCCGGTGCGTTCGAACAGCTCGAACAGCCGCGTCAGCAGCGCCGCGATGTCGGCCTCGGGGTCGCCAGTCGGCGGGTCGAAGCGCTCGTCGGCGGCGAAGCGGTCGTAGACGGCGATGAACAGGGCGGTGCGGTCGGCATAGCGGCGATAGAGGGTGGGACGGCCGACGCCGGCCCGCGCGGCGACCGCCTCGATGGTGACGGCGCGGTAGCCGGTCTCGCGGACGAGCGACAGCGCGGCGTCGAGGATCGCCCGGTCGGCGGCGAGCGATCGCGGCCGGCCGGGACGGCGCACCGCCTCGCGGGGCGGCAACACGGGCTCGAGGGTGAGTGCGGCGGAAGTCGGCATCGACAGGGGTGTCTGGCGGAGGGTGTTACGGTACAACCTGTATCGTAACACCCTCCGCCGCGCATTCCGAAAACCGACCTGGTGGCGGCATGTTCCACGCGCCGAAACGCGAACGGGCGGCGCATGGCGCCGCCCGTCGATTGGTGGGTGACCAGTGGCGCCAGGCGCCACCGCCCGTTGCCTCAGAGCTCGAAGTCGCCGGCGGTGAGCTTCAGCTTGCCGTCGAGGTCGAGGGCGATATCGGCCTTGCCGTCGCCATCGAGGTCGCCGAGTACGACGGTGTCGCCGTCGACAACTTGGTAGACGAGCGAGCCGGCCTTGCCGGACAGGTCGCCCTTGCCGTCGAACTTGAAGGACTGGTTGCCGTTCTTCGTTTCGTTGGCGTCGATGGCGGAGAAGTCGATGGTGTCCTCCTTCACCGTGAAGTCGGTGATGACGTCGGTCTTGCCGGACTTGGCGCCGAGGTCGGAGGCCTTCTGGAAGACGAAGTCGTCCTTGCCCGAGCCGCCGCTGAGCTTGTCGCGTCCGGCATCGCCCTGCAGCACGTCGTCGCCCGCTCCGCCATTCAAGGTGTCGTTGCCGGAACCACCCTTCAGGGTATCGCTGCCGTTGCCGCCGGAGAAGTTGTCGTTGCCGTTCTTGCCGTTGGCGGTGTCGTCGAACGTTGTGCCGGTCCAGCGGTCGTTGCCTTGGGAGCCGACGATCTTCTGCGCCTGACCCTGCAGGGCCTCGACGAGCAGCGAGCCGTCGGCCTCGCCGGTGGCCCAGCCCATCAGCGCGTAGATGATGTCGCCGGAGCTCGGGTCGTCGTCCTCGTCGATCGAGAAGCCGGAAATCGTCAGCTCGGTGTTGTAGCCGGTGAAATTGTCGTCGCCGTCGACCGCGCCCTTGCCGTAGGTGCCGAAGTCGATCTTGTCGATGGTGCCGGCGAGCTCGTGGGTGGCGAGCACATAGGCGAAGTCCTCGCCCCACAGTGAGACGAGCTTGTTGTTCGCAGGTTTGTCGCCACCGGTGGCGTAGCCGGTGACGACCTGGTTGCCCTTGAACTGGCTGTTCTCGCCATAGAACTCAGGTTGGCCGGACGTGTCGGGCAGGAACGAAACGATGTATTTGTTGAAATCGATTCCAGACGAAGGCGCGTTCTTGCCGGCCTTGAAGGTGATCGCCATGACGGGGGTCTCCGCTTCTCGGGGTGGCCGCAGGGCGATCGAAACGCATCATCGGCCCTGCGCCGGCGGCCGTGGCCGCCGACGTTGGTCGCGAGGGTTCGCCGGCGGCCGTGGCCGCCGGCGGTTGCCCGATCGTGTCAGAGCACGAAGTCGAGCTCGGTCAGGTCGATCTTGCCGGTGAGGTCGATCTTGAAATCGGCCGTGCCGTCGCCATCGACGTCGCCGGCGACCACCGTCACCTTGTTGTTGACCTGGTAGCGCAGCTCGCCGGCTTCGCCGGTGAACTTGTCGGTGCCGAGGAAGAGGAACGCCTGGTCGTCGACGGTCGTCTCGTTCGCGTCCATCGCCGAGAAGTCGAGGATGTCCTTGCCGGACTTGAAGTCGGTGATGACGTCGCGGTCGGCCTGGGCGAGGCCGCTGTCGAAGACGCCGTCGGTGGGGTTGTAGTAGCGGAAGGTGTCGGCTCCGCCACCGCCGCTCATCACGTCGGCGCCGAGGCGGCCGGTGATGTCGTCGTTGCCACCGCCGCCGATGACGCGGTCGTTGCCGCTGCCGGCGTGGATGATGTCGTTGCCGCCGTTGCCGGCGATCCAGTCGTCGCCGTCGAGACCGTAGATGCGGTCGTCGCCGCTACCGCCCTTGATCGAATTCGCCACGGCGGAGCCGAGGATGGTGTCGTTGAAAGCGGAGCCGACGACGTCCTCGATGTTCGACAGCAACGAGCCGTTCGGACCGGTGCCGGCGCCGAGGTTGACGCTGGCGCCGACCTCGAAGTTCGAGAAGGTGATGAGGTCGACACCCTCGCCGCCGTCATAGGTGTCGGCGCCGAGCGTGGCGACGATCTTGTCGTCGAAGGCGGTGCCCGTGTAGGTGTCGGCACCGTCGGTACCGACGAAGATCTGCGCCTCTTGGGCGAGCAGCGTCTCCAGGTAGGTCGGGTCGGCCGCCATCAGGCCGGAGACGGTGTTGTTGGTGTCGCCGAACGCGCCGACCGGATTGGTGATCGACAGGCCCTTGATGGTGACGGCCGTGCCGTCGATGTCGGTGAGACCGTCTTCGCCGTGGGTGCCGAAGGTCAGCGAGTTGATCGTGCCGGAGAGCGCGTGATTACCCTCGCGCGTCTGGAAGTTGTAGTTGTAGACGAAGTCGGACCCGTCGATCACCACCGCCTTCTCGGAAGTATAGCCCTGGGCCATCTCATTGCCGGTCAGCATCGGGAAGCTGGTGCCGCCGTAGAATTCGATGGTACCGTCGGTCTCGACGTCTTCGTAGAAGGTTTCAAAGAACGTGTTCCAGTTGAAGCCGGCGTTGCCGGAGAGATCACCGGCCGTTATCTTGATAGCCATTCGACGGTCCTCGCTGCAGTCGTAGCGCCGGCTGGATGGTGGCGCTCGATCCGTACACGCTGATAGTGCGAATGGCTCGCAACGTCAAAGGTCATTGCGAAGATTATACTTAGAAGTATTATACCATTACATTTTAGCAATTAAAAATTAGAAATAGAATTGTTAAAAGGTAATTTCTGGACTCCGGGTATCGGGAGCGCGGTCGGGGTTATGCTTGGTTGGGGCGGTTGGATTCCTTGACTTGGCTCGGCGAGTTACCTAGCGTCGCGCCGCTGCTGCGAACGGCTCCGAACAGCCTTCGTGCAGCCAGCCAGCCACGGCGACCCCTCGCCCAGCCAGCCAGTTCCACCTGTGCAAAGCGTTCGCCCCGGGTCCCCGCGGGGTGCAGCGGTGCCGGCTCCCGCCGTGCGCCGCGTGTGGATCGGACTGCCACCGATGGCTTCATCACGTTCGTCGAACCGTGCGGCTGCGGCCGGCGTGCCGACCCACCGCGTCGCGGTGGGGATTGCGGTCTGCTGTGGCCTCGCCGTTCTGACCGGCGCAGCGGTGGGCGGCCTCTCGCCGGCCCGCGCGCAGATGGTCGACGAGCCGCTGCCCGTTCCGGTGGAGGAACCCGTGCCGCCGGGCGAGGTCGGCGTCGACGACGATGGCGTGCTGGAAGAGATCACCGTCACGGCGACGCGCACGGCCGAGCCGGTCGATTATTCGCTGTCGGGCACGAGCGTGCTCGACCGCTCGACGATCCAGACCCAGACGCAGCCGAACCGGCCCTCGGACTTCCTCGACCTGATCCCCGGCGTCACCACGTCGGAGCAGGGCGGCGACCCGGCGACGGCCATCAACATCCGCGGCCTGCAGGACTTCGGCCGCGTCAACGTCATGATCGACGGCGCCCGCCAGAACTTCCAGACGAGCGGCCACAACGCCAACGGCGCCTTCTACATCGACCCGGAGATGATCCGCTCGGTCGACGTCACCCGCGGCGCCACGGCGACCGTCTACGGCTCCGGCGCGATCGGTGGCGTCGTCGATTTCCGCACCCTGACCGCCGACGACGTGCTGTCCGCGGACCAGGTCGTCGGCGGCTTCGTCAAGGCGAAATATTCGACGAACGGCGCCGAGCCACTCGGCCACGCCGAAGCGGCCGGCCGCATCGGCCAGGCCTTCGACGTGGTGGCGGCGGGCACCTGGAGCCGCTCCACCGACTATCGCGACGGCCACTACAACCGCATCGTCAATTCCTGGGACAACCTCCTGAGCGGCCTCGCCAAGGCGCGCTACCGTCCGGCCGAGGACCAGCAGATCACCGCCTCGGCGCTGCTCTACCGGGCGAGCTTCGACAAGGGCACGACGACGGTCCGCTCCACCGATGCGACGACCGAGACCTATTCGCTCGGGCATACCTGGACGCCGCTCGACAACCCCCTCGTCGACCTGCGCTCCAACCTCTACTACACGACGACACGGACCGATCAGACCGAGGTCGCCGGCAATAGCGTCGGCTCGAAGCGGAGCTTCGACGTCGCCACCACCGGCTTCGACGTCAACAACACGAGCCGCTTCGCCACCGGCCAGATCGGTCACGCGCTCACCTACGGCGTCGACGGCTTTTTCGACCAGGTCGACAACACCGACGACGAGGACAATTCGAACCGGTACACGCCGAACGGCCGGCGCTCGGTCTATGGCGGCTTCGTGCAGGACCAGGCGACCTGGGAATGGCTCGAGGTGATCAGCGCCGTCCGCCTCGACGGCTACGAGCTCACCGGCGGCAAGGTCGACAATTCCGGGGGCCGCGCCTCGCCGAAGCTGACGGTCGGCGTGACGCCGGTGCCGTGGATCACGGTGTTCGCCACCTATGCCGAGGCCTACCGCGCGCCGGCGATCACCGAGACGCTGATCAACGGCGTCCATCCGGGTGTCGAGTTCGAGTTCCGGCCGAACCCGAACCTGAAGCCCGAGGTGGCGCACGAGTTCGAGGGCGGTGTCAACCTGCGCTTCGACGACGTGCTGCGCGACGGCGACCGGGTGCGGGTGAAGGCGGTCGCCTACTACAACCAGGTCGACGACTACATCGACCTGAAGTCCGTGCAGATCGATCCGCCACCGCCGCCGCCGACGCCGGGCTACTATTACCAGTACCAGAATGTCGCCAAGGCGGTGCTGTGGGGCGGCGAGGTGGAGGCGGTGTACGATGTCGGCTTCGCCTTCGCGGGGCTGTCGGGCCAGATCGTCCGCGGCGTCGACCAGAACACCGGCGAGGCGCTCGCCTCGGTGCCGCCGGACCGGCTGATCGCCACCCTCGGCGGCCGCGCCTTCGACGCCCGCCTCGTCGCGGGAACGCGCTTTTCGATGGTGGCGGGCAAGAACGGCTCACCGTCCGGCTGGCCGGAATCGCCCGGCTACACCACCGTCGACCTGTTTGCGAGCTATCAGGTGACCGAGCGCATCTCGGCCAACCTGAACTTGGACAACATCCTCAACCGCCAGTACACGCAATACCTCGATCTCAGTGCGAGCCCGGGGTTCAATGCGCGGCTGGCCATCGGAATCAAGCTCTGACGATGATCGTCGGGAGTGCCTGAAGGAGAAGACGCCTGTGTTCATCGCGATGAATCGGTTCAAGGTGACGAAGGGCTCGGAGGCCGAGTTCGAGACCGTCTGGCTGTCGCGCGAAATCCATATCAATCGCGAGCCCGGCTTCTTGGGCTTCCACATGCTGCGGGGGCCGAGCAAGGACGACCACACACTTTACTCCTCGCATACGCTGTGGGCATCGCGGCAGGCCTTCGAGGACTGGACACGCTCGGAAGCCTTTGCCAAAGCTCATCGCAACATCGGCGCGAGCGGCGGGCTCTATCTCGGGCACCCGGAGTTCGAGGGCTTCGAGACCATTCAAGAAGTGCTGCCGGCGGGTGAGACTGTTCCCGCCTGATCGGCGTTAGGACAGGCGGGCCGGTGAGGACGATGCAGGTCAGGACGAGCAAAGACGATGGACGGACGCCGATCCGCCGGGTGATCGCGAGCTGTCGCGGCGCCCTGTGGGCGGTGGGGCTGTTCAGCCTCGTCGTCAACCTTCTGATGCTGACCGGCCCGATGTTCATGCTGCAGGTCTACGACCGGGTGATGTCCAGCCGGTCGACGCCGACGCTGGTGGCGCTGTTCGTGCTCGTCGTCGTGCTGTTCGCCTTCATGGGCGTGCTGGAGGCGGTGCGGCACCGGGTGCTGGTGCGCGTCGGCCACCGCTTCGACGAGGAGGTCGGCCGCGCCGCCTTCGACGCGCAGGTCGGCGCCGCCCTGAAGCTCGGGCCGACCGGCGAGGCGATTCGGCCGCTGCGCGACCTCGACCAGCTGCGCCAGGCGAGCGCCGGCACCGGCATCATCGCCTTCTTCGACCTGCCGTGGCTGCCCGTCTACATGGGCGTGCTGTTCCTCTTCCACTGGATGCTGGGCGTGCTCGGCATCGCCGGGGCGCTGGTGCTGATCGGCCTGACGGCGGCCACCGAGGCCGCCTCGCGCAACGGCGCCAGGACGGTCTCCGAGCTCGGCCAGAAGCGGGCGGCGTTGGCGGAGGCCGGGCGCCGCAACGTCGAGGTGCTGACCGGCATGGGCATGCTCGGCCGCTTCGCCGGCCTGTGGGGCCGCACCAACGACGCCTACCTCGCGGCCTCCGGCGCGCTGACCGACACCGTCAACCACTATTCGGTGATCTCGCGGGTGTTCCGGCTGACGCTGCAGTCCGGCGCGCTCGCCGTCGGCGGCTGGCTCGCCATCCACGAGCAGATCTCCGCCGGTGCGATTGTCGCCGGCTCGATCATCATGTCGCGCGGGCTGCAGCCGATCGAGCAGATCGTCGGCAACTGGCGCAACCTCGTGCAGGCCCACGAGGCCTACCAGCGGCTCAACGGCGCCCTGAAGGCGATCGTCACGCCGGACCGGATGTCGCTGCTCAAGCCGGTGGCGGCGCTGACCGCCGAGGGGGTCGCGGTGGTGCCGCCGGGGGCGAGCCGGCCGGTGCTGAAGGGCATCGGCCTGAAGCTCGAGGCCGGCAAGGCGCTCGGCGTCATCGGCCCGATGGGCTGCGGCAAGACCTCGCTCGCCCGCGCGCTCGTCGGCGTCTGGCCGGTCGCCGCCGGCAAGGTGGCGCTCGATGGCGCGCCGATCGACCAGTGGGCGCCCGACGAGCTCGGCCGCCACATCGGCTACCTGCCGCAGGACGTCGAGCTGTTCGACGGCACGGTGGAGGAGAACATCGGCCGCTTCGATCCCGACCGCACGCCCGAGGCGATCGTCGCGGCGGCGCAGGCGGCCGGCGTGCACGAGCTCATCCTGACGCTGCCCGAGGGCTACAACACGCGGCTCGGCGAATCCGGCCAGGTGCTCTCCGGCGGCCAGCGCCAGCAGGTCGGTCTCGCCCGCGCCCTCTATGGCGAGCCGTTCCTGGTGGTGCTCGACGAGCCGAACTCCAACCTCGACGGCGCCGGCGACAGCGCGCTTGGCCGGGCGGTCGAGGTGGTGAAGGGGCGCGGCGGCGTCGCCGTCATCATCACCCACCGCATGAGCACCATCCAGTCCGTGGACGACCTGCTCGTGCTGTCGAAGGGCGGCGTCGTCGCCTACGGGCCGAAGGCGACGGTGCTGGCCGAGCTCAGGCGCGGGCCGGTGGAGGCGGCGTCCGAGCCGGTCGCCGCGCCGGAGGAACGCAAGCAGATCGGCGGCGCCCATGGCTGAGGTTCCGGCCCCGACCGACCCGACCCCGCCGGTGCCCGCGCGCGCCGTGGCGCCCGCGGCGCCACCAGCGCCCGCCGCAGTGCCGGCCCGGAATCCGGCGAAGTCCGAAATCCGCCGCGCCGTCACCGTCGGCGTGGTGGCGTTGGTGCTGCTCGTCGGTGGTGGCGGCGCCTGGGCGGCGATGGCCAAGCTCGCCTCGGCGGTGATCGCACCCGGCACGCTGATCGCCGAGAGCGACAACAAGAAGGTGCAGCACAAGACCGGCGGCATCGTGAAGACAATCGCGGTGGCGAACGGCGACCACGTCGAGGCCGGCCAGGTGATCGTGACGCTGGACGACACGACGACGCGGGCGAACCTCGCCATCGTCCGCGCCCGCCTCGTCGAGTTCGAGGCGCAGCTCGCCCGGCTCGAGGCCGAGCGGGCGGGCGCCGACACCGTCGCCTATCCGCCGGCGCTCGAGGCGCGGGCCGACGACCCGGCCGTCGCCAAGGTGCTCGATGGCGAGCGCACGCTGTTTCTGGCGCGCCGTGCCGCGCTGTCGGGCCAGACGAGCCAGCTCGGCGAGCGCATCTCGCAGCTGCGCGAGCAGATCGCCGGCCTGGTGGCGCAGACGACCGCCAAGGAAGAGGAGATCGCGCTGATCGAGGGCGAGCTGATCGGCCTCGAAGACCTGCTCGCCAAGGGCCACGTGCCGGTGACGCGGGTGATCGCCCTGAAGCGCGACAAGGCGCGGCTCGAAGGCGAGCTCGGCGCGCTCGTCTCGCAGATCGCCACGACGCGCGGCCGCATCACCGAGACCGAGCTGCAGGTCATCCAGGTGACGAGCGACTTCATGGAGAAGGTGACGCAGGCGATCCGCACCGCCCAGGCGGAGATCGCGCCGCTGATGGAGCAGGAGGTCGCCGCCGTCGACGAGCTCGCCCGCACGGAAATCCGGGCGCCGCGTTCCGGCCGCGTCCACGAGGCGACCGTCCACACGCTCGGCGGCGTCGTCGGCCCCGGCGAGACGCTGATGACGATCGTGCCCGACGAGGACGACCTGTTGATCGAGGTGCGAGTCGGCGCCACCGACATCGACAAGCTCGGCGTCGGCCAGGCGGCGACGCTGGTGGTGGCGGCGCTCGACCAGCGCACCACGCCGATCCTGCACGGCCACGTCGTCTGGGTGTCGCCGGACCTCAGCAAGGACCCGCAGACGGGCGCGAGCTACTACACGGCCCGCCTCGCCCTCGACAAAGGGGAACTCGCCCGCCTCGGCGACAAGCAGCTCCTCGCCGGCATGCCGGTGGAGGCCTTCATCGCCACTGGCGAGAAGACGGTGCTCGACTACCTCGTCGAGCCGCTGATCAACAACGCCCGCCACGCGCTCCGGGAGGGGTAAGGCGGGGCTGCGGCGGGCGCGGTCGTGTCGGCCCCGATCGCGTCCCTCTCTCGGGGGCATTCCCGGGCTTGTCCCGCGAACCCATGCGGGGGCGCCACGGGGAAAGTGCTTGAGTTTGGCGTCGAGCGCGCGGCGAGGGGTAGGTTCCCGGCACGAGGCTGGGAATGACCCCCACAGAGGGTGTGCCGATCCTCTCGCCGACCCGCCCGAGCCCGCTGGCGGTTCGCAAGCGCGGGCGGGCCGGGGTTGCGCCCGCCTCAGTCCCCCGCCACCCCCGGCAGGCCCGGCACGTCGGCGATCCACGGCACGGCCGAGCGGCACCAGATCTGGCGGCGCGGCGTCAGCTCGGCGCGTTGGCGGATGCTGCCCCAGCGGATGCCCCAGAAGGCGGCGGCCTCGCCGTCGCCGGTGGTGAACAGCGGCGAGCCGCACTCGCTGCAGAAAGACTGCATCCGCCTGGCGCCGTTCGCGGCGGTCTTGACGTAGAGCTTCGGCGGCGCGGCGGTGAGGCGGACGCTGTCGGCCGCCGTCTCGACGGTGACGCGGAAGGCCGAGCCGGTGAGGGCCTGGCAGTCGGTGCAGTGGCAGATCGCGACGTCGTCCGGATCGATCTCCGCCTCGTAGCGCACGTGTCCGCAATGGCAGCCGCCGTCGATGTGCATGGGGGGTCTCCTGTCTCCGCCCGTCAGTCTGACCGATCCCGTCGCCGGGTGCGACGGGTGGCGGGGCGACCCTCCCAACGCTAGGCTCGCGCTTCCGTTTCCGGAGAACGGAGGGGGCTCGCCTTGATTCGACTGACACTCGACGACCTGCTCAATTACGGCCGCGTCGGGCCGCTCGCGCTCGGCGATCCCATGAGCAAGATCGATGCGATCGAGGGGCTGGCGGCTGGTCTCGATGGAGTCTCCCGAGACGGCGATGGCTCGCTGATCGGCGCCTACTATCGCTTCGGTGACTTTGAGATCCACTGCTCGCGGATGGACCCAGCGAGGGGACTGGAAATCGTTCTCTTCGTCCTTTGCCCAGGGCAGTCCGAGGGCATCGTGCAGGGGGACGGCGTCTTCGACATCGAGTGCCGCGGCGTCCTCTACCTGCAAAAGATCGATGATGTTCTCGACAAGCTGAGAGACTTCAGCATCAGTCGAAGCGCACGCCGTGTCCCGCCTGAAATGCAATCCTATCAAGTCGGTTCATTCGGTATCGCGCTCTTCGTTGATGAAGACGACAGCACGACGGTATTCACCCAGTTCGAAGTGACGAAATTGCGGGATAACCCGGCGGACTCCAGCGTTCATGGCTGAAATAAGCATGTCGATTTCAACACGTGTGGATGCTGAAATGGAAGAGCGAGCAACATGATTCTCCAAGACCGCGTGGCGATCGTGACGGGGGCGGGGTCGGGGATCGGGCGGGCGGGGGCGCTCGCGATGGCGCGCGAGGGGGCGGCGGTGGTGGTCGCCGACCGCGACGCGGCGGCCGGCGCTGCGGCGGCCGAGGCCATCACGGACGCCGGCGGGCGGGCGCTCGCGCTGGCGACCGACGTCACCGACGACGCGGCGCTGGAGCGGCTCGTCGCGGCGGCGCTCGACGCCTTCGGCCGGCTCGACATCGTCCACAGCCACGCCGGCGTGCAGGTGGAGGGGCCGCTCGAGGCGGTCTCAGTTGACGGCATGGATGCCTCCTGGCGGCTCAACGTGCGGGCGCACTTCGCGCTCGCAAAGCTCGCCATGCCGGTGATGCGGGCGGCCGGCCGCGGCTCGATCCTCGTCACCGCCTCGAACTCGGGCGTCTTCTACGACCGCGAGATGGTCGCCTACGCCACCACCAAGCACGCCGTGGTGGCGATGGTGAAGCAGATCGCCATCGACTACGGGCGCTTCGGCGTGCGGGTGAACGCGCTCTGCCCGGGCTGGGTCGACACGCCGTTCAACGACCCGTTCATCCGCCAGATGGGCGGGCGCGAGGCGATCGAGGCCTACATCCGCGAGAAGATCCCGATGGGCCGCTGGGCGTCGGTCGACGAGATCGCCGAGGCGATCCTCTTCCTCGCCTCCGACCGCTCGTCGTTCATGACCGGCCACGCCCTCGTCATCGACGGGGGCGAGTGCATCGCCTGACCGGGCGTTTCAGGCGGCAAGCCGCATGAGGGTTGCGGCGCTGCGGCGGCCGACCTTGTCGCGCGTCTCGGCGTCGATCGCCGCACGGTCGAGGAAGCGGCCGGCCTCTGTGCTGTCCTCGTAGGGGTAGTCGACGGAGAACATGACGTGGTCGGCGCCGAGCGCCGACAGGGCGGCGGCGAGCGGCACGTCGTCGAACTGGCCGGAGATCGTCACGTAGAGGTTGCGCTTGAGGTAGGCCGAGGGCGGCAGCGCGAGCGGGCGCTTGTCGGCGAGGAACTTGGTGCGGCTGTCGAGCCGCCACAGCATGAACGGCAGCGTTTCGCCCATGTGGCCGAGCATCACTTTCAGCTTCGGGAAGCGGTCGAACACGCCGGCGTAGACGAGGCGGAGGAAGTGCGAGGCGGTCTCGGTCGTCCACTCCCACACCGGCTGGCGCAGCTCCGGGCAGCCCTCCAGCACGTAGGGCAGGCGGTAGGCGTCGCCGGGGTGGAGATAGAGCGGCAGGTCGAGGGCCTGGAGGCGTTCCCAGAACGGGTCGTGGCGGGGGTCGTCGAGATAGACGCCGTTGGTGTGGCCGTTCACCATCGCCCCGACGAAGCCGAGATCGCGCACCGAGCGCTCGAGCTCGTCAGCTGCGCCCGCCGGGTCCTGCATCGCGAGGTGGGCGAAGCCGGAATAGGCGCCGGGCCGCCGCTGCACCTCCGCCGCCAGGACGTCGTTCGCCTCGCGCGCGAGGCGCGCCGCCTTCGCCGCATCCGGCTCGGCCTGCACGCCCGGGCCGGAGATCGACAGCACGGCGCGAGAGACGCCGGCCGCCGCCATCGCGGCGAGCCGACGCTCGCCGAAGTCCGAGAGATCGGCGAGGAGGCGGGCCTTCGCCTCAGCGGAGACGTGGGGGATGTCGGCCTGCAGATAGGGCAGCAGGCCCTCACAGATGAAGTGCTCCTCGAGCGCGATGCGGTCGGCCATGAAGGTGTCCCCCGTCGGCCCCGTTCGTCGCGACGCGGGGCTCGGCGGGAGTGTCGGCGGAAACGCTGGGGGCCTCAAGGGTGGGGTGGTCGCTGGCACTCGGTGCCGCGGCCCGGCGCCCTTCGTGCGCCGCCCTCATCCGGCCTTCGGCCACCTTCTCCCGCGAGCGGGAGAAGGGGATGATCGCAGGCTGTGTGCCGGGAGATCAGATTTGGGCGATGCCAACCCGCGCCGATGCCGGGCGAGAGGCGGCAGCGAGTCCTTCTCCCAGCGCGCTGGGAGAAGGTGCCCGAAGGGCGGATGAGGGCCGCGTCGCGGAAGCGGCGCGGAACCGCCGTTCAGAACCGCCGCGTGAACAGCCCGCGCCGGACGTAGACGTCCGCCGCCTCCTCGACCAGCGCCGCGACCCTGTCGGCGGCGTAGTCGCGGCGGAGCTTGGCGGCGGCTTCCCGTAGCGGCTCGGGGCCGGTGGCGCGGCCGGGGCGGAGGAGCTCGTAGACCGCCATCAGCTCGTCCTCCGGCACGCGGGCGAGCTCGGCGGCGCGCTCGAAGTTTTCCGCCAGCCGGTCGCGGCCGACGCGGCGGGCGATGTCGGCCTGCAGGCGCAGCGCCTCCGGCGTGATGGCGATGTCCTCGCGGGCGATCCGGCCCGCCACCACCGCCTCGACGGTCAGCACATCGAGGCCGAGGCCGTTCGCCGTGCGGACGAGGTCCGGGCGCTTGTCAGCGATCGGGTAGGGGAGGTCGCCGTCGGCGAATGGGGTGGTGGCCGAGCCTCCTCCAGAGCCTCCCACCGTGCCGCCCGCCGATCTCTCTGCCTCCACCGGAGCGGCGCCCGCGCCTCGGCCAGGCGTTTCCGGCGCGCCGGATGCCATGGTGGTGGCGGGGGGTTCGGGCATCGCGCTCACGCCGCCTGCTCCTTCAGGTATTCGATCGCAAGCTCGATCGGGTCGGCGCCGGGTTCGATCAGGCCGGTCTCCACCGCGTAGACCAGGGCGACAGGGACGTGGAAGCGGGCGCCGAGCGCCTCGCCGCGGAACGGCACCAGCACCGGCTCCGGCTTCTCGCCGCGGGCGTGGCAGGCGGCGTTGCGGCCGATGGCGCGGTAGTGCGCGAGCGTCGCCAGCGGCGCGTTCGAGAAGATCTCGAGGTTCATGTGCGGCAGCCGGTCGGCGCGGTGCAGCACCAGGGTGCCCTTCGACTGCACGCCGATGCCGATGCCGGAGCCGGAGAGCTTTGCCGCCGTCAGCCCGAGGAAGGAGGTGTCGGCGGTGTGGCGGCAGCGCACCACGCGGGCGACGCCGCCGGCTTCAGTGACGCCGTCGATCAGGGCCGCGATCAGAGCCGACAACTTGTGGCCGGCGGTGGTGACGTGCAGCTTCAGCCCGAAGGCCGGGCTGACGCCGATGACCACCTCGTTCGCCGGGCCGCCCTGGCGGGCCGGGCCGCGCTCGGAAAGCCGCCAGGCGGCGGCCTCGTCGGGGGCGTGCACCGCCTGGGCGGCGAGCACCTCGCGCTCGTCGAGCTGGCCGCGGATGTCCTTCACCGCTGCCCAGCGCGCCTCGCTCATTCGGTAGCCGGTGCCGGGGCCCATGTAGTCGTTCGGGTCGTTGACGGCCGACAGCACGTGTCCGTCGCGGATGACGGCGGAGGTCTGCAAATAGTCGCCGGCGACGCGCTGGCGCAGCATGAACAGGATGTTCTCCGCCTCCTCGGCGAAGCCGCGCTTCGACAGGGCCGCGACGACGTCGAGCGCGGTCAGGCCGCGGGCGCGGATCGCCTCGGAGATGCGGGTGGCGTCGCCGGCGGTGTAGCTCACCGTGTCGTCGGAGCCGGAGGCGACGATGACGGACGACAGCATCGCCCGGGTCGGCTGGCCGAGGCCGAGCTCCTCCAGCACGGCGGCGAGTGCCTCGACCGCGCGGCGGCGGACGTCGAGCACCTTGTCCTCGCCGGCCGGCACCAGGCCGCCATCGGCCTCGAAGTCGCGCTGCAGCACGAGGAAGTCCTCCATCTCCTCGCCGTTGAACAGCGAGGCGTTGAAGGAGTTGTCGTATTTGCGGATCGAGCCGAGGCCGGAGCAGACGAGGTCGGAGCCGGCGAGCAGATAGGGGGCGATCTTGGCGCCGACTCGAATCTCCGATTCGGTCGGGCGGGCGTCGTTGCCGGAGGCGCATTCGAGGCCGAGCCAGACGGCGACGAGGTTCTCCGCCATCATCTCGTACATGCCGCCGGGGACAGACGCCGCGATCGGGGCGCCGTCGATGCCGCCGTTCTGGGTGCCCTGCACGCCCATGCCGCGCTGCAGGCAGAGGCAGCGGGCCTCGAGATAGAGCATCGACTTCTTCTCGTGGACGCCCATCAGCAATTCGGCGCCGGCCCCCGAGGTGCAGCGCGCCTTGATGCCGCGCGAGGCGTAGGCGGCGGTGAGGAAGGCTTTCGACCACGGCGTGTCGTCGCCGTCGATGAAGGTGCGTTCGGTGCCGTAGACCGACACCGTCTCGGCATAGGAGGAGAGACCGGCGAGCCCGACCCGGAGCTCCTCCGCCTCCTCGATCGAGCACTGGAAGAGCACGCCCGGCCGGCCGACGGCGCCGCCGACGAGGCAGGCGAGCGCGTTCGACCAGGAGTTCTCGGCCACCCGCATCGTCGTCTCGATCTCGTCGAAGCCGAAGGCCACCGCGGTGGCGGCATCGGCGGCGAGCTGCAGCGGGTCGTCCTTGGCGTTGGTCACGTGCGCCTGGTTTCCCGGCGTCTTGCGCTGGCGCATCTTCGAATAGGCGAAGGCCACCTCGATCGCCGACAGGTGGGCGACCACCTCGGCGAGCTTTGCCGGCGTCATGCCGCGGGCGAGGCGCTCGACGTCGGCGCGCGGCACGTTGATGTCGACCAGCATGCGGGCGACCTGGCGCGAGTCCATCGCCATCGCCTCTTCCACCACCGACAGGTCGAGGTGGTGGGCGGCGATGAAGGCGTCGATCATGTCGAAGTCTTCGGCCGCAACCCCGTCCATGACGGCGAGGCGGCCGTTCTCGATCGTGACCGAGGGCTTCGGGTCGTAGGGGCTGCCGTGGGCGCAGAAGCCGGCTTCCGGGTTCTCGCGGGCGAACTTGTCGAGGCGCAGCGGCCGCGCATCCCAGTCCTCGAAGCGGCGCCAGCGGTTGGCGCCCGGTGTGGCGGCGCCGGGGCTTGCCCTGTCCATGGTCTTGTCTCCCGGGCACCGGTGAGGGCGCCCCCGTGGTGTCTCTCAGGCCGCGAGCCGGGGCCGCGCCACCTCGACCGCGACGCGGGCGCGATCGATGGCGCGCGCCAGCGGACCGGCCGGGGCGACGTCGGTGACGAGCGTGCCGATGTCGGTCCAGCGGCCGTAGACGGCGAGCGCCGGGCGGTCGAACTTGCTGTGGTCGGCGACGACGACGGTGTGGGCGGCGCGCTTCATGAAGGCGCGGTAGACGGCGGCCGCCATCGCGTCGGCGTCGTTGGCGCCGTCGGTGGTGAGGCCGGAGGCGCCGAGGATCGCCCGGTTGGCGTGGAAGCCCTGGACGAAGTCGATGCATTCGGGCCCGAACACCGAGCCCTCGCGGCCGTTGTAGCGGCCGGGGCACATGATGACGGTGATCGTCGGATTGGCGGCGAGCACGGTGGCGACGCCGTAGGAATGGGTGATGATCGTCAGATCGTGGCACTCGGCGGCGATGCGACGGGCGACGTGTAGCGTCGTGGCGCCGCCGCCGATGGCGACCACCTCGCCGGGGCGCACCAGGGCGGCGGCGGCGACCGCGATCGCCTCGCGCTCGGCAACCATCAAGGCGTGGCGCTCGCTGACGGCCGGCTCCGTGGCGAAGGGGCGGACGGCCCCGCCATAGGTGCGCGAGATCAGGCCGCGCCCCTCGAGCTCGTCGAGGTCGCGCCGGATCGTCTCGGTGGAGACGCCGAGCTCGGCCGCGAGCTCGGAAACGCGCAAGGGATGGCCGACGCGCAGCTCTGCGACGATGCGGTCGTGGCGTTCGCTCTTGGCGAGCCGGGGCTTGTCCAGCATCGCTCCTCCCGCAGGCGGCCCGAAGGCGGCCCGTGCGCTGCCCCCACGTCCTGCCGTGTGGCAAGTTAAACAGGCGCTGTGGTAGGGTCAACAGCGCGCGCGGGCTCAGCCGCGGCGGGGATGGAGAGGCCGATGACGGGGTGGAAGAGCGCGTTCCGGTCGTTCTACTACGAGGGCGCGCCGGAGCCCGAGGACCCGGTGCTGGTGGCCGGCAAGACGGCGCTCCTCGTCATCGACGTGCAGAACACCTACCTCGACCGGCCCGATCCGGCGACCCTGTCGGGCGCCGAACTTGATCGCTACCACGCCTGGACGCCGTTCCACGAGCGCATGCACGGCACCGTGATCCCGGCGATCGCGCGGCTGGCGGACGCCTTCCGGGCGCGCGGCCTCGACGTGCTCTTTGCGCGCATCGCCTGCCTCCTGCCGGACGGCCGCGACCGCTCGCTCAGCCAGAAGAAGCCGGGCTGGAACAACCTGCTTTTGCCAAAGGACGAGACGGCGTCGCAGATCGTGCCGGCGATCGGCCCGGTCGGCCCCGAGATCGTCGTGACGAAGACGACGGACAGCGCCCTGACGGGGACGAACCTCCGGCTGGTGCTGGCGAACCTCGGGATCACCCACGTCGTCTGCGTCGGCATCTTCACCGACCAGTGCGTCTCGTCGACGGTGCGCTCGCTGGCCGATGAGAGCTTCGACGTCATCGTCGTCGAGGACGCCTGCGCGGCCGGCACGGACGAGCTGCACCGGCGCGAGCTCGAGATCCTCAACATGATCTACTGCAGCGTGATGAGCGCCGACGAGTTGGAGGGCTATCTGCCGGCGCTGTGACAGTTGGTGGACGGCCGAGGGGCAGGCACGGGCCGAGGCACCCCCTATCCGCAGTCATTCCCGGCCTTGTGCCGGTAACCCAAGCAACGGCGCAGCGAGCTCCACCTACCGAGGATGCTCCACCCGCGGCAACGTCGCATGGGTTCCCGGCACAAGGCCGGGAATGACCCCGAGTGTGGGGTGACGTGCCTGCCCCGGCCCGATCAGTTCATGTTCGGCTGCGGCGCCAGCGGATTGGCCGGGGCCGGCGGCGTCGGGGCGGGCGCGCCCAGCGGCGACGGACCGCCGAGGCCGGGAACGCCGGGGGATGGGCCGCCGAGGCCCGGAACGCCGGGGCTGCCGGGGGTGCCGAAGCCGCCGGGGAAGCCGAGGCCGGCCGGACCCTGCATCTGGATGGTCGACGGATCGACCGTCGGCGCGTCGCCCTTGTAGTGCATGACCATGCCAGGGAACATGATGGTCAGCGCCACCATGATGATCTGGATGCAGACGAACGGCACCGCACCCCAGTAGATCTGCCCCGTCGTCACCGGCGCCATCTCCTTCTTCGTCACCTTGTCGATGTAGGGCCGCAGCGGCGCCACCGATCGCAGGAAGAACAGCGCGAAGCCGAAGGGTGGATGCATGAAGCTCGTCTGCATGTTGATGCCGAGCAGAATGCCGAACCAGACGAGGTCGATGCCGAGCGCCTCCGCCGCCGGCACCAGGAGCGGCACGATGATGAAGGCGAGCTCGAAGAAGTCGAGGAAGAAGGCGAGCAGGAAGACGAGGATGTTGACGACGATGAGGAAGCCGATCTGGCCGCCCGGCAGGCCGACGAGCAGCTCCTCGACCCAGATGTGGCCGTTGACGCCGTAGAAGGTGAGGCTGAAGACGCGCGCGCCGATGAGGATGAAGAGCACGAAGGCGGACAGTCGCGCCGTCTGGTCGACCGCCTGGCGGATCAGGTCGAACTTCAGCCGGCCCTTGGCGAAGGCGAGCAGCAGCGCGCCGGAGGCACCCATCGCGCCGCCCTCGGTCGGGGTGGCGATGCCGACGAAGATGGTGCCGAGCACCAGGAAGATCAGCGCCAGCGGCGGTACCAGCACGATGATGACCTTGGTGGCCATCTCCGACAGCACCCCGAGCTTCAGCCAGGTGTTGACCACGGCGACGAGGTAGAGGACGGCGATCACCGCCGAGGTGCCCCAGATCGCCGCGTTGTCGCGCGGCATGTCCGGGAAGAGGATCAGGAGCTCGGCCACCGCCGCGCCGGTGAGGATGACAGCGAGACCGAACACCATCAGCGTGTTGAAGCGCGGCGCGTCGCCGAGCCCGTTGACGCCGAGGCGGGAGACGGCATAGGCGGCGGCGGCGATGCCGACGACGCCGCCGATCACCCAGCGGACCAGGTCGGCCGGCGGCTCGGCGAGAAGGCCGAGCCAGACGGCGCCGTCCGCCACCAGGCCCGACAGTCCGGCGCCGACGGCGGCGGCAACGATGAACAGGAGCACGGCCGACAGCAAGCCCTGGCGCGGCACCAGGCGCGGGTCCTCGCGGATGGTACGCGCCTCCTCGGGCAACGCCGGCGCCGCTGCCGGGAACAGGATCGTCATGATCATGACGTAGCCGACATAAAGGCCGGTCAGCACCATGCCGGGGATGATCGCGCCGGCATACATGTCGCCGACCGAGCGGCCGAGCTGGTCGGCGAGCACGATCAGCACGAGGCTCGGCGGGATGATCTGGGCGAGCGTGCCGGAGGCGGCGATGACGCCCGAGGCGAGCTTCCGGTCGTAGCCATAGCGCAGCATAATCGGCAGCGAGATCAGGCCCATCGAAATGACGGAGGCCGCCACGACGCCGGTGGTGGCGGCGAGCAGGGCGCCGACGAAGATCACCGCATAGGCGAGGCCGCCGCGAATCGAGCCGAACAGCTGGCCGATGGTGTCGAGCAGATCTTCCGCCATCCCCGATCGTTCGAGGATCAATCCCATGAAGGTGAAGAAGGGGATCGCCAGCAGGGTGTCGTTGTTCATCGTCCCGAAGACGCGCTCGGGCAGCGCCTGCAGGAAGTTGTTCTGGAACAGACCGAGCTCGATGCCGAGGATGGCGAAGATCAGGCCGTTGGCGGCGAGCAGGAAGGCGACCGGGTAGCCGAGCAGCAGGATGATCACCAGGCTCGCGAACATGATCGGAGCCATATTGTGGATCAGGAATTCCGCCATGGGGGGAGCCTCGAGCGAAACGGCGTGGAAATGCGGGGCGGGAAGCGGCGGCGGGCGCGGTCAGTGCGCGCCTTCACCACTCTCGTAGGGCTCGGGGATCTCGCCGCGGATCACCGCGATGCGCTTGATCAGCTCCGAGACGCCCTGCAGGGCCAGCAGGAAGAAGCCGGCCGGCACCAGGAATTTCGCCGGCCAAAGAGGCAGGCCGCCGGCGTTCAGCGACTGCTCGTTCTGCTCCCATGAGCGCAGGAAGAACGGCCAGGAATCGACGATCATCAGCAAGCAGAACGGCAGCAGGAAGAACAGGTGGCCGAAGACGTCGATCCAGTCGCGCGTGCGCTTCGAGAAGTTCGAGACGACGACGTCGATGCGGATGTGGCCGTTGCGCATCAGCGTATAGGAGGCGCACAGCATGAAGACGGCGCCGAACAGGAACCACTGCGCCTCGAGCCAGGAGTTGGAACTGACCGAGAAGGCCTTGCGGATGATCGCGTTGGCGGTGCTGATCACCACCGCGACCAGGATCAGCCAGCGGGCGGCCAGCCCGATCTTCAGGTTGACGAAGTCGATCGCTCGGCTGAGCGCCAGGAGTAGAGCCACGGGCGTTTTCCCTCTGGTCGGTTCCGGCGGCAATTCTGCCTTGTCGCGGCCCGGTTTGTAACGCAATTCGGCGGCTGCATAATACACGCCCTCGCGCGACGCGATGCAAGCCGCCTCGCACTTTCGGCGAGGGGGTATGACGCTTGTGCGACCGGGTGACCGTCGACGGCTTTGCCACGATGGTCGTTGGAAGCGGTTCGTGCGCGTCGGCCGCTTGTGATCGCGGCGCTGCGACGGCGTAGGATCACCGGTTCGCCTGCGTTAATCGCTGCATCGGCCGGTCGCCGAAAGATCGTGCGCCGGTTATTCGACGGGAGCCAAATGCAATGATCCGCCTTTCCACGCTGGTCGTGGCCGCCGCGGCGGCCGCCTTCGTCGCCGCCCCGGCCGCGTTCGCCGACGATGCGCCCAAGAAGGACCGCACCGAGGTGATGTTCAAGAAGCTCGACACCAACAATGACGAGGTCATCGAGAAGGTCGAGTTCGATGCGCCGCGAGTGAAGATTTTCGAGCGCGTCGACAAGAACAAGGACGGCCGCATCACCGTCGAGGAGATCGAGGTGCTGGCCGACAAGCGGGCGAAGCGGGGCGACTGGTCGGCTGAGAAGAAGGCGAAGTGGATCGCCCATCTCGGCGTGACGACGCCGCAGGGGATGACGCGCGAGGAGTTCCTGGCGCAGAAGTCCACATTCACCCGCATCGACGCCGATGGCGACGGCAAGATCACCGTCACCGAGGTGAAGGCCTACGGCGACAAGCAGGCCGAGCGTCGCGCCAAGCGCGCCGCCAAGCAGGAACAGAAGCAGCAGGCCGCCGCCGCGACCGGTGCCACTGCGACGACCGGTGCCGCTGCGACGACGGCTGCGGCCACCGCAGCCGTGCCGGCCGACGATGACGCCGACGACACCGATCTCGACAACCCCCTCGCGGCCGACGACGGCACCGACGGCTGATGACCCCCCACCGGCGCGCCGCGCGGCGCGCCGGCCGGGCGGCACGGAATGGAACTTCCCATGCCCCGCACCGTTGCGACCGCAGCCGCGAGCCTCGACGTCGCCGCTCACGGCTTGTTCGCCGGCACGCCGTCGGCTAGGGCGAGATCCAGCGCGACGTATCGAGGGGCCGGCCCGGTGGCCGGCCGGGGGGCCGAGCTGTCAGCCGCAGAGCCAGATGATCCCGACCTGCCGCTGATCGCCGCCGTCGCCGGGGGCGACCAGCGGGCGCTCGCGCAGCTGGTGCGTCGCCACGGACCGCGGTTGCGGGCGCTGGCGAGCGGCTACTCGGCCGCGGTGGCCGACGCCGACGACGTCGTGCAGGAGACGTTCTTCACGGTCTGGCGCACGGCCGGGCGCTTTGAGGCGCGCGGCGTCAAGGTGTCGAGCTGGATCACCCGCATCGCCATCAACCGCTGCATCGATCTCGATCGACGCCGCAAGCTGCGCCGGCTGGTCGGGCTCGAGGACGCCGCCGAGGTGCGCGACAGCGCGGTGACGGCCGACCGCGACCTCGAGGGACGGCTGGCACTGGCGGCGGTGCTCGACGACATCCGCGCCTTGCCGGCGCGCCAGCGCGCGGCGATCCTGCTCGCCTCCGACGGCGAGAAGTCGAACATCGAGATCGCCGACGCCCTCGGGGTCTCGCTCGGGGCGGCCGAACAACTGCTGGTGCGGGCGCGGCGCACGTTGCGCGAGCGACTGCTGCTGCGCGACAACAACCAGGCAAGAACAGAGGACAGTGGGCGATGACCGGCAAGAGCCTCACCCTCGCGGCGTTCCGCGACCTGCTCGATCGCCACGGCGCCGTCATGGGCCGCTGGCCCGCGGACGTGCGCCCGGACGCCGAGGCGCTGCTCGCCGCCGAGCCGGCCGCTGCCCGCCTGTTCGAGGAGACGCGCCGGCTCGAGCGGCTGGTCGCCGCCGCCACCGAGGCGCCACCGCTCGATGCGTCCTTCGTCGGCCGTGTCCTCGGCCGCATCGACGGCCACACCGTCGCCCGCGAGACGGCGTTCCACTTCACCCGCCGGCTCGCCTTCGCCTCCGTCACGGCGCTGACGCTCTGCCTCGTCGCCGGCGTCGCCGTCGGCCTCGTGGCGCCGGTGCTGCCGGCGGAGAACGGCACCGATATCGCAGTGTTCGTGCTGGGCGGCGCCGAGGACGGCGAGACGCTGTTCGGGGAGGTGCTGTGATCATTCGCGGAACCACTGCCGCGGTCGTCGTCGGCGCGCTTGGGCTGTCGCTCGCCGCCAACGTCTTCCTCGGCGGCTACATGATGGCGCGCGCGTCACGCGACGGGCCGATGCCGGCGCTCGACCGCGGCATCCTGCTCGGCGGCCACGGCTACCCGCAGCCGATCCGCGCCGCACTGAAGGCGGGGATGCAGGCCGACCGTGCCGACATCCGCGAGCGCCTGAAGGAACTGCGCCGCGCCCGGCGCGAGAGCTTCGACGCCATGCGTGCCGACCCGTTCGACGCGTCGAGGCTGGCCTCGGCGCTCGCCGCGGAACGGGCCGCGGTGACGCGGCTGCAGGAGGGTGGCCACGCCGTGCTGGAACGCGTGATCGCGGCCGCCCCCGCCTCTGAGCGGGCGGAGATCGAGCGCAGCCGCAAGGGCGAGGACCGGCGCCGGGATCGCGGCGGGCCGGGACCGCGCGATCCCGGCGACGATGGTCCCGCCGCCGACGGTACTGCTGGGGAGGACGCCCCGGCGCCGGCGAACTAGACGCGATTCCCGATCGGACGGAGCGACCCGCGGCGGTGCGGTCGAGGACCGTCGGCACGGGCGGCACTTCTCGCCGCGGGACGCTGCAATGTCCGGTGCGAGTGCCAACATGACGCGGCGCCGGCGCTCCCGTCCGGTGGACAGAACGCGAGACCCCGACGCTCTCATGGACGCTTTTTCGATTTTGCCGGCGCCCGAGGTCGGCGTCGTTGCCTTCCTCGTCGCGACGGTCTTCGGCGCCGGCATCGTCGAACCGTTGCGGGCGGGGCTCGCCGTGCTGATCGCCTTTCCGCTCATCGTCGCCGTCAACCGGCTGGGTCCGCGGATCGTGGTGGGCGTCGCCCTGCTCGTCCTCGCGGCCGCCGGCTGGTGGGCGGCGGAGGCCTGGTCGGCGGCCACCGGCTCCAGTGACGACCGGCGCATCGTCGTCGATGAAGTGGTGGCCGTGCTGGTCGGGGCGGCGCTCGCCGGCCGGCTCGCGCTCGGCTGGCTGGCGCTGTTCGCCGTCGCCTTTTTGGCGCTCGATCGGCTGAAGCCGTGGCCATTCTCGGCCACGGAGGCCCTGCCGGGCGCCTTTGGGGTGATGGGCGACGATCTGGTCGTCGCCGTCGCTCTCGCTGTGGCGGTCCGGCTCGTCCGGCAGCGCTCGGCGTGAACGAGGGGGCGTGAGCGAGGCGGCAGCCGACCGGTGCGCGCCGCCGCGCCGTTCAGGCGCCGGTGTCGGCGACGAGGCCGGCGGCGGTGATGCCGGCGACGGCACAGATCTCGTCGTTGTCGGAGCTGTCGCCAGAAATGCCGACAGCACCCAGCACGATGCCGTCGGCCGTCTTCACCAGCACGCCGCCGGGGACCGGCACGATCTTGCCACCCGAAACGTCGCTGAGGGCGCTGACGAAATGCGGCCGCTCGATCGCTGCCGCGGCGAGCCAGCGAGAACCCTGGCCGACGGCGAGCGCGCCATAGGCCTTGCCCATGGCGATGTCGGTGCGCAGGATCGCGTAGGTGTCCTGGCGCAGGCAGGCGACGAGGTGGCCGCCACCATCGAGGCAAGCGACGGCGAGCGGCTTCAGCCCGAGCTCGGCCGCTCGGGCGAAGGCGGCGTCGATGATGGTGCGGGCGACGGAAAGCGTCAGCATCGGCAGGCGTGCCTCACTTCTGGTCGCCCGCGATCGTGTCGAGCCGACGTTGCATGTCGGTGAGCTGGCGCTTCAGGTCGTCGAGGTCGGTGGCGCCGGGCGCCGGTCGGGCCTCGCCGGCCGTGCCACGATCGGCCTCGCCGGCGGTGGTGCCGAACGGCAGGAACATCCGCATGGCGCGATCGAAGACCTCGGTGTTGCGCCGCACCTGCTCTTCCATCATCCCGAAGGCCGAGGTGCCGAACGGATTGGTTCCGAACGCCTTGGTGATCTGCGACCGGTACTGATCCTGGTCGCGGGTGAGGGATGACATCATATATTCAAGGTAACTCGGCACCATGTTCTGCAGCGAGTCGCCATAGAACCGGATCAACTGCCGCAGGAAGGTCGTCGGCAGCAGGTTGTGCCCCTTGCCTTCCTGCTCGAAGATGATCTGGGTGAGCACTGGCCGGGTGATGTCGTCGCCGGACTTCGCGTCATAGACGATGAAGTCCTCCTCGCTCTTCACCATCGAAGCGAGATCTTCTAGCGTGACGTAAGTGCTCGTACCGGTATTGTACAGCCTGCGGTTGGCATACTTCTTGATGATCGTCGGCTGATCGGGCTTGGTGACGGGACGTGCCACTGATCACACTCCAAGTAACGGTTTCTCTCCTGTTTTTTCGGCACGATAGGGTCTCCGGGGGCGGGTGGCTACCGCTTTCTCGGCAGTGCACACAAGGTGCCGCGCCGCGGTTGACAGCGTCGGGAGGCTCCGTCTTGATCGGCCGCGAAGACGGGACCATTGGCGTGGTCCCGATAGCGAGGCGGCGGCCTTCTTGCGAGGCCGAGCGGAACGGAGAGAGCAGACCATGGCTCAGGACGCAATCGTGATCGCCGCTGCGGCGCGGACCGCCGTCGGCGCCTTCAATGGATCCTTCGCGACGGTGCCGGCGCACGTGCTCGGCGCCGCCGCCATCAAGGAAGCGGTGGCGCGCGCCAAGGTGGCGCCGGAGGAGGTCGACGAGGTGGTGCTCGGCCAGGTGCTGACCGCCGCCCAGGGCCAGAACCCGGCCCGCCAGGCCTCGATCGGCGCCGGCCTGCCGGTCGGCACCACCGCCTGGCTGCTCAACCAGGTCTGCGGCTCGGGCCTGCGCACGGTCGCCATCGCGCTGCAGCAGATCCAGACCGGCGACGCCAACATCGTCGTCGCCGGCGGCCAGGAGAACATGACGCTGTCGCCGCACGCGCAGTACCTGCGCGCCGGCCACAAGATGGGCGACGTCGCCTTCATCGACACGATGATCAAGGACGGGCTGTGGGACGCCTTCCACGGCTACCACATGGGCACGACGGCTGAGAACGTCGCCAAGCACTTCCAGATCACCCGCGAGCACCAGGACCAGTTCGCTGTCGCCTCGCAGAACAAGGCGGAGGCGGCCCACAAGGAGGGCCGCTTCAAGGACGAGATCGTCCCGGTCACCATCAAGGACCGCAAGGGCGACAAGATCGTCGACGCCGACGAGTACATCCGCCACGGCACGACGATCGACGCGGTTTCCAAGCTGCGCCCGGCCTTCGACAAGGAGGGCACGGTGACGGCCGCCAACGCCTCGGGCATCAACGACGGCGCCGCCGCGGTGGTGGTGATGCGCGCCAGCGAGGCCGAGAAGCGTGGCGTGCAGCCGCTCGCCCGCATCGTCTCGTGGGCGACCGCCGGCGTCGAGCCGGCGCTGATGGGCACCGGCCCGATCCCGGCCTCGCGCCGGGCGCTCGAGAAGGCCGGCTGGTCGGTCGGCGACCTCGACCTCATCGAGGCGAACGAGGCGTTCGCGGCCCAGGCCTGCGCCGTCAACAAGGACCTCGGCTGGAACCCCGACATCGTCAACGTCAACGGCGGTGCCATCGCCATCGGCCACCCGATCGGCGCCTCCGGCACCCGCATCCTGATCACGCTCCTGCACGAGATGCAGCGCCGCGACGCCAAGAAGGGCCTCGCCACGCTGTGCATCGGCGGCGGCATGGGTGTTGCGATGTGCGTGGCGCGGGACTGACCGTCCCGCCGCGCCGCTAGCGGTCGCGCGGCGCGGTTGATCTATCCCAAGGACGTCGCTGCGCGCCCGCGCTAGGCGGGGTGCGCAGGCTCGGAGGAAGTCGTCAGGGCGGAGCGGTGGAGGGGCCGTCGCTTCGCGTCACAAGGCGGAAAACCGCCAGAGAGGGAAGAGCATATGGCGAGGGTTGCACTTGTCACCGGCGGCACGCGCGGCATCGGCGCGGCGATCTCCACCGGTCTCAAGGCGGCGGGCTTCACGGTCGCCGCGAACTATGCCGGCAATGTCGAGAAGGCGGAGGCCTTCAAGGCGGAGACGGGCATCTCCGTGTTCCGCTTCGACGTCTCCGATCCCGAGGCGTGCGCGGCGGGCGTCCAGGCGATCGAGGCCGAGCTCGGCGCGGTCGACGTGCTCGTCAACAACGCCGGCATCACCCGCGACGGCACGCTGCACAAGATGACCTACGACCAGTGGTCGGCGGTGATCCGCACCAACCTCGATTCGATGTTCTGCATGACGCGGCCGCTGATCGAGGGCATGCGCGACCGCAATTACGGCCGCATCATCAACATCTCGTCGATCAACGGCCAGAAGGGCCAGGCCGGCCAGACCAACTATTCGGCGGCGAAGGCCGGCGTGATCGGCTTCACCAAGGCGCTCGCGCAGGAGAACGCCCGCAAGGGCATCACGGTGAACTGCATCTGCCCGGGCTACATCGACACCGAGATGGTGCAGGCGGTGCCGCCGAAGGTGCTGGAATCGATCATCTCCTCCATCCCGGTCGGCCGCCTCGGCAAGGCCGAGGAGATTGCTTCGATGGTGGTCTATCTCGCCTCCGAGCAGGCGGCCTTCGTCACCGGCTCGGTGATGACGGTCAACGGCGCCCAGTACATCGCCAACGGCTGAGCCCGTCCGGCTGGGCGGTCCGCCGCCTCAAGGGCGCCGGAAAGCGCCGGGGGTGACGCCGATGCGCGCCTTGAAGGCGCGGTTGAGGTGGCTCTGGTCATAGAAGCCACACGCCGCGGCGACGGCGGCGGGGGTCTCCCCGCCGGCCAGCAGGGTCCGGGCGGCGCGCACGCGCCGGTCGGTCAGGAAGGCGTGCGGCGTCAGGCCGGTCTGGCGCTTCATGGCGCGGATCAGCCGGGTGCGCGGCACGCCGGCGACGGCCGCGAGCGTCGCGAGATCGACCTCCTCGCTGAAGTGCGCATCGAGATAGGCGATGGCGCGACCGACCGGGCCGGGCTCGTCGCCATCGCAGGCGGCCGCCGGGGCGCCGGCGGCGTGGCGCCGGATCAGCGCGGTGAAGACGCGGTGCAGCCGCTCGTCGCTCTCGAGCGCATCGGTGCGTCCCTCGGCGCTGCGGTGGGCGGCCGCGAAGGCCGCGGCGAGCCCGGGATCACGCACCCGCCCCACCGGAAAATGCAGCGAACCGGCCAGCCGTCGCTCGCCGGCGTCCGCCGCGAGGGCCGCGAGCAGACCGGCCGTCGGATAGGTCATGCGGTAGGCATAGGCCTCGCCGAACGGCTCGCCGTCGTGGACGTCGCCGGGATTGACGAAGCACAGGTCACCTGGACCGGCATAGTGGCGCTCGCCGCGCAGCCGGTAGGTCTCGCACCCGGCCTCGATGATGCCGACGACGAAGCTGTCGTGGCTGTGCGGCGCGTAGACGTGGCTGCGGAAGCGCGCCGTCAGGCACTCGAGGTCACGCTGGCGCGGCGCCCGGAAGAAGCGGGCGCGGTCGCCGGCGCCGAGCGGCGCCTCATTCAGCGCCTGTGGCTGCGTGATCGTGCCCACGGCTGCCCCCGTCCTAGTCGGGTATCAGCCGTTTCACCGAACGGCCGAGCGCCTCGGGGGGGCCGAGGACGGCGGTGCGGGCATATTCGGCCTTCAGGCACGCGAAGATGTCGTCGGGGATCGGCATGACGCGCCGTTCGTCGAGGTGGACGTGCAGGAGGAGCTGCTCCGACGTGGCCGACAGATACCCCTCCGTTCCGTGATAGAGTTCGCCGAACATGACGATGCGCCGGGCGTCGAGGCCGGCCAGCCGGATCGTGCTGGCGATCGGCGCCCGCGGCGGCAGCTCGCGCTTGTAGACGACGTGAACCTCGGCGGTGAAGAACGACAGCCGCCGCTCCTCGCCATAGTGCTCGCCGATGCCGAGGTGGCGGAAGAAGGCGTCGAGGTTGCGGTCGAACGCCACGTTGTAGAAGGCCATGTTCATGTGGCCGTTGAAGTCCAGCCACTGATCCTCCACCGTCTGCGGCGGCGGCCGGAACAGGCTGACGGATTCGGCTGCGGTCATCGAAGTTCTGGCTCGGAGGTTTCGGCTCGCGGCGTCGGGATCGAGGCACGGTCCGGCTTTGGCCGCAGGGATGCATTTTGCTAGGGTGCCGTCAACGACGGGCACGAGGTCTCGGGAATGGTCGCGGCAGTGGTGAAGGCGAGGGGCGGGGCCGCCGACGGGGCGGTGGCGCGCGCCATCGCATCGATCGGCCAGTTGCTGGGCGACCGGCTGACGGTCAACGCGACGGTGCGCGAGCAGCACGCCAACGTTTTGACCTGGCTGCCGAACCAGCCGCCGGATGCCGTCGCCTTCGCGCTCACCACGGAAGAAGTGGCCGAGATCGTCCGCATCTGCGCCGAGCACCGCGTGCCGGTGATCCCGTTCGGCACCGGCACCTCGCTCGAGGGCCACGTCAACGCGCCCCTCGGCGGCGTCTGCATCGACCTGTCGCGCATGGACGCCGTCCTCGCCGTCCACCCCGAGGACCTCGACTGCACGGTGCAGGCGGGCGTGACGCGCAAGCGGCTGAACGAGCACCTGCGCGACAGCGGCCTGTTCTTCCCGATCGACCCGGGCGCCGACGCGAGCCTCGGCGGCATGGCGGCGACGCGCGCCTCCGGCACCAACGCCGTGCGCTACGGCACGATGCGCGACAACGTCATCTCGCTGACGGCAGTGATGGCCGACGGCACGATCGTGCGCACCACCCGGCGCGCCCGCAAGACCTCGGCCGGCTACGACCTCACGCGGCTTCTCGTCGGATCGGAAGGCACGCTCGGGATCATCACCGAGCTGACGCTGAGGCTGCAGGGCATCCCGTCGGCGATCGCCGCCGGCATCTGCCCGTTCGGCTCGGTGGCGGACGCCTGCCAGACCGTCATCGCCACCATCCAGAGCGGCATCCCGGTCGCCCGCATCGAGCTCCTCGACGAGGACGCCATCCGCGCCACCAACCTCTACTCCAAGATGGACCTGCCGGTGCGGCCGACGCTGTTCGTCGAGTTCCACGGCACCGAGGCCGGTGTCGCCGAGCAGGTGGCGCTGTTCGGCGAGATCGCCGCGGAATTCGGCGGCGGCCCGTTCACGTCGGCGACGCGGGCCGAGGAGCGCACGCGCCTCTGGCAGGCCCGCCACGACGCCTATTGGGCGGGGCGGGGGCTCCGGCCGGGCGCCGAGGGCCTGTCGACCGACGTCTGCGTGCCGATCTCCCGGCTCGCCGACTGCGTGGAGGAGACGCGGGCGGACATCGAGACGCTCGGGCTGGTGACGACCATCGTCGGCCATGCCGGCGACGGCAATTTCCACGTGCTGGTGCTGGTCGACCGGGAGAGCCCGGCCGAGGTCGCCGCCACCGAGACCTTCCTCGAGCGGCTGGCGATCCGGGCGATCGACATGGACGGCACCTGCACCGGCGAGCACGGCGTCGGCCAGGGCAAGATGAAGTACCTCGCGCGCGAGCTCGGTGCCGGGCTCGAGGTGATGCGGTCGATCAAGCGGGCGCTCGACCCCGACGGCATCCTCAATCCAGGCAAGGTGGTGGCGCTGTCGTGACGGCGCACGCCCCTGCCGGCAGCGACGGAGAGACCTGCTGAACGCGTTCCTGATGTCGATCGCGGTGGCGGCCATCCTGGCGCTGGTGGCGGCGCTGATCGGCCCCTACTTCGTCGACTGGTCGGCCTACCGGGCGGAGATCGAGGGGCAGGCGACGCGGCTGCTCGGCGCGCGCGTCCGCGTGCTCGGCGACGCCGACCTCAAGCTGTTGCCGACTCCGACGATCGTGCTCGCCGACGTCCGGCTCGGCCCGGAGGGCGACCCGGTCGCCACCGCCGCGCGCGTCTATGTCGAGATCGAGCTCGCGCCGCTCTTGAGCGGCGAGGTCGAGGTGACGGCGCTCGAGATCGGCTCGCCGGTGCTGCGCCTGGCGCTCGACGCCGACGGGCGGGTCGGCGATCTCGGTTTGTCGGCCGATCCGGCGGCGCTCGATCCGGCCGACGTGAAGCTCGACCGGGTGACCATCACTGACGGCACCATCGAGCTCGACGACGGCCGGCCGGGCGGGCCGCTGCGGGTCGACGACGTCGACATGACGCTCGAGGCGCGCAGCCTGCTCGGTCCCTTCAAGGCCGACGGCACGGCGAGTTTCTCCGGTCTGCAGTCGCGCTTCCGCATCGCCACCGGCGCCGCCGACGGCTCGGGTGCCCTAAAGGTTCAGACCGAGCTCTGGCCGGCGCTGTGGCCGGCGGTGGTGACGGCGGACGGCACCATCACCACGCCGGAGGGCGTGCCGGTCTACGAGGGCAAGGTCGCCGCCGTGCGCGTGCTGCCGGCGCCGGTGGCCAGCGCGTCGCCACCCGTGGAGGCGCCGGCGCGCGGCGAGGGCCGCTTCCGGCTCGACGCCCGCGGCTTCGCCATGCAGGACCTCACCGTTTCCTACGGCCCGCCAGACCGGGCGCTCGGCCTCACCGGCGTGCTCGAGATCCCCTTCGGCACCGGGGCGGGCTTCGTCGCGGCGCTGTCGGCCCGCCAGATCGAGCTCGACCGCATGGCGGGTGCGGCGCTCGACGCGCCACCGCCGCCGTCCGAGGCGCTGGCGAGCCTGATCGGCGCGCTGGCCGGTGCGCCGGCACCGCCGATCCCCGGCCGGGTGACGCTCGACACGGCCGCAGTGGTCGCCGGCGGCGGCGTCATCCAGGACGTCCGGCTCTCGGCGGCGACGCGGCCGGACGGCTGGCAGATCGACACCCTCGAGGCGGTGCTGCCCGGCCGCTCCGCCCTGTCGCTCTCCGGCACGCTGTCGACGCGGGCATCGCCGAGCTTCGACGGCCGCGTCCGGCTCGCCTCCGAGCAACCGGGCGTGCTTGCCGGCTGGTGGCGCTCCGCCTCCGCCCGCTCGGCAGCGCCCGGCGCGCTCACTGTTTCCGCCGATGTGCGCGCCTCCGCCGGCGGCCTCGACCTCTCCGACCTCACCATCGCCAACGACGGGCGGGCGCTGTCGGGCGGCTTCGCCTGGCGGCCTTCGAGCGACGGCGGCCGCGGCGGCGTCGATCTCGAGCTCGCCGGCGAGCGCCTCGACGTCGACGCCCTGACGACGCTGTCGAGCCTCGTCGCCGGCGCCTCGCCGGCCGCTCTCATCACCGCGGTCGACGGCGATCTGTCGCTGCGCCTGCGCGCCGACGAGGTCGGTGTGCGCGGCTTCACCGGCCGCGGCCTCGACCTCGTCGCCGGCCACGCCGACGGGGCATTGACGATCGAGCGGCTGCGGCTCGACGACCTCGCCGGCGCCGCGATCGACGCCTCCGGGCGCATCGCCGACCTGGCAGAGGCGCCGTCGGGGGCGATCTCGGCAAAGCTGACCGCGCAACGCCTCGACGGCGTCGCCGCCCTGGTGGCCGAACTCGCGCCTGGCACCGGCTTCGCGGAGGCGTTCGCGCGCGCGGCGCCGTCGCTCTCGCCCACCGACCTCACCGCCGACATCGCGGCGGCTCCGGACGGGGCGGGCGTCTCGGCCACTCTCAATCTCCGGGGCAATGCCGGCGGCGCGCAGGTCAGCGTCTCGGGCAGCTTCGAAGGCGACCTGGCGGTCTGGCGCGCCGGCTCCTACGAGGTCGCCGCCACCGCCGCGGGCGTCGACGGCGTGCGGCTGCTCGGCCAGCTCGGCGTGCCGGTGCTGCCGATCGCCGCTGGCGGCGATGGCCGGCTGTCGCTCACCGCCAGTGGCCGGCCGCTGGAGGGGCTCGACCTCGCTTTCGACCTCGAGGCCGGCGCGTCGCGGCTCGATGTCGAGGGACGCGTGCGCCTGCCGGAGACGGGGCCGGTCGAATCGAGCCTGGAAGTGGCGCTGTCGAGCCCCGACCTCACCGACGTCGCCCTGGCGCTCGGCCGCATCATGCCGCTGTTCGACGGCGGCCTGCCGGTCGAGCTCTACGGCCGCATCGAGGGTCTCGGCACCGGGCTGTCGCTGCAGGGCGTGTCGGGCACGGTTTCCGGGGTGGCGGTGGCGGGCAACGGCGCGCTCGACCTCTCCGGCCGCCGACCGCGGCTCACCGGCGACCTGGCGCTTGCCGAGGCGGGCCTCGCGGCGCTCGCCGAGTTCGGGCTCGGCGCCGACGCCTTCACGCCGGTCGGCGGTGAGGCGGGGTGGTCGCAGCGGGCCTTCTCGCCGGGCATCGCCGACGGCCTCGACGCCAACCTGTCGCTGCTGATCGACCGCCTCTCCCTCGGCGCCTATCCGGTCAGCGGTGCGCGGGGCCGGCTGCGGCTCGACGCCGACGGCCTGCGGCTCTCCGAGCTCTCGGGGGGCTTTGCCGGCGGCCGCCTCGACGGCGCCCTGACGATCGTCCAGACGGGCGGGGTGGCGACCGTCGGCGGCCGCATCGCCGTCACCAACGCCGACCTGTCATCGCTGGTTTGGCAGCGCGACGGCGCGCCGGTGGCGACCGGCACGCTCGACGCCGCCCTGGAGCTCGAGGGGCACGGGCGCTCGGCGGCCGCGACCGTGGCGACGCTGGCGGGCAACGGCTCGTTCGCGATCAGCGGCGGCACGATCGCCGCCGTCGATCCGGCGGCGTTCGCCGGCACGCTCGCCGCCGCCGACATCGGCCTGAAGCTCGACGAGCCGTCGGTGCGGCGCGTCTTCGAGGCCGGCTTCGCCGAGGGCCGACTGGTGTTCGGCGACCTCTCGGGCTCCATCACGGTGGCGGATGGCACGCTGCGCCTGCCGAGCCTCGTCGTCGAGACACCGGAGGCCGAGGTCCGCGGCACCGCGAGCGTCGACCTTGCCGCGCAGACGCTCGCCGCCGACTGGACGCTGTCAGGCGCCGCCGGCGAGCGCGACCTGAAGGGCGTCTATCCGGCGGCGTCGCTGCGCTTCACCGGCCCGATCGCGGCGCCCGAGCGCTCGCTCGACGTGACGCCGCTGCTCGCCTTCCTGACGCTCCGCCAATCCGAGCGCGAGGCGCGTCGCGTCGAGGCGCTGCAGGCGGAGGTGCTGGAACTGCAGCGCCACGACCGCGAGCTGCGCCGTCTGCGCGAGGACGGACAGCGCCGCCAGCGCGAGGCCGAGGAGGCAGCGCGCCGGGCCGAGGAGGCGCGGCTCCGGGCTGAGGAAGAGGCGCGGATTCTCGCGGAGGAAGCACGCCTGCGCGCCGAGCAGGAGGCCCGCCGGGCGGCCGAGGACGACCGGCTGGACATGGAACGGCTCGTGCGCGAAGCCGAGGCGGCGCAGCGGGCCGATGACGAGCGTCTCGCCCGCGAAGCGGAGGAGCGCCGCCGCTCCGGCATCCTGGTGCCGGAGGATACGGCGCCGCTGCAACTGGGACCGTCGATCCAGTAGGTCGGTCGCCAGACGGGCGTTCGTCCTGCAGGCAAGTCGTCCTGCAGGCAAGTCGTCCTGAAGGCAACTCGTCCTGAAGGCAAGTCGTCCTGAAGTTTGGCGCGTCACCCGGCCGCGCCGGGCGCCGGTGGCGAGCCGTCGGGAGATGCGGCGGTGGTTGGTCCGGCGAGCACGGCGAGGCGCACCGCCGAGGCGAGGCTGCGCGCACCGCGCGTGCGGTCGATCTCGGCGACCGTCCGTGGAACGCTCGTGCCGCTGCGGGCGGCGAGGGCCGTCAGGCCGGCCCAGAACTCCGGCTCGAGGGCCAGGCTGGTGCGGTGCCCTTCGAGGGTCAGGGATCGCTTTTCGAGCGGCATGGCGGCGTCCGGGTGCCGGGGGCTAGTTGGGTTTCGTCTCGCGGGTGTCGCGCACCCGTTGGGCGACTGGTCCGGGTGCCGGACCGGTTGCTCTTTCAGAGGCTGCCCCAACTGCCGGACCAGTTGCTGGCCCAGAGGCCAGACCAGTCGACAGACCGGCTTCCGGACCACTCAGCCGGTGAGCCTCGACGTCGCGTTCGGCCTTCTCGGCGCGGGCACGGGCGAGGGTCTTCTCCGCCTTGCTCAGACCGTGCATCGCCCGCGCCTGCGCGGCGGCATCGGCCTCCACGGCGCGCGCCTTTCGCTTGCGGGCGAGGCGGAGGTTGACGATCTCGGCCATCGGACGGTCCTTGCGCTGTGGTCAGAAGCCGGTGAAGAGCAGGTCGCGCGCCCGCACGCGGGCACCGCGGCGGTCGGCGAGATTGGTCTCCACCCGGCCGAGCCGGCGCTGGTCGATGGCGAAAGGCTCCGGCATCGAGACGATAACGGCCGCGCCAGCCACCGTCACCTCCGGCATCAGGATCTCCAGACGCTCGATGGTGCCGGCCTTGAGCAGTGGTCCGACGATCCGAAGACGCAGTTGCGCCACGGCGTCATGCTGGATGTCCATGAGAAAGGGCGCCTGGGGCGCCGCGTCCGACGTTGTGATGAACGTCGAACTGCATCAGCCGCAGTGGCGCTCGTCCTCGCCCAGCGTGCCGTGCGCGTCGATGTGGTGGTTGAAGGCAGCGATCGCGTCGCGATTGCGGTCGGCCCATGCCACCTGCTCGACGGACTTCAGGTGCTGGGCAATGCCGCGAGCGGCCGCCGCTCCGAGATCGCCACCCAGCCGCTCGGCGCGGGACACGAGCGCCGCATCGAGGGAGAGTTGCACCGCACGCTTCTTCGCCGTTGGATTGCCCCACATCGACGACGAGCCAGAGTGTGAACCGTCGCGCGGGAGCGTCAAGCGCTCCTCCTCACGTCTTCTTCCGGAAGGCGTCCAGCGAGACGACGGCCGCACTCGGGGCGGCGTCGGCGGGTGCATCGGCCGTCTTGTCATCGCCGGCCGCCGCTGCCGGCGCGGCTTCCGGCGCCGGCTTCGGCGCGGCGGTGGTCGGGACCGAGGCGCGCGTCGGTGCCTTGGCGGGCTGTGCCGACTTCTCGGCGAGCTCGACGGTGCGCCCCTCGCGGCTGGCGAGGGCCGGCTTCGGGCCAGTTTCGGCCGGGGTCGTGTCGTCGATTTCGGCCGCGTCCGGATTGCGGGCGGGGTCGAACTGCAGGCCGAACTGCACCGACGGGTCGAAGAAGCCCTTCACGGCCGTGAACGGCACCACCAGCCGCTCCGGGACGCCGCCGAACGACAGCGACACCTCGAACTGGGTCTCGGTGACGACGAAGTCCCAGAACTGGTGCTGCAGGACGACGGTCATCTCCTCGGGATATTTCTGGCGGATGCGCGAGGACAGCCGCACGCCCGGCGCCGCGGTGTCGAAGGCGATGTAGAAATGGTGCTCGCCCGGCAGGCCGGTCCGCGCCGCCTCCACTAGCACCTTGCGCACGACCGAGCGCAGCGCTTCCTGCACCAGCACGTCGTAGCGGATGATGTCTTCGGCCATCGCGTCTCGCCCGGTTGTCGAACCTGTTGCTCCCAACGCGCGATACCATACGGTACCGCACACAGGAACCGTGGTCCGGGCCCGAGCCGCAAGGAAAATGCCACTGCGGCGACATGCGCGGGCCGGCGCGTGAAAAGGGAAAGTGAGGGCTTCTGTTGCCAGGTGCCCTCGGACCCCGCCTATCCGGTGCGACCCGGGAGGACTTAGATGAGGTTATCGGACCGCATTACGCGGCCAGACGGGCCTCGGCATAGTTGTCATTGGCAACTATAGAAAGGTCCGATAACGGCGGTACCATGCCGGGCGAACGAACGACCTTTACACCCTCGTCGATCCTATTTCGCCCCCACCGAAATCCAAGCGAAACCATGGACTTGGGTGGAGGCGCCGGGTACCGCCCCCGGGTCCGATAGGCTTATTACGACGCCGCTTTATCGCCATAGCCGGCCGAAGCCGGCAGAGCGAATATAGGGGGTGCGTGGGCGCACGGGAAGGGGGCTAGGGCGGAAAGACGGGGAGAGTTGGCTGCGGTGCACGTCCCTCCCCTGCCAGGGGGAGGGACAGACCGCGAAGCGGTCAGGGTGGGGCCTGTGAATCAGTTGCTCGACCTCGATTGGCGTCGCCTGCCGGATTGACGGGCCCCACCCTGGCGACCTGCGGCCGCCTGTCCCTCCCCCTGGCAGGGGAGGGACGGTGCCCCCCATGTCGCATCCATTCAACTCCATCGCCGAAACAATGCTCGCGCGACAGGGCGCGCGGCCGCATGATCGGCCGTCGTTCGGGATGGGGTCAGCGCGCCGATGCAGAAGTTCTCCGCCCTCTCGCTCTTGGCGAAGGCGTTCGGTGGCCACCAGGGCTGGCAGCCGCAGTGGCGCTCGCCGGAGCCGAAGCCCGCCTACGACGTCGTCATCATCGGCGCCGGCGGCCACGGGCTCGCCACCGCCTTCTATCTCGCGAGCGAGCACGGCATCCGCAACATCGCCGTTCTCGAGAAGGGCTGGCTCGGCGGCGGCAACACCGGCCGCAACACGACGATCATCCGCTCGAACTACCTCTTCGACGAATCGGCCGCCCTCTACGACCACGCCGTGAAGCTGTGGGAGGGGCTGTCGCAGGCGCTCAACTACAATGTCATGTACTCGCCGCGCGGCGTGCTCATGCTCGCCCACAACATCCACGACATCCAGTCGTTCAAGCGCCACGTCCACGCAAACCGCCTGAACGGCGTCGACAACGAGTGGCTGACACGCGACGAGATCCAGGCTTTCGTGCCGGCGCTGAACGTCTCTAGCAAGGTGCGCTACCCGATCCTCGGCGGTGCCCTGCAGCGGCGCGGCGGCACCGCCCGCCACGACGCCGTCGCCTGGGGCTATGCGCGCGCCGCCGACGCCCTCGGCGTCGACATCATCCAGAACTGCGAGGTCACCGCCATCCGCCGCGGCGCCGACGGCGCGGTCGAGGCGGTGGAGACGAGCCGCGGCACCATCAAGGCAAGCAAGATCGGCGTGGTGGCGGCCGGCAACACCTCGGTGGTGATGGGCATGGCCGACGTCCGCATGCCGCTCGAGAGCTATCCGCTGCAGGCCCTGGTGTCGGAACCGATCAAGCCGATGTTCCCCTGCGTGGTGATGTCGAACACCATCCACGCCTACATCAGCCAGTCCGACAAGGGCGAACTCGTCATCGGCGCCGGCACTGACGCCTACACCTCCTATTCGCAGACCGGCGGCCTGCACATCACCACCCACACCCTCGACGCCATCTGCGAGCTGGTGCCCACCGTCCGGCGCATGCGGATGCTCCGGAACTGGGGCGGCATCGTCGACGTGACGCCGGACCGCTCGCCGATCATCGGGCTGACGCCGGTGCCGGGCCTCTATGTCAACTGCGGCTGGGGCACCGGCGGCTTCAAGGCGACGCCGGGCTCCGGCCACGTCTTCGCCCACACCATCGCCCGCGGCACGCCGCACGAGATCGCCGCGCCGTTCGCGCTTGACCGATTCAAGGCGGGCCGGCTGATCGACGAGGCGGCCGCTGCCGCCGTCGCGCACTGAGGCCAGACCGATGCTCCTGATCGCCTGCCCCTACTGCGGAGAATGCCGGCCGGAAGCGGAGTTCCGCTACGCCGGCGAGGCCCACTTGGCGCGCACCCCCGACAGCCTCGACGACGACGGCTGGACAGGTTTCCTCTACGCCCGCGGCAATCCGAAGGGCCTCCACTTCGAGCGCTGGCGCCACATCCACGGCTGCGGCCGCTTCTTCAACGCGGTGCGCCACACGGTGACGGACAAGTTCGTGACGACCTATCCGGCGGGGGAGGGCAAACCGGACCTGACGTTGCCGGATCTCGCCGCCAAGGTCGCGGAGGCGTCGCGGTGAGGGGGCTTCGTCATCTCCCGGCTCGCGACGCGTCCCTCCCCTGCCAGGGGGAGGGACAGACCGCCGGAGGCGGTCAGGGTGGGGCCTGTCAGTCCGGCGCACGACCGCTGGCCGCATCCTCTGGATTGACGGGCCCCCACCTGCCGGCTTCGCCGGCTGTCCTCCCCCCTGGCAGGGGGAGGACGCGTCGCGTCTGCCGCACCGCCTGCGCCTGCCGTACTGCATTTGCCCACACCGCCACCACCACCCGCCGCGCCGGAGCACGCCGCCGATGACCGTGCTCCCTCCCTCGCAGCCGTTCCGCGCCGTCGCCGGTGGCCGCGTCGACCGTGACCGGACCGTCCGCTTCACCTTCGACGGCACGCTCTATCGCGGGCTCAAAGGCGACACGCTCGCCTCGGCGCTGATCGCCAACGGCGTCCATCTCGTCGGCCGGTCGTTCAAGTACCACCGGCCCCGCGGCTTCCTGTCGGCCGGCTCGGACGAGCCGAACGCGCTGGTGGGCGTCGGCGCCGACGAGGCGCATTACACGCCGAACCTGCGCGCCACCCAGGTGGAGCTGAAGGACGGCTTGGTCGCCGTCAGCCAGAACCGCGCGCCGTCGCTGAAGTTCGACGTCGGCGCGGTCAACGACCTCGTCGCGCCGCTGTTGCCGGCGGGCTTCTACTACAAGACCTTCATGTGGCCGCAGGCGTTCTGGAAGTCGGTCTACGAGCCGGTGATCCGCGCCGCCGCCGGCCTCGGCCGCGCGCCGCGGGCACCCGACGCCGACCGCTACACCCAGCGCTACGCCCACTGCGACGTGCTCGTCGTCGGCTCCGGTCCGGCCGGGCTCGCGGCGGCGCGCGCGGCGGCGGCTTCAGGTGCCACCGTCATCCTCTGCGACGAGCAGGCGGAGATGGGCGGCTCGCTGCTGGCCGAGACGCAGGCTACGATCGACGGTCTGCCCGCCGCCGACTGGGCGGAAGCCGTGGTCGCCGAGCTCGCGGCGAACGAGCGCGTCACGCTGCTGTCGCGCACCACCGCCTTCGGCTGGTATCCGCACAACCTCATCGGCCTCTCCGAGCGCCTCACCGACCACCTCGCCGCGCCGCACCGCGACCTGCCGCGCGAGCGGATGTGGCAGGTGCGGGCGAAGGAGGTGGTGATCGCCGCGGGCGCCATCGAGCGGCCGATGGTGTTTCCCGAGAACGACCGGCCGGGCGTCATGCTGGCCGACGCCGCGCGCACCTACCTCACCCGTTACGGCGCGGTGGTCGGCCGGCGCGTCGTCGTCTTCACCGCCCACGACGCCGCCTACCAGGCGGCCCTCGACCTCCACGCCGCCGGCGTCCAGATCGCCGCGATCGCCGATCTCCGGCCCCTCGCCGACGGCGAATTGCCGGAGAAGGCGCGTGCCGCCGGCCTGCCGGTGCAGACGTCGACCACCGTCGTCGGCACGCGCGGGCGGCTCCGGGTGCGCGAGGCGCACCTCGCCACCGTCGCCGCCGATGGCAGCGTCGCCCGGCCGGTGATCGTGCCGTGCGACGCGGTCTTGATGTCGGGCGGCTTCACGCCGTCGGTGCACCTGTTCTCGCAGTCGCGCGGCAAGCTCGCCTTCGACGAAGCGACGAAGACGTTCCTGCCGGGGCAGTCGTTTGCGCGCGAGCGGTCGGCGGGGGCGTGCAAGGGGACGTTCGGTCTGGCCGACGCGCTGGCCGAGGGCTATGCGGCGGGTGAGCAGGCGGCGAAGGCGGCTTTTGGGACGCGTCCTCCCCCTGCATTCGCAGCGGGCTTGCCCGCTGCGAACTCTCTAGACTCGAGGTCGGGCAGGCCCGACCTCGATGGGGAGGACAGCCGCGCCGAAGGCGCGGCAGGTGGGGGCCAGTCAATCCACCCCGAGACCGCGATTGACGGGCCCCACCCTGGCGACCTGCGGTCGCCTGTCCCTCCCCCTGGCAGGGGAGGGACGGGTAGTGCCGCGGGAGGACCCGTCGTCACCGACGCCCCGTCCGTCTCGGGCGGCTTCTCCGGGGCTGCCCCGCACGGGCGCAACCCCGCCTTCGCCACGGCCTTCGTCGACTTCCAGAACGACGTCGCGGCGAAAGACGTCAAGCTCGCCACCCGCGAGGGCTTCGTCTCGATCGAGCACGTCAAGCGCTACACCACCACGGGCATGGCGACCGACCAGGGCAAGACGTCGAACCTCAACGCGCTCGCCATCGTCTCCGACGCCATCGCCAAGCCCATCCCGCAGATCGGCCTGACGACCTTCCGGCCGCCCTATACGCCGGTCACCTTCGGCAGCTTCGCAGGCGCCGCGCGCGGCGACCTGTTCGACCCCGTCCGCACCACGCCGATCCACGCCTGGGCGGAGGCGCACGGCGCCGCCTTCGAGGACGTCGGGCTGTGGAAGCGCGCCTGGTACTTCCCGCGATCGGGCGAGGACCTGCACGCCGCCGTGGCGCGCGAGTGCAAGGCGGTGCGCGACAGCGTCGGCATCTTCGACGCCTCCACCCTCGGCAAGATCGAGGTGGTCGGGCCGGACGCGGCCGAGTTCATGAACCGCATGTACACCAACGCCTGGACGAAGCTCGAGCCCGGGCGGCTACGCTATGGCGTGATGCTGCGCGAGGACGGCTTCGTCATGGACGACGGCGTCGTCGGCCGCATGGCGCCGGACCGCTTCCACGTCACGACGACCACCGGCGGCGCGCCGCGCGTCCTCCACCTGATGGAGGACTACCTCCAGACCGAGTGGCCGGACCTCGACGTCTGGCTCACCTCCACCACCGAGCAGTGGGCGGTGATCGCCGTCCAAGGCCCGCGGGCGCGCGACGTCCTCGCGCCGCTGGTCGAGGGCATCGACCTCACGAAGGAGGCGATGCCGCACATGAGCGTGCGCGAGGGACGCATCGCCGGCGTGCCGACGCGCCTGTTCCGCGTCTCCTTCACCGGCGAGCTCGGCTTCGAGGTGAACGTTCCGGCCGACTATGGCCGCCACGTCTGGGAGGCGATCGTCGCCGCCGGGAAGGCCCACGGCATCACGCCCTACGGCACCGAGACGATGCACGTGCTGCGCGCCGAGAAGGGCTACATCATCGTCGGCCAGGAGACCGACGGCACGGCGACGCCGGACGACGTCAACCTCGGCTGGGCGGTCGGCAAGGCGAAGAAGGACTTCGTCGGCAAGCGCTCGGTGCTGCGCCCCGAGATGACCGGGCAGGGGCGCAAGCAGCTCGTCGGGCTGCTGACCGTCGACCCGAAGGTGGTGCTGGAGGAGGGGGCGCAGATCGTCGCCGACCCGGCCGAGCCGGTGCCGATGACGATGCTCGGCCACGTCACCTCGTCCTACTGGAGTTCGGTGCTCGGCCGCTCGATCGCGCTCGCCATGGTGCGTGACGGCCGCGGCCGGATGGGCGAGACATTGCACGTGCCGATGCCCGGCGGCGCCATCGCGGTGACGGTGGCCGCGCCCGTGTTCCACGATCCGGAAGGAGCGCGGCTCAATGACTGAGGCCTCTCCCGTGCTGCCACGCGCGGATGCGCTGGCGATGATCGCCGCGGCGACGCCGCCCTTGCTGGCGGCGGAGCTGAAGACGCTCGACAACGACTGCGCCCGCTTCGTCTTCCGCGGCCGCGAGGCAGCGATCGGCCCGGCTGGCGAGGCCTTCGGCGTCGCTCTGCCGCGGGCGCGCGGTGCCTATGGCGAGACGCGCAACCGGCTTGCGATCTGGCTCGGCCCGGACGAGTGGCTGCTGATCGCAACCGGCGAGGCGCCGGAGGGGATCGCCGCCGCGATTGAGGCGGCCACCGTGGGGGTGCCGCATTCACTGGTGGACGTCTCGCATCGCCAGCTCTGCATTTCGGTCTCGGGCCCCGCGGCGGCGACGGTACTGTCGGCCGGCTGCCCGCTCGACTTGTCGATCGGGGCCTTCCCGGTCGGCACGGCCACGCGGACGGTCATGGCGAAAGCCGAGATCGTGCTGGCGCGGACGGGGCCGGACGTGTTCCACATCGAGGTGTGGCGTTCGTTCTCGGCCTATGTCTGGCACTATCTCGAGGAAGCGCGCCGGGAGTTCCGGGCGGGGTAGGGCGTCTTGCTGGAGGGGTCCTCCCCCTGCCAGGGGGGAGGACAGCTGGCGAAGCCGGCAGGTGGGGGCCTGTCAATCCGGTACACGACAAGCGCAGTATCGCTCCGGATCGACAGGCCCCACCCTGACCGCCTGCG
>JAESGX010000113.1_pt1 | contig 83122 bp, 66 predicted proteins | sample 9269801 | NCBI WGS metagenome assembly JAESGX01 (sample SAMN16773122, study PRJNA677054) | algae metagenome | isolation source: Pleurocapsa minor GSE-CHR-MK-17-07R and co-occurring heterotrophs from wet... | place: USA: Lower Calf Creek Falls, Grand Staircase Escalante National Monument, UT ... | reverse complement strand
CCACGGCAAGGAGATGAAACTCCTCATCCATGACCCGGCCACTACCGCGCATGTCGATACGAGCCTCGTGCGGCTCGTCGCACGAGCGCACGATATACAAAATCGTCTTAACCAGGACCCGACGATTTCAGTCCATGACATCGCGCGCGAGGAGAGCGTCGGCGCTCCATACATTTATATACTGCTCAGGCTAGCGTGGCTCGCGCCCGATATCGTCACCGCCATCGTCAACGGCCGTCAGCCGCTCGGGCTCAGTGCGATGAAACTGATGCGCCTCACCGCAAAGTTGCCGGGCAACTGGGCAAGTCAACGCACACTTCTCGGCTTCCGCGGAGATATCGCCAGCGGTTCACCGCTACTGCGAGGACTTTCGGCAGAAAATGCGTTTCGGCGTTAGCGGTTTGCCGCGTTTAGTAAGTCAAGCCTAGCCAAAGTTCCAACCACCGAATCGCGGTTTGGAGACTTTGCCGCTCATTTCCCAAGAAAACGGACCAAAAATAATCTCCACTATGGGATGATTATATTTGGGCGCCCAAAGTGCCCGCAAAAATAGCGCTGGAATCCGCTACGCCCATGGAGACTTCCAACTCCTGAAAAATGGGCCGGTGACTGGCTGGGGCGGGAGGATTCGAACCTCCGAATGCCGGAATCAAAATCCGGTGCCTTACCACTTGGCGACGCCCCAACTCTGTCAGGAAGGGCCTCGTCATAGCGGCGGCTCCGGCTGCCCGCAACGGCAAATGTCGGCTGTCCGACGACCTCCGGCACCCGTCTCGGCGCCCTTCGCAGCCCGGTTCTGACCGCCCCGCGCACCCGGCGTTGACGCCCCCCATACGGTGGACTAGCCGTGGGAGCCACCTATGAGCCGCGTTCCGGAGGGGTACCATGTCCTATCGCGCGCCGGTTGCCGACATCACCTTCGCCCTCCAGCATGGCGCCGGGATGGGCGAGGCGCTGGCTTCCGGCCTCTACGGTGATTTGTCGGCGGACGATATCGACGCCGTGCTGACGGAGGCGGGCCGGTTCGCGACCGACGTGATCGCGCCGCTGAACCGGGAGGGCGACCGGTTCGGCACCCCGTTCAAGGACGGCCGGGTCACCATGCCGCCGGGCTGGACGGAGGCCTATCGTGACTGGGCTTCGGCCGGCTGGAACGGGCTTGCCTCGCCCGCGCAATGGGGCGGCCAGGGACTGCCGCGCGCGCTCAATGCCGCCTGCATCGAGATGTGGAATGCGGCATCCATGGCGTTCGGTATCGGTCCGGTTCTGACCATGGCGGGCATCGATGCACTGGCATTGCATGGAAACGACGCGCTGAAACAGGCTTATCTGCCAAAGCTGATCAGCGGCGAATGGATGGGCACGATGCAGCTCACCGAGCCGCAGGCGGGATCGGATGTCGGCGCCTTGCGGGCACGCGCCGAACGGGCCGCGGACGGCAGCTACCGGATCTTCGGCAGCAAAATCTTCATCACCTATGGCGAACACGAGATGACCGACAACATCATCCATTTCGTGCTCGCGCGCATGCCCGATGCGCCGCCCGGCACCAAGGGGATCTCGCTCTTCCTCGTGCCCAAATTCATGCTCGAAGAGGATGGGAAGCTCGGCAAACGAAATGATGTGAGGGCGCATTCTGTCGAACAGAAGATGGGTATTCACGCTTCTCCGACCTGCACCATGGTCTATGGCGATGACGGCGGTGCCGTAGGCTACCTGATCGGCAAGGAACATGCCGGCATGGCTTGCATGTTCACGATGATGAACGAGGCGAGGCTCGCAGTCGGGCTGCAGGGCGTAGCGATCGCCGAGCGCGCGATGCAGCAGGCGCTGCATTATGCCCGCGACCGCAAGCAGGGCCGCAGCGACCAACTGAGCGGCCCCGCCTCCGTCGCGATCATCGAGCACGCCGACGTGCGGCGCATGATCTTCACCATGCGCGCACTGACCCAAGGGGCGCGTGCGATCTGCTACGCCACCGCCGTCGCGCTCGACCGCAGTCATCTCGGCACGGATGCGGCGGCCGCGAAAACCGCGCAGGAGCGCGCCGCGCTGCTGACGCCTATCGCGAAAGCCTTCTCTACCGACATCGGCATCGAGGTCGCCTCGCTCGGCGTGCAGGTGCATGGCGGCATGGGCTTCATCGAGGAGACCGGCGCCGCGCAGCATTATCGCGACGCCCGCATCGCCGCGATCTACGAGGGCACCAACGGCATCCAGGCGATCGATCTCGTCACGCGTAAGATTCCGCTGAATGGCGGCGCCACGGTGAAGGCCTTCATCGCGGAGTTGCGCGACATCACGGCGCGCGTGCGGGCGACAAACGATCCGGCGTTCGGCGCAACTGCACTGCGCCTCACCGAAGCCATCGATGCACTCGAACGCGCGACCGACTGGCTGCTCGCGCGCCTCACCTCCAACACCCGCACGGCGCTCGCGGGTGCCACACCCTATCTGCGGATGTTCGGCCATGCCGCGGGCGGTGCGCTGCTCGCCAACGAAGCGCTCGCCGCCATCCGCCTGGGAAACGGCATCAGTGCCGACCGCATCGCCACCGCGCGCTTTTTTGCGGAAAACATCGCGGTACAAAACGGCGGCCTCGAAACAACGGTGACGGAAGCAGCCGGCTCGGTCATCGACGCGCCGCTGCCGGGCGAGGCAGCCTGACCATGACAGACCTGGTCCAGATCACCGACGACGGCCCGATCCGTATCGTGCGGATGAACCGTCCCGACAAGAAGAACGCGCTGACGGCTGCGATGTACGACGCCATGGCCGCAGCGCTGACCGGCACCAAGACCGACCTGTCGGTCCGCTGCGTGATGATCGCCGGCGTGCCGGGCGCATTCTGCGCCGGCAACGATCTCGACGAATTCCGCCAGGCCGCAGCCGACGGCGAAGGCCTGGGCGAGTCCGTTCTCCGCTTTCTCCACGCGCTGGCCTATTGCGAGCGGCCGCTGGTCGCGGCGGTGGATGGCTTCGCGGTCGGCGTCGGTACAACGATGTTGCTCCACTGCGATTATGTGGTGGCGTCGCGCATGGCGCGGTTCACCACGCCGTTTGTCGGTCTTGGGCTCGTACCTGAAGCCGCCTCGACCCTGCTCGCGCCGCGCCTGATGGGTCCGCGCCGCGCCTTCGCGATGCTGGTGATGGGCGAGCCGCTCGATTCCGAGCAGGCGTTGTCGATCGGGTTGATCAATGCGGTTGCGGACAGCACCGCTGTCGAAACACAGGCCCTCGCCGCCGCGCGCACGATCGCCGCGCTGCCGCCGGAGGCCGTGCTCGCCTCGCGCCGCATGATCCGCGGCGAGCCGGACGAGCTTGCGGCGCGTATCGACATGGAAGCAGACTTCTTCCGCGAGCGGCTGCAGTCGCCCGAGGCACAAGCGGCATTCGAAGCGTTCTTCTCACGGAAGAAGTAAAACCAAATTTCTGTCGTGGCGGGGCTCGTCTCGGCCATCCACGGCTTGACTCGACTTGCGTTTCGAGACGTGGATGCCCGGCACAAGACACGTTTGCGTAGTCTGCCAAGCTTCACTACGCGGCCGCGCATGACCAGACGTTGGACGTATACCAGCAATGAATACGAGTCCCGACCTGCAGCAGGTCGTCACCGAGATCGCCGAGGAGATGCGGCTGCGTCCGGATCGCGGCGATGTCGCGACCTATATTCCTGAGCTCGCGCGCGCCGATCCCGCCAAATTCGGCATTGCCGTCATTGATGCGGCGGGGCGCGTCGCCACCGGCGGCGAAAGCGACGAGCCGTTCTCGATCCAGAGCATCTCGAAAGTGTTCACCCTGACGCTGGCGCTCGGGCGGATCGGCGACCGGCTGTGGCGGAAGGTCGGGCGCGAGCCGTCGGGCAGCGCGTTCAATTCCATCGTGCAACTCGAATACGAGAGCGGTGTGCCGCGCAATCCCTTCATCAATGCCGGCGCTATCGCCGTCACTGACTCGATTCTCTCCGGGCACAAACCGCGTGAGGTGCTGGGCGACATTCTCCGCTTCCTGCAGTTTCTCGCCGACGATTCCTCGATCGCGATCGACGAGGCGGTGGCGGCCTCCGAGCAGCGCACCGGCTTCCGAAATGTCGCATTGGCCAATTACATGAAGGCCTATGGCGTGATCGAGAATCCGGTCGATTACACGCTCGGGGTCTATTTCCATCATTGCGCGATCGCGATGTCGTGCCGTCAGCTCGCGATGGCGAGCCGGTTTCTCGCCTATCGTGGTGTCAATCCCTCGACGGGATATGCGGTGGTGCAGCCCGAGCGGGCGCTACGCATCAACGCCATCATGCTGACCTGCGGGCATTATGACGGGTCGGGAGAGTTCGCCTATCGGGTCGGCCTGCCCGGCAAGAGCGGCGTCGGCGGCGGCATTCTCGCGATTGCGCCAGGCAAGGCCTCGATCGCGGTCTGGTCGCCCGGCCTCGACGACACCGGCAATTCCCATCTCGGCAGGATCGCGCTGGAAAAGTTGACACAGCGCATGGGCTGGTCGGTGTTCGGGGGATAGCGCAAGAATTTCACCACCCGTCTTGCCCGCGCTTGTCGCGGGCATCCACCTCTTGAATGCCGTGCCGGAGCGGGAGACGTGGATGGCCGGGACAGCCCGGCCATGCAATCGTCCAAACTGGACACAAAAAAAGCGCGCGTCCCGGCGACGCGCGCTCGCACACACCCGGCGGTGCGCAATCTCAGTTCTTGGTGTTCCGCTCGTCGCGGATTGCTTCTTCGTGATACCAGGAGCTGCCGCTCACGGCTTTGGCGACGCGCGTCACGGCGCGGGTATCGATGACATCGGCTTCCAGGTTGGCGGCAAAGCGGCCGCGCGCCGGGAACGGGATGATGTCGGCTGGTCCACGGTTCAGGGTGGGCATCGGTTTCATTCCTCGGGTTCGTGTGCGCTTACGCGATTCAAATTGCTTCGGTCCAATATAACCGCGCTGCCCCTGATTTGCTCCTCATGCCTCACATAAAATCAGCGCATGCATACAATATGGGCTTTTCACCACCTGCCGCTTTGGTCACCACTTGGGCGCTGCACACAAAGTGCTGTGCCGCAGCAATTGCTCCGCTGACGGGCGCTGCCGCCCCGATTGGCACACAAAATGCTTGATTTGACCCATTGCCGGTAGCCGGGCGCGAGCCGGCACCCGATTCACCATCGGGTCACGTTTTCCGCGTCGCCAAGATCAAGAGAGACCAATGCCAAAGTTCAAGCTCGAGTATATTTGGCTCGACGGTTACACCCCGGTTCCGAGTCTGCGCGGCAAGACCCAGATCAAGGAATTCGACGTTTTCCCGTCGCTCGAACAGCTTCCGCTCTGGGGCTTTGACGGTTCGTCGACCATGCAGGCCGAAGGCCATTCGTCCGATTGCGTGCTCAAGCCGGTCGCCGTCTATCCCGACGCCGCACGCAAGAACGGCGTGCTGGTGATGTGCGAAGTGATGATGCCGGACGGCGTCACACCGCATTCGACCAACAAGCGCGCCACCATCCTCGACGACTCCGGCGCCTGGTTCGGCTTCGAGCAGGAATATTTCTTCTACAAGGATGGCCGTCCGCTCGGCTTCCCAGAAAGCGGCTATCCGGCGCCGCAGGGGCCTTATTACACCGGCGTCGGCTACAAGAATGTCGGCTCGGTCGCCCGCGAGATCGTGGAAGAGCATCTCGAGCTCTGCCTCGCCGCCGGGATCAACCACGAAGGCATCAATGCCGAAGTGGCGAAGGGCCAGTGGGAATTCCAGATTTTCGGCAAGGGCTCCAAGAAGGCCGCCGACGAAATGTGGATGGCCCGCTACCTGATGCTGCGTCTGTGCGAGAAATACGGCATCGATATCGAATTCCACTGCAAGCCGTTGGGCGACACCGACTGGAACGGCTCGGGCATGCACGCCAACTTCTCGACCGAGTACATGCGCACGGTCGGCGGCAAGGACTATTTCGAAGCGCTGATGAAAGCCTTCGAGAAGAACCTGCACGATCACATCAACGTCTACGGCCCGGACAACGACAAGCGCCTGACCGGCAAGCACGAGACCGCGCCCTGGAACAAGTTCAGCTACGGCGTAGCCGATCGCGGTGCTTCGATCCGGGTGCCGCACTCGTTCGTGAATAACGGCTACAAGGGCTATCTGGAAGATCGCCGTCCGAACTCGCAGGGCGACCCCTACCAGATCGCATCGCAGATCCTGAAGACCATCTCGGAGGTGCCGACCGGCGCCAAGGAGGCCGCAGCGGCATAACGACAGACAGTCGCGCGAACGCGCGACTGTCTCACAGACGCACCGATCCTGATGTCAGCGGGGTCGTTGTCCAGCGGGGGAGGTACTTGGTCGTCCCTCCCCCGCTTTATTTTTTTGTGACAAGTCTTTTTTGCTGGTCATTCCGGGGCGCGAACAAAGTTCGCGAACCCGGAATCATAACCACGACCGGGAGTATGGATTCCGGGTCCGCGCTTCGCGCGTCCTGGAATGACGCCGAAAGGCGCGTCAGGCGACCAGCGGCCTCAGCCCTCGCTCGATCTCAGCGCGCCGTTTCTCCAGGAACGGCGGCAGCGCCAGTCTCTCGCCGAGCGACTCCATCGGCTCATCGGCGGCAAAGCCCGGCCCGTCGGTCGCGATCTCGAACAGGATGCCGTTCGGCTCGCGGAAATACAGCGACTCGAAATAATAGCGATTGACCTTGCCGCTGTTGGGGATGCGCAGCTTGCGTAGCCGCTCCGCCCATTCATTGTATTCCGCAGCATTCGGCGTGCGGAACGCAACGTGATGCACGCCGCCCGCGCCCGGTTGTGCCGCCGCAAGCTTCGGCCGCACCGCGACATGCAGTTCGGCGGCGGGGCCGCCCTCGCCCATCTCGTAGACATGCACGATGTCGGAGTCCGAATCCGGCACCGGATAATCGCGCACATGCCGCATGAACATCAGTTCGCGCAGCACGATGTCAGTCGCGGTGCGGTCCGGCACCGACATGGTGATCGGGCCAAGCCCGCGGATCTGATGCGCGGCCGGGACCGGACTCTTGTCCCAGGGATGCGCCTCGCCCGCGCCGCCATCGTCGATCAGGCTGAGCCGCTGGCCCTCCGGGTCTTCAAAGTCGAGGGAGAAGCGTCCATCGCGTTCGCCGATCTCACCGACCTTGACGCCGGCTTCGGTCAGATGGCGGTGCCACCATTGCAGCGTCTCATGTCCCGCGATACGCAAACCGGTGCGGGTGATCGTGTGATTGCCGCGCCGCTCCGGGCCGGTGGAGAAATCGAAGAAGGTGAGATCGCTGCCGGGAGACGCGACGCCATCGCCATAGAACAGGTGATAGGCCGAGACGTCGTCCTGGTTCACCGTCTTCTTGATCAACCGCATCCCCATTACCTGCGTGTAGAAGCGCAGATTGCCCGGCGCGTCGGCGGAAACCGCGGTGAGATGATGGATGCCAATGAGTTGCATGGGGCCCCGCTGGATCAGGATGGAACCAGGAAAACACGACTGGCTGGCACGCCAGCGGCCAACCTGCATGACACTAGATATGAGGGTGTATTGAAAACGAAAGCCCCGCCAATTCGAGTCCGCGTTGATTCATGTTCCCCATCGCGCGGAAGCAAGATGCGCGCAATAGACGACCAAGGCGCAGTCCGGTCGTACGTTGCGACGAAAGCCGAACGCGTGCGAGCAACCGATCGGTCAGGAACGTTACACCCGCGGCACCGTTGACGTATCGATCGGCTGCTTTTCAGAGCTGGAGAGCCGTTAGCCGTATTCGACAATCGAAGGATCGATCATGATAAGCAAGATTGCTCTCATTGGCGCCGCCAGTCTGCTGGCCGTTTCCCTGGCGTCTGCGCAGAATCGCCCGCCTCCGGGCAACACCAATCCGGGGTCGATGAACTCGGGTGCCGAGCAGTCCGGCGCACCGAACCAGCCACGTTCCGGCGGACAGATGGGCACAACCGGCGCCGCGCCGATGACCGCACCGGGCACACCGTCCATGACAGCGCCCGGCAGAAGCGATGCAATGGAAAGCTCGCCTTCATCGACGGCAGGCGGCGCCCAGGGCACGACCAAGGGTGGCCCGAACACACCTGGCAGCCGCTAACCCGACTTACCGGTACAGTCCCGATTGGAAAGCCCTGGCCTCATCCGCCGGGGCTTTTCGCGTCGCACCGTCAACATCGGGGCCAGGGTGCGGCGGCCGGGCGCCGCCAAACAATACGGCTCATGACGCAAACCGGAGCACATTGACTCGCGCCTCTGCGCCATGTCCCATCGCGGCGTCAAGGAGGCCATTGTGTCGTTACAGGGAAAGACGCTTTTCATCACCGGCGCGTCGCGCGGCATCGGCCTGGCTATCGCGCTGCGGGCGGCCCGCGACGGCGCCAATATCGCGGTGGCCGCGAAGACCGATCAGCCGCATCCGAAGCTGCCCGGCACCATCCACACCGCGGCGGCCGAGATCGAGACGGCCGGCGGCCGCGCGTTGCCGCTCGCAGTCGATGTCCGCGACGAAGAGCAGGTGAAGACGGCGCTCGCCCGCACCGCCGACACCTTCGGCGGCATCGATATCGTGGTGAACAATGCGAGCGCGGTGCAGGTCACGCCGGTCGAACAGACCGACATGAAGCGCTACGACCTGATGAACGGGGTCAATGCGCGCGGCACCTTCATGGTGTCGAAATTTGCGATTCCCTATCTGGAGAAAGCGGCGAACCCGCATATCCTGATGAACTCGCCGCCGCTCGACATGCAGGCGCGCTGGTTCGCGCCGTCCACCGCCTACACCATGGCGAAGTTCGGCATGAGCATGGTGGTGCTGGGGCTGTCCGGCGAATTGCGGCCGAAAGGCATCGCCGTCAACGCGTTGTGGCCGCGCGCGACGATCGCAACCAGCGCGATCCAGAATCTGCTCGGCGGCGATATCGTGATGCGGATGTCGCGCAAGCCTGCGATCATGGCGGACGCGGCCCATGCGATCTTCAGCAAGCCCTCGCGCTCCTTCACCGGAAATTTCCTGATCGACGATACCTTCCTCTATGGCGAGGGCGTGCGCGATTTCGAACAATACCGGGTCGATCCCAGCATGCCGCTGGCGGAAGTGTTCTTTACGCCCAGCGAACCGCCGCCGCCGCCCGGCGTTGTCATTGACGCAAGGCGCGATATCCGTGACCTTGAAGCGGCACGCTCAAAATCCTGACCTGAACCCGGTGCCACCATCCGCATGACAACGCTGCTGATCAGCCATCCCGCCTGCCTCAATCACGTCACCCCGCCCGGCCATCCGGAGCGGCCGGACCGGCTGCGAGCGATCGACCGCGCGCTGGAGAACGAGAAATTTGCGATCCTCGCGCGCGAACAGGCGCCGATGGCCGAACTTGAGTCCGTCGCGCTCGCGCACCCGATGGAATACGCCGAAGCGATCCGCGAAGCCGCGCCGCGCGAGGGCATGGTGTCGCTCGACGGCGATACCTCGATGTCGCCCGGCTCGCTGGAGGCGGCTTTGCGCGCGGTCGGCGGCGTCGTGCTTGCGGTCGACGAGGTGGTCGGCAAGCGCGCCGCCAACGCGTTCGTCGCGACCCGCCCGCCCGGCCATCACGCCGAGAGCGTGCGGCCGATGGGCTTTTGCCTGTTCAACAATGTCGCGATCGCCGCCCGCCATGCGCAGAAGAAGCACGGACTGAACCGTGTCGCCATCATCGATTTCGACGTGCATCATGGCAACGGCACCCAGGAGATTTTCTGGAGCGATCCGACGGTGATGTATTGCTCCACCCACCAGATGCCGCTCTATCCTGGCACCGGCGCGAAATCCGAACGCGGCGATCATGACAATATCGTCAACGCGCCGCTGCGGGCCGGCGATGGCGGCGAGCAGTTTCGCGCGGCGATGGACGAGGTGATCCTGCCGCGGCTCGAGGCGTTCGGCCCGGACCTCGTCATCATCTCGTCCGGCTTCGACGCCCATATCCGCGACCCGCTGGCGAGCCTGAATTTCACCGAGGCCGATTTCGCCTGGGCGACCAAAAAGCTGATGGATCTCGCCGACCGCCGGGCCGCCGGCCGGGTGGTCTCGGCGCTAGAGGGCGGCTATGACCTGCAGGGGCTGGCCAATTCCGTCGATGCGCATGTCACGGCGTTGATGCGGGGATAGCTAACTTCTGGTCATTCCGGGGCCGGCCAGAGGCCGGAATCCAGAGCTCCCCGCACGGCGCAAGCCGCTCTGGTTCCGGGCTCGCTCGCTTCGCTCGCGCCCCGGAATGACGTAAAACGGCGAACAGATTCGAAACCGGGACTTTCATGTCAGACAACAACCACGCCGACGTGATGACCATGCCCTTCGAGCGGGCGATCGACGAACTGGAATCAATCATCAAGCGGCTCGAAGACGGCAAGGTGCCGCTCGCAGAATCCGTCGAAATTTACGAGCGCGGCGAGGCGCTGAAGCGCCGCTGCGAGGAATTGCTAAAGGCCGCCGAAGCGCGGGTGGACAAGATCACCACCGGCGCGGACGGCAAGGCCAAGGGTACGACGCCGCTCGATGTGAAGTAATCACTCTCGTGTCCGGGGCGCAGCGCAGCGCAAGCCTTTGCGAAGCGGTGCGCCTGCAGAACCGGGACCCATCTTGAGACCGGCGGTATGGGCCCCGGCTCTGAGATGCACCACTTCGCTATCGCTTCGTACTGCATCGCGTCCGGGGCACGAGACTTACGTCTTCATTTCTTCCTATAAACAATCAGGGTCTTGAAATCGGCGACGCGCTCGACCGGCTTTTCTTTTTCCCAGACCGGCAGTATCTCCGCCGTCCGCTCGCTACCCATCGAGTTCTTGTAGAAAATCAGATAGCCGCCGGACCTTGTCTTGTCGGTGAACAGGTCGAGCACCTGCCGGTCGGTCATGCCGCCATATTCGGGACTGGCCGTGTTCGGGAAGAAGAACTCGCACAGATGCACCATGGTGACGATGTCGAAGTCGGGCAGAAGGCGCGCATTCGTCAAATAGATGTCGCCGAAATAGGCGACATAGCTCTTGGCCACGCCTGAATTGGTCGAGACCAGCTTGATATAGGCCTCGTATTCCTCGATCGAGGCGGTGATCGCCAGCACCGCGTTGTTTGAGCCGCTGCGGGCCTGCTCGATACCCACGACATGGTGCGTGCCGGTGCCGAAATGGAAGATGGTCTTGTTCTTCAGGCCCTGGTCCGCGACCCACTCGTTGAAATGCACGTCGCAGGGACACACGTCCTCGTGCAGGTCCCATTTGTCGGTCCAGTAATTCATCTGCAGCATGGCGTGTCCCCGCTGAATGGTTCCGTTTCGCTAGCTCAAGCCGGCTGGGTTGCCAAGAGGCGCGCCCTCGACACGGCTTCGTCGCGGCTCAATTCGACGATTTTCGGGTGGTATTCGCGCAAAACCTCGCGCCGGTCGATGGTCAGCACCACGGTTCTGGGGAGTTTCTCCAGCAGCGTGAGATAAAGTTCGCGGCCGGAGGCGTCCGCCAGCGCCGCCACCGGCTCGTCGAACAGCAGCACCGTCGGCTTGCGGATCAGGGCGCGCGCGATCCCGACCCGCTGCTGCTCACCGCCCGAGAGGAGCACATTCCAGTCCGCCTCCTCGTCGAGTCGCGGGACCAGATGCGGCAGCCCCACCGTCTCGAGCGCCGCCACGATATCGGAATCCGGCACCGCGCTTTGCTCGCTGGGATAGGCCACGGCCGTACGCAGCGTGCCGAGCGGGAAGTAAGGCCGCTGCGGCATCACCAGCACCTCGCCGTCTTTCGGAAATTCGACCCGCCCGGAGCCGGACGGCCACAGCCCCGCCAACGCTCGAAACAGCGTCGACTTGCCGGAGCCCGAAGGCCCCGCGATCATCAGCCGGTCGCCCGGCTTCAGATCCATCGCCGGAAAGCCCGAAATGTCCGAGCCGTCCGGCAGCCGGATCGACAGGCCCGACAATTCGAGGTCGCGGCCGCCGTCGCGGCCGACCACGATCACGCCTTCGGTCTCGGCCCGGCTTTCGTCGACCGCGATCATGGCATCCTCGAAGCCAGCGAGACGATCGACCATCGCTTTCCATTCCGCGATCTTCGGATAGGCCGAGATGCAGAATGCGAAGGCGCCCTCGACGCGAGTGAAGGCAAGCGCCGCCTGTATCAGCGAGCCCAGCGGGATCGCGCCGGCGAGATAGGCCGGCGCCACCATCAAGACCGGCACCACCGTGGATGCCTGCGCATAGCCGCCGACAAACCCGACAAGGCGGGTCTGGGTCGCGACCAGCCGCGTCCAGTTCGCGACCAGATTCGAGAACCGGTGATGCAGGTCGGCGCGCTCAACCGGCTCCCCCTGCATCAGGGCGATCGGTTCGGAATGATCGGCCGCGCGTACGATCGCGAAACGGAAATCTGACTCGAAGCGCTGCTGGTTGAAGTTGAGCGGGATCAGCCGCCAGCCGATCATGTGCGCGAACAAGGTGCCGAGACCGGCATAAAGCAAGGCCGCCCAGATCAGCCAGCCCGGAATGGTGCCGCCGCCTAATCCCGGCACCGGCGTCGAGGCCGAAAGGCCCCACAGGATATAGGCGAAGGACAGAAGCGCGACCATGCTGCCAAGCAGACCGGTGGTGAGTTCGAGCGTGCGCTGGATGAACAGATAGACGTCGCTGGCGATCCGCAGATGGATATTGTCGACCTGCGGGGCCACCACCCGCACCCGGTAATGCCGCCCTTTCGCCATCCAGACCGACACGTAATTGGCGGTCAGCCAGCGCCGCCAGCGGATCTGCAGCGTCTGGCCGAAGAAATATTGCGAGGCACCGGCGAGCACGGCGAAGGCCACGATCAGGCCGAAGAAAATCAGTTCGCTATAGAACGCGTTCCAGTCGCGCTGTTCGAGCGCGTTGAAGAAGCGCGCATTCCAGTTGACCGCTGCAACCGCGACATAAACCAGCCCCAGTTCAGCGCCGATGACGCCGAGCAGCAGCAGTCGCGCGGTCCATCGCTCCTCGGACCGGAAATACGGCATCGCCAGCCGCAGGAAGGTGCGTAGCGCGCGGACGATATTGTCCATCGGCGGTCCCCATCCCCGCCGTCGCACCGGCGGGCCTTGTCGTCATGATGCACGATGCCGGGCAGCCGCCGGCGGCGGTCCGATTCGCGCATGAATCCGGCCGATCCGATTCATCACCCCAAAGAATGGGAACCGACCGATTTCCAACACTTTTGGCCCTTATCCGCGCCGTCACGCAAGCTTCACGTGCGTTCGCCAAAGGCTTCAGTATGGGCTGGGGCATCCGTTGCCGCTGCCCTGCCGAACGGCCATACCATGACAATGCAAAATACCCTGATCGCCGGGGTTCCAACCCCGGCCGCTCCTGCGTCGCGATGGCGCGCCGAACTGACCGAGACGCTGCGGCTTGCCTGGCCGATCGCGCTGACCCAGCTTGGCCAGATCGCGATGATGACCAGCGACCTCGCACTGCTTGGACGGCTGGGCGACCATGTGGTCGCGGCCGCGGCTCTCGGCCATACCGTGCTGTTCGCCGTGTTTGTGATGGGGATGGGGCTGGTTTCCGCGGTGGCGCCGCTTGCAGCCCAGGCCTTCGGCGCGCGCGATCCACGCATGGTGCGCCGCGCCTTGCGCGTCGGATTATGGGCCGCGACCCTGCTCGGCATCCCGCTCAGTCTGGTTCAGCTCTACAGCAAGGAGATCCTGCTGTTCCTCGGCCAGACCGAGGAGGCGGCGACGCTCGCCGCGCGCTATCTGTTCGGGCTCGCCTGGTGTCTCATCCCGTCCTGGTGGTTCATCGCGCTGCGCGGCTTCATGGGCGCGGTCAATCGGCCCGAGCCCGGCTTGTGGATCACCCTGGTGGCGATCCCGGCCAATGCCCTGCTCGCCTATGGACTGATCTATGGCGAATTCGGCCTGCCGCGGCTTGACCTTCTCGGCGCAGGCATTGCAACCACCATCGTCAATCTCGGCATGTGCATCGCCGCCATCTGGGTCTGCTATGCGCTGCGTCCGTTCAAGAAATATCAGGTGATGGGCCGCTTCTGGCGTCCCGACTGGCCGCTGTTCCGCAAGCTCCTCATTATCGGATCGCCGATCTCCGGCACCTTCATGCTGGAATACGGCGTGTTCGCCGCGGCCGGCATCATGATGGGCTGGATTTCCACCACCGCACTCGCCGCGCACCAGATCGCGCTGCAGATCGCCTCGATCATGTTCATGGTGCCGTTCGGCATCTCGATGGCGGCGACCGTGCGCGTCGGTCATGCGGTCGGGCGGCGCGACAGCGCCGGCACCCGCAGCGCGGGCTTTGTGGCGATCTGGCTCGGTGTCGCCTTCATGTTCACGATGACTCTGCTCGTGATCGCGACCCGCGACATGCTGCCGATCATGTTCCTTGGGTCGATCACCAAGGAGAATGGCCAGACCGCGGCGCTTGCGGCGACGCTGATGATCGTGGGTGCGAGCTTCTTCATCTGCGACGGCGTACAGTCGATCGCGGCCGGTGCGCTGCGCGGGCTGAATGATACACGGATTCCGCTGCTGTTCTCCTTCATCTGCTTCTGGGTGATCGGGTTCACAGCCTGCTACGGGCTCGGCTTCGTGCTGAATTGGGGCGCACTCGGCGTCTGGATTGGATTGTCGGCTTCCGTCATCATCTATGCGCTGATGCTGGTGACGCGTTTCCACATTCTGACCAGCCGCGGATACATGCCGGACGTGCCGCAGGCGGTGCCGCACTGAGGCTTGCGGCGGCACGCAAAAGCCGGGCATGACACTAGTGCCCGGTTTCCGAGGTTCGTGATACGTCGCAGCAATCTCCTAGACGAACGTCGGAAACCAAGGGGCACTAGCAAGTCTATGATTCGGGTGCCGCTTTCGATTTGAAGTTCCTGACGGGAGCTTGCGGCAGGCGGTGCAGGAACTTCAAATCGGCGGCACTAGCATGGTGGACCGGCTCGTCATTGCGGATATCGGACATCGCGGTGACGGCGTGGCGCCGTCCCCGGATGGGCCGGTCTTCGTGCCCTATACGCTGCCGGGCGAGACCGTCGATGCCGATGCGGTGCAGGGCCATCCCGACCGCCGGCACCTGCTGCGGGTGGTGGTCCCCTCGCCCGACCGCGTCACGCCGTTCTGTCCGCATTTCGGGGTCTGCGGCGGCTGCGCGATCCAGCATTGGGCGGAGCCGGAATACCGGGCCTGGAAACGCAGTCTGGTGGTGGAGGCCCTGCGTCACGCGCAGATCGATGCGCCGGTCGAGGATCTGATCGATGCCCATGGCGAAGGCCGCCGCCGGGCGGTGCTGCATGCGCGGCAGGGGACGAAAGAGATCGTCGAGGTCGGCTTTTCGGCTTTGCGCGCGCATACGCTGATTCCGATCGACCGCTGTCCGGTGCTGGCGCCTGGCATGGCGGGCGCGATCGAGGCCGCCTGGACGATTGCGGAGGTGCTGGGGCCGCTGAAAAAGCCGCTCGATATTCATGCCACCGCGACGCTGAACGGTCTCGATATCGATGTGCGGGGCTCGGGCCCGCTCGACCGGGCGCGCGCCACCGCGCTGGCGCGGGTCGCGGCATCGGGCCGGATCGCAAGGATCACCCGGCATGGCGAGATGGTGGCGCTGATCGCGCCTCCTGTGGTGCAGATGGGAAAAGCGCAGGTCGCACTGCCGCCCGGACCGTTCCTGCAGGCGACGGCGCTTGGCGAAGAGGCACTTGGGAGACTTGTGCTCGAACACACATCAAATGCGAAGACCGCGCTCGACCTGTTCTGTGGCATGGGCCCGTTCTCGCTGCGACTCGCCGAAGGCGCGCGCGTCACCGCGATCGACAGCGATCAGCCCGCGCTCGATGCGCTGTCACGCGCGGCACAGGCGACGCCGGGATTGAAGAAAGTCACCGTTCAAAAGCGCGACCTGTTCCGGCTGCCGATGCCGGCGATGGAGCTCGCGCCGTTCGACGCGGTGATCTTCGATCCGCCGCGGCAGGGCGCGGAAGCACAGGCCCGCGAGATCGCAAGGAGCAAGGTGAAAATTGTGGTCGCGGTGTCGTGCAATGCCGCGACCTTCGCGCGCGATGCCGCGATCCTGATTGCCGGCGGCTATAAGCTGATGCGGGTCACGCCGGTGGATCAGTTCAAATACACCTCGCATGTGGAGATGGTGGCGCAGTTCGTGCGGTGAGATTCGGAAGGTCGCGCGGCTGCGACGTCGTGTCCCCCACGCTGGAGGAACGGTTCCGGCGCCGTCTCGTTGGCATCCGGCACGTTCGAGCGTGCAACTCTCCCGATTGTACAGACAGGTGCTACGACGCCCGTCGGATCGGGACATCAGATCTTACGGGTAAGGATACCAGCAATGCGCAGCCGGAAGGATGTCGATGCACGGCCGTGAGCATGCAGCCGCGGGGCATCCGGCCTGGAAATGGCTCTATCTGGTGATCGTATCGCTTGCGGGCCTGCTCGGTCTCGTGATGATCGGCCTCGGCGGTTACCTTGTGACGCTCGGCGGCACCGCCTATTACGCCGCTGCCGGCCTGCTTCTGTCCTTCGGTGCATTGCTCGCGTGGCTCGGACGGCATCGCTTGGCGATGCTTGCGCTCGGCGCTGCGCTGTTCGTGACCCTCGCATGGTCGCTTTACGAAATAGCCGGGAAAGGCTGGCTGCCGGCCTGGGGTTTCGATTTCGCCGCGCGGATGGGCGTCGTCACCGGCCTCGTGGTCGCGGCGGCGGCTGCGTTCGCATTCTGGCAAACGCCACGGCGCAGCATCGCGCGATCCGGCATTGCTGTCGGTATCGTGGCCGCGCTCGCATGCGCCGGTGTCCTCATCGCCGTGAAATGGGAGCGCGTCGAGACCGCGGACGCGAACCCCGCTCAGCGCCCACCGCCTGCGGCGGATGCACAAAAACGCGACGCGAGGACGGAATGGACCGCCTATGGCGGCACCCCTTCCGGGCGCCGCTACTCCACCCTGGCGCAGGTGCACACAGCAAATGTGGGCGACCTCAAAGAGGCGTGGACCTTCCGCAGTGGCGACCTGACCCCCGCAGAAGGACGCGTGTTCTATTCATCGCAAAACACGCCGATCAAAGTTGGCGATCTCCTTTACACCTGCACCAGCAGCAGTCGCGTCTATGCGCTGGACCCGGCAACCGGCGAAGTCCGGTGGCACTACGATCCGAAGGTGCCTCCGCGCACCATGGAATCCCTGTTTAGCGCCGCCTGCCGTGCGGTCGCCTATCACGACGACGGCGACCCGGCCGGACGGCCGGAGGCGATCCGGCGCATGCCTGCGGTTCCTGGCGTGATGGCGCAGGTGCCGCGCGGCGGCAGCAATTGCCACCGTCGCGTGTTCGTCGCGACGCCGGACGGACGGCTGATCGCGCTGGACGCCGTTGCCGGATTCATCTGCCGCGATTTCGGCCGTGACGGCGTTGTGGACCTCACCGAAGGCATGGGGTTGCGAGAGGCCGGCTTCGCCTCCAACACCTCCGGCGCGACGGTCGCCGGCGGCCTGCTGCTCGTCGGTCAGCAGGTCAGTGACAATCAGCGTCGCGACGCCCCCTCGGGCGTCGTGCGAGCCTATGACGCACGCAGCGGCGAGTTGCGCTGGGCCTGGGATGCTCTGCGTCCGGATCCAAAGGCGCCGCTTGCCGCGGGAGAAATCTTTCCGCGCGGAACGCCGAACGTCTGGAATGTGATTTCCGCCGACGAGTCGCTCGGGCTCGCGTTCCTTGGCACCGGCAATCCCGGCGCCGACCATTGGGGCGGCAACCGCTCCGCAGAGGAAGACCGGTTCACCGCCGCAATCGTGGCTGTGGATCTGGCCACCGGCGAAACGCGCTGGTCGTTCACGACGGTTCAGCACGATCTCTGGGATTACGACATCGGTGCACAGCCCATGCTGGTTGATGTCGTCATCGACGGCGAAACCCGTCGCGCCGTTCTGCAGGGAACGAAAAGCGGCGATCTGTTCCTGCTCGATGCCGCGAGCGGCAAGCCGCTGCGCCCCGTCGAGCAGCGCCCGGTGCCGCAGGACGGTGCCCTGCCTGGCGAACGCCTGTCTCCGACCCAGCCGCAATCGGTGTTTTACCCCAACCTCGGTGGCGTGCCGGGCCGCAACCCGGAAACGATCGACGGACGGCACATCTGGGGGATGACGCCGATCGATGCCGCGCTGTGCCGGATCGGATTTCACTCACGCCGCTACCAGGGATTGTTCACGCCGCCGACCATCGAGGCAAAGGGCATGGTGCTGCTGCCCGGCACCGTCGGCGGGATGAACTGGGGCGGCCTTGCCTTCGATCCGGTGCAACGGCTGGTCATCGCAAACTATTCGCGGCTTCCGAACATCGTCGATATGACGCCGCGCACCGAGGTCGAAGATCGGCCGGTCGGCTCTGGAGGCGCACGGCCGGATCAGGCCCTGGCACCACATTCCGGCACCCCGTTCGGGGTGAATCGTCCGATGTGGTTGTCCGCCCTCAACGTGCCCTGCCTTGCGCCGCCCTGGGGCTTCATTGCCGCGACCAATATCGACACCGGCGAACTGGTGTGGGCCAAGCCTCTCGGCACCGGTTTCGATTCCGGACCCATGGGCATTCCCACACGTGTGAAGATCGCAATGGGCACCGCCAATCTCGGCGGGCCACTGACCACGGCCGGCGGATTGACATTCATCGCGGCCGCGCAAGATAACTTCCTGCGTGCCTTTGAAACCGCCACCGGACGTCTGGTTTGGCAGGCGCGCCTGCCGGCCGGCGGTCAGGCCGGACCCATGACTTACGAGCACAACGGCCGACAATATATCGCCATCACCGCGACCGGCCATGCCCGCTTCGAGACGACGCAAGGCGATTTCCTGAAAGTATTCGCCCTGCCAGGAACGCCACCGGATCTGACGGGAATTCCAGCTGAATATGGCGGGGATGCCGGTGGCACCGATCCGAAGGACGAAGGCCCCTAGCGACGCTAATTCCCCCAGCGCTCCTGCCAGATGCGCTCGCCGATCGTGCAGGGTACGCGCGGATTGGCCGCGGACGCCTTGATCACGTGGGTCTGCGGCGTGAGGGTCGCGATCTCCAGCACGAGCTTGGTGCGGATCGCCTCCACGAACCTGTCGCGATCCTTGACCGGAACGACGAACGCTGCGGGGCCGCCGATCACACAATCCTCGTAATATTCGTCGAGCAATTCGATATCCATGGTCGAATAGCTCGGTCGCTTAAGCATCACCGGCAGCCCGTTGATGGTGATGCCCTTCGACACCACCTCGTCGCGCGCGATGGTGACGAGCGGGCCTGAGTTGTTTGCGCCGTCGCCGGAGATATCGATCACCCGGCGGATGCCGCGTTGACCGCTGGTGTCGAACAGCGCCGCTCCGAACAGCAGCGCACCCGAAATCGAGGTGCGCGCCGCGCGCCGGATCGGCGCTAACATGATCTCGCTCGCAACCGAGCCTGCACTCTCCGGCCCGTCCACCACTCGCCATGGCACGATCACGCGCTGTTCGCCGGCGCCGGCCCATTCGAAATAGGTGACTGCAACCTTGCCATGGATACCCTCGCGCAGGGCGTTGAGAAATTCGGTGGAGGTCAGCGCCTTCACATAGCCTTCGCGCTGCAGGGTCAGCTCATCGGCGTCCATGGAATAGGAAATGTCCACCGCCAGCACCAGTTCGACATCGACACTGGTGGTCGGCTGACCGGCGCCGCCGCGCGAGGCCGGTGCCGCGTCAAGCCGCCAGTCGGTGACGGCCGACAAGCCAAAAGCCAGCAACAGCATTGCGGTGACGGCCGGTCGACGCAGCATCCTCATCCCCCTGCGCTGTTGCGGGAAATGGTGCCATGGCAGCGGCTGGCGGAAAAGCGCCGGATCAGCCGTCGACAGCTTCCGTGGACACAATCTCGATACCGAACCCGCCCAGCCCCACATAAGTGAGCTTTTTCGAGGTCACCAGCCGGATCGAGCCAATCCCGAGATCCTTCAGGATCTGGGCGCCGAGTCCGATTTCGCGCCACTGCCGGATACGCGCGGCTTCCGACTTGGTCTCGTCGCGCGGGATCGCCGTGACCGGAACGCCCGCGGTCCCGTCACGCAGATAGACGATTACGCCGCGGCCGTCGTCCTTGAAACGCTGCAGGACCGCGTTGATGGTCTTGCCGCCGCCAAACACGTCGCCGATCACGTCGGCGCGGTGCAGCCGCGTCAGGATATTCTGTCCCTCGCCGATATTCCCGTAGACGAAGGCCATATGATGCGTGGCGTCGAACGGCGTGACATAGGCATAGCCCTGCAATGTCCCGATCGGCGACGCCACCGGGAATTCGCCGACGCGCTCGACCAGCTTCTCGCGCGCCTGTCGATACGCAATCAGATCGGCAATCGAGAGACGCTTCAGCCCGTGGGTATCGGCGAATTCGGCGACCTGACGTCCGCGCATCACGGTGCCGTCGTCATTCATAAGTTCGGACAGCACCCCGACTTCGGGAACGCCGGCAAGCTTGCACAGATCGATACAGGCTTCGGTATGGCCAGACCGCATCAACACGCCACCGTCGCGCGCGACCAGCGGGAAAACATGGCCGGGCCGCACGAAGTCGGATGCGCCACTGTTGCCGTTAGCGAGCGCGCGAACCGTATTGGTGCGTTCCTCGGCCGAAATCCCGGTGGTCAGGCCATGTTTCACGTCCACCGACACCGTGAACGCCGTCGCCAACGGCGCGTCGTTGCGTGAAACCATCGGATCGAGATGCAGGCGCTTGGCGTCATCCGCCGACAACGGCGCGCAGACGATGCCGGAGGTATGCCGGATGATGAAGCCCATTTTCTCCGGCGTGCAGAGCGAGGCCGCGACGAACAGGTCACCCTCGTTCTCGCGGTCGTCGTCGTCGGTCACGACGATGATCTCGCCGCGGGCAAAGGCCGCGATGGCCTGATCGATGCGCTGATGGGTCTCGAGCATGATGGTCCTGTTTATCGGGCCGGCTGAGGGAACGGCCATGACGGCCCCTCGCCCACCTGCCCACGATGACGCAGATAATGATCGGCCAGCACACATGCCATCATCGCCTCGCCGACCGGTACGGCGCGAATGCCGACGCAGGGGTCGTGGCGGCCTTTGGTCACGATATCGGTATCGCTGCCATAGCGATCGACGGTCTGGCGGGATGTCAGGATCGACGAGGTCGGCTTGACCGCGAAACGGGCCACCACCGGCTGTCCGGTGGAAATGCCGCCGAGGATGCCGCCGGCATGGTTCGACAGAAAAACCGGCTTTCCGTCATTGCCGGTTCGCATCTCGTCGGCGTTGGCCTCGCCGGGCAAATCCGCCGCCGCGAAGCCATCCCCGATCTCCACGCCCTTCACAGCATTAATGCTCATGAAGGCCGCGGCGAGGTCGGCATCGAGCTTGCCGTAAATTGGAGCGCCGAGACCCGCCGGCACGCCATCGGCCACCATCTCGATCACGGCACCGGCTGACGAGCCGGCCTTGCGCACGCCGTCGAGATAGCCTTCCCACAACTGCGCGGTCTTTGCGTCGGGGCAGAAGAAGGGATTGCGCGAGACCTCGTTCCAGTCCCAGCGCGCGCGGTCGATCGCATGCGGGCCGATCCGCACCAGCGCACCGCGCACCGTCACACCCGGGACCACTTTGCGGGCGATGGCGCCGGCTGCCACCCGCGATGCGGTCTCGCGCGCGGACGCCCGCCCGCCGCCGCGGTAATCGTGAAAACCGTATTTCGCGTCGTAGGTGTAGCCGGCGTGACCGGGACGGTATTTTTCCTTGATGTCGGAATAGTCCTTGGAGCGCTGGTCGACATTCTCGATCTGGAGCGCGATCGGCGTGCCGGTCGTCATCTCGGTGCCGGTCGCCTCATCGGTGAACACGCCCGACAGGATTCGTACCGTATCCGGCTCCTGCCGCTGGGTGGTGAAGCGTGACTGGCCGGGGCGCCGCCGATCGAGATCGGCCTGGATTTCGGCCACGCTCAGCGGGATGCGTGGCGGGCAACCGTCAACAACACAGCCGATCGCCGGCCCGTGGCTCTCGCCAAACGTGGTCACGCGAAACAGATGGCCGAAGGTGTTGAATGACATGATGCTTTGTTCGATGCCGCGGTTTGGTAGCCCGCGTGGTCCAAAGGGTCAAATCAGCCCAGATGTGCGCCCGGCGCGCGTTCGGGGCAGTCGCGGCCGTTGCCTTGGCGGAGTTCTGTACGACCGCACCGCACAATAAATCATTGTCGCCATTAACGCGCATTCAGCGCCGTGAACGCGCATTAATGGCAAACTGAATGCTCATTAAGCTACTGATTTTTCTACGTTTTTTTGATTTTTCCGTTTGCAGACGGGATTGAAGTCTGCGATCAATTGCCACGGTACGGGAGGGGCGCATCACGGGGTCGAACCAGATTCGCTCGCACCGGAAGACCGACCAACAAGGACACACACACATGCGCAAATTGATCGCCATTATTGCTGCGATCGGCTTCATCGGGTCCACGACCCTGTCGCCGGTGCTCGCGGCTCAGGCGACGCCGGGCGTTGCGAAAAGCGATGAGATCTCGGCCGCCGCTAAGAAGAAGAGCAAGAAGGCCAAGAAGTCTAAGAAGGCCGAGCTGATTGCCACCGACATCTCCGCTGCCGCGAAGAAGAAGGGCAAGAAGTCCGCCAAGAAGGCCAAGAAGGCCGAGCTGATCGCCACCGACATCTCCGCTGCCGCGAAGAAGAAGGGCAAGAAGTCCGCCAAGAAGGCCAAGAAGGCCGAGCTGATCGCCACCGACATCTCCGCTGCCGCGAAGAAGAAGGGCAAGAAGTCCGCCAAGAAGGCCAAGAAGGCCGAGCTGATCGCCACCGACATCTCCGCTGCCGCGAAGAAGAAGGGCAAGAAGTCTGCCAAGAAGGCCAAGAAGGCCGAGCTGACTGTCACCGACATCTCCGCTGCCGCGAAGAAGAAGGGCAAGAAGTCTGCCAAGAAGGCCAAGAAGGCCGAGCTGACTGTCACCGACATCTCCGCCGCCGCGAAGAAGAAGGGCAAGAAGTCCGCAAAGAAGGCCAAGAAGGCCGAGCTGATTGCCACCGATATCTCCGCTGCCGCGAAGAAGAAGGGCAAGAAGTCCGCAAAGAAGGCCAAGAAGGCCGAGCTGACTGTCACTGGCATCTCTGCCGCTGCCAAGAAGAAGGGCAAGAAGTCTGCCAAGAAGACCAAGAAGGCCGACAACGTGATCCTGTACCGGATCGCTGCCTAATCTCAGACCTCAGCGCTCACCGCGCGAAAACGGCCGGACCTCGCGGTCCGGCCGTTTTGCTTTGAAGCGTGCCGCCGGGAAGCGTGCCGCCGATCCGCTTGAACGGACCGGCGCGCCTTACGGTTCGCCGACCGTGAGATCGGGCGCATCGGGATGCTTGATCCCGACGACATGATAGCCCGCATCGACGTGGTGGATCTCGCCGGTCACGCCGCGCGACATATCCGACAGGAAATACGCCGCGGCATCTCCGACTTCGTCGAGCGTCACATTGCGCCGCAGCGGCGTATTATATTCGTTCCATTTCAGGATGTACCGGAAGTCGCCGATCCCGGACGCGGCCAGCGTCTTGATCGGACCGGCGGAAATAGCGTTCACACGAATATTCTTCACGCCGAGATCGGCCGCGAGATAACGCACCGAACTTTCCAGCGCCGCCTTGGCGAGCCCCATCACATTGTAATGCGGCATCCATTTCTCGGCGCCGTAATAGGTCAGCGTCAGCATCGATCCGCCATTCGTCATCAGCTTCTCGGCGCGCTGCGCGATCGCCGTGAACGAGTAGCAGGAGATCAGCATGGTCTTGACGAAATTGTCCTCGGTGGTGTCGACGTAACGGCCGTCGAGCTGATCCTTGTCCGAGAAGGCGATGGCGTGCACCACAAAATCGAGCGAGCCCCAGGCCGACCGGACCGCTTCAAAGACCGCATCGATGCTCTTGGGTTCCGTTACGTCGCAATGCCCGACCACGATACCGTCGACCTCTTCGGCCAGCGGTTCGACTCGCTTCTTCAGCGCATCGCCCTGATAGGTAAAGGCGAGATCGGCCCCATGATTGCGGCAGGCCCGGGCGATCCCCCAGGCGATCGAACGGTTGTTGGCAACCCCCATGATCAGCCCGCGCTTTCCGCGCATCAGGCCAGACGCGTCAGCCATCGCATTTCCTTCTTGACGCTCTCGTGGAGCGGATTTGACATTCGCTCCTGCTAACCGCGGCCCCGCGAAGCGAATGTCAAACCCAAAGCCCCACCAGAATCCAGTATTTGCCAGCGGTCGTTGATCCCGTCGTCGCAACCCAGCCGGCCAAGCTGGCATACGACTGTCCAGAATCGGGCCGCCAGTGTCCAGGTTCCGACGTTTGTACCCCCCCCTGCGCGGCGCCAACAGACAGAATGTCGATCCGCCGCACCGGTGCGCCACCTTGTGGCATAGGGTATTGTGGCCATCAAGAAGTGCGACCGGGCCTCGAAACAGCAGCTTTTTCGGAATATTGAATGTCCGAAGGGTGTTGACTCAATCGACGACCGCCCTGCGTGCGGCTGCAACACCGCAAAACCCATTTCAGGGGCAACGATCCAGATGAGCAGCTTTCGTCAGGATGTGGAGGCCAATGTCCCGGCACTCCGGCGCTATGCGCGGGCTCTCACCCGGGACGGCGAACTCGCGGACGATCTGGTCCAGGATACGCTGGTCCGAGCCTTGCGCTCGGAGCATTTGTTTCATGGCGGCGAAATTCGCTCCTGGCTGTTCACAATTCTGACCAATCTCAACCGCAATCGGCTGCGTTCGCTGTCGCGGCGCCCGCTGACCGCCACGCTCGACGATAATGATGCCCCGGATTCGGCCGGCCCCGAAGCCGGAGGGCGCGATATCTCGCGGGCGCTGGATCTGCTGGTCGACGACCAGAAACAGGCTTTGCTGCTGGTGGTGCTCGAAGGCCTCACCTACCGCGAAGTCGCCGACGTCCAGGGTGTGCCGATCGGCACAGTGATGTCGCGGCTCGCGCGCGCCCGTGCGCAGATCAAGGCCTATCTCGACGGCGAGCGCCCGGCGCTGCGCCGCGTGAAATAGAGGTTGAATGATGGTCGATCGGACCTTGCCCGTGACCGAAGACGAACTGCACGCCTATGTGGACGGCGAATTGCCGGCCGACCGTCGCGTTGCGGTCGAGGAATGGCTCGCCTCGCATCCGGACGATGCGGCCCGCATCGCGGCGTGGCGCCTGCAGGCGGACGCGATCCGTGCGCGTTTCAGCGGCACGGCGAACGAAACGATTCCATCTCGCCTGAAGATCGATGCGCTGCTTCGGTCCGGCCGCAACTGGCGTACAATCGCTGCGGCTGTGGCGGCGCTGGCGTTCCTGACCGGTGGCGTCGCCGGATGGATGGCGCGCAGCACCAGCGAGGTTGTGGCCGCAATCGGCGATCCGGCCGACGACCTTGCGCAGCGCGCACTCGCCGCTCACAAACTCTATATCGGCGAGATCCGGCATCCGGTCGAGGTCGGTGCCAGCGAAGCGCATCTGACACCATGGCTTTCGCGGCGGATTGGCACCACGTTGCGCATTCCCGATTTCTCGGCCTTCGATATGAAGCTTCTGGGTGGCCGTCTGCTGCCGGGAGAAGCGGGGCCAGCCGCCCTGCTGATGTTCGAAAATGGCAGCGGCGACCGGATCACATTCTATATCTCGAAGCTGCAGCAGCCTCAGACCGCGTTCCGCTATTACACGTCGGACAATGTCGCGGCGATCCGCTGGGTGGTCAGCGATTTCGGCTATGTGGTCGCAGGCCCCGCCGACAAGATGAAGCTGAAGGAACTGGCGCGGGCGGCGTTCGAGCAGCTCGAAAACCGCGCGCCACCGCCGCATCCTAACCGCTCCTCCGTCGAGCCGGTGGTCAGCCGGCACGGCGGCTGAGCCGCGATATATGCGGCGGCCCTCAGGGTCAGCCGTCTGGTTGTCCGGCACCCGGTTGGGAAGCGTCTCGTTCAAGCATGTCTTTGACGTATAACTCGCGGATCAGGACAATGCCCGCGGCCGTCAGGGGTGTCGCCAGCGCCAAGCCCAGGACGCCGAGAAGCACGGCGGCGACAAGCTGCATGGCGAGGGTCAGCGCTGGCGGCATCGAGATGGTGCGCTGCTGGATGAGAGGCGTGATGAGATAGCTTTCGACCGCCTGGACGGCCGTATAGAGCAAAACGACCAGCGCGGCCTGGGTCAGGCCATCGCCCAGAGCCAGCAATATCGCCGGGGCGGCTGCGATGATCGGTCCGAAATTCGGCACGAAGGTCAGGATTGCGGCGATCAACGCGAGCGACAGCGCAAGCGGCATTCCGAGTGCCCACAGGCCGAGATAGGTCAACACACCGATCAGCGCCATGTCGATCAGTTTGCCGATCAACCACCACAGCAGCACCCGATCGACCTCATCGATGATTTGCCGCGCGCGATCGCGGTGAGCCGGCGGCACCAGGCAGATCAGCCCGCCGCGGTAGGTCTGCGGATCGGCCGCCAGATAGATTGCGGTGAACAAAATAACCAGTCCGCTTCCCAAAAACCCAAGCGTACCGGAGACCACGCCAAACGCGCCGCCGATCAGTTTCTGCATCGTCCCCTGACCCGGTGCGGCCGCTTGATCAAAGGCATAATCGATCACGCTGGCACCGCCGAAGATGCCGCTGAGCCGTTGCTGCAGATCGCCCAATCCGCGCGGCAATTGCTCGACCAGTTCCCGGCTTTGAGCCACGATGTCAGGCAGCAGAAGCCACGTTCCGAGGGCGACCGTGACGACGATGCCGCTCAAGGTGAGGGCCAGGCTCCAGCCCGGCCCGATACCAAGGCCCGCATCGATCGCGTTGGCGATCGACCGCAGCAAAATCGCGAGCAACACGCCGGCGAAAACCAGCAGCAAGACCTGCGCGGTGAGACTGAGGAATGCCAGGGCAAGTGCAATCGCCGCGACGAGGGCTATCGTTTTCGCAATGCTCACGAAAAAACCTTCCGATCGCGGCGCAGGCGAAGATGCATGCGACGACGATGAGAGTGAAGCGATCGGACGAAAAAGCCCCGAGCGTCAGCCGATGAAGCAGCCAGCAATCCTCAGCCGAAAATCTTCCTTGGATCTTCGACCCGGGTCTCCCGCCATTTCTCCATCAACTCCTGCAGGTCAGAGTCGTTCTGTTCGGGGAGCACAATGCGGATGGTGGCCAGCAGGTCGCCGGTCCCGGTCTTGTCGGGCAGACCCTTGCCCTTGAGCCGGAAGGTCCGCCCGCTACTGGTATTGGCGGGAATATTCAGCTCGACGGCGCCATCCAGGGTCGGAACCCGAACCTTGCCGCCGAGCACCGCCTCATAAAGGGTGATCGGCAAGTCCAGCCGGATGTTCGAGCCCTCGCGCTCGAAATACGGGTGCTTGGCAATATGCACCGTGACGATGGCGTCGCCGGCCGGACCGCCATCCGAGAAGCCCTGCCCCTTCAGCCTGATCTGCTGACCGTCCGAAAGCCCGGCCGGGATCTTGACGTCGACCTCCTTGCCGGTCGGCAGATAGACCCGGCGGGAGCCGCCATGGGCCAGATCGGACAGCGTGATGGTGGTGGACGCAGCCGCATCGCGGCCGGGAGGCGGTGTGAACTCCTCCGGCTCGAAGGTCCGGCCGCCGCCGCCGCGGCGCGCGCGACCGCCCATCATTTCCTTGAGAATGTCATCGATACCGCCGAAGCCGCCGCCACCGCCCGCGCGCTGCGCGCCCTGCGGGCCGAACGTGAACGACTCGAACTGCATGTCGGGACCGCCGCCCGCGCCCGCACGAAATCCGCCGCGACCCGGATGCGCGCCCTCGAAGCCCTGGAAACGGGGCTTTCCCTCAGCGTCGATCTCGCCAGCGTCGAATTGCTTGCGCTTGGCTTCGTCGCCCAGAATTTCATAGGCGGCATTGGCCTCGGTAAATTTCTCCGAGGCTTGCGGATCGTCCTTGTTGGCATCCGGATGGTGCTTCTTGGCAAGCTTTCGAAAGGCTGACTTGATCTGGCCAGCCGCGGCCCCCCGCGGCACCCCCAACACGTCGTAGGGGTCACGCATCTGACGATAACTCCTTTTCGGCGGACACCGGACCAAGGCCCGGCTTGTGATTCCGTGGCTATTTGGGACCGTAATCCGGATTTCGCAACGCCGTGCAATGTTTCGCGGAGGGTTTCGAGTGGCGTTTCCGGGAGCTTGTCACGGAGGTCTCAAGGAAGCTTTAGCGCGCTTGTTCCCGCGCCCGCACATGCAACCGTCACGAACGGCGCCAGGCCTTCAGATTGCGCACTTCCCAGCGTCCTCTGGAGGCACGGCAGGCTTCACCCTGCATCCAGGATTCGGTGCCCTCGGCGACGTAGCTTGCGACGAAGTCGCGGCACAGCGCACCCTCGACCCGGTAGGCCGCCGCAACCGGCGTGACCGTGCCGCGCGCACCGGAAGCCGGGTTCTGCCAGGGCAGGCTCACGTCCTCCCCACCGCTTTTCATGACTTCGGCGGCGGCGACCTTGGCATAGGCGAGATCGGAGGCGGGCGGCAGCCCGGGGCCCTCCGGCGAGGATGGGCTCAGGATCGACCCGGTCTGGACCGGCTTGTCTTCGCCGAACATGCCGGGCAGTTTAACCTCGGTGCTGCACCCGCTGGCGGCAACGCCAAGAACGGCGAGCGCGAAGCCGCAGAGCAGCATTCGGCATAGGCGAGCGGACCACGCTCCCCTATATACCACGGATCGGACGGCTGAAGACGGGCCGGCCACTCGGTACCCCACGACATGACAGACACACCAGCCATTGAACGTCCGGACCAGTTAAGGAACGGTGATTTTACCGAAGCCTCCGAGCCGCTGGTGCTGTTTGCGGCCTGGATGGAGGACGCCAAGCGCTCGGAACCGAATGATCCCAACGCGATGGCGCTTGCGACCGCCGACGGCGAAGGCTTTCCGGACGTGCGCATGGTCCTGCTGAAGGGCTTTGACGAGGCCGGCTTCGTGTTCTTCACCAATCTCGACAGCGCCAAGGCGCGGGAATTGCGCGAGCGTCCGCAGGCCGCCCTGGTCTTCCACTGGAAGTCGCTGCGCCGCCAGGTTCGCATTCGCGGCAGCGTTACGCCGGTGAGCGACGCCGAGGCCGACGCCTATTTTGCGACAAGGCCCAGGCTGGCGCAGATCGGCGCCTGGGCCAGCAAGCAATCGTCGCCGCTCGAAAGCCGCCTCGCTTTCGAGACATCGGTCGCACGCGTCACCGCGCGCTACCCGCTCGGATCGATTCCGAGACCGCCGTTCTGGTCAGGCTTTCGCGTCGCGCCGCTCGCGATCGAATTCTGGCATGATCGCCCGTTCCGCCTGCACGACCGTATTGCCTTCACGCGCAGCCAGACGCCCGAGACCTGGACCAGGACGCGGCTTTATCCCTGAGTTCTAGTCACGGCGCGTTGCAACAGGATTTGTCAGATGCCCAGCTCCGACCCTAACGGCCCGCGCCGAACGCTCCTGCTGACCGGCGCCAGCCGCGGCATCGGACATGCGACGGTGAAGCGGTTTTCGGCCGCCGGCTGGCGCGTCATCACCTGTTCGCGCAACGCCTTTCCGGAGAATTGCCCCTGGGAGGCGGGCCCGGAAGATCATATCCAGGTCGACCTCTCCAGTCCCGACAACACCGAAGAAGCCATCGCCGAAATCAAGAACCGGCTGCCGGACGGCCACCTGCACGCGCTTGTCAACAACGCGGCGATTTCACCGAAGGCAGCGGAGGGCGCGCGGCTGAGTGCGATCGCGACCGAGTTCAAGACCTGGCAACACGTGTTTCAGGTGAATTTCTTCGCGCCGATCATGCTGGCGCGGGGACTCATGAATCAACTGAAAGCCGCGCAGGGTTCGGTGGTGAATGTGACCTCGATCGCAGGCTCGCGTGTGCATCCGTTTGCGGGCGCGGCCTATGCCACCTCGAAGGCGGCACTGGCATCGCTGACACGCGAAATGGCCGCCGATTTCGGCCCGCTCGGCATTCGCGTGAACGCGATCGCGCCGGGCGAGATCGACACCTCGATCCTGTCGCCCGGAACCGACAAGATCGTCGAGCAGCAGATTCCGATGCACCGGCTCGGCACCCCCGACGAGGTGGCGAAGATCATCTACGTGCTATGCACGGAGACGTCGTCCTACGTGCACGGCGCCGAAATCCACATCAATGGCGGGCAGCACGTCTAGGCTGCGCTACAGCCACTTCTTCCACTTGAAGAAGAGGTACGGCACGATCGCCGATACCACCATTGCGATCAGCGCGATCGGATAGCCGTAGACCGATTTGAGTTCCGGCATGACTTCGAAATTCATGCCGTAGACCGTGCCGACCAGCGTCGGCGGCATCATCACCACCGCGACCACCGAGAACAGCTTGATGATATTGTTCTGCTCGATGCTGACCAGGCCGAGCATGGCATCGAGCAGGAAGGTAATGTTGTTGGTCAGGTAGGTGGTGTGGTCCGACAGCGATTGCACGTCCCGCTGCATGGTCTTGAGCTGGGCGCGCATCTCTTTCGGCCAGCGCGTCGATTCATCCTCATGCGCGAGAAACAGAACGACGCGCCCGATCGAGACCAGGCTTTCGCGCACTTTCGAGCACAGGTCGCCCTTGCGGCCGAGCGAGAACAGAATGCCCTGATAGACCCGCGAAGATCCGCCGCGGCTGCGCCGCTGATCGAATACCTTGCGCGAGACCTGGTCGACCTCCGCGCCGACGCGTTCCAGAATGTCGGCGGCGCGATCGATCACGGCGTCCAGCAGTTCCAGCAGGACGGTCTGTCCTGACACATTGCCCGGACACGAGCGGCCGAGCTTGTGGCGCGTCATCGCGAACGGACGCGGTTCGTCATAGCGAACGGTCACCAGGCGCTGACCGGCGAGGATGAACGATACCGGGGTGGTGATCGGCGTCGCCGTATCGGAATGCGACATCAGCGTCGCAGTCATGTAGCGCGCGCCATTCTCGACATAGAGACGGCTGGAAATCTCGATTTCCTGCATCTCCTCGCGGGTCGGCACCGCGACGCCCACCCGCTGCTCGACCAGCTTGTCTTCCTCAAGCGTCGGATTGATCAGATCCAGCCAGACCGCCGCCTCGGGAATTTCTTCGCCAGCCTCACGCGGGTGAGGCTCCAGCGTGGTGCCACGCGGCACAAAAACGGTGAGCATGGCCCCCTCCGCAGATACGGCTGTCGCCGCAGCGGCGCAGTCATGGCCATGCACCGTTGCTCCGTGCAAGTCCTAAAATGGCATCCGCGCACCGGCGCGAATCGGCGCTCAGGCGGCGCGATCCTTGCGCGGGTCCGGTGAGACCGGGGTCTTGGTCTTGCTCTCGCCGCCATAGGGCAAAGCGGCGACCAATGCTGAAATCGCAATCCGTCCATAGCGGCGGTTGAGATCGGCTTCCTGCCGCCGGGCTTCCCGATTGTCGCCAGTGGAATGGGCGGTCGTCATGATCTTCCTCCTCAGGGGCATTTGTTTCGTCCCAAGTTTGACCCTGCCCGGCCGATGCGGAGCCAGTGAGGCTGAAATGGGCGGATAATGGTAAGACTTGGCGGCAAACGTCACAAAGCTGTGTGTCTGCCGACGGGCTGTGATCGCGCGCGGTTCTGACCGGATCACGGTAAACGGTCGCTTAATGGGTTGGTGCAATCCTTGCGATGGCTGTCCGTCGAGGATATTGGACAAAGTTCTTGCGGCTTTCCGGCAACACCTTCACAGGACTGACTTACAATCCGGACTGCCCGCTGGATGACTCGATTTTTTCGGTTATGGTCGCTCGGGAATCTTGCCGCTGCGGCACAATAGTAAGGATGTGGTGATGCGCCTGATCGCGCTTCTCCTGATCGGGATCGGTTTGTCGGGTTGCAACACTGCGACCACGGCCACCTACGAGCCCGCGTCAGAGGCCAATTTCAAGCCGCGCGACCGTGAGTTGCTGGCCAAGGTTCCTTACGCCAAGCCGACTATTCCGGAGCCTTACCGGCGCCACATCGTAAACTATCACCGCAAGGAAGCGCCTGGCTCGATCGTGGTCGATGCCGATTCGCGCTTCCTCTATTACGTGTTGCCTGAGGGTAAGGCGATCCGCTACGGCATCACCGTGGGCGAAGAAGCGCTGGCCTTTTCCGGCATCGCCAAGGTTCAGCGCAAGGCGGAATGGCCGACCTGGACGCCGACACAGGCGATCAAGGAGCGGCTTGGACCGAGCATTCCCAATCAGGTCGGACCCGGCCCTCACAATCCGCTCGGCGCGCGTGCCCTGTATCTCTATGCCGGCGGCAAGGACACGCTGTACCGGATTCACGGCACCAATCAGCCGGAGATGATCGGCTCGGCGGTGTCCTCAGGTTGTATCCGCATGACCAATGAGGACGTGATCGACCTGTATAACAGGACCAAGGAAAACACGGTCGTGGTCGTCCTTGCACCAAAGCAGGGCGATTCGCCGAACAACCCGCAGATGGCGCATCGCGGACTGGATCGTAACGCGCCGTTCTGACCGGCACCGGCTGAAGGTTGCAAACGGCGCCCTCGGGCGCCGTTGTCGTTTGTGCGAAACGCGCGCAGCTAACCCAGCTCGATATGCACGATTTCCGGGGGCACGCCGATCCGCATCGGCACCACGCTGGTCCCAAGTCCGCCCGACACAATCAGATCGCGGCCGCCTTCCACGATATGCCCGTAGGCGAAGCGCGCGCCATATTGCGAGGGCACGAAGGCCGGCCACATGAACGGCACCCGGATCTGCCCGCCATGGGTATGACCCGCGAGCGTCAGCGAAACGCGGTCGGGAACCTTGGTGAAAATATCGGGCTCGTGGACCATCAGGATCACGGGCTCGTCGCTTCCGATCATGGCCAGGGTCGCCGGCAGATCGTCGGCGCCGCGAAAGCGGCCCTGCCCTAGCGGAATGGCCAGCTGATCGCCGATCCCGGCAAGCCAGAAGCGCGCGCCCCGTTCACCGAGCAGAACCGCGTCGTTCTCCATCACCGGAATGCCCACGCGTTTGAGGGCAAGGCGAATATCGGCCTGATGGAACCACCAATCGTGATTGCCGAGAATCGCATGCACGCCGAGTGGGGCTTTCAGCCGCGACAATTCGGCGGCCCAGACCGGCGCCGGAATCGGCTCGGTTACGAATTTGTGCGTGGCGACAAAGTCGCCGAGCAGCAGCACGATGTCGGAGCGCAGCGCGTTCGAGGTATCGACGATCCCGCGAATCCGATCGAGCCCCATATTGGGGCCGCCGGCATGAAGATCGGCGATCACCGAAATGGTCAGCTTTTGTCCGTCCGGCCAGCCGCGCGGCTTCAACCGGTAGCGCGTGACATCCAGCATGGCCGCGGCTTCGACACCCGCATAGCCGGCAAAGGCCGGCCCTGACAGCGCGGCAACGCCAAGGCCTCCCAGCAGCAGCGAGCGGCGCGAGATCAGGGGACTGCGCGGGGTGTCGGTCGGCAGAAGATCGGAAGGGCGGACGGGCTTCATGTCAGCGCATATAGGGGTCCGGCGGTGAAGGGACAGTTCACGCAACCGCCGAAAGGCTGCGGCATCCCGACCTGAGCGCGCCCGGCGGGTTTAGGACGCCTCTTTCGGCCGTGGCCGGGGCAGCGGAATTTCGTTTGCAGGATCAAGCACATTCCACTGGCACAGGCGGTAGCCGCCCCTCCGTTCGGCAAGGTCCATATGAATATGGTCTTCGTGATGGCCGTCGGAGCCGGGACCTAGAACTGTGGTAAATCGCTCGCAGATGCTCTTGCGGACCGCCTCACGGAACTCGCGATCGAGCTTGCGGTCGGTAAACGACGCAAACCGGCCGTTGGCCAGATGAACGCCCCGCACGTCGATCGCATTGGCAAGTCCATGCTGGCTGATCCTGGCGCCCGCCACCCGGTTGCGGCCGCGGCAATCGTAGGAAGCGTAATTGTCGAGCATGCGGGGCGCCGCCCCGAGCTGGGCCGTGGTCGCGGTGAGGTCCTCGCGAACCCAGTTCGCCAATGCTTCGGCCATCGTGCAGCGCATGGTGGCGGGCGGACTGAGCGTCACCCGCGACTTGTCGGACTGGATGATCGCCTCCAGCCGGACCACATCAGTTGCTCCGCAATCGCCCGGCCCTGCCAGCGATGGCAGCGGTTCGATTACCGCGATCTTGTCCGCAACACGCAGCTGGCAGGCTGACGGCTCCTCCGGCTTGCCTCTGTCGGTTTCGCTCGCCGGTTGCGGATCGGCCTCGGCCGCAAACGCCTCCATCGGCACCGGCGCAATACGATCGGTGATCGTGTCCGGCTGCGGCACCGCTGCGCCTGATTCCGCTTTCGGTTTGGATGCCCGGGATCGTGTGGGCTTTGCCGGTTTCGGCGTCGGATCAGCGGATCTCGGCTGGGTCGACTTCAACGGCGCGGGAAACGGCGATGCAGACGGCGTCTGCGCCTGCGCGGCATGCACGCCCCACAACACCAGTATCACCGGAAAAATCGCAAAGAAGCGTCCCACGGCCCGCATCTCCCCGGCGAATACGGCATTTGTGCGGGATCGTCGCAGCGATGGCAATTTCTCTTTTGGGCGGCTGTGGTAGTGTGGTGGTTCGGATATCCACTTTATACTCGCAGCACGCTCTCAAGCGGATTTCCGTATCAAACCACACCAGAATCAGAAGTTTGCTAGTGTCCTTCGAATCCGAAATCCGCTCACGAGCAAGCCGCAGAATGAAGCGGACTTCGGATTCGGGACACTAGCATCGCGGCAATGACGATTCCGGAAGTCGAATGACCCATGATGTGATTGTGGTTGGGCTTGGCGCCATGGGCAGCGCCGCGCTTTACCATCTGGCGCGCCGCAATGTTCGCGCCATCGGGCTGGAGCGGTTCGAGCCCGGCCATGACCGCGGGTCCTCGCATGGCCGCACGCGCATCATCCGGCACGGCTATTTCGAGCATCCTTCCTACGTACCACTGGTGCGGCGTGCCGCGGCGATGTGGCGTGAACTCGAAACCGCGTCCGGACGATCGCTGATGACGATCACTGGCATTGCGGAAATCGGGCGGCCGGACTCAACCCTGGTGACGGGCACGCTCGCGGCCGCGCAGCAGCACCGGCTCACGCATGAAGTCGTCACCGCGCACGAGTTGATGCGCCGCTACCCGGCGTTCCGGCTGCCGCCGGATTATATCGCGGTGATCCAGCCGGACGCGGGCTTCGTCGACGCCGAGGCCGGCATCCGCGCGCATCTGCGGCTCGCTGCCGCTGCCGGCGCCGACACCCGAACCGGTGAGGAGGTTCTGTCGGTCGAGCAGGTCGGCGAGCGCGTGCGCGTCACGACCGGACGCAAGATCTACGAAGCCGGCCATGCGATCGTCACCGCCGGGCCATGGACCGGATCGCTGGTCCCCGATCTCGGCGTGACACTCGAGGTGACGCGGCAGGTTCTGCTCTGGCTGCGCCCGAGCCAGCCGGAATTGTTTCGGACCGGCTGGTTTCCGGTTTTCATGATCGAGAGCGAGCACGGAATTCACTACGGTTTTCCGCTGCAGGACGATGGCCTGCTGAAGATCGCCAAGCATCATCATGTCGGTGAAGTGGTCGATCCGGAAACCTGCGACCGTACGGTCAGCGAGGCCGACCGGACCACCATTACCGGCCCGCTATTGCAGATGCTGCCGGCTGCCGCGGGACCGGTGGCCGACGCCAAGACCTGCCTCTACACCATGTCGCCGGATGGCGATTTCGTCATCGATCGCCTGCCCGGACGCGACCGGATCGTGATTGCCTCGCCCTGTTCCGGCCACGGCTTCAAGTTTGCGCCCGCCATCGGCCAGGCGCTGGCCGATCTGGCGCTGACCGGCCGCACCGCCGTCGATCTTCGCCGCTTCCGGCTGTCGCGGTTCGGCTGAGCCGGCACTTCCCGCCACCCGGGCGGCTCTGTAACCTCCCCGTCAACGGCAAAAAATACGACAGGGAGAAATGCGATGCAGGGCTTGATGCAGGATTGGCCGCTATTGTGTCATCGCATTCTCGATCACGCCGCGACCTTCCATGCCGATCGTCCGATCGTGTCGCGACTGGTCGAAGGGCCGATCCATCGCACCAACTACGGCGAGGTCCGCAACCGCGCGCTGAAAGTCGCGCAACGGCTGTCGCGTGATGGCATAGGCCTCGGCGACCGGGTGGCAACGCTCGCCTGGAACACGTTCCGCCATGTTGAGGCCTGGTACGGCATCATGGGAATCGGCGCGGTGTATCACACCGTCAACCCGCGCCTGTTCCCCGATCAGATCGCATGGATCGTCAATCACGCGCAGGATCGCGTGATGATGACCGATCTCACCTTCGTGCCGCTGCTGGAGAAGCTTGCGGACCGGCTGCCCAGCATCGAGCGCTATGTGGTACTCACCGACGCCGCGCATATGCCGGAGACGACACTAAAGAATGCCGTGCCGTATGAAGAGTGGCTCGCCGAAGCCGACGGCGATTTCGCCTGGAAGAGTTTCGACGAGAACACCGCGGCCGGCATGTGCTACACCTCCGGCACCACCGGCCATCCCAAGGGCGTGCTCTATTCGCACCGCTCGAATGTGCTGCATTCGATGATGGCGAGCATGGGTGACGCCATGGGCGTGTCCTCGCGCGACGTCATCATGCCGGTGGTGCCGATGTTTCACGCCAATTGCTGGGGACTTGCGCTGACCGCGCCGATGAACGGCTCAGCCCTGGTCATGCCGGGCATGAAGATGGACGGCGCCTCGATCTATCAGTTGCTCGATGAGTTTCGCGTCACCTGCACCGCCGCGGTGCCGACCATCTGGCTGATGCTGCTGCAGCATCTGGAAGCCACCGGCGCGAAACTGCCGTATCTTAATCGCGTGGTGATCGGCGGTTCGGCCTGCCCGCGCGCCATGACCGAAACGTTCGAAAAGAATTACGGCGTCACCGTCATTCATGCATGGGGGATGACGGAAATGTCACCGCTCGGCTCGCTCTGCACCATCAAGCCGGAATACGACGCTCTCGAGAATGACGCGCTCTACGACCTGAAGGTCAAGCAGGGCCATCCGCCATTCGGCGTCGAGATGCGCATCACCGATGACCGCGGCGCCGATCAGCCGTGGGATGGCAAGACCTTCGGACGCCTGACGGTGCGCGGGCCCGCGGTCGCGCGCGCCTATTTCAAGGACGACAGCGACATTCTCGACGAGCGCGGCTTCTTCGATACCGGCGATGTCGCGACCATCGATCCTTATGGCTACATGCAGATCACCGACCGTTCCAAGGACGTGATCAAGTCTGGCGGCGAATGGATTTCCTCCATCGACCTGGAAAATCTCGCCATCGGTCATCCCAAGGTTGCGGAGGCGGCGGTGATCGGCGTGCGGCATCCGAAATGGGACGAGCGACCGCTCCTAATCGTCGTGCTCAAGAAGGAGGCGATTGCGGACAAAGATGAATTGCTTGCCTTCATGCGAGGCAAGGTCGCCGATTGGTGGCTGCCCGACGACGTTGCTTTTGTCGACGAGATACCGCACACCGCGACCGGCAAGATCCTGAAAACGGCATTGCGCGAACGGTTCAGGGACTACATCCTGCCGGGATCGGTGACGGCGGAGTGAGCGATGACGGTGGCGGACGCGGGCACGGTTGCCGGGGCGGCAGGCGGCGCGGCGCGCCCGATCCGTTTCATCGGACCGGAGAAGGATTACTGGCGGATCGTGGTGCGCGGCGCCGTCCTGCTGATGGTCACGCTCGGCCTGTACCGGTTCTGGCTTGCAACCGATATCCGCCGCTTCCTGTGGGCCAATACCGAGATCGACGGCGAGTCGCTGGAATATTCCGGCACCGCGCTTGAATTGCTGCAGGGCTTCCTGTTCGCGATCGCGCTGATCCTGCCGATCTACATCGCCTTCACCATCACGGTGCTCGACCTCGGCGCCTTCGGCAATTTTCTGTCCACCTCGGCGGTGTTGCTGCTCGCCTTCCTGAGCCAGTACGGCATCTATCTCGCCCGCCGCTACCGGCTGACCCGAACGGTGTTTCGCGGCTTGCGCTTCCATCAGACCGGCAGCGCCGTGCGCTACGCGATCTGCGCAGTCTGGTGGTGGGGCTGGACCGCGCTGACGCTGGGCTTCGCCTATCCGTTCACGCGTGCCACGCTCGAGCGCTTCAAGATGCGCAACACGTTTTACGGTGACCTGCAGGGCAGTTTCGTGGGGTCCGGCTGGCATCTGTTCGTCCGCGGCTTCCTGATGTGGCTCGCGGTGCTCATTCCGCTGTTGGCAACAGCGACCGCACTGCTCGCGATAGACTGGTCTGCGGTGATGGCGGCCTTGCGCGGCGGCGGCGACGTGATTGGCCGCGCGGAAAAGGCCAGCCCGGGCTTTCTCGGCCAGTTCGGATTTGCGATCGTGACGTTCGCCGTCACCCTTGTGCTGGTCGCGCTGATATTGCCGGCTTTTCACGCCCTGGTCATGCGCTGGTGGATCAACGGAATCCGCTTCGGCGAGATCGTCGCAACGTCCCATCTGCGTACCCGCGATGTCTATTTCGCCTATCTGCGTTTCATCGGCTTTCTGATCGCTTTCATCGTGGTGCTGCTGGTCTTGGTTTTCTTCGGACTGATCGTCCTGGGCGCGTTTTTCGAGAGTGGCACGATGCTGACTGAGTTCGTCAGCGTGGCGATGATGGTCGGTACTTACGTTGTGTTCATGCTGGGTCTGATCACGCTCTTCAACGCGACGGTCACCCTCTCGGTCTGGCGGCTGACCGCCAGTTCGATCGAATTGTCCGACACGCATCTGATCGCTCAGGTTAAGGCAGCCGGCGATGCAAGCTCGCCGCTCGGCGAAGGCATCGCCGACGTTCTCAATCTCGGTGGCATATGACCGGACCCATCGCCGTCGGGCTCAGCAGCGATGCCATCTATTTCGACGGCGTCACGTCAACACGCCATGATGTGACGATCGAATTGAACGACCGCGCCGTTGTGATTTTCGACCGGGCCGGCGCACTGATCGACCAATGGCCCTATCCGCGGCTGAAACATCTGTCGGCGCCCGCGCATATCTTTCGCATCGCTTTGCGCAGATCCGAAAACCTCGCGCGGCTCGAAATCGCCAATCACGACATGGCCCATGCCATCGACCTCGCCTGCCCCGAGATCGATCGCACCGGCGCAAGCGCGCGCAGGGACCGGCGGCAGGCGATCATGCTCAGTTTTCTTGCGGCAGGGTCGCTGTTTGCCGTTGCGGTTTACGGACTCCCGGCGATCGTCGACCGGCTCGCGCCGCTGGTGCCGCAGGGCATCGAGCGACGACTCGGCAACGCCGCCGACACCCAGGTCCGTGCGATGCTCGACAAGGGGCCGCCCGAGCGGCCCTTCGAATGCGGAAGCGCCGCTGCGGAACAGGCCGGCCGCGCCGCGTTCGAAAAGCTGATGGCTCGGCTGCGGACGGCGGCCGGCCTGCGGCTACCGTTGCATGCGGCGGTGATCCGGCGCGAGGAGGCCAATGCCATCGCGTTACCGGGCGGCCATATCTATGTCTTCAAGGGACTGATCGACCAGGCCGACAATGTGGACGAAGTTGCCGGCGTGATCGCCCATGAGTTGGGCCACGTTGCCAATCGCGACGGCGCGCGCGCCATTCTCCAGGCCACCGGGCTGTCGCTGATTTTTGGCATCCTGCTCGGCGATTTCGTGGGCGGCGGCGCCGTGGTGCTGGCCAGCGAATCGCTGCTCAAATCCGCCTATTCGCGCGGCGCCGAAAGCCGGGCCGATGATTATGCCGTGAAGACCATCCAAAATGCGGGCGGCGATCCGCGCGCGCTCGGCCGGTTTCTGGCCCGAATTGCGGGAAAAACCCGCTCCGGATCGATCTTTCTCGACCATCCGGCCACCCCCGATCGTGTGGCGCGCATCAATGCCATCGCCGCGCCGCAAAGTGGTGGCGCAACGCTGCTTGACGCGGCCGAGTGGAGAGCCTTGAAACGCATCTGCGCGGGCTATCGCTAGCGTGATCGATCCCCGAAAAGCCTGCCCCTGACCCGATCCGGGACGGCATCGGTTTTCGGGGTAGGATCATGCTCAATTAAAATCTCTCCGCGCAGGACACGGACTCTCATGGCGCGCCGTAGGCTTCCCGACGAACCCAACTCGAAACTTGCGGTCTGGTCGAGGCGGCTGGCGCTGTTTTCCGTGGTCGCGACGCTGATCGCGATCATCATCGTCCGTGCCGGCCTGATCGAAGTCCTGCCCGGAATCGCAACCCTCGCCGGCGCGCTCGGATTTGCGGTGCTGGCCATCCTGCTGGCGTTCGGTTCCTTCGTCACGATCTGGCGCCTGGGGCTTGGCGGCCTCGGCTATTCCGTCACAGCGATCTTCATCGGCGCGGCGCTTCTCGCCTACCCGGCCTATCTGGGCACCAAGGCTTACACCCTGCCGCCGATCCACGACATCTCCACCGATGTGCTCGACCCACCGGCCTTCGATGCGGTGCGCCGATTGCGATCGCGTGCAACCAATCCGGCCCAATATGCCGGGCTCTATGCCGCCGAGCAGCAGCGCGAGGCCTATCCGGAGGTCACGCCGCTGGAATTGTCGGTTCCCGCCAAGCAAGCCTATGACCACGCTCTGGCGATGGTGAACAAGCGGCGCTGGCTGGTGCTGGACGCGCGCGAGCCGCAACCCAACCGCCGTGACGGCCGGATCGAGGCGGTAGCCCGCACCGCGATCATGGGCTTTCGCGACGACATCGTGATCCGGGTGCGCGGCGTCGACGAAAGTTCGCGCGTGGACGTCCGCTCGTCGTCGCGTTACGGCACCCACGATCTCGGCAGCAACGCATCGCGCATCCGCGCTTTCCTCGACAGCCTCGAGCAGGACATCGACGCAGCGCTTGAGCGTGAGGAACGCCGCCGTCCGGCCCCCAAGGAGAAGGCGCCCGCGCCCAAGTCGAAGCAGGGCACGCCTCAAGCCAAGCGGTAATGCCCGGCGATCGAGGGCACGCCCTCGGTCGCGACTTTGCCGCGCGCGACCAGATCCTCGAGATGCGCGAGCACCGATAGCCCGGCGGCACCGATCAACCGCGGATCGATCCCGATATAGATCGCCCGAACCAGGGTCGGAATATCGGTGGCGCCCTTCGCGAGCCGGTGCAGGATCGATTCCTCGCGGCCCAGCCGGTGGCGGATATAGCTTTGAACGAAGCGCGGCGCGTCGCGAATGATATTGCCGTGGCCCGGGAAATAAACCGTCTCCGGCCGCTTCCCGATCTTGGTGAGCGAATCCATGTAATCGCTCATTGCGCCGTCCGGAGGCGCAACGATGGAGGTCGACCAGCCCATGACATGGTCGCCGGAAAACAGCGCGTTGGTTTCCTTCAGCGCATAAGCCATGTGGTTGGCACAATGGCCCGGCGTCGCGATCGCCTCCAGCGTCCAGCCCGCGCCTTCGATCACGTCGCCGTCGGAGAGCTTGAGATCGGGACGAAAATCCGTGTCCCCCGCAGCGTCGAGCGGATTGATTTCACCGATATGCAGCGGGCGCGAGACCCGATGCGGGCCCTCGCCGCAGGTCGTCGCACCGGTCGCGGCCTTCAGAGCCGCCGCCGCCGGCGAATGGTCGCGATGGGTGTGCGTCAGCACGATATGGCTAACGGTTTCTCCGCGCAGGGCGTCGAGCAGCGCCTTGACGTGTCGGTCGTCGTCCGGGCCGGGATCGATCACCGCAACCTTGCCGTGTCCCACGATGTAGGTGACCGTGCCCTTAAAGGTAAACGGCCCAGCGTTACCAACGCAGACGGCCCGCACCATCGGGGCGATCTGTTTCGCAATGCCGGTTTCAAGATCGAAGCTCTTGTCGAAGGGAATGTCGTCGGACATCGGCTTTAAACACGCAGTTATTGTGGATTCCCGGGCGACCCGGCCGGCCGCCCGCATGCATCGCATTTGCCGAAACTTTTAATCACACACAATGCAATCGCGGCAAAAACCATTCAAGCATTGCGCGTATGCTTATGGCAAATAAGCCGCGGGTTGCCTGGAACCTGCCCCTTGCAAGCAAGACGGAATGCCATGTCCGACACCCCCTCTCTCATTTTGGATCTCGAACGAGCAATTGCCGCGGGCTCGCCCGCAATGCGGCTCGATGCCCTTACCCGCATGACCGATCTGTTCCTGGCCGGATCCGGCCGGCACACGGACGAACAACTCGCGCTGTTCGACGATATCCTGATGGTTCTGATCGAGACAATCGAGGTGAACGCCAAGGCGCAGTTGTCCCGCCGGCTGTCCGGGCGGCCCGACGCGCCGCAAAAGGTAGTGCGCACACTTGCCTTCGACGATTCGATCGCAGTCGCAGCCCCGATGCTGATGCGCTCCGAACAACTCACGGACATCGATCTGGTCGAGAATGCAAGCACCAAGAGCCAGGGCCACCTTCAGGCGATCACTCAGCGTCAAAGCCTCAGCGAACCGGTCACCGATGTTCTGATCGAGCGCGGCAACAGCCGCGTCATCCAGTTGGTGGCACGCAACGCCGGTGCGCGCTTCTCCGACAGCGGCTTTGGCAAACTCGTCAGCAAGGCCGCTCACGACGAGGGGCTCGCCCGCTATGTCGGCTCGCGCCGCGATATTCCGCGGCATCATTTCGTGAAGTTGCTGGAGAGCGCGTCGGCGGACGTGCGCGCGCGGCTCATCGAAGCCAATCCGCAACTCGCCGATGTGATCGATGCGACCATCGCCGACGTGTCGTCGAGCATCGGCGATAACGTGCGCAGCACCTCGCGCGGTCACGCCCGCGCCGTCGCGCGGATCAAGCGCCTGCATCGCACCGGACAGTTCAGCGAAGCCGATCTGCACGCCTATGCGAACGCCGACGATTTCGAGCGAGCCTCTGTTGCGCTCGCCTCTCTCGGCGAATTCGAGATCGAGCTCGTGGAGCGCGCGCTGCTGGACCGCTCGACCGACCTGATCCTGATCCTGGCGCGGGCCGCGAAATGTTGCCGCGCCACCACCCGCGCCATCCTGATGATGCCATCGGCCGACCGCAGGCTTTCGCCGATGGATCTGGCGGAAGCGCTCTCTCAATTCGACCGGCTGCAGCTCGCCACCGCGCGCTCTGCGCTCGAATTCTATCGTCTCCGCCGCAAGGCGGAAGACAAGCCGCATGTTCCGACCGATCTGGCGCTCGAGTGGTATGTGCAGGCGATGCCGGCGCGGCCGGGCCAGACGGGCTGACGACCGATCCGCAGGCGGAGACGAGCACGTCAGCATTCGCATGACGGCCGGTTGCTAGTTGAATGTCAGTGAATCTCCGGCTCCGGCGTCTTTTCGCCGGCGAGCAGGAAGTCGAAATCGCAGCCCTCGTCGGCCTGACCGATATGCTGCGCGAACATCGCGCCATAGCCGCGCGTGTAATGCGGCTTCGGCGGCGTCCAGGCGGCCTTGCGGCGGGCCAGCTCCTCGTCGCTGACATGGACGTGGATGCGGCGGTTCTTGACATCCACCTCGATCTCATCGCCGGTATGCACGAAGGCGAGCGGCCCGCCGACGAAACTTTCCGGCGCCACATGCAGGATACAGGCGCCGTAGCTGGTGCCGCTCATGCGCGCATCCGAAATCCGCAGCATGTCGCGCACGCCCTGTTTCACCAGCCTCTTTGGGATCGGCAGCATGCCCCATTCCGGCATGCCGGGACCGCCCTTCGGCCCGGCATTCTTCAGCACCAGAATATGGTCGGGCGTGACGTCGAGATCGTCGCGTTCGATCTCGCGCATCATGTGGTTATAGTCTTCGAACGCGATGACCTTGCCGCGATGCTGGGTCAGCCGCTGGTCCGCTGCCGACGGCTTCATGACGCAACCATTCGGCGCCAGATTGCCGGTCAGCACCGCGGTCGCGCCGCCCTCATAGATCGGATCGGACAGCGGATGGATCACGTCTGGCAGATGCACCTTGGCTCCAGCGATGTTTTCTCCCAGCGTCTTGCCGGTTACGGTCAGGCATGACAGGTCGAGCAGATCGCGCAATTCCGCCATCAGCGCGCGAAGGCCACCGGCATAATAGAAATCCTCCATCAGGAATTTGCCGGACGGCGTGATGTTGGCGATCACCGGCACCTGGCGCGAGATCTGATCGAACCGGTCCATGTCGAGCGGGATGCCGGCTCTGCGCGCCATCGCCACCACATGCACGATCGCATTGGTCGAGCCGCCGAGCGCCATATGCACCTTGATCGCATTGTCAAAGGCCGCCAGCGTGAGAATCTTCTGAGGCGTCAGGTCTTCCCACACCATGTCGGTGATCCGTCGCCCGACCGCGGAGCACATGCGCGGATGACTGGAGTCGGCGGCCGGGATCGATGACGCGCCGGGCAACGCAAGGCCCATGGCTTCGGCGATCGACATCATGGTGGCGGCCGTGCCCATCACCATGCAGGTGCCGAACGAGCGCGCGATGCCGCCCTCGATCTCGTTCCAGTCGTCGTCGGTGATGTTGCCGGCGCGCTTTTCGTCCCAGTATTTCCACACGTCCGAGCCCGAGCCGAGTGTCTGGCCGCGCCAGTTGCCGCGCAGCATCGGACCCGCAGGCACATAGATCGACGGAATGCCCATCGAGATTGCGCCCATGATCAGCGCCGGCGTGGTCTTGTCGCAGCCGCCCATCAGCACCGCGCCATCGATCGGATGGCTGCGCAGCAATTCCTCAGTCTCCATCGCCAGGAAATTGCGATAGAGCATGGTGGTCGGCTTGATGAACGGCTCGGACAGCGACATCGCTGGCAGTTCGACCGGAAAGCCGCCGGCCTCCCAGACGCCGCGCTTCACGTCGTCGGCGCGCGAACGCAGATGCGCATGGCAGGCGTTGAGATCGCTCCAGGTATTGATGATGCCGATGACCGGCTTGCCTTCCCAATCGGCCTTGTCGTAGCCGAATTGCCGCAACCGCGAGCGGTGACCGAACGAACGCAAATCGCTGACGCCGAGCCAGCGATGGCTGCGGAGATCTTCAGGCCGTTTCTTGCTCATGTGTTACAGTGAGTTGTCTTTCAGGGGGATTGCTTGGCTGGCGCGGAGTCGGCGGGTTTGCCGGCCGACTGCCGACGCGCGTACCATTGCGTCAGAATGACGATGGCTGCAAGCACCGCACCCGCTGCATCGGTCGCAAGCTTCGGCTCGATCAGCAACAGCCCACCGACACAGAGCAGCACACGCTGCCAGTAATTGGCAGCGGTGAGGAAATAGCCGTGCAGACCGCCCGCGAACAGAATGATCCCGCACGACGCGGTTACGAAAGCCACAATGATATCGGGCCAGGAGCCGATCATCAGGAGCGCCGGCTGGAACACGAACATGAACGGCACGATGAAGCCGGCGGCCCCGATTTTCATGGCCGCCCACCCGCTCGCCCACAAATCCGCCTTGGCGATGCCGGCCGCAGCGAACACCGCCAGCGCGACCGGCGGCGTGATCGCCGACAACACCGCGAAATACAACGCGAACAGATGCGCGGCCGGCGGAATCACGCCGAGCTTGATGATTGCGGGCACCAGCAGCGCCGTCATGATGATGTAGGCCGGCGTGGTCGGCATGCCCATGCCGAGCACGATGCCGGCCAGCATGGTCAGGATCAGCGCGATCACCAGCATGTCGGCCGCCAGGTGCGACACGAACTGGGTAAACACGATACCAAGCCCGGACAGCGTCACCACGCCGATCACGATACCGGCGCAGGCGCAGGCCAGTGCCACCGGCACGGCGTTGCGCGCGCCTTCGACCATGGCATCGAGAATGTTGCGCAGCGTCACCGCATCGCGCGTGGTCTTGCGCAGCGCCGCAGCCGGGAAACAGGCAGCCGTGCCGCAGAGCGCGGCCAGCGGCGCGCTATAGCCGGAATACATCACGAACAGAATGACCAGCACCGGCAGAAACAGGTGGCCGCGATCGCGCATCACCTGACCGAACCGCGGCAATTCGGAGCGCGGCATGCCGACCAGGCCGCGGCGCTTGGCTTCGAAATGCACGGCGGCGAAACACGCAACGTAGTAGAGAATGGCCGGCAGCAGCGCCCAGATGATCACCTGCCCGTAACCGACGGCCAGAAACTCCGCCATCACGAAGGCGGCCGCGCCCATGATCGGCGGCATGATCTGCCCGCCGGTGGAAGCCGTCGCTTCCACGCCGGCGGCGAAATGCGGCGGAAAGCCGGACCGCTTCATCAACGGAATCGCGATCGGTCCATCGACCATGACGTTGGCGACCGCGCTGCCGGAGATGGTGCCGAACAGGCTGGACGACATCACCGACACCTTGCCGGGTCCGCCGGCGGTGTGTCCGGTCAGCGACATGGCGAAATCCATGAACAGCTGCCCGGTTCCGGTACGCTCCATGAAGGCGCCGAACAGAACGAAGATCAGTACATAGGATGCGGAGACCGACAGCGGGATGCCGAATATGCCCTCCGTGGTCATGAACAACTGGTCGAGCAGCCGCATCCATTCGAGCTTGGCGATGAACACGCCGTAGAACAAAAACACCAGCGCCGTGATCGGCAGCGCCCAGCCGATCACACGTCGCGTCCCTTCCAGCACCACCGCCGTGAGGATCACACCGAAGATGATGTCAGCCGGGAACAGGTCGTCGATATAGAAAATGCGGGTGACGATATATTCGTAATAGATGAACAGATAGACGATCGGTGCCGCTCCGAGGGCCAGCAATCCAAAGTCGAGCGGGGTCGGGGAAAAATTCTGAGTGCCGTGGGCGCGAAAGATCAGGAAGGTCAGCGCCAGCGCGAATAGAAGATGGGTGCCGCGGAACAGGATCGCTTCCGGCGTTCCATAGATGATCGCGTTGACATGGTAGAGCACCATCGCAACGGCGACGATGGTCGTTACCGCGCGCATGGCGCTGGAGCGGCTCCATTCGAGCTTCATGCTTGGCGCCCCTGATTGCCCGCGCGACGTTATCGTTCAGCACAGAAAAGGCCGGCCGGCGTCGCCGCCGGCCGGCACGGCATCACATCTTGACACCTGCTTCCTTGTAGAATTTCGCGGCACCCGGGTGGAACGGCACACCGATATCCTCGGCCATTGTCTTGGGTGTCAGTCCCGCCATCGCCTTGTTGACCGCGGCCATGTTCGACACATTCGCCGCCATCGCCTTGGTCATGTTGTAGACCATCTCCTCCGGCAGCTTGCAGGACGCCACGATATGCGTGGCGTAGCCGATCACCTTCACGTCCTGGTCCTGCTTCGGATAGGTGCCCTTGGGCACCGTGACCAGTGTGTAGCCCGGATTGATCTTGCGCATGTCCTCGTACATGGCTGACAGGTCGAGCAGCTTGATGTCGCGTGCGGCAGCGAGATCCATCACCGCTCCGGACGGAATGGTGGTGCCAAGCGCGAACGCCACCGCATTGCCGTCCTTCATCTGCGTGACCGAGTCGGTATAGGATACGAAGCTCATCTTCACATCGTTATAGCCGAGCCCGGCCACTTTCAGCATATGGCCGGTGATCGCCTCGCCGGTATTGCCGCGCTGCTGCGTGGTGACGCCCTTGCCTTTCAGGTCCTTCGGCGAATTCACACCCGCATCCGCAAGCACCACGACCTGGAAATATTGCGGATACAGCGTTGCGACATTGCAGACATTGTCATGTGGCTTGTTGAACGGCGCGTTGCCCTTGATCGCATCAACCGTCGAGATCGAATTGCCGAAACCGACATCGGCCTTGCCTTCCTGCACGCCGCGCACATTGGCGATACCGGCACCCGGCAGCGCCTGCACCGACAAGCCGCCGACCGCCTTCTCCCACATATCCTTGAGCTGACCGCCGAGCGGGATCCATACGCCGCCCTGCGGGCCGGTCATCATCTTCAGTTCCGCAGCCTGTGCCGCCGTCGCGGTGGCAAAGCCGGCAAGGAGCATTGATGCGAGTAATCGCATTTTCATCGGACGTTCTCCCTAGGATACCCGCCGGTTGGCAGGTCGTTCTTGTTGCTTGACGCCAACGTTACGCGGGCCGGTGGGCCGGACACAAGCGGGTTTGCGGTCCGGAACAGCTCTTCACCCGCCCCCCGCAGGGTCATTCATAAGAAAAACACCGCCATTCATAAGACCGCCCGAGAACGGGACAGCTTGCGGCTGATCGGGCCACATCCTACGGTGCAATGCACAAGCGTCTTTTCCCCGTTTTCATCAAGCTTTCGGCTTCGTCCTTGCCCGATATCGACAACATCAATCACGTCGGCATGGCGGTCCGCGATCTTGCCGACACCGTGCGCCGGTTCGAGGCGATGGGTTTTCAACTCACGCCATACTCGCCGCATTCGGCCGCCTGGAAACCGGGCGAAGCCGTACAGCCTCAAGGCTCCGGCAACCGCTGCGTGATGTTCGCAAGCGATTACCTGGAAATCCTCGCCAGCGAAAATCCCGCGCGACCCGCCTCCCGCATCACGAACTTCCTGAAGCGCCACCAGGGCGCGCACATTATCTGCTTCAATACCGAAGATCCCCACGCCGTCGAACAGCGCTTGCAACGCGAAAGCGTCGCGACCTCCGGCGTGATCCCGCTGCAGCGCGAGATCGATACGCCCACGGGTGTGCGCACGGCCAAATTCGCGCGCATCCAGTTCGCGCCGGAGCAATCGCCGGAAGGCTATATCCAGGCCGCGCAGCATCTGACCCCCGACTACATCTATCAGCCGCGCTATATCCAGCATCCGAATGGCGCCACCAGCCTGCATCGCACCGTGGTCGTGACCGACGCGCTGGACGTCTTCGCCGAAAAATACCGCCGCTATACCGGGCTCACCCCTATCGCCCATACTGGCGCTTGCGATTTCCACTTCCCGCGCGGCACGCGGTTGACCATCATCGACGTGAACCATGCGCCGGCACTCTTGCCCGGCACATTGTTCCCACCGATCCCCGGTATTGCCGCGGTGAGCTTTCGCACGCCCGATCTCGCTGCGCAGCGGACGCGGCTTCTGGATCACGGCTTCGCGTTCAGCGAAGCGATTGGCCGCATCGTCGTCCCTGCCGAACAGGCAAGCGGCGTCGCGGTGATGTTCGAGGAGTAACGACATGACCATGGTTTCAAGACTTGCCGCCGCCGCGCTGTTCGCGCTTGCCATGCAGGCTGCGCCGTCATCGGCGCAGGATTTCCCTGACCGGCTGGTCCGCATCGTCGTGCCCTATCCGGCCGGCGGCGGCGTCGACGGTATGGCGCGCGCACTGGGCGAAGGCCTGTCGCAGATCTGGAAGCAGCCGGTGATCATCGAGAACAAGCCGGGCGCCTCGACCATGATCGGCGGCGAATTCGTCGCCCGTGCGCCGGCCGATGGCTACACATTGTTTCTGACCAGCGACTCGTCGATCACTAGCAATCCGTTCCTGTTTCCGAACGCGAAGTTCGATCCGGTCAAGGACCTGGCCCCGATCACCCAGCTGATCGAACTGAATCAGCTCGTGGTGCTGCACCCCTCGGTGCCGGCCAACTCGCTGAAGGAGCTGGTTGCGCTCTCGAAAGAGAAGAAGGGTGCGCTGAATTACGGCTCCTACGGAGTCGGCAGCCAGCCGCATCTGCTATTCGAAATGCTGCGCGCGCAGGGCGGTGCCGAGATCATGCAGATTCCCTATCGCGGCATTGCACCCGCCATCACCGCCACGATCGCGGGCGACGTGCAGATGACGCTCGGCGGCTGGTCGGTGACCGCAGGCCACATCAAGGCCGGCAAGCTGAAAGCCATCGCAATCTCCAAGAAGGAGCGGCAGAAGGAATTGCCGGACGTGCCGACGCTGAAAGAGGCAGGCTTCCCCGATATCGATCCGCAGAGCTGGTTCGGGCTGTTCGCCACCGGCGGAACGCCAAAGCCGGTGATCGAAAAAATCCAGAAGGATGTCGCGGTCGTGTTCACGCAGCCGGAGTTCCAGAAGCGGCTGCAGACGCTGGCGTTCGAGCCGGTGGCGAGCACGCCGGATGCCTTCGCCAGATTCATCGCCGAGGATCTGGCCTACAAGAAGAAGCTGATCGCGACGACGGGGATCAAGGGGGTCGAGTAGCGTAGAATCGCCGGCAGGGGGCATCCCCCTTGCCATGCTTCCGCCAAAGCATTCCAATACCGGTGAGGTGGCCCCGGGGGAAACCACACCATGATTCGATCGTACCGGTTTCGCGCGGCCGTCACCGTCTGGATGACAGCCGCCGTCACGGCAGTTGCAATGCTGCTTCCGGCCGAAGACGCACGAGCGCAGACCGCTGCCTGCGACGACGCCGCCGACATTGCGGTGCTGCCCTCCCCGCAGGCGCCGTGGAAGGGTGCGCCGCTGCGCGTCATCTTCGCCGCCGAAAAACCGATCGAGGGCGAACTCTCGCTGATCGCACCGAACGGTCAGATCGCGGTGATGTCGCGCGAGCGACGCGGCGGCCCGCCCTATTTCTGGCTGGCCGAAGTCGCCGCCCCGGCTGCCGGCAAATGGCAGGCGCAGCTGACCCGCGCCAATGCTCCGGCCGAATGCCGCACCATCACCCGCGATATACCGGTGGCGGCAACGCAACCGCCGCGGCCGAGCCCGGTGAAGACCAGCGTCTGGCCGATCCGCAATGCGTGGAATCTCGCGACCGAGAATCTTTACGCCGCCTGGATCGAGAAGCTGTTCGAAGCTCCGCTCGACACCTCGCCGTCCTGGCCGGCGCTGCATGTCGTGTTGCGCGATCCCGCGCGCAACGTGCTGCACAATCACCTCGGCCTGCGCGAAGACTCCATCAACCTTTATATCCGCCCCGATTGCGCCGACCTGCCCTATTTCCTGCGCGCCTATTTCGCCTTCAAGATGGGCCTGCCCTACGGCTACGCGAAATGCACGCGCGGAGGCGGCGGCCAACCGCCCCGCTGTCCGGTCTGGTGGAATATCGAGAAGGAAGAGCCGCGGCCCGAGGCGCCGGAAGACATCGTCGCTGCTGAAGATGCGCAAGCCTCCGGTGGATCGCTGCAACGGCCAACCGGCAACCTCTTCGACCTGTTCAAGCCGCAACCGCCATCCGCGCAAAAGCCCGACAGCAAACCGTCACAGCAGAAGACCGCGGTGCGCGCGACGCCGGGCTTCGCGGTCCCGCCACCGCCCGGCGGCGCTGCACCGGTTGCGAAACCCGCGGCGCCGGTGCGTCCGGCGCGCCCCACATCGCTGGCGCTGGGCTTTGGACATTATCTGCAATTCAGCATTGCCGATGGCGTGCATTCGGGCGCCGGCCGCACGCTCGCGGCGCATGAAGGCTCGGACTTCTACACCGTGCCGCTATCCGAAGAGAATTTGCGCCCCGGTACAGTTTATGCCGATCCCTACGGACATCTGCTGATCATCGCCAAGCGCGTGCCACAGACCGACGGCAATGCCGGCGTGTTCCTCGCCGTCGACGCACAGCCCGACGGCACGGTGTCCCGCAAGCGCTTCTGGCGCGGCAATTTTCTGTTCGCACAGGAGCCCGCGCTCGGCGATGCCGGCTTCAAGCGCTTCCGTCCGATCGTGCGCGACAAGAATGGAAGTCTGCGCCGGCTCACGGTCGCCGAGATTTCCAAGAACCCGAATTATTCCGATTTCTCGCTGGAACAGACCAAGCTCTCGGTCGAAGCCTTCTACGACAAGATGGACGACGTGATGTCGCCCGATCCGCTCGATCCGCTGCGGGCGATGCAGGAAGCCATCACATCGCTCGAGGAGCAGGTCAAGGCGCGCGTGACCTCGGTCGAGAACGGCCGCAAATATCAGCTCAGCGGCAAGGGCGACGCCTCGATGCCGGACGGCGCCGCGATCTTCGAGACCACCGGTGCCTGGGAAGATTTCGCGACGCCATCGCGCGATCTGCGTCTCTTGATCGCGATGGACGTGGTGCGCCATTTCCCCGACCGTGTCGCACGCCGTCCCGAGCGCTATGCCATGCCGAAGGACAAGAGCCCCGAGCAGGTGAAGGCCGAATTGCAGGCCGTGCTGGCGCAGGAATTGTCGTCGCGCAAATTCTCCTATCCGCGCACCGACGGCTCGCCCTGGACGCTGTCGCTGAAGGATGTGATCGATCGCGTCACCGACCTCGAGATGGCCTACAACGTCAACGATTGCGTGGAACTGCGCTGGGGCGCCAAGGATGGCAGCGAGGAATTCGCGACTTGCAAGCGGAAGGCCCCGCAGGGCCAGCGCGCCAAGATGACGGATTATCGACCTTGGTTCAGCGAGCGGCGCAGGCCACCGAGGACGTGACCCTGGACGCTCTGCCGCCTGTTACCGAGGTGGCGGCACCGCGAGAATATCGACATCGAGATTGCGCAGCACCTCTTCGGCGACGCTGCCGATCAGCAATTTGACGATGCCAGAGCGCCCATGCGTCCCGATCACGACGAGATCGGAGCCGGTCTCTTTCACCGCCCGCGAAATCGCGGCCACGGCATCGCCCTCTTCGACCCGGTATGACCACTGAGGTTTGCTGAGGCCTTGCTCCTTCAGAAACGCAAACAGCGCCTCGCTCGCCTGCATGCGCTCGCTGGCAACGTAATCGTCGATCTGATCGCGCCGGGCATTCGCGATGTACAGCTTTCCCGCCGCGACAGCCGCAAAGGCATGAACGATTGTCAGGTTTGCGTCATTCACCAGTCCAAGGCCCATGGCTGTGTTGAGCGCGTGAGCAGATGGATCCGACATATCGATACCGGCCGTCACGGAACCATACGGCTGCCCTGAATCCGCATTGACCATCAATACCGGATAGGGCCCCGCCCGAATGACGCGCTCGATCGTGGTGCCGATGAAGATGTCGCGCAGGATCTGCTTGCGGTGCGACCCCATCACGATGAGGTCGGCGCGCGCGCTCTCTGCCACTCGCAGGATGCCATCGAAAGCCTCTCCCGTCGTGACGACCGTCCGGCAAGGCAGGCCGCGCAGCTCGTCCAGCGACTGTGTCTGCTCGTCCAGGAATTTGCCTGCTTCCTGCTTTTCGAACGCCATCATCGCGTCTGGCTGGTCGTCGTCGACGACATGGACCAGCGTCAGTTCGGCGCCGGTCTGGCGCGCCAGCACACCCGCTCGCCGGAATGCCCGTTGCGAACGAGACGAAAAGTCGGTCGCGGCGACAATGTGTGGCATTCCTACCCTCTTGATATGGTCGGTTTAGTGTTCGGCTCTGGCAAGAGTTTACTCGCTGATCTGGATCAAAGGTGCTGCACGATGCCGCGGCAGTTGGAGGGCGGCATCTGTTTCGAGCGCTCGCAATGCCAGCGGCGCACAAAGTTGCAGGTTTGTCTGCCTTCAAAGGACGAGTCCGGGGCTGTAGATCGCCCTTTCGCAATGCGCAAAACCATGCCGCATTGACCCTCACGCCCCAAAGCGGTAGCCAAAAAGCAAACCATAAGGAGAGGAACCCGCCCATGCTCCGTCTGCTTGCCGCAACAGGCTTTGTCTTCGCATCCCTCGCCGCCGGTCATGTCCCGGCTCAGGCCCAGACCCCCGTCAAGGACTGGCCGCAGCGCAACGTCACCATGATCCTGCCGCTCGGACCAGGCAGCGGCGTCGACATCACGACCCGTCTCCTCGCCGACAGGCTAGCTGCGAAATGGGGCAAGCCGGTCGTGGTCGAGAACCGGCCCGGCGGCGATGCGATCGTGGCGATCAACGCCTTCGTGTCCGCCAACGACGACCACACCTTCCTGATGGCGCCGACCTCGACCTTCACGGCGCATCCGCTGCTGCACAAGAATCTCCCGTACAATCCGGACGATCTGGTGCCGGTCGCGCGCGCCACCAACACGCTGATCGCGATCGGTGTGCCGGCCTCGCTCGGCATCAATACGCTCGCCGACTTCGTGAAGCTCGCCAAGGAAAAGCCCGGCTCGCTCAATTATGCCGGCACCACCGGCGCGGTCGATTTCGTGGTGTCGGGCTGGCTGAAGGATGCCGGCATCGATGTCGCCAAGATCCCGTACAAAGACGGGGTGCAGGCGCTGAACGATCTCGCCGAGAACCGCATCCAGATCTACGGCGCGGCCTATGCGATCATGCGGCCGCAGGTGGCCGCCGGCAAGGTGAAGGTGCTCGCGCTCATGAACGCGCAGCGCGCCGACGCGCTTCCGGACGTTCCGACCGCGAAGGAAGCCGGCTACCCCTCGCTCACGCTTGATGGCCTGGTTGGACTGTTCGGCTCGAAAAAGATGTCGCCGGAACTGCGTGACAAGATCGCGGCCGATCTGATCGAGGCCGCGTCCGATCCCGAGGTGGTGAAGAAGCTGACCCCGATGGGTCAGGTGGTGCGGCCCGGACCGGGCAAGGAATTCGCCAAAGAGATCGAGGACCAGCGCAAGGTCATCGCCAACTCAGCCAAGCTCGCCGACGGCAAGTAACGGCCGGCCGACGGCCGGACAGACTATCACCGACCAACGCAGATGCTCGGCGCAACCAGCGCCGGGCAACGGCCAGATATTGGCCCACAACGTCGTTCCGGATCCAGGCTGGACACGGTAAATGGTCGGCGCCGACAGCGCCGAAGCGCTGCCGGCGCTATCTCGTCAAGGCTCAGCGGGACGGTGCCGAGAAGCGCGCGCTGTCCAGCCGGTATTCCGCGAGGCGGAACCAGTCATTCGACTCGCGGGCAAACTTGGTCCACGGCTCATAGATGGTCTTGAAGTCCGGGTTCTTGCTCGACAGGTCGTCGAAGGTTTCCAGCGAGGCCTTGTAGGCAGCCTCCATCACGTCGCGCGGGAACGCACGAACCTCGGTCCCGCTCGCGATCAGACGGCGGAGCGCCGCCGGATTCTTGGCATCGTAATTTGCGAGCATCATCGTCATCTGCTCGTTGGCCGCAGTTTCAAAGGCAACCCGGAATTCCTTCGGCAGCCCTTCCCACGCACCCTTGTTGACCAGCGACGTGATCTGCGCCGAACCCTCCCACCAGCCGGGGGTGTAGTAATATTTCGCGACCTTGAAGAAGCCGAACTTCTCGTCGTCATGCGGGCCGATCCATTCGGCAGCGTCGATGGTGCCGCGCTCGAGCGACGAGTAGATGTCCGCGGCGGCGATCTGTTGCGGGATCACGCCGAGTTTCGAAAACACCGTGCCGCCAAGGCCGCCGATTCGGAATTTGAGGCCCTTCAAGTCTTCGACCGAATTGATTTCCTTGCGGAACCACCCGCCCATCTGCACGCCGACGTTACCGACCGGCACCTGCACCAACCCGGCCTTGCCGAACAGGGTGCGCAACAGATCCATGCCGCCGCCGTAATACAGCCATGACGCCTGCTGGCGCGCATTGAGGCCGAACGGCAGCCCGCCGTCGAAGGCATAGGCGGTGTTCTTGCCGATGAAATAGGAGGTCAGCGTATGCGAGCATTCCACGGTATTGTTCGCGGCCGCGTCGAACACCTGAAGCGGCGGCACGATCTCGCCGCCGGCGAACACCTGAATCTGAAATTTGCCATCGGTGAGCTGGCTGATCCGCTCGCACATTGCGGCAGCCGAGCCGTAAAGCGTATCGAGGCTTTTTGGCCAACTCGTCGCCATCCGCCACTTCACCGACGGCGTCTGCGCAATAGCCGGTGCGGCAATCCCGGCCGTCGCCGCGACGAGTCCAGCACCCTTCAGAAATTTACGACGTTGCATGATCCACCTCTCTCTTTCCCCGTTGCATTCAATTGACGTGCAAGCTTTCAGTCAGTTTCGACAGCGCTTCTCCCTCCTGCTGCTCGGTCCCGCACCGGCATCAGGCCTTCTTTCCCACCACCATGAAGCAGTGGACGTAATCCATCGCGTGGCCCTCGGGCGAAGCGGCCACATCCGCCTCGTAGGCTTCGTAGAAGTGATTGACGATCGCTATGCGTTCCTGCTGCGCGCGACTCGGATCAAGTCCGCCCATGAATGTGCTTTCGCTCCACGAGCGCAGCGTCGGGACATAGCTTTTGGCGAAAGCGGCGGCATCGCCCTTCTGCTTGAAGTCCGCCGCGTAGGGGCATCCCGTGGTGCGCGTGAAAACCTTCTCGAGAACGAGCCCGGCCTTGCTCACGGCCGAATTCGGATCCTGGAACGGCGCCACGAACTCGTCCTTGGTCTTGTAGAATTGCAGGAAATTGGCGCGCCTGTATTCGGTCTCGGTGATGGTTCCGTCGCGCAGCAGATTTCGCCAATGCTTGGCGAAGGTGTCGTGCATGTTCACGCCGCCGGTATGGCCGAGATAATGCCCGTTCTCGTCTTCGCAGAAATTCGCGAATACGAATTTTCCGCCCGGCATCATCTCGCGCGCGCGATGCAGCAGGATCGTGTCCCAATCCGAGAGCGCTGCCTTGCGCAGCTCTTTGTTTTCTTCGGGGCTGGCGCCGACCGCGTGGGTGTGATCGGCAATCTGAAGCGGCAACTTGCTGAGCCAGTGCATCGCTGTCGCCGAGAAGCCGAGCGAGACGGTCTGATCCGGGAATATCTGGCGATAGAAGCTCATGCCGCTGCCGAAGGTGAAGACGTTCGGCTGCAGTGCCAGCGGATTGTCCTTGAACGCCGGGAGCAGGCCCTGGAGCAGCTGAAACAGCACCGAGAAATCGTTATGGGGCAAGTCGGTATAGGTGATCGCGATCTGACGCTCGGGCGCGTCCTTGCGGATACGGGCAATGGCCCTGCGCATCATGTCGATCGAGGTGCCGCCGTCGGCCGCGCCATAATCCGCAATCGTGAACGGCGTCGTACCCTTGAGCGGCATCGACTCGAGCGCTTCCAGCACGAGTTCGGCGGCGGCATCGATCACGGCCTTGGCGCCGACCGTGTTGGCGCTGTAATAGCCGGCGCCACGCATCGCAATCACTGGCGAATTGGTTTCGCTCTTGTCCTTGGTCGTAACGGCCATGTGTTTCTCCCCTGTCGACTTACCGCAGCGCGGCCAGATCCTTGATCTGCTTCACGAGGTCCGCGGACACCGCGATGCCTGCGCCGGCCTTTGCACGCGCGGCCTTGCGCTTGCTGCCGGGAATATGCGCGCCCTCCTGCGCTGCGATCGCCTCGACCAGACGTGCGACGCGCTCGCCGAATGCGCCGCCCGAACTCGTTGCCACATCGATCGCGATGAAGAATTGCCCGGTGCGCGGCGGCCCGCCTGCGCTGCCCGAGAACGGACTCGCATCCATCGCGAGCAGTGCACCGCTCGCGGCAGCGGCCAGCAGTTCGACCATCAGCCCGGTGCCGACTCCCTTGTATCCGCCGCTCGGCGCCATCGTGCCCATCAGCGCCACCTCCGGATCGGTGGTCGGCTCACCGTCCGGACCGAAGGCCCAGCCTTCGGGAATCGCGGTGCCGGCACGCTTGCGTCGCATCACTTCGCTCTTGGCGATGACGCTGGCGCTCTGGTCGATCGAGATTGCGACACCGCCTTTGCCGTCGGGCGCTGCAATGGCGAACGGATTGGTGCCGATCACCGCCTTGCGGCCGCCGAACGGCGCGATCGATGCCGGCGCGTTGGTATAGCCGAGGCCGAGCAGTCCTGCGGCGGCGAGGCGCTCGGTATGATAGCCGAGCACCCCGCAATTGTAGGAATTGCGGATCGCGAGCGCGGCGATTCCCATCTCGCGCGCCAGCGGAATCAGCGGCTTGAATCCGGCTTCGATCGCGGGATGTGCGAATCCGCTTCTTGCATCGACCACGATCAGTGAAGGTTTCGGCTTGCTGACATCCGGCACGGCTTTGCCGTCCACCTTCCCGCATTTGAGATGCTCGCAATAGGTCGGCACATAGGCGAGGCCATGCGAGGCAATGCCGTCGGCTTCAGCAGCAGCAACAGCAGCAGCAAGTGGCTGCGCCTGCGCCGGCGATGCACCGGCGGCCACAAGCGCCGCCAGCGCCAGCGTGTTGATCTCGTCCCGTGTCATCTGCACGTTGCTCATGGATGATGCTCAGTCATTGTCGATCAGACCCGCGCCCGCGCCTTCCCGGCGCGACCGCTCGCTGGCGGGGACATAGGTTCGCTGAACATAGGAAGCGATCACGGCCCAGGACGGCGCATCGGTCTCGATCCCGTCCGTCGATGCCGCTTGCGCCTGCGAAGCGGACCGACGCTCAGACATCGCGATGCAGCGGATTTCGACCGCATCTTCTGCATCAAACACCGAAAGATCGCCTGACGGATCGCCATGCTCATTCAGCAGGACCCGCCGTCCATTGGCTTCCAGTTGCAGCGGAGAACCGAGAATACGCGCGGCCGCGGCCACAAATGGAGCCAGCAGCAACGGCCGCGCTACCGGACCGGCGACGAAAGCATTCGCCGCCAGCCGATCGGCATCATCGCAAAATGTAATTCCAAGCATGATCGGGCAGATCGGCGCATCGGCGGTCCAGCGTGCGGTCTCCGCCATTCTGAAGGCCGATGTGATCCGCGCGCCGCGGTCATGGCGCTCCAACACGTCGGCCAGCGCCGGCAGCGGGTCCACACCGTGGGCGGCGAGCCAACGAACCGCCTTGCCACCTTCCTCGCCAAAACCCCACGGGAGCCCGACGCCGCGGATGGCCTTTTTCGTTTCGACCTCGAGTTCGTTCAGCGACCAGGTCATGCGCCAGCCTCACCCGGCTGCGGCAGCACCCAGTCATCCGGATCGCAATCGCCGATCTCGTCAAGAAGCGGCGCATTCTGGAACATGGTGATCCGGACCCAGCGATCCGACTTCGGGTCGAAGCGGGTGGCGCCGAAGCAAGCGAGCTTGGCGCGCAGCAGATCGATCGGGCGCATCTGCGCGGACAGGAGGTTGTCTCGCACCTCCGCATAGTGATGCCGCGCAGACATCTGGATGCGGCGGACCAGATGCCGGTGGTCCGGATGCTTCAGCAGGACAGCCGAGACGCGGTCGCCGCGCTCGCAAGTCCCCAGCAGGCGATAAAGCGCGGCGACGTCGCGGGCGATCCCCAGCGGCTGCTCGCGGTCGGCACCGTCTTCTTCAGCCCGTTCGCCAAGACGCGGCTCGAGCTTTTCCTCCGAGACATACCAGAAGCGGGCCTGCTGCCGGGCATCGCTGAAGTCGGTGTCGATGGCGAAGCGGTAATTCTGCTCGATCAGCGTTGCCAGAGCACCAACTGTCATCCGGCCATCGATGAAGAATTCGGCATTCTCGTCGCACGCCATGGTCGCCGCGAGGTCGTCAACCAGATCGCCATGCGGCTCGATCAAAAGCGAGACCAGCATCTCCTGCGCCTCAAGACCGAGCGCGCTCTCCGCCCAGCGGTAGAGCGAATCGAGCGGCAGCGAACCGGATGGACCCCGGTCGATCGTTGCCGACAGTTTCTGGAGATCCGCGGCAAGGCCTTCGATACGCCTCTGCTGCACGGAATCGGTCGTGGTCCAGGACGACACCAGTCTGCGTGCGCGCGCGACCAGGGCTGGCAGCGCGCGCCACGTTGCCGGGAGCGTCAGATTTCGGACACGGGCGAGCGCGGTTTCCCGCGCCGTGATCCAGTGATCGAGCAGAGCCGGATGATTGATCAGGAATGGCGCCATGCCGAGACCGGTGGCGTTGCCGACACCCAGACTGCGCCGGAGCGAAGGCGCAAGCGTGACCGCCTTCTCTGGCGCTTTGATCTTCGCGGCATGATCGACCAGATCGAGCGTGAAGGCGCGGATCAGGAAGACCGCCAGCATCTCGGCCTGAAATGGCGCGTTGAATTCCTCGCGGTCGCTGATCGCTTCACGGACCGCAAGACCGAACTTGCCGCTGCCATAAACCGCGGTCGTGCGCATCAGGTAGCCGATCGGTGCCAGGTCTTCGGCGCGGGGCTGCTCCCCCGCGGCGAGGCAGGACGCAACATGATCGAACAGGCGGACGCTTTTGTTGGCGCGCGCCAGTACGATCTCGTTGGCACTGACGCGGCCCGCCTCCTGACGCGGAACGTTGGCGCGTAGCCGCTCGATATCAGCAGGCGACGGATCGCCGTCGCACAGCGCGAAGGCCGCGTCCCATTCCTCGGCGATCACGCGGTCGGTCCGCTTCTCAGCAGGCAGATCATGCGCGAACGCAACAAGACTGTAGCTTCGCACAGGACCGGCAGCGCGATAGACCGCCACGCCCTCGCCGCGATCATTCACATCCCACGAAGCCCGCGACAGGCGCCAGCCATCGCGATCGAGTCTTCGGAGCAGTACCCGCATGAACGACAGACGTGTTTGATGAAAGCTGCCCAATCGCTCGAGCCGCATCACAAGATCCGGCGAGCGGAGGGTCACGAGCGGCGCGCGTTCGGCGCCGGTGGCTGGCCCGTCCAAGTCGCGCAAGACTGGTTCAGGCCGCGTCATCATCAAGCGCCTTTGCTCGCGGCGCGCTTCGCCGCCGTCCCCCGGCTGATTTGCGCTTCTGCTTGCGAACCGAAGGATCGTTCGAAGAAGTCGAGCCAATTACCGCCCATGATCCGATCGATATCCGGCGATGCGAAGCCCACCTCCGCAAGCCCCGCGGCAATATTGCCAAACTGCGTGTTGTTGCGAAACCAGTCGGGCTGCGGCGGAAACACTGCGGCGCCAAGCGGGCCGGATGCGCCGCGCGAGTCGCGAGTCCAGCGACCGACACGCATCCACTCGACTACCGAGTCCGGTTGATCCTGACAGAGATCCGAGCCGATGCCGATGCGCTCGACACCCATGAGTTCAGCGGTGCGCACCACCATCTCGCAGAAGCTGCGCAAGGTGCAGCCCGAACCACCCTTCAGATGTAAGGGGTAGAGCGAGAAGCCGAGCATGCCACCGCTCTGCCCGAGCGCCTTGAGCACAGTGTCGGACTTGTTGCGTGGCACGTCATGCCATGACGATGGGTTGGCATGCGTGATCGCGATCGGCCGCGACGACAATTCGATCGCTTCCAGCGTCGAACGCTCGGCCGAATGCGACATGTCGATCACCAGACCGACGCGATTCATTTCACGGATCACCTCACGGCCCATGCGCGTAATGCCGGGATCTTCCGCCTCATAGCACCCGGTCGCAAGCAGGCTCTGGTTGTTATACGAGAGCTGCATGAACCGCACGCCGAGGCGATGCCAGATTTCGACCAGCGACAGGTCGTCTTCGATTGGCGACGGATTCTGGAAGCCGAAGATGACCGCGGTGCGGCCGGTCTGCTTTGCCTGGCGCACATCGTCGGCCGTATAGGCTGGGCAGATCAGGTCCGGATAATCCTGGAACCAACGATTCCATTGCCCGATATTGGCAATCGTTTCCCGAAAGTTCTCGTGATAGCAGATCGTGACGTGGATCGCGGTGACGCCGCCCGCGCTCAGCTCCCGGAAGATCTTCTCCGACCAGTTGCAATATTGCAGGCCGTCGATGAGGACGCGATCGCTGGCGGTCATGGCCTATTCCGGCGCTCCCGCATTGATATAGGACGTCTTCATCGCGGTGAAGAATTCCACTGCCACACGACCCTGCTCGCGCGGCCCGTAGGATGATTTCTTCCGGCCGCCGAACGGCACATGATAATCGGTGCCCGCGGTCGGCAGATTCACCATCACGCAGCCGGTCTTCATGTTGCGGCGGAAATGGTTCGCGCGCGCCAGTGATTTCGTGATGATGCCGGAGGTCAGCCCGTAGGGTGTATCGTTCGCAAGGGACAACGCTTCCTCGTAGCTGCCGGCCTCGATCACGCAAGCGATCGGGCAGAACATCTCCTCGCGATTGACTCGCATGCCGTTCCTGGTGCGAATGAACAGCGTCGGCGCGAAATAATGGCCTTCGGTGCGCCGCCTCAGCCGCTCGCCGCCGCAGACCCGTTCGCAGCCTTCGCTCTCGGCAAGCTTCACGTAATCGAGCGCCTGGGCGAGCTGCTTCTCGTCCACTACCGGGCCGATCTGGGTGCCCTCGTCGAGGGCGTGACCGACCACCAGTGCCTCGGCCTTGGCTTTCAGTTTCGACACGAATTCATCGTGAACCTTGCGATGCACGATCAGCCGCGACGATGCGGTGCATTTTTGTCCCGAACCGAAATAGGCGCCGTTCAGGGCATGTGTCACCGCCAGCTCGATGTCGCCATCGTCCATGACGACCAGCGGATTCTTGGAGCCGAGTTCGAGCTGGATGCGGGTGAAGTTCGGCGCCGCGCGGGTTGCGACCTGCTGACCGACCTCATAGGAGCCGGTGAAGGTGACGGCATCGATGTCGGGGCTCGCCGCCAGCGCGTTGCCGACCACGCTGCCCGAGCCCATCAACAGGTTGAAGGCACCGGACGGCAAATTCTGGCGGCTGAAAATCTCCGCCAACTGCCAGGCGATGGCAGGCGTGGCACTGGCCGGTTTCCAGATCACGGCATTACCGAAGGCCAGCGCCGGCGCGATCTTCCAGCAGGCGGTCGAGAGCGGGAAATTCCACGGCGAGATGACGGCGACCACCCCGATCGGCTCGCGCCGGACATCGACCTCGATGCCGGGCCGAGTCGAATCGACCGCATCGCCCGAAATCCGCAGCGTCTCGGCGGCGAAATACTGGAAGAACTGCCCGGAGCGGAACACCTCGCCGACGCCCTCGGCGCGCGGCTTGCCCTCCTCGCGGGACAGCAATTCACCCAGTTCCTGGCTGCGCGCGCAGATCTCGTCGCCGATCGCCATCAGCGCTTTGTACCGGGCCTCGAGCGGCGAGACGCCCCAGACGGCAGCGGCATTACGGGCTGCGGCAATCGCCTCGCCCACCTGGGCCGACGTGGCCTCGGTGAAATGCCCAACGATGTCAGAGATATCGGACGGGTTGATGCTGGGACGCAGGGCACCGCCGGCGACCCAGCGTCCGTCGATATAATTGTGCTTGTCCGACGCCATCGTGACACTCAACGGGTTCCCGAGCGATATCGAATGCTGATGTCACATTTCGGTCAATGCGGAAATATGGTATGATATTTCGGATTTTCCGAATTTTGGTGAAATGCCGATGCGCTCCTCCCTTGCCACCCTCCGCGTGTTTGCCACGGTGGCAGAGTCAGGGAACATTCGCCTGGCGGCCGAGCGCCTGGGCCGGACCCCCTCCTCCATCTCCGAGAAGCTGAAGCAATTCGAGCAGGAGATCGGGGCGCCCTTATTCGAGAGCGGCCGAAAGAACCGCCTGACGCCGGTCGGCAGTTTCGTTCACACCCAGGTTCGCGAGTTGCTGAGCCATGTCGATCGCAAGCTAGCTTCGCTGCAGGCCTATTCGCGCAATGCCATCGGACGCATCGATATTGCGTCGGTACCGTCCATCGCCACCACGCTCCTGCCGGCGGTGATCGCGCGATTCCGTGACCAATGGCCGGCCGTCGAGATCACCGCACGAGATGCGGATTCACGCAGCGTCGCCGACCTGGTGCAATCCGGCACGGTAGAATTAGGCATCGCCAGCATGCCGAACGAACGCCGCGCGCTTCTGTTCATGCCGCTGTTTGAGGAGCCGCTCGGTATCGTATGCCGGAAAGATGACCCGCTCTATCGCAAACGTGGGAGCAGGCGCTGGTCGGACCTCGAGGGCCGTACGCTGCTGGCGAATGCGATTTCCGACGCCCACAATATCGGCGCGATACCGCCACCAACCCAGGCGCCGATCGTGGTCTACAACGTGCTGTCGCTGCTGGCGCTGGTGCGCGCCAATATCGGCATCACGATCCTTCCGAAGCTTTCGGTCAGCGAACCGCAAGCCGATGTCGGCTTTGTTCCGATCGACGAGCCCGATGCGACGCGCACCGTCGGCGCGATCACCCGCGCGGGAGAAGTGCTGTCGCCGGCCACGGCAGCGCTCTTGCAGATCGTGCGCCACCAATTGCGCGAGATTGCCGACGACTTCTCGATCACGCTAAGCGACGAAACAATCGCCGCCCGCATCTAAAGACGGGATCAAAGCGTTCGTGGCCAAGTCAGCCAAGACCGATAAAGGTTCGATGCCCGGCGGTTTGCTGACCCCGTGCTCGCCGGGAATCAGCGAGGTCGATCAGGGCATTGGCTCGCAGGCTTCATGCGCTACGACCTCGGATATCTCGACCTGGAGATCTCGACCTGGAGCAGAAAACCTTGCAGCCGATCGACAACCTGTTCGCACGAGGTTGCCGCCTATGTCTTAGGTACGATCTGTGACCGATATGTCCAGGCTGGACGCGGGAAATGGTCGGAGTGGCAGGATTCGAACCTGCGACCCCCTCGTCCCGAACGATGCGCTCTCTATGGACCCCCGTTGATATCTCGACGATTTTCGCCTTCGTTCGCGCTCATCTATCGCGGTTTGTTCACGGTGTTTCGGTGGTCAATCGGTGGCCGGTTCCTCGTGCGTACAAGCTGCCTGAACCCCTCTGGACGGTAGGCCGCCGACCACCACGAATGGAGGTCAAACCCGAATCGGTCCGCTTCCGACAAACAGTCAGGAGGCTCGAATGAAGACCATCCTCATCTCGATCTTTGTGGCGGCTTTCTGGGCCGAGTTTATGGTCTAGTAGAGCACAGACTTCTCCCCCCAGTTAATATTGCCATATTTGGCGTGATGGGGCTCGCCTTGGGTTTCGCCTGGACGTGGTTCATGAAGCAGTGCGGCTACCTCATTACCTGAGGTGGATTAACTTCTATCCTCGCTATGCCTGAGGTCACCGCCGCGCGATTTCAAAATGCCGTGACTCGTCGCGGCAAGAGAAAGGGCGGGAACAGAGGCCTCGGCCTAACAATTGTTGCCCTTCCGGATGACAACCAGAACGCGAACTGGTATTCTCTCAAACCGATCCAATCTTTGGGGGAAGCAAATGGATACGGTTCCTATGATTGCGGAGTTCAGGACGAGCGCGGCTGCCTTCTCAGGAACACCATACGAGGCGTTAGGCGCTGCAGACTCTCTCGCCTTTTACTTCAATTTGGATGATTTGCCCGACGGGCCGCCCCTTCAATACGACGGAAAATACGATGCCAAAGCCAACGAATTGGAAGCCGTTTCGAAGGCGAAGTTTATCCAAGCTGACGAAGCATATTACCGAGCTACGGGTGGCGGAAACCACATCCGCATTAACAGCGGTAAACGAACTGTCAGACATCAAGCCGAACTGTGGATCGGGTATCGAGAAGGGAGGCCGGGCTACAATCCGGCGAACCTGCCGGGATGCTCCCTGCACAATTACGGTACCGCTATCGATATTATTCGTGAAGGAAGGGTGGACTGGATCGAGGCTGCCCTAAATAGATATGGCTGGAAGCGAACCGTAGACGACGAGGGCTGGCACTATGAATGCCTAGCGTCTCCCGCGCATGCCCGCGTTCAGCCCACGATAGACTCATTGCGAGCCGGAAAAGCAGGTCAATGGGCTCAGTCTTATTTTCAAGCAAGAAGGTACGAGGAAGAGCAAGCTACACTGGGTATGCAGCTTCAACCCCGTATCGAGAAATACAAGGGTGAGGTCGAATCTTTCAATCGGGCAGTCGACCGTCATAATAGTGAAGCCAAGACGTGGCTGGCTCAAGTCGAGCAATGGAAGTCTGATCGGGCTGCGTTGCAAGTCCGCATAGACAGTTTCAATCAGCGCATCGCGTATGCGAATTCTCTAGCAGAACGCATAAACAATACGCCTCCCGGACCCGAGCGAGATCGACTTTATGCGGAATGGGTCCAGCTAAAGCAGCAGCTTGATGCTGAGAGACCGGTTTTGGAAGCGGCTGTAGATGCCATAAACAAGCGAGCTGCCGCCCTGGAACACGAGGGACAACGCCTCCAGAACCAAAAGCAAGCCTTGGAGACCGAGTTCGCTCGCCTTCAAAAGGAGAGGCAGGCAATAGCCACCGAACTTGATCGCTTCAACGACCTAGGCCGAATGGCAAGCGAGAATCGGAATCGGATGGAAACCCTTCTGACGGAAATCGAGCAGATAGTAGGCTAATTGCAGTCCCATTCCAGGCAACCAGAATCTCCGTTGCTCGGGGAGCCTTCGAAGTCGCCAAGCGGATTTATCCCAACGACAGGCTGGTGCTGCTATGGGGGAATTGGGTAGTCGAAGATACGAACCCGTTGAACGACTGATTGCGCAGCTCAAGACGCAGCGCGTTTCGTTTGATACCTTTTTCCCGCCGAGACCGAGCGTTTGAAGAGCCGGCCGGTTAGAGCTGGTGGTGGCGTTCGCCATCAGCATCGTGATGTGGCTGGGAATCGGTTATGCGGCTTGGGCGACGCTTCATACGATGTTCAGATGACTGCCGCGTTGATTTCGTAGGGGTGATTAGCGCCGATACAAGCGGTCGAGCGCAGGCTTCCGGTCAGATGGGGTTCCGAGCACCGTGACAACCGCGGCCTTACGCGATCTCCTTGTACGCTGTCGAATGCTTAGCGCGTAACGGCAATGCGATGAGCGTCTCATCTGGTTTGCGGCTGGCAGGCATAGACAGGATTTCGGCACGATGAACCTTGTCTGTCTACCACTTCTTTAAGTAGAGTGGGTGGGGTGCTTCTCATGACAAAAGTCGTTTATACAGTCGCGTTCGCGAGTGGATCGGCAGCGCTGACATCGTCGGCAAAGGCGGGGATTCGGAAAGCCGTCGACCAACTGGCCGGCCGCCCGACCATTATTCTCGACGCCTATGCTGATCCCCAGGGAGACGAAGCTCGTAACCTCGCGTTGACTACCGCGCGAGCCATCGCGGTACAGCAATATATCACATCGTTGAAATATCCCCCACACAAGCTGCTGACGCGCTCTCGCGGTGAGAGACATTTTGAGCGCGCGAACCTCAATGAAAACGTCCCCCTCTCGCGACGGGTCGAATTGGTGGCTATGACATAAGCTCAATGACTACGGCATCGTACAGACGTTCTTACTGATCAGATCGCCAATTCCAAACTTGTCGTTTGTCTTTTCGGCATATGATTTGACCAACCAAATCTGATCAAAGACAGACAGACATTTGAGGTTTGGGTTCGGGCTCCAGAGCCTGCCCTCCCGCTTCACGCATGCGCCTTGGCCTCGATATCCGCATAGCGATTTAGAGTTCACTAGCTCGTCAATTTCACAAGTAAGTTCAGTTGTATTTCCCTTGGCCTTCTCACTGCACTTCAAATGCAGATCGCAGGTGGGGCTTTGCAGCGGATAGTGCATGATCGATGCTGGATCGTACTGCGAAATCCACGGATTGTTTGCGTCTGGTCGGCAACCATTCGAATCCTTTGGCTTCTTCACGTCAATATAACGCGCAGCCTGAGGATTTTCCTGTTGATGCGCTAGACCAAGCGCATGCAATACTTCATGCATTATCACGCCCAAAGAGCAGGGTTTTTCAAGCCCAATTTGGACGCCAAATTCTTTGTGCGCGAGCACGACGTCACCAATCAAGATGGAGCGCGTTCGTGGTCTGTAACCGGCATCAGCACAACAGCGTCGCCTATCCTTTTTCTCGTCTGCGAAAGGGCAGTCCCCGCGCTCCGCACTTGTGAAAACGATAAATCCGGATATTTCAGGTACGCCCTGGATAGCTTCAAACTTGCAACTCACTAATGCCACACCAGTAAGCTCGCGAATCTCCTTAGCGGCGATCCTTATCGTCTCTTCCCATTCTGCTAAATCAAGCGCTCCGTCGATAATGTAGGGTATCGTCTTGGTCGGCCAGAGGGCCGAAGTCGATTTAACAAGTGTCGTCGTCTCCAGCAGCTTGTCATATCCCTTCTTTTCATTCTCATCGTGAGTTGATGGAGGTTTTGCGCACCATCCGCCGCTTCGATCCGGACTCGGCGCCGCGAATACAGGGGGGGCGCCGCCTAGCAAAAAAAAGGCTAATGCGGCCGCCATTAAGAAGCATTTCCAAGCGTAAGGTCGACCGTCAGCACCACACTTTGCCGATATCACCGCTCCCTCCATTTATTACCACGCCTGCCTGTGGGCCAGCTCGTAGCCTAAGCAGCTTCCTGAAAAAATCGGACAGCAGACATTGGCGCGCTATTTCCAAACCGTATCGTCAATGGCGACCTGCCAACTCAGAACGAGTCTTCGAGTGCCAGTGCCGATTTGCTCGAATTCTTTGATCTGAAGCGATGGCTTCTTCAATGTCTTCAGCATGTCTACGGGTACGACGAACTGCGTCGCGAAGTCGTCGATTACCAATGGTAGTTGTTGTTCTGAGGCCGGTGCGTTTCCGTCGTACAGTAGGACCTCGAGGCTGTTGGTCGGAAAGCCATTTTGTGTATCTCCAGGGCCCTTTCCTGAGACTGCAAACGTCACTTGCTTACGAAGCGCCGTGCCGACTTGCTCGGAAGAGGGTCCGTAAGCGATAGTCCGTTCCGGCGAAAGCGTCTGAAACACCCAGCTCGTCACCGCAGATAGGTGCGCATAAGGCGACGAGTGCGGTTGGAAGCGGGCTAATGCCATCTTAACAAGCGGGGAGTAGGAATCTGGCTCGTTAAACTCGACGTCTGCGTAGATCAGTCCTTTGTTGTGGTCCACATGTACGGTAAAGGCTGCGACATCGACGTGCGCGACATCATCAGGATGCGGTTCGACCTGCGCGTCCTGCTCGCGGGTTTTCTGCATAGGCGATAATGGAGGAGGGCGATGCGCTTTCGCTTGCGCAGCGAGCTTGTCTCGCCGCTCAGCTTGAGCCGCCGAGATCCCCTTCTTGGCGATGGCGACATCTGCGAATCGCATTCCGGAAACGGTGCGCGCGTCTGCGATAGTCGGCTGGCGCTTGATCGGTGTAGTGTGCCAAATGGGGTTGGTGCCCCATTGTGTAACCGGAATTTGATTGTCGGGGTCGGCCTCTAGAGCAGCTTCTTTCTTTGCATTTTTTGAGGAAAATACGACGCCAAGCTGTTCGTCCTCACCAGAGGCCCACCAGTCTCTGCGCATATAGACGCGCAAGCCACGTCGCACCGTTCGTTCTATGCGCTCGGTTTTATGAGCGGTCTTGCGGATGATCGGCTCTTCTACGACAAGGATTGGCAGCACATAGACAATCTGCGGAACCGGCGGAGGCACCGTGTTCAAAATGTGGATAATTGCGGATTCGTCTGATCGGATGGTGATGTTTTCCGGCTTTGCCGTGAATTCGGTTGAATAGTATTCCCGATAACGCGTTGTGGCGACCATGTGATAACGCACAGCATAATGTTTCGTGGTCGGAAACTCGTGGCGTCTTCCAAAATCCAGTGTGAGATGCGTCTCGTCTGGCGCTATAGTTAGGTCCGGCAAGTCTATGTCGGAGCTGAAGCAGAGGTGCGAGCGTCTTTCCTTGCGCGGAAACTCCGAGGCGCTAGGTGAATCGAAATGTTCGTCCCATTCCGCATACACGTCGATGCGGCCGGTGCTGGTCCGGTGTACGCGCAGGGTCGGATCGGCAAGGACCACCGCCTTTCCTCCGGTCACACGGGGAGTGACCTTCATATTCTGGCTGAACTTGAACTTCGGCTCGTGCGGTGGGTCGACCGAAGGTGGCACAAGCGGCTTCGGCACCGCGTGTACCAAATACAAGTTCTTCTGAGGTGTTAGGGGCCAAAACTGCCCCACCTCAATTGCGTCCGTCAGCAGCGTTCGGTGGGCCTCGATTCCCCCCCAGTCGGCCTTGCCAAGTGTCGCGCTATCGCGCGGCTGTACGATGAATTTCTCCTGCTTGACCTCGAACGCGTTGTACACTTGTGCGTAGGCGGCCCATTCATCCGATATGGACGGCTCCGTTCTTGAGCCCTGCGATGGAACGCGCCGCGGCGCCGAACTTACACGAATCAGTTGCTGCTCTCCGGGGGGAAGAGTGACCGTCAGGCGTCGGTTGGAGGAACTATAAGCCGCGGGCCTGCGCGTCTTGCCGCTGGTCAGCCGCAGGCGGAACGGCTGCGCGAAGGGACGTCGCCGCTTTGCAGGTCCCTCAAAATCTACGGCAAAGTCACCGAGGGTCACTGTGGTCTGGACTGCGGCACGTGCCTTCTGTTCGACAGCCGATGCGCCATTGGTCTGACGCTCGGTGCCGCCCGGCAGATACTGGAATGCCGCCTTGGCGGCGTACCCATCGGGAAGATAAGGCGTTCCAAGACGGCCTTCCCACGCTATGCGAGAGAGGAATGTTGGGTCGTACTGATCCGGAAGCGCGTCGCAATATCGTGACAAGACCTCATAAAGCTTGTCGGGCGTATCGAATGCATCAAACATACCCATCCATTCGGCTTCCTGGAATTTAACTTCCGGGGGGAGCACTAACCATTCTCCCGACGCAGCCGTACCACCTAGACCCGACCGAATTACCAACATCTCGCCTTTTTCGGGCCCCTTGGGCGCGTTCTCCTGCTCCGTTTTTCGCGGAGGGGTGCCCGGTCCCGGCGGCTGCAAAGGTACGAGATTAGGAGGGTTGATGGGATCTGAGCGGCGATAGGTGAAGGACGGACTCGCGAGATCGTCCGTGTTCAAGCCGTTGGCATAGTCGATGTGCCAAACGTTACCGCCGATATCCGCCAAGCGGGCGCGGAAGCGGTAGGTTCGGCCAAAGCGCAGTTTCGCGAGGGATAGCGGCTTGATTTCGACCTCTGTCGTAAGATCGATGTTTTGCAACGGACTACTGCCAAAAGGCTGACAATCCTTGAGTGCTGTGCTCGGGTTGCGGACCACAAGGCTCCATCCATCCCAGCGAAACAAATTCTCGCTGATGCGAAGCTGCTTCGTGCCATCTTCGTCTACTTCGACCAGAGCCTCGGCGCTGACCCAGCCCTCGTCCACCGGCGCAAGGTAGGCCAAGCGGTTCGCGCTCTTAAACCGGAAAACTACCTGCCTTTCACAAAGAGAGCGCCACCGGGCCTCAGCGCTGTCCATCACGTCGATAACATAGCCGGCGACCAAATCGTTCAGATAGACGTCGTCCACTTCGACCGACGACAGCTGGACCGCCGCAGTTGCTTTGAGCGCTTGGTCCAAGCGCTCAAAGAATTTGTCCGCGCGCGATGCATCCGCCGAGAGAGCGCGGGCGAAATTCTGATATTCGCGGTCGCCGTAAAGCGACAGGCCTGTCGAGCGAATGGCGGCGGCTCGATATTGGGGGTCAATATCAATCGCTTCAGCAAGAGCTATGTCGACATCTTTTGACCCGTTCAAAACGGCTGCGCGGGGCGACCCGGGGATTTCGTTGCGACCTGCGGGGGCGTATGTGTCCGTCTGATCCGCGTCGCGAATCGCCTTCTGCACGGTTTTGATCATCGCTGCGTCGAGATCGTACTGGAAAGCTCCAACGGGCGTTAGATCTCGGAAACCGGCCGATACCTGTTCCATGGATCGGTTTGGGTCTGGCCGTGCGCTGAAGGATGATATCCGTAGTCCGTGGGCTGTGTCGCCTGACCGCTCGCCGACACTGAACAATGTCCACGGTGAGCTGGACGCGGGCGGGTCCGCGACTGACGCGTCCCAAACAGGCACAACGCGGACTCTGCCGTCAAACTGCTGACCCACCGAATATCTCGGAAACAGATCCTTGGTCGGCAGTTCGAGATCAAATACCCAACCCAGGCGTCGCAACAGTGCAGGGTAGGAGCACAATCCGGACAACGTCGCTTGGAAGTCGATATCGTTCGGGTCAAGTTCGGCCCACCTACTCCCGTTCCAACTGATGCGCTTCGACCTGCGCGCCTCGACGTGAGTTGACAGCGCTCCGTCAACGAACGAATTCGAATCTCTAGCCCGAACGACCAAGTACTTTTCGTAGCGCTTCTTGCTTTCGTCCTCAGCACGCAGCTTCGCTTGATCGGCGTCAAGGTCGTTTGACATCGCTGGGAGTGCTTCGTTCGGAGAGTAGGCGATAACTACCTCGAAGCCCCTATCTGCCTCGGTCAACGCCGGCAGCAAAATATCAATTGCCGACTCGGCGAACTCAAATTCCTTACCATGATCACCTGGATCGATTTCCAGGCTATCGGTGTCAAGAAAATTGAAGTCGGGATCCGTGTTTGTCCATCGGCGCCTCGCGCGGATCTGCCTTAGCCGATTACGCACGCCGCGTTTGTGATACAAAGAGAACCCGGTGAAAAGGTCGCGGATTTCGCTATTTGTCAGCGGCGAATCAATAGCCTTAGCAAAAGCGCCGTTGTCCGCTGCCAGCCTTGCGTCGGAAAAGAAACGCGTCACGGCTTCAGCTGGCCGATACTGAAACGTCTTGCCCTCCTGAACCGGAAACTGATTTGGTGACAGTGCAGCATCTGCACCGCCCGCCAAGCTCAGAAGCCGGTCGGGCAAATCGAATAGCTGGCCCGTCGCTTGCAGCTTGGGACGTGCAGGCTCGTTCTCCAGGTCGGACAACGCCATTCGGGCCTGGATGGCGTAAGTCTCTTCGACAATGGCCTGCAGCGGCGCGGATCGATAAAATACTGGAAGCGATCGACGAGCAGCGGCTTTCGCCGCGGGCGCAGCCTCGGGAGCAATAGGCTCTACCCGCGTGTCAGCAGAGAACAGGATGGGCCATAGAGTTGGGTCGAGCGCCAACTCGCCTCGATTAGAGGGACGCAATGTTACCGACGTGACAATTCCGGCGCCGACCTGTGCGTCGACCTTGAGCTGCAAATTGCGGATAGTCGCTGGCCAGTTAAGAATCGCTTCATAGTTGCTTAGCTTCGTCAGTGTTCCCGCTTCTCCAAGCAGCTTAGGATTCACGAAGACCGAAAGGCGGACTACGTCTTCCACTATGCCGTTCGGAAGCGCGACCCAATTGGTGAATTCGTGATTGGACATCTCTAAGCCGCCATCCCGCCAGCAAATGCGTACCAGTAGGTTCTAAAGTTAGGTCGCGTGATAGCGTTGACGCAGGAAGCCGACTGACAGGCTCCGCGCTCTCGTTCACTTACGGCATCGGAACCCGGCAGCTGTGCTGCAAAGCTGCTGGCACCTGGCATAAGAAGTGAACCTTGCGCACTCTGACTCTCATCTGTGTTCGAACCGGCCAGACTACGCGAGAACGTTACCGAGAAGCTTTTCTTGAAGAAGCCGATCTTGATACTGTAGGTGCAGGTCGCCCGCCCTTCGGCGTATGTTTGCGAGCCGCGCTTGCTAACGAGCAGACCGAGATGCACGTCAACAGAGATTGTGATGAAGCCGAGCGCCGTGAGGGCGCCACCGAAGCGGACGTAGATTTCAACAGTGATCTGCGTCTGAAAGATTGCGGCGCTGCTATTTGGCACCAGCGCAGGAACTTTTGCTGATGCGTAGAAAATGCCGCCCATAACGTAAAGGTATCCGCCGGCAACACCGAACGAGAGTTCTGCATAAGCGCCGAATTCCAGCGACGCCTCAATGCGCTGTATACCGCTGGCGTCGACCTCGAACAGGAAGTGGCCTCGGCCGGCCAAGAAGGCCACAGCGAGAGCGAAGGGCTTGTCCCTGCTGGCAAATCCAAACGCGAACGCGAGGGGGCGGTTTCCGCGGAAGTAAATTCTGCAGCTTGCGGTGAAGCCGATATTACTCAAGCTAAATACACCAAAGCCAATCGAGGGTAGTGCGAATGGTCCGATCGACGCTGTTAGTGAGTCGAAGCGGACGTCAATATCAAAGCCATCGCCAAGGCCCAAAAACTCCTTCAGCGCGGCGGCGAACTCCATCAAAGGGCCAACGAATTTGATATCTCCAAGCTCGACGTCGAACTTGACTTTCTCACCGAGAGGGGCGTGAAAGCGGACACTCGGGAAAGGTGCCTCAATGCCATTCCCAATGAAGACCAGCCGCAGGCGAAAGTTCGTCAACGCACCGGAAATAAATCCAACCGGCTTTGCCCCTTCAGTGAGTTTGAGTTGGGCGCCCGCTCTGATGCCGAGACGTGAACCGGGGCCACCGTCTCTCAAGGTGTTCTTGAACTGAAACCCGAGCTCCCCGTCTGGCCAGTTCTTGAGCTTGTCTGTGTCCCAATTGTACACGTAGCCGGTGGTGTTTGGTTTGTCGCCGCCAACAGCAAGGAAGCTGAGTAACTCCGGCATGGATACGTCGATGCCTAGTTCGCGGAGGAGATCCTTGATTGGCAGGACACCCAGAATTTTTGCGTTCAGAGCGCTAAAAAACGTGTCCGGCGTCGGAAGTGCCGCGCCGCCCAGCGAGGCGATCGTGAGTCCTCCGGACCGCTGAAGACGCGATCGCACCGCTCGCGCTAGGGTTTGAAGACCCACAGGTCCTTTGAGCCTAGAAAGGGCGTCAATGTTCGGAGTAGGAGCCGCGATACCGCCCGAACGATCGCTTTCTTCATCAAATGCTAAGGCAAATCCGGCGGCGTCGTACCCATTCGCTGAATGTTTGACCGCAAAAATCTCAAGCGGGTCGTTTTCTTGCTCAGGATCGGTGATTTCGAACCATAGTTCGCCTCCGCCAGAAGTCGCTATTCGTCCCAAAGTTGGCAATCGTGCTTCAACGGCGTAGACTACGGGATAGAACGGTGCCGACAACTCCCGTTCGCTATAGTCGAGGACTTCGCAGCGATCGCTCCCATCGACTGGACAGAACTCGTACTTCAGGTCCTGCGCCACACCGTCAAAATCGAGGCGCAACGCGTCAACCTCGGTGTCCCCTTTCTGATAGCTTGGGGCGAGCGCGACGAGTTGACCACCAAAGTCGCGGCGACGCGGATTTCCATCCTTTGCCGGGACTACTGACGGCGACGTATACTCCGCTTGAATGTACGATACGTCGTCGGACGTGACAGTATCTTGGACGAGCAGCACGGGCGCCGCGAACGTTACTGTATTGCCGATCCAATCAATACCTTCGAAGTTTAGCTCCAAAAGCTTATCGCAACGCGTGGGCCAGAAGGCATCCAAGCAAGGCGGGTCACTCCTTAGATTGGACAATGGCGCAGGCTCGTCCAAGTTGGGGACGATTCGGTCCGCGATGGTCAGGCTCCGAAACGGAAGCTGAAAGCTTCGGTCATCCTGCGTGTTCTGGACGCGCATGCGGCCATATTCGACAGTCCGCTGTCGGATCACCAATCGATAGGTTGTTTTCTCAACGGCATAGAAAGCATCACCCTGCACATGGATCTTACGATTGGTATCCTTAACGTAGATCAAGCGGTGGCCGAACGGGTAACACAAGTAGCGCCGTTCGATAGTGATCTTCTGATCCTGTCCGTCCGCAATAATCTGCTTCCACTTCTCCAGATTTATATTTGCTGCCGCAATGGCTCGCGTCTGCGGCCACATACCCTCAATATCCGCGAATGCACCGCGTGCGGTAAGCAGCAGGTATCTTGCGGAAGGGGGCGTAGCGCAGACGGTCACATCGTGACTTAGTCGCACGATTTCTCGCCGGTCGCCTTCACTCAACGGATCCGATTGGCCGGGCAGCAAGTCGTCGCGCGGCGGTGGCAGTGCACACCCGGACTTGCATTCCTTCTCGTCGGGAACACCTTCCAATCCGAAGAGACGCGAACGCAACCGTAAGAAGTCTCTGAATTTTAGCGGTTCTTTCGGGACCAGAACGCCTGTCTCGACGAAGTCCGGCGTCCACATCGGGACGAAGCGTGCCCGGCGCACGCCGTCTGCCTCTCTCGGATCGAACGGGTCGTCGGGGATCAGCTCCGTGTGAAACAATACGTAGCGCTTCTGCCCTAAGCCTTCGAACGTCTTGGCTCGCCAGTGCGTGGCATCGGCCGGCTGGCTGAAAAGGCGGCTCGGTGCCTCGACCGCTGTCTCGTTCCATTGGGGTGCGCGGATCAGCCGCGTATGGCGAGCATCGGGGACTTTCTTGATCGTCCATCGTCTCCAGTCGGTTAACGCATCGAGTGAGAGATACAAACGATCTTGGTCGCGCGGCAGTTCGAAGACCAGACGCGACGGACCCGACAGCCTGGCGTTGAGCGGAAAATCGATCTTAGGCGGATTTGGTGTACATCCGAGATCCTCATTATAAGCATTCTCCAATATGTGCTGTGGCGGGAAGTGCACCACCACCATCGCCGGTCCTGGCACTTTCAATGGCGCAAGATACCTTCGACCCTTCTTGTCATTCTTCAGTTCGAAATTGTAGAACTCGAATCCGAGCCACAGAAGATCTTCTGCGCGCGCGACGTGCGTAGAGAAATAGCGGATGTCGTGCGGCTTGCCCTCGATCGCGCAACCACTGCACACCACGTGGCCAGTGACAGTCCCACTCCCTTGGCCGGACGACAGAAAGTCGACCATGCCTACGCTGGGCGGCCGAGCCTGCGCAAGTTGGACGAGTTTGTTCGGCTGATCGCCCCCCGTGAACCGAATAAGATGCGGCTGAGACAGTGGAAACACCGCGGACAGTGCATTGTCCACTTGCACATTGGATGCAATTGCGGACGGCTCACAATGCAAGTGCGTGAGACGCGCGCCGCAGGCCTCAGCGACAAACTTTGCGCTGGAGCCGATCCCGCTCATCTCGACTCTCAAACCTCCGGCAACGAGATGTGAACCGCTAGCGGCAATGTCGCCGACCAGAGTCCGTTTAGTCCGGCGTCGGTCGACAAATTCTGCAAACCGATAGTTCTCGACTTCAATGCGGCCGCGGCCGCGGCCCGCGGTAGCAATCTCCACTGCGATCCGATCCGACTCCACTTCCGGCTCGACGACTAGCGACGAGGACTTTCCGGTAAGTGCGCGGAAACGAACCCGCAGTGATGCGCCGGCGAGGCTCGACCGGGCCGAAAGCGGGCGCTTGGTCACAATCCAAGGGCCGTCATCGAGCCGTTTGGCCGCGTGTGTGGCAATCTCACATCTGACGCCGGGCTCGTGCGAACAAAGCCGCGCTACCATCTCGTTAGAAGAGAACCGTTTGGCTCCCATGCGAAGTTCTGCGCCGACTGAGAATTGTGCGAGCCATTGATGATCGAGAGATCGGATCGCACCGATCACGCAAAACGGCTTTGCGCTTCTGCCTGAACGAAAGAGGTCCGATACTGCGCCGGTCAACACAAGCGGCTCGCCGCCGAGCCAATTTTCTAGCTTCATCTCTGCCGCAGTTCGAAGTGCAGGAATCCTGAGCGACATCGTCCAGTCGCCGGACGAATCTCGGCCAACTTGGAACTCCAAGTCTGCGCTGAGTTCGGTTGCTCCGAACATTGCGTTGCGCAGCGCCCCACGGTAGCCGTCTTCGTGACGGACGACATTCAGAGTTGGGCGACCGTCGAAGGACGCGCGATCAATTACCCACGCTCTGCCTTGCCAGAGCACAGTGAAACGTCCGTCTTTGATACTGAACTCGGGTTCGGCCCGCAGTCCGAGTGCGGAAGCTGGCGCAAGCGCTAGAATCGACCCTGCTGATGCGAGGAAAGAGCGGCGGCTCAGCTCGACGCCCGAGCGCGGCTGCTCGAACTCGGCACTACGGAGAACACGGCCTGTTAGCGGCCCATACGAGAGGTCCGGTATTCCCACGTGCGCCCACCCCCACGGGTTGAGGCTCTAACGGACCGCAACTGCTGTCAATGGAAATTGCAACGCCGTTCGAACGAACTTGCATATTTTCGTGGTTGGAAGAGCGTCTTGATTTGAGGGTGTGGGATACCATCAACGACCGGTGTGGCGATGCCCTATCTATGTCCTACGCACAATCAGCTACCGACAATCCGAGCGACCTGACTGTAGCGAGAAATTACGTCCGACTGGATTATTTTTTCGCGATTGTGCGGAAGCATCGCTTCGCCCGGCATAAGCGACTCCAAGTCGATCCGAAACCTGCTGTTTCCAAGCCGATGACGGGATACGGCATCGCCGTCCACTCTATGCAGACGAGGAACGAGAGCCACCCAAATTCCAAGACGCTTTGTGGGGCCTGCTATGTGCTTGCTGGGCGAAACGCTAAAAATCAAATCCTCAGCTAACCAATTGAATACTCTGGCGCACCGACAGGGTTTGAACGTGTGACCTTTGCCTTCGGATTGGCCTTCTCGACTTTCGCGGCTTCCAACGCGTTGACCCGGTTAGCCCGTTGTTCGGCCATCCTCTCCCGCACCGCCTGCTGTTTTGCCCGGTACTCCTCCCAGGCATCGGACTTCTGGTCGTCGGAATGGACAGAGGTAGGTTTGACAGGCCGGAAGACGGCCTCCGCGCGCTTATGGTGCATTTTTGGGGTTCCGCTTGACCGAGACTACTGTCCTACATAAGAACAAACATAGAACATCGGCAAGGGGTTTTTGCGGGGTCCGGTTAATGGAGGATGGCGACCGTCACACCCTCGGGCTGTTGTTGGAGCTTCGCGCCCTCGCCCAGGAGTGCGCGGATACGAATGCGGATATGACCGCACGCTTTCACCAGCTTTTGCGGTTGGTTTCGAGTTCAAACACCCCTGAGGTGGCTAAGGAGCTCCCCTTCAAAGTACGTCAGTTCATCGGGAAATCGGATGACCCATTGAGAACTCTCTCGCTCAATGGGAACATCGACTTCGCCCGAGGAGCCTTCGAAATTGCCAAACGGATTTACCGCAACGACAGGCTAGCGCTGCTGTGGGGGAATTGGGTAGTCGAGTATACGAATCCCTTGAACGACTGATCGAGTAGCTCAAAACGCAGTGCGTGCCGTTTGATACCTATCTCCCGCCGATGAAGAAAGAGCGTTTGAAGACCTGTCGGTTAGCACAGCGATTGTAACCGCCGTTTGATATTCGAACAGACCTCATCATACCAAAGCGCAAGCAGCCAGCACCCGAGAAGTATTTAAACGACGAAAAGCAGATGTTTATCGGCCTACGGAAGCACGCGTTGGCGATAAGCAATGCGATTGGCGTGCAAAAGGCCGACGAGCCGCGTGTTATGGCGTCATGGTTATTCATGCGGCTATGTGTGACCGCTCGAAGCCTTGAAACGCTATTCGAGCCTCAACCCGCCCTCTACGGGACCATCACTTATCTCGACCACGGCTCTATCGCGAACCTTTCTCGGGCGCTCATCGAGAACGTCACCGTGATGCTCTACATTGGTGACATCACGATCAGCAAAGACGAATGGCAGTGCCGCAAGCAGATCATCGACATCTACGACTGTCGGTCACGGGCCGAATTCCTCCCGCTAATCGGTTATGTCAGCAAGGGAAATCCCGACAAGATACTGACGAAGCTGCAGGAGCGCGTGAAGACAAACCCATTCTTCATGTCCATCCCGGAGAAGCGCCGGAAGCGGCTCCTTGATGGGGATGACATGTTTATCGAGGGGCGCCAGAACACGATGAAGAAGTTCGGCTGGGGCGATGACCTCACCAAGGGCGTCTACAAATATCTGTCGATGCAGGCCCACACTATGCCAATGGCGTTCCATCGGACGGACGCCAATAAGCTCTATGAGCGCGACAGCGAGTCTGCTCGGGTCACGGCGGGCTTTTCGACCGAGTTTGCACGGAGGGCGCTTGGTGCGGCCTGCATCCGTATGCTCGACCTCTTCCCCGACGATGCGGGGCCGCAATCAATCCCGATGTCGCGGGCGGCTTGAGATCCAATTACGCAGCGAGCTGAACCATGGCACGAGCTCCTCAACCAGCGACGACATGGCTCCCCGGCTTGGTCCTACCAAACATTACGATGCGCGATGCGGTAGAGGCTGGGCGTTTTGCGTTCGCGCCTCTACATGATCCGCGTGTTCAGACGATATTGCAGACCGATACTAACCTCGCGCAATTCCTGCAGCGCTTCACAGATGCGTTTGGCATGCAGCTGCAGCCGGTGGTATATATTTTTGAAGATAGGGGCGACCGACCGGGGATGGGCATCGTTGCGAACCTGCGGGATGCGCTGTCGATGTCTGTTATTCCGGGCAATTACGCGAGGGTCAACCGAGGCGCCCACACGCTCAATTTCGGATACTCCGACGCCTTCGACTTCTATCCGTGGATGCCGGGAAACGACAACGATGGCGGGATGACCGCCTTTACGCCCGCGTTGCGGGCCTTTCATATCGTCAGCGAATTTGGTGGGCAGTCGTCGCCGCTGCTGTCCGTGCAAATGCTTTCCTTAAATGATATCGAATGGACTCTCTTTGATGAGCTTGTCGTCCGTTGCGAGCGGCGATACGCGGCGACTCGACCCGAATGGGCCGATATCGCATTGTTTCGCTCGCTGGATATGGCCAATGCCGCGGCAAAAATCCCCGCTGGCCGGGACATGACGGAATTTTCGTCGGGCCGCACGGTCGCAAGCTGGATCAGTGCCTTTGAGATTCTGGTACATCCCGGACCGCAAGGGCGGGTTGGCATCTACGATGTCTATCGCCACCTCGAAAGCGTGCAATGGCAGACCCGCGAATGTTCAGCCGCTACCCATCCTGCCTATAACCCAAATCGTCCCCCACAGATGCGCAATCTCGCCTGCTGGATTTATGGCGAGCTGTATCGGGCACGCAACGACTTCGCTCATGGCAATCCGGTCGATGCGAACCGACTGCGTCTACCTTCAGGTCGATATCTCCATTACTACGCGGCCATTCTGTACCGATTGGCACTAACTGGCTTCTTGAACCTTCAGTGGACGCAACCGGCCAACCGCAACGTCGACACCGGCTTCCCGCAGGCGGTTGATATGTGGGACCCGCAATATGACTTGGAACGCGCGCTCGCAACGACTCATCTGCCGCCTCGATAGTCAGACCTTCCTATTGAGCCACGAATAGCCCATTAGCAGACCGATAGTAGCCAGCCCAAACAACGCAGTTAGCCAGTCGGGCTTCCCTCCCCAGCACACAGCGGCAACTACCAGCGGGGCCGAGACGTGCACCGGGTCGAACTTATTCCACCACCCGTTTGGCGGTTTCGGCACTTGGTTTATGAGCCGCTTGCTCATCTAGACCTCTAACCACAGCGTCGTTGCTATCGGGTTAACCGTTCGTTAGTACTTTGTTTTACGATTTTAGTCCTATTTTGGGCAGCGGGGATAAGTTCGAGATTTAAACCCCATCCATCACGCAGCAAGCTGCGGCGCATGTGCCACCGTAGCCGCCTAGCGTTTCACCGTCGTTTCATCCCGCCGATTAGTGGGGATTACTCATCCGAAATCTCGGAATTCCCGTCCGAGAGCTCCGAAATTCCAATGAACCCTTCCACTGTTCAATGGCGCACAAATCCTGTTCCAAACCGCACAAACTCTGCAACGCACTGACCCTCCTGTCCCAGTAGAAAGGTCCATAACCAGAGCATTCTGAGCCCGCCGCAAACCGATTAAACGGCTCCATATTGCATCGCCTTGACATGAAAAAGGGGCGGCCAGTGGCCGCCCCTTTCTGCAATTTTCGTCTTTTGGCTCCGTCAGCGTGACGTTTCACGCGCGATGGGAGAGCGCAAAAAGACAGCCGCTGAGCTTGCAAAGGCTGAAGAGGCCATCGCGAAAGCGGAGGCCGCGTGCGGCCTACTGTCAAAGCGCTGCGGGTGGCGGATGAAATTTACGCCATGCTCCGGGGGCCATTTAAGGTGATCGATTTCCCCTCGGTGTTCGTCAAATGCGGCGTTACGCTGCTTGCACAAACATATCGAACTTTGGTGAGAAGATCGTGCTGTAGAATTCGGCGTGGATGACGTTTGCGTCTCGCTGATCTACGGCGCGTATCGCTTCGAAATCATGTACTCAACATCGCCGAATTCGGTCATAAACCGACCGAGAGCGCTTATCATCTCGTCGGACATTTCGTCACCTATTCGGCGTTGGGCGGCCCTTCGGGAGGGAAGCCCATGTCCTGGTACTGCTGCGAAGCGGGATATCGCGCGAGAAGATATTGCACCTTCAACCCAATATCCCGGACCGCAGCGCGCTGTTCAGGCATAAGGTCGATGAAGTAGCTCATAGCAGCGGTGGAGCCATCAACAAGAAATACCGACGCCTCGAACTCCGCTCGCGCATGATAGTAATCAACAAACGCGGTCTGTAACTCATCGAGCTTAGCATGCTGTCTAAGTTCGGTGGCTTGTCGGATTTTCTCGAAGCGCTCTTTAATCTCCTCAGAACACCGATCAGTGGCGTCGCGCATGTCTTCGTCTGGTAGAACTTGGGCGTAACGCGGACTCATCTCCAAGTTTTCGAGGTGCTTTTCGAACAAGATTATAAGAACCCGCGCGTCATCGACCGCATCCCGCAGTTCGGCCGGGAATGCTCCGTCGACGGTCTCATGGACAAAATCGTGTCTGAAGGCGAAGGCCTTCTCCAATCTCTCCAGCTGCGCAGCGAAGAGCTTGGCGCCCTCATCATCCCCGCCGGTATGGAACACCTTCGCAAGGTCCCACGGGAAGTTGTGCGGCTTGCCATCGAGCACCGTGAAAAAGTGCGAGGCCTGCTTGTTGTAGGAGAAAAGTGAAGACGCCTTAATGCTTGCCGCTATTACATCGGCCAAGTGGAAGCTTCTAGTGGATGTGGATATGAGGCTCTCTATCTCAACGCTGATATCTTTGTAGAGCTGCTGCAGGACTTCAGGATGCTCGGCGAAGCGCTCAGCCGCGTGCGCATAGCAATACTTCAGGTGGCTTTCGAGACAGGTAACCACACCTACCAGCAGATAGCCCTTGTAAGACTCCGGCACGTTATCGAAATCTTCGGATAGTTGGTACAGGCGCCGCAGCGCGGCAGCCGCGACGCCGATGTAACTGCCGCCAGCCCGGCGTCGCGCGAAAGCTTCAGCAGCGTCTTTCTGTTTCGGCGGTTTGGCCACTACTCGGCATCCACATGCTTGCTGGACTCCCTCCAGCGCTTCTCCCAGTCTTTGAAGTCATAGTCGCCAAGCGCGCGCCATAGAGCTTGAAAGCGCGCCGTCTCAATTATTGCCTCTTCGATGTCGTTAAGCGTGCCGCCTTCGGCTATCAACGTCGCGTCGTTGCCCCCACTTCCCTGACCGTCCGGCTCTCCGATGGCGCGGTGAAACAGACGCCGAGCTTTGATGTAGTCCTCGAAATAGCTTTCCGCTGACCGACCTTCAAAATGGAGCGGTGGGTACCATTTCGCGAGTTCAAGCCACACCCTTGTCATTACGTCGATTGCGAAGAAGGTGCCGTCCAACATCTCGTTGCGGTAGCCGGTGTCCCATTTCAGGTGGGCTTCCTCGTATATGGACTTTCGGGTTTCAGGCAATTGTTCGCCGTCAGCACCCTTGAGACAAACTGAGGGACTTTCCGAAGGGAGGATTTCTGGTTCATCGTAGCCGTAAGGAGCGAAGATGAGACAGAAATCCGGGCCGGGCAAAGCGCCGGCGGAGCAA